>Ga0181559_10007700_pt1 | contig 9993 bp, 10 predicted proteins | sample 011ome_21_FD_133752 | JGI IMG/M metagenome (GOLD analysis project Ga0181559, IMG submission 133752) | Coastal salt marsh microbial communities from the Groves Creek Marsh, Skidaway Island, Georgia - 011508AT metaG (megahit assembly) | ecosystem: Environmental > Aquatic > Marine > Intertidal zone... | reverse complement strand
TAAAACATCCATTAAAGCACTCGAGTTTGGAAAACTATTTCAAGGGTTGCTTGCATTTGGTGCAGGTATTTTAATTGCAATTCAAGTAGTATTTAACATAGGGGTAAATCTTGGAATCTTGCCAACAAAAGGTCTAACTTTACCTTTTATAAGCTATGGAGGAACAAGCTTAATTTTATTTATGTTTTTAATGGGCATGGTTCTGAGAATTAATTTTGAAAATAAAACTATAAAGTAATGAAATTTTTAATTTCTGCAGCAGGAACCGGAGGCCATGTTTTTCCAGCATTAGAGTTTGGTAAAGAATGTATTAATAACAATCATGAGGTAATTTGGATTGGAACAAAAACTGGCATAGAAAATAAAGTTGTTCCTAATAATATAAAATTCTTAACAATACCCATGAGAGGTTTTAGAGGAAAAGGTTTAATTTTTAAAGTTTTTTCATTATTAGGTTTAACAGCATCAATTTTTAAAAGTATTTTTTACTTGAAAAAAAACAAGATTGATTATGTTGTTTGCTTCGGAGGATATATCTCATTGCCGGTAGGTTTATCAGCATGGATTTGCAGAAAACCGCTTTTCTTACACGAACAAAATGCAATTATGGGAACCTCTAATAATTTATTGAAAAGATTTTCAAAAATAATTTTTTTAGGATTCTCAATAAATGAGCAAGTCACAAAAAAGATGATGCTCGTAGGGAATCCAATCAAGCAATCAAAAGAAAGCTCATTGGGAACTCAAAGGCATGAGTCTCCAAAAATTTATGTGACTGGAGGGAGCCAAGGCTCTGAATTTATTAATAAAAACATACCTATCGCTTTAAACGCATTGAATATACCCTTAGAGGTAAGACATCAATCTGGCAATGGAAAATCTATAGGAGTTAAAGAATTGTATTCAAGTAATATTTCTGTAGAGGTAGAGGAGTTCTATGATTTGCCTCATGATGTAATTCTTTGGTCAGATTTTATTATTTCAAGAGCAGGAGCACTATCTCTTTCAGAGGCTATATCTTTAAAAAGAGGATTGGTGATTATTCCTTTGCCTTCAGCTATAGATAATCACCAGCTTCTAAATGCAAAAAATATAGTAAGCCTAGATATGGGATTAATTCATGAAGAGTCTCAAGCTATTGAATCTCTCACTCAAAAGTTACAAAAAGTTATTGAGACTAAGATTTATGAACAATGGTCAAATAAAGAAAGTAATTTAGATCATTTTCAAGCCGCAGCAAGAATGTTAAGTTCAATTTTAAAATTTTAATAATTAGATGACCTCACTAGGATTTCAAAAGTTCAAAAAAATTCATATGATCGGTATTGGTGGCTCCGGAATGATTGGAGTTGCCACTATTTTGCAGAAACGAGGCTTTAAAGTTACAGGTTCAGACCTTGTCATCACTGATGAGCTGAAGGAATTAAAAAAACTTGGGGCTAAAGTTCAAATAGGTCACGAACCTAAATTTGTTCAAAAAGCGGACTTAGTTGTTGCATCGTCAGCAATATCTAAGAGAAACCCTGAGCTTGCATATGCTAGGAAATCTGGATTGACTATTATTCCTAGGGCAGAGATGCTTGGAACTCTTATGAAGCCATATCGAAGCATTGCGATTGCTGGGAGTCATGGTAAGACATCTACAACAAGCATCATTGCTAGTATCTTTAATGCTGCCAACCTGAGCCCTACATATGTAGTGGGAGGCCAAGTTCTAAGCGTTGGTAGAAGCTCCAATCTAGGGGATGGTGACTACATGATTGTAGAGGCAGATGAAAGTGATGGATCATTTTTGCACCTTCAGCCTGATATTGCTGTAATTACTAATATCGATAACGATCATCTAAGTTTCTATGAATCAAACCAAGATAAACTAAATCAATCTTTTGTTAGTTTTGCTGAAAATCTACCTTTTTATGGCCATATTTTGCTTAATTTAGATGATACAAACATCCGCAAAATTTCAAAAGATATACATAGAAGGCAAATAACTTTTGGGTTTAATTCAAAAAATAGGTATCAAATAACTAATGCAAATATAGAAAACGGTCATCAAAAATTTCAATTAACAGATCATGTCAATAAAAAATGCTATAACTTTTCTACGAATTTAAGTGGCAAGCATAATTTATATAATGTTACTGCTGCTATTTGCGTAGCCATACAAGAAAACATATCGGTCCAGGACATTGCCAAGGGATTAGCTGACTTTAGGGGTGTTGGAAGAAGATTCGAGCTTTCAAAAATTTACTTTTCTAAGCATTCACATGTATTGATAGATGATTATGGGCATCATCCTGCTGAAATTTTATCAACCGTCCTCGCTGCCACAGAGAAGTACCCTCGTCAAAAGATATGCATGATTTTTGAACCTCATAGATTTACAAGAACGCAACAGCTTTTCGATGATTTTATCAAAGTATTATCTAAAGTAGATTTCCTTCTTTTATTAGATATATATCCAGCAAGTGAAAAACCTATTAAGGGGATCTCTTCTAAAAAACTAGCTTCTGAGATATTAAAAAATCATAAGAACGTGCATTACATTGGAAACAAGGACCCCATGAACTGGCTTCAAGAAAATCATCATGATTTTTCTGTTTTAATCACTCAAGGTGCAGGAACAATTTCAAAGTTAAATAAGAAGATTAAGAAAAAGTGGCAATAAAAAAAGTTATAGTTTTGTACGGAGGGAAATCTTCTGAGCGTGAAGTTTCACTTGAGAGTGGGAAATATATTTATCAAGCAGCGAAAGACTTAGGGTACGAAGCCCAACTCGTTGATTACCCAAAAAACTTTTTATCCGATCAACTGACAAAAAACGATTTTATTTTTATTGCTCTTCATGGCGAAGATGGTGAATCAGGAGAATTGCAAAAACTTTTACAGCAAAAAAGAATTCCCTTTTCAGGAAGCCATTATCAAGCTTGTGTAAATACTTGGAACAAGAATACCTGCAAAAAGCTGCTTAGAGATAATAAAATTCCTACTCCAGAATGGATTACCATTCCATCATTGCTGGAAATGGAGAAAGATTTAGAGAGCCCTTTTTTTGATCAGCTAAGACCATTCAATGAGCTTTTTTTAAAGCCTGCTGAGGATGGGTCAAGTATAGATGTATTTAGAATTTCCAGTAACAAGGATTTAGAGGATGCTATTGCTGACTCTTTAGATCCAAGACGAGCATTTATTTTAGAGGAAAGTATAGACTTTAAGGAGCTTACTGTTCCAATTTTAAGCGGAAGATGTTTACCTGCCGTAGAGATCAAAACCTCAGAATCTTTTTATAACTTCAATGCAAAATATTTGAATGAAGATACTCAACTTACTGAGCTTGTACTTTCAGAAGATAAAAAAAATGAGCTTGAAGAAATCTGTCTTAAGACGCTCGATGTTATGGGTTGTTCTGGTTGGTTAAGAGTTGATCTAATGCAGGACAGAAAAAACAATTTTTATGTGCTAGAAGTTAATACTGCTCCTGGAATGACTTCTCATAGCCTCTTTCCGAAATCTGCTGAGTCAATCGGACTATCATACAATGATCTTGTACAAGAAATTATTAATGCTCAGTAAAAGAGGGTTAGTATTTTTAGTTTTAATGCCTATTTTATTTGGCTGTTCAGGAAATAAAAATCAAAAGGTTGTAATTATTTTTGAGAACCAGCCAACTTTAAAAAAAGCTCAGGAATTAGTCTTTAGTTTACCGAGCAACTCCTCCTATAAAGACCTGTCAAAATTTCTACATAAACAAAACTGGATTGATACTTTTTTAATTAAAAAACACGCACTCAAGCCATTAGAAATTTTTATTGATTCAAAAGAGCCAAAATATATCTGGAAAGAAAATTTTTATTTAGATGCCAGTCTAACTAAGTTTTTGTATTTTGGTGAATACCCTGACTTGTTGCATTTAGATATGCCTATTGAATTTGTTCATGAATGGTTAGAATTCGAAGAAGAAATTTATGCTTTAACCACTGCTTATAACTATAAGATTGCTTCCATTTCTTATTCTGATGCAGAAGGGTGGCGTTTTACAACTAAAAGTAATTTGCAAATAAAATTAGGCTCAAATCTATCCTCTCAGTCATTAGAAAAAATTTCATCAACATTAAAATATATTTTCGAAAATAACTTAACTCCTAGTATTATTGATTTAAGATACAGAGATGGAGCAGCATTAAATTATGGCAAATAATGGAACAAAAGACTCTGACTATGTTGTCGGGTTAGATATTGGAACCTCAAAGGTTGTATGCATCATTGGTAAGTATGTTGATCAACATTCTCTTGAAGTTATATCGATGGGATCTTATCCATCAAGCGGTCTTAAAAAAGGCGTTGTTGTAAATATTGATGCAACCACAGATGCAATTCAAAAATCAATTGATCAAGCTCAGGCGTCTTTTGAGGGAAAAATAAAGAATGTATATGTTGGAATTGCAGGAAATCATATTCGCAGCCTAAATTCTCATGGAATAGTGGGAATAAAAGATAAAGAAGTTGAAGCAAGTGACATTGATAGAGTTATTGAGGCGGCTCAAGCAGTTGCAATACCTTCAGATCAAAGAGTGCTTCATGTTCTCCCTCAAGAATACGTGATTGATAATCAAGACTCTATCAGAGAGCCGCTTGGTATGTCTGGTGTTAGGTTAGAATCACATGTGCATTTAGTTACTTGTGCCAACAATGCAATACAGAACATAGAAAAATGCGTTAAGAGATGTGGAATTGGTGTGGATGGTTTTGTTTTGGAGCAGCTTGCCAGCTCATATTCTGTTTTATCCGAGGATGAGAAAGAGCTTGGAGTTTGTTTGGTGGATATCGGGGGAGGTACCACTGATATTGCAGTATTTAATTCTGGATCAATATCATTTACTGGAGTGATTCCAATAGCAGGCGATCAGGTAACAAGCGATATAGCTGTCGCTCTGAGAACTCCTACTGCTCAGGCAGAAGATATAAAACAAAAGCATGGTTGTGCAGCAGCAGAACTTACTCAAGATGGAGAAACCTTAGAAGTAATGAGAGTTGGCGGCAGACCTCCAGAAGACTTATCAAGACGTTCGTTGGCTGAAATTATTGAACCAAGATATGTAGAGCTTTTTGACTTAGTTAAAGCAGAAATTAAACGCAATGGTTTTGAAAATAAAATTCCAGCTGGAATCGTACTGACAGGCGGCACTTCAAAAATGGAAGGAGCAGTTCCTTTGGCTGAGTCTATTTTTCAAACAAGTGTGAGGTTAGGTATTCCTGAAAAATTTAATGGAATGGAGTCAGTGCTAAAAAATCCAATATTTGCTACTGCTCTAGGACTAGTAGGCTTTGGTTTTGATCAAATGAAGCAGGGCTATACACTTGAGAATAATAAAAGCTTTTTCGATAAAGCTTTTGGTTTCTTTAAAAATAATTATTGATTGCCTGGTATAATTGGCATAGAATTCACGCTCCTTGGTTTTTTGATGTTCAAAAAATCTACTAACCCATAAGGAAAAATATGAATAATTACGAATTAACTTTAATACTCAACCCCGACTTATCAACTAAGTTTGATGACTTTCAAATAAAGTTTGAAAAAACTTTGAGTGATATAAATTTCAAAATTAATAAGCTCGAAAATATTGGTCGCAGACAATTAGCCTATAGCATTCTCAATCATAATAAAGGTCATTACGCTATTTTGCAGATTGAAGGCCCTGCAGAGTCTGCTTTAGAGCTCGAATCTAAACTAAAATATGATACTTCTGTGATACGTCACCTTTTGTTGAAAGTTGACTCACCATCTCTGGAGGATTCATTGTTACTCATAGAGTCCATGGAGGCTAAAAAAGCTCCTCAAGATGCAGATCAAACCCAGGATAAACCTAAAGTTAATTCCTCAGAAAAAAATGCTGACGATCAAGTTGCCAAAGATGAATCAAAGGATGGTGAATAATGACCGAAACAAATAACAAAAATTTTAACTATAAGAACGTTGATCTTTTAAAAAGATATATTACCGAGACAGGAAAAATAATACCTGCAAGAGTCTCCAACATAAGTGCTTCGGAGCAGAGAAAACTTACCAAAGCAATTAAGATCGCTCGTTTTTTAGCTTTACTTCCATACACAGACTCACATAGATAAATTATGAAAATTATACTTTTAGATAAAATCCAAAAATTAGGTGACATTGGGGATGTCGTTGAGGTGAGCTCAGGATATGCAAGGAACTTTCTTATTCCAAAGAAGAAAGCAATGTTTGCTTCTGATGAAAACCTTAAGTATGTTGAAAGCAAGAAATCAGAACTAGCCGCAGCTTCAGCCGATGAGATGGCAAACGCACAAGGCAAGGCAGATGCAGTTTCTGGGGCCAAGGTTGAGATTAAAGTACAAGTTACCGAAGAGGGCGCATTGTATGGCTCAGTTGGAACTAGAGAGATATCAGACGCATTCAGTGAAATTGAGCACGAAGTCGATAAAAGCGTTATTCAATTACCCGACGGGCCCCTGAAAGAGCTTGGTGATTACTCAATCACTCTATTATTCCATCCAGAGGTTTCATGTGTTGTTGAGGTATCTGTTCAGCCTGAGTAGTTGTTATATTAATAATATGATGTAAGAATCATATTTATGTCCAGCAAGTCCATAGAAAATACAGAGCAAGTCAGAGAGCTTGAAAGAGCTATTCTGGGCGGATTAATGCTCGAAACAGAAAGATATGATGCGGTAAGTGAAATTATTGAATTCACAGATTTTGAGGGTCAAGATCACCAAAATATTTTTCAATCAATGGGTGAGCTTGTTAATTCTAATAAACCCTTAGATCCTCTTACGGTTTCAGATAGATTGGACAGTAAAAACCTCCTTACAAGAGCAGGCGGTAAGAATTATTTAATTGATTTAGCCTCCACCAGTCCCTCCGCTGCAAATTTAGAAGCATATGCCGGCATGATTAGGCAAAAATCTATTTCAAGAAGGCTAATGAAAATTAACTCAGAGATTTCTGAGCTTATTATTAATCCCCAGGGCAAAGATGCAGCTGAATTACTTGATGAGGCTGAAACAAAAATTTTCTCATTAAATGATGAAGCCAGCAGAACATCGACTAATATTCAGAAATTAGACGAATTAATTCCTCAATCAATCGAGAGGATGAATGAAATTGCAAAAAATGGATCATCTCTACTTGGAGCCTCTACAGGATATAAAGATCTTGATAGCAAGTTGCAGGGACTGCAAAAAGGAGATTTGATCATTGTTGCTGCTAGGCCAAGCATGGGTAAAACAGCATTAAGCATGAATATTGTTGAGAACTTTGTTCTTAACAAAGAAATTTCTGGTGGCGTCTTGGTATTCAGCTTGGAAATGCCAGCTGAGTCACTAACTACTAGATTATTAGCAAGCAACGCTAAGATTGATCAGCAAAAAGTTAGATCTGCCTCCATGAATCAAGCTGATCTTAAAAAGTTTATGGAGTCATCCTCTAAATTAAAAGATTTACCTCTTTATATTGATGATAGTTCCATGCTATCGCCCATGGAGCTTCGAGCAAGAGCTCGTCGAATTGCTAGACAAGAGCCTAACGGACTATCATTAATAGTTGTTGATTATCTTCAGTTAATGCAGTTACCTACCTCTCAAGAAAACAGAGTAAATCAAATTTCGGAAATTTCTCGATCTTTAAAAATGCTTGCAAAAGAACTCAATGTTCCTGTGATTGCATTGTCTCAGTTAAATCGTGCTGTTGAGCAAAGACCTAATAAACGGCCAATTATGGCTGATTTAAGAGATTCAGGTGCAATTGAGCAGGACGCAGATGTGATCTTATTTATATATAGAGATGAGGTATATAACGAAGATTCTGAAGAAGGAAATAAGGCTGAAATTATTATTGGCAAACAAAGAAATGGACCAATTGGAAAAGTAAATCTTACTTTTCTTAAAGAATTTACAAGGTTTGAAGATTTTGCTGTAGATAGCTATTACGACTCAATTCAATGATTGAACCAAATTCAGAGCTTGTAATTGATTATGAGCTTGTAAGAAATAATATCCAAACCATCAAAGGCAAGTTACCTTCTAATTGCAAAATCATGGGTGTTATTAAGAGCAATGCATATGGTCATGATCTTCAGATGGCTACTGAGGCTTTAGATGGTGTAATTGATGGATATGGTGTGGTTAGATTAGGAGAGGCTCTTAAGATACGAGAAACATCCTCAAAGCCAATTTTGACTATGCAAGGTGTATATTCATCGGATGCCTATGATGCTCTAAAACAAAATAATATATGGTCTGTTTCCATTCAATTTCTCAATTGCCATTAGCAAGGCAATACCAAGATGATTTACGGTTTTGGATTAAAGTAAATACTGGCATGAATAGGTTGGGTATTGGATTGGATGAGCTTGATCAGTTTGAGTCACTCTTAAATGATTCAAGCGTTTTGATGACGCATTTAGCTTGTGCAGATACGCCAGAAGACGAGTTAAACAATACTCAATTTAACAATTTTGATCATGTATGGAATCAAATTGGAATAGACATGCAGAGAAGTGTGTTGAATTCTGCAGGAGTCTTTAATTTTCCAGATAAGGCATATGACTGGGTTAGACCAGGCATTGCCATGTACGGAGGGATTGACTTCTCCGGCTTAAAAACTGCCATGACATTTAGAAGCCAAATTATCTCTATTCAATCTTTGCCTAAAAATGAAAGAATTGGATATGGTGGCAGGGTAAAGACAGAACAACCTTCTAAAATTGCTATTGTTTATTGTGGTTATGCTGATGGTTTTCCTCAAACAGCAATAGATGGAACATCCGTGTTAGTGAATAGCCATCAATCTCACATACTTGGAAGGGTTAGCATGGATCTAATTTCAATTGATGTTACAGAAATTCCTGATTGTAAAATTGGAGATTGGTGTGAATTATGGTCTCCTGAATTATCTATCCTAGAAAATACAAAAATGAATCGTTTGCTTTCTTATGAACTTATGACCAAAATGAGTCAAAGAGTAAAACGACACTATTTAAATATATGAAAATTGATTATTTAAAAAACAATCCTAGAGAAATTCAACTTGAGGAGGATCTCCCTCCATACATGACAGAAGGTGTCGCTAATGACATTGCAGAAATCTTTAGCACTCCTTTGTCTGGGGCATATAACTGGGATTACACCGTTCAGGATAATAGGATTAAAAAACTTTATGAATTAGGCAAGGAGCTTAACTGGAATGTTGAAGTTGATATTGATTGGTCCAGACCATTTGAGCCAATGACTGAGCCAGCTCCAATATTTTGGGATGATTATGCTCCCTATCAAAAACTTTCTGATGATAAAAAAATAGAATTTTTAAATCATCGAATTGCTTGGAGTCAAAGTCAATTTCTTCATGGAGAGCAAGGAGCTCTTCTGGTTGCATCTCAACTAACCTCGTGTGCTCCAACTTATAATGCGAAGCTTTATGCAGCATCCCAGACATTTGATGAAGCTAGACATGTAGAAGCTTTTAATAAGTATATTCAAACAAGAATAAAGCTTATGTACCCAATCGGAAATGCCTTGAAATCAATTCTAGATAAAATACTTACTGATCCAAGATGGGATCTTAAGTTTATTGGCATGCAGATTATTATTGAGGGATTGGCACTAGCCGCATTTCAAACCTCTAGAGAGCTAACCAAGGATCCGGTATTACGAGATATGCTTGGTTTAATCATTCGAGACGAAGCTAGGCATGTTACTTTTGGAATAAATTATTTAGAAGAGTTTGTTGAAACTTTATCTGAAGATGAAAAAGAAGACCGAGCTCAATTTGCATACGAGGCATGCTGGTTAAGTAGAGAGAGGCTTGTTTCCATGGATGTTTTTGAGCATTTTGGCTGGAATGCTGAAGATGCAAGACAATTTCAATTAAACTCTGACATTACTAAACATTTTCAAAAACTTCTTTTTCAAAGAGTTATGCCGAACTTAAGAAGAATTGGTCTTCTGAGAGACTCG
>Ga0181559_10007697_pt1 | contig 9995 bp, 7 predicted proteins | sample 011ome_21_FD_133752 | JGI IMG/M metagenome (GOLD analysis project Ga0181559, IMG submission 133752) | Coastal salt marsh microbial communities from the Groves Creek Marsh, Skidaway Island, Georgia - 011508AT metaG (megahit assembly) | ecosystem: Environmental > Aquatic > Marine > Intertidal zone... | reverse complement strand
TACGTGACAGAACGCGCGTAAGGCTTAAGGCCGCGCTTCCGGATGAGGCGCCCTCTCACGACACGGACCCGTACTGATTCGCGGCCGCCGCGGTGGGTATGTCGTCCGGCTCCTCCGGGTGCGCGATGTTCCAGTTCGCGAAGAACAAGTTCGGGTCCGGCATCGGCTCGCCCTTCGCCTGCGCCATGGCGGCTTCCGCCTCGTAGTCGCGCAGCATGCGCATGAACCGCTCCTGGCGCTTGGCGTGTATCCTGGCGCCCTCGCCGTACCGCGGCCAGCAGTGCCCGCCGCAGCCGCAGCAGCACACCACCCAGAAAACCATGTGGATCACGAAGTACACCAGGAACAGCGCGCACATGACGACCAGCAGAAGCAACAGGAAGATCACCATGAAGAACTGGATGATGGGCCCGAGGATGGGATTCGCGAGGCCCTTCACCAGCCAAGGGGGGAGGTGCGCCATCTGCGCGCCGCCCTTACTCTCCCACTCCGAGAACGAGTCCGCGCCCTGCGCGTCCACCTCTACCTGCGACGCGTACATGTCGTACGCCGTGCGCAGCGTGGTGTTGGATAACGTGGAGTGCGCGCTCGTCACCACTCCCATCGCCTCGGTCGCGCGCGGGTCTCGACACTTGTCGGGGTGTATGACGCGCGCGATCTTGTAGTACGCCTTCTTGATCTGCGCCGCCGTGCACGTCCTCGGGTCCACCTTCAGGACCTTGTAGTAGTTGTTCTGGAAACGAAGCACGCGCTTGACCTCATCCTCGGGGCTCAGCATGCCCCCGGGAGAGGCGCTCTCGATGTCCTCCTCCCAGGGCTCCTTGGACGAAGACGCCCCCATCGCGCCAGCTCGCGCCCGCCGCGACGCGGAGGGCACCGAGGGGCCGACCGCGTCGACCCCGGAAGCGAGCGCGCGTCCCGAACGCCGCCTCGAAAAAAGCCGAACGAGCGGCCTGTCTGCGCGCCGTGCCACGCCTCCGCGGCGCCGGTCGCAGTGCCGCGCCGCGAGCCTTCTCGCAACACCATCGTTCTCAACACCCCAAAAAAAGGCTGCTACTGCCTACGTTCTATAAGAATGCAAAAAGCTGACCCTGAGTGACCGACGTCCACCGGGAACGTGACCCTGGATCCGGGAATTTCGACCCATTTCAAAGGAGGGAAATCCAAAGGAGACTTTTGCCAAACGTCTTTCGCGCGCGGGTCGTGACGATACACTTCGTAGCTATGTACAACGCGCACGCCGTCGCGTGCGTGGAGCGTCTCGAACGCGCGCGTCTGGGAAACACGCGGGACCCCCACGGGCGGTTCAGAACCTGGTGTCCGGGAACATGCCCGTGCCCGCCAACCTCGCCGCCAACCTCGCGTTTTCCTTCTTGAGCTGCGCCTCCGCCTCCGCCTTCTCGCGCCGCCTGCGTTCCGCCACCTCCTGCCTCGCCGCGCGCGTCTTATCGTCCAGGCTCTTGGCGTCCCGCCCGCGCGCCATGGACGCCGCGATGCGCAGACGCATCGCCTCGTTCTCCTCCGCGAGGCGCGCCGCCGCCGCCGCCTTCTCCTCGCGCGAGCGCCGCGCCACCGCGGCGCGCCCGCGCTCCATCTCCGGCGTCAGCTCTTTCGCGTCGCGCCCGCGCGACTGCGCGAGCTCGATGCGGCGGCGCATCTCCGCGTTCTCCGCGGCGAGCGCCTCCTCTGTCGCCGCCTTATCCGCGAGCGACCTGCGCCGGATGTCCGCGCGCGCAGCCTCCTCCTGCGGCGTGAGCTCCTTCGCGTCGCGGCCGCGGCTCATCGCCGCGGCGATGCGGCGCTTCTGCTCGGCATTCTCCTCGCGCAGACGCCGCTCCATAGCCTCCTTGTCCATCAGGCTCTTGCGGCGCACCTGCGTGCGCGCCTCCTCGATCTCGGGCGTCAGCTCCTTGGCGTCGCGGCCGCGCGCGTGCTGGATCTCGATGCGGCGGCGCATCTCCGCGTTCTCAGCCGCCATCCGCGCCTCCATCTCCGCCTTCTCCCGCGCCTTGCGTTCCTTGAGCGCCGCGCGCGACTCGAGCTGCTCCGGGGTCAGCGTCTTGGCGTCGCGCCCGTGCGCGCGCGCCATCGTCAAGCGGTGCCTCCGCTCGCGGTTCTCCTCCGCGAGCAGCGCGGCGGCGGCGGCTTTCTCCTCCAGGCGCAAACGCCGCTTCTCCGCGCGCGCGCGCTCGACTTCGGGCGTCAGCAGCTTCGCGTCTTTCCCGCGGATGCGCTCGACGCCGTCATTCGCGCCGGGGGAGTTTCTCCCCGCGCTCAGGCTCTTGCGGTAGTCGATGCACGCGTTGTAGAAAGCCTGTGACGTTGCGGTTACGGTTACGTCGCGGGGCAGGCGAGCGCACGAGGGTAGGGGCGTGGACGGTCAGCGACGGAACGCGGACGACGCGTGCGCGGAGGCTCGATTCGCGATTCGCGATTCGCGATTCGCGTTTCGCTTCAGGCTCAGGCGTGATGAGGGGGGGAAAAGAAAAACGCCGGCGATTTTCTCGTTTCCTTCCCGGCTTTCAGTCTCGAGATTCGCGAAAGTTGAGATTCCGAAAGGGGACGGTGCCGTTCCGAGAGAATTCCGGGACGGGACGGGCTCCGGGCGCGAAGATGACGTACCTTGAACTCCTCGAAGTCGATGCTGCCGTTGCCGTTCTGGTCCTGGAGCGCAAACTGCTGTGCGATGAAGTCCCGGTCGTCGCCGTGGTCGTCCATGATGCGCAGGTTCACGAGCAGCGCGGAAAGCTCATCCTGGAATTTGGTGACGTGCGGGACGACGGGAATTGTCAGTGTTTCTTCGAGGGACGAGACGGTGGGGACTGCGGTCGCGTTCACGCACGAGCACTGGCGCGCTCGCCGCCGCCGAGGTACACCTCGCGGATATCAGGGCGCACATCCAAGAGCGTGGCTCTGCCCTCCATACGTACCTCGTTGATGGCTCCGCTCCCGTCCCCGTCGTATTCTTGGAACTTTTCGTACAGCCCCATTTCCCTGCTCTTAGCCTCGTGTATCATGGACTTGAGGTCCATGGCGGCAGACGTGGGGGGGTTCGCGTCGCGCGTGCGTCTGGAAACTGTCCGATGACGACGGCGGCGTCGTGACGCAGCCGTGGCAAGATGTGCGGCGTGCGCGCGGACTTGTGCGAGAAAGAAAGGTTAGGATTGACTTTTTTGCCTGCGTTTCGGGCACTCGGGATTTCACGAACGAAAGCAAAACGTCGACCTTCAGACCTGGTTGGATGTGTAGTTTTCAACCGCGCGGCGCTCTCCGCGTACGCCGTCGGCGCCTACGACGTCCGCGCGACTACTTCTTGTCCTTCTTATCCTTCTTATCCTTCTTGTCCTTCTTGTCCTTCTTGTCCTTCTTGTCCTTCTTGTCCTTCTTTTCCTTCTTGGGTTTCTTCCGCTCCCCCGCCTCGTCGCCGCCGTCGCGGCCGCGCTTGCCATCCTCCTCCGCGTTCGCCGCGGCGTCATTCTTCTTCTCCTCCGGCGGGGGCAGCGGCGAGCCGTCCAGCGCCAGCCCCAGGGCCGCCATCGCGGTCCTGCTCTTGCTCTTGTGCTTCTTCCCCTGCGCGTGCCCCATGAGCGTCTCCTGCGACGTGCACTTCACGCCGCAGCACTGGCAGTCCCACGGAGGACCTTTGTTCAGGAAACGCTCGCCCACGACGGCGGAGGCGCCCGAGATGGGCCCGCCGCCCCCCCCGTGCGCGCCCGCGGCGGCGGCCGCGGTCATCAGGTGCTCCTGCCCCGGCTTGGTGATGGAGAGCGCGTATTTTTCGTGTTCGGTCACGCACGTGGTGTGCGCCTGCACGGACCACGCGTCGAACACCTGCAGGCAGTCCACGCACGAGAACCGAGACGCGCTGCAGTGCCCCGCGTGGCCTTTCACCTTGGGCTTCTTCAGCGTGTCGCCGCAATCCTCGCACTGGAACCACACCATCGCGAACGAAGGAGGGCCGCGGCGGCGCTCGACGCGACGTGTTGGTGGATCACAACACGACCGGACGCCCGCGCCGAGCACAGTAGCCACTGACGCGGAGGAGACGGCGCGTCGAGGGAGGCGGCGGCGCGATTAAAAGGTGTCGGCGGTTCCGACCGATCGCGCGTTTCGGCACGAGAGTTTCGAGGTGGCTCCCAGAAACAAATCACGCTTCCGTCGGAGGCGCAGAGGTCCCGGCGCGCGGCGCGCTTCGGGTTCAGGGGGTCCGGGCTCCCGGCGTAGGCGTCGGCATGAGCCGCAAGGCGACCGAGCGGCGGTTCAACCCCGACGCGTTCGTGGAGGCGAACCTGTGGGTGGTGACGAGGGGCCGGCCGTACAAGCCTCGTTTCAGCGCCGAACGCGCGGTGGTCATCGTGAGCGGCGGCGGCGCCGTGCGCGCGGAAGCGCAGGTCGCGCCTCCCCGCACGGTCCACGGCCGCCGCGCCGCGGACGCGTCGAGCCCCGCCGAGCACTCGCGAGACCCGCCGAGGCACCCCCTGGCCGCGGTGCTCGGCGCCGCGGACGCGGCGGCGGCGCTCTTCGAGGACACCGCGTGCGACGCGGTGTACGTCCTCGACTTCGGCCCGCTGCGCGGCGACATGCGCGCCGAGCTGGCGTCGCCGTACCCGGGGCGGGTGGCCAAGTCGACGGCGCGCCTGCTGAAGAAGCTGAACGTCTCGGACGCGCTGCTCGCGGCGAGCGGCGCGGACGTCGCGGTGCTGCTCAAGGTGCTCTCGTTGGCGGCGGAGAACACGAAAGCCGTCGTGCTCCACGAGCCCGACGCCGCCGCGCCCGCCGCCGTGCTCGCCGGCGTCCGCGCCGCCGCCGGCGACGGCGCCGCGCGAAGGCTCAAGGGGAACCTCCGCGTCCGGTACGTGCCGGCGGAACACCGCGACGCGGGTGTTTCGTGCGACGACGGCGCGTCCGTGCGGAGCCTCCTGGCCGAGGCGTTCCCGGACGCCGACGCGTCGGACGCGGCGACGGATGAACGCGAAGAAGCGAAGGAAAGCTCGGAAAGGCTTTCTGAGAAAAAAAACGCGCGCGAACGGTTCGCCGCCGCGATGGCGTCGGCGGCGCGCGCGCTGGAGTCGCGCGACGGCGTGCCTCCCCCCCCCGCGTGGCTCGCGGCGCCGGACGCGCCCGTGTTCTACGCGCACGTGACGTTCGAACACGACAAGCACTCGAAGCAGATCCAGCAGGTTGCGCGGAACGTCACCGACGCCGTCGCCGCGGCGGCGGCGGAGGAAAACGCAAAGGCGGCGGTTTCGCGCGGTCCCGACGCCGCGTCCGTTCCGAGCGAAGCGTCGCCTCGGAGACGCCCAGGAGAAGACGGCGAGACGGCCGCCGCGACGGACGCGACGACGACCGCCGCTCCGGAAGAACAAGAACGCGTACCTGTAGAAGAATTCGTCTCCGCCGACGCCGACGCGAATCGGAACGCCGACGACGGTCAGGCTCCCGCGGTGGTTCGGGCGGTGTACGTCGCGACGCGGCCGTTCCACCCGGCGCGCCTGGCGAAGACGCTCCGGGATCACTTCGCGCGTCTCGAGACGACGCCGGAGGTTTCGGCAGCCTCACGAGCGTACGGGCAAACACCCACGAATCGCCGCGACGGCGGCGCCGCCGCCGTCGCCGCGGCGGCGGCGCGCGCGGCGGAGGCGGCGACCGAGGCGGCCTCGGAGGCGGAGAAGATGGTTCGCGCGCTGATGCGGCAGTCTCGAGACTCGTCTCGCGGGGTCGATCCCGCGACGGTGGCGGCGGCGTCGGTCGCGGCGTCGGCGTCCGCCGCGTCGGCGTCGGCGTCGGCGGCGTCGGCGGCGGCGACGCTCCTCGCCCGTCTCGTCTCGGACGAAGACGGCGAACCCTCGACGGACCGATCCAAAACCGATCCCGTGACTCCGCGATCGTCGCGAACACCCGCGCGCGCCCATCGTGCCCCCGCCGGTCCTTTCGCGGGCGTGACTCGCTCGAACGGCGTTGTGTGGCTGGCGAACCGGCCTTTCGTGCGCGGCGCGTGGACCACCCCCGACGCGCGCCGGCCTGGGTGCCTTCGCGTGGCGTGCGCCGGCGCCTGGGACGCGCCTTCGGCGGCGTCGGCGACGGATTCCGCGGATTTCGCGTTCGCGCCGAACCTGTGCGCTTTCGCGGGCGCGCGCAGAGTCGAGCTCGTGTTCGAGGGCCCGAGCGGGCTCATGGATGAGCGCGCCATCCGCGCCGCGCTCGACGCGTGTCTCCTGACGGAAGCGGAGATGCGCCGAGATACGCTCGACGAAGATACGCTCGACGCGCGTCTCCAGTCTCCGAATTTCGAAATTTCGGAAGAGAAGATACGCGCGCGGGACGTCCGCCTGTGCTTCGCGCCTTGGCCGGACCGAGCCGCGCACCTCGCGTCGCTGGGCGTGACCCTCGGGGGACGCGGCTCAGCGGCGCTGGCGACGGTGGCGGCGACTACGACACCCGAATGGCGAACGAACGCGCGCGAGTTGGACGACGATTTCGACAAACTACGCGTCGCGTCTCCGACGGCGTCTTTTCGACAAACTACGCCTTTGAGCCAGAAAAAGCCCGGCGGGCTTTGTTTCGGCGGCGCGATCGGCGTGGCGTGTCCGGAGGCGTTCGAAGCGCCCGCGAAGGGCACGGACATGAAGCAGTTCCCGAACGGCACGGGTCATTTCTATCCGAAGATGCCGTGTCTGGAGTGCGGGTCGCCGTGGTGGCTGGGCGACGATTGGGACGCCGAGTGCGCAAACTGCGGCGGCGACGCCGAGTCCTACGACAACGAGCAGAAGCCGCACAAGGCGTTCAAGCGCCGCTTCGCGCGGTTCCGCGAGCTCATCGACGAGCTCCGATCGAGGGCGAAGTAGAGTCGTCCGCGTCGATACCCGCGTATCGATCGAGAAACAGTCGATCGCGGGTCATCCGGCGGCGGCTCGACGCGTATGTGGTAGACTACATTGATAATAGTAGGCGTATTTGGCGTCAAAATCAGTCTACGGTTCCCTTCAATCTACGCGTTCCCGCCGCTTCGCGGCTGGCCGTCGTCCCACCGCCTCACCTGCTGCAGCTGGTGCATGCGCATCTGCTGCGCGCGCGCCGGGTACATCTGCTGCGCGTGCATCTGCTGCTGCGCGTGCATCTGCTGCTGCGCGTGCATCTGCTGCTGCGCGTGCATCTGCTGCGCGTGTAGATGCTCGGGGCGCGCGGCGGGCACTTCGTCCCCCCGTCTCCGCTTCCCGCCGTCGAACCTCAGCCCGAAATCCGAATCGAACGCGGCGGCGAACGGCGCGCCGGGCGCCGCCGGCGAGCCCGGCGGGTGCGGCGACCCGGGGTGCGAGCCCGACGGGGAGACGCCCAGGGGCGCGACGCGCGCGTGCGGGACCCCGACCGCGCCCACGGGGTAGCCCGGAAACGCGCTCGCCGCGGGGAAGTACTGCTGCGGCAGGTGTTGGCCCGGGAAAAATCGCGCCGCGTCCTGGTGGAAGGCGCGCGCGGCGTGTTCCCGCCGGAGCCGGAGCAGGTGCTGCAGGTCCTGGTCGGTGCCCAGCTGCGAGACGTGCTGCCTGGGGACGCCGTGCGGCGCGGGGGCGCCGTGCTGGGGATGCGCGTGGGGATGGTGGGGATGGAACCCGTCCGGGGGATACCCGGGGAAACCGAGCGGACCGCCCGTCCCCGTCCCCGTCCCCGCGCCCGTCCCCGGCGGCCCGAGCCCCGTCCCCGGAGAGACGTCCCATCCGGGGACGCGCGCCGCGAACCCCGGGAACCCGTGTCCCCCGAACGCCACCTCCCTCGCCTCGCGCGCCAGCGCGTCCGCGTGCCCGCGCGCGCGCGTGTCCAGGTCCGCGCGCGCCTTGCGCGGCTTCTTCGAGCGTTTCTCTTTGGGCACCAGGGCCGGGATCGGCGAAGCCGGGCTCGGCAAAGCCGGACTCAGCTTCCGCGCGCGTTCTCGTTTCGGTTCTTTTTCTTTTCTCCTCCCCGTCGCCGCCGGTTTCGCCGGCGCCGCGGCGGCGCCGCGCGGTTCGCGACGCGTCTCCCCGCGCGCGCGGGTCGCGCCCGCGGTTTCGGGCTCGCGACCCTCCGGACTCTCCGTACTCTCAGACACACTCTCCAGCTCCCCGAGCGCGCCCTTGACGTCCCGCAGCCTCGCCGCGACGCCGCGCTCGCCCAGCGCGGCGGCGACACGCGCGCAGACAGTCGCCTTGTGCCGCCGCAGCGCCGCCTTGGCGAGCACGCGGCCGCAGGCGCCGCACGCCGCGAGGCCGACGCCGAGAGGCGCGGCGAGCGCGAACGCCTCATCCGCGTCCACGGGCGTGGGCGCGTCCGCGGCTCGGATGCGCCGTTCCAGCGCCGAGGCAGCCTCGTGGAACGCCGCGAGGTCCTCCGCGCGGCGCGACGGCGACGCGGCGAGCGCCGCGCGCAACGCCTCCCAGCGTCGCGGCGAGCTCGTCGCGTCTCCGCGTCGCGTCTCCTCGTCGCGTTCGCGCCACTCGGATTGATTTTTCGGCTTCGTCACGCACCGCGCGTGATCGGCGTCTTGGAACACCGGGGCGACGCGCTCGGTGAGCGCGTCCACGGTGCACACGCGCAGGATCGTCGGCAGGCTCCCCACGGCGGCGTCGATCTCAGCACGGAGCTGGTCCAGGCTGAGCCTCGACGGAGGCGTGTCGGGCTTGTCCGGCGAGTCCGACTCGGGGACGCTCCACGCGTTATTCTCCCCACCCTTCGCCGCTGCCGAGTCAGTGGGTAAATCCTCCACGACGCCCCCGTCGCGGGTTTCGAGGGCCACGCCCGCGCGTTCCAGCGGGCTGCGCGGCTCCGTGGACGCCAGCGGGTGTACCGCGATACCGCTCTCCATGGTGTCGCCGCCGTCGCGTGCGCCGCGCGCGCACCGATGGCGGACGCGCTGAAGCCAGCGGTGCGCACAGCGAAAATCGCCCGCGTCGAGAAAATTCCCGCGAGGCGATCTTTGGTCTCGACCGACGCGCCCGCGTGGCTCGGTGCCACCTGTTATCTGCGCCGATCGCTATCCGCGCGGCAGTCGTCGAACGCACCCCGAGCGCACGCTCGAGCAGGTTTCGGGTAGGGGAAAGCTATGTCGACCGCGTCGTGCGTGCCTTCGCTCGCAGCGACCGTCACGCGCGCCGCCGGCGCCTCGCGCGATGTCAGCGCGCGCCGCGTCGTGGCCGACGGTCGGGCTTTTCTCGGCGCCGGTCGGCGGGATCGCGCGGTGACGTCTCGCCGGGACTGCGTGGACGTCACCGCCTCGTCCTCGCTGGACGCGCGCGCGGGCGAGCGCGAGGGCGTTCTGCGCGCGCGTTTCGCGCGCGGCGCCGTCGCCGCGACCGCCGCGCTCGCGCTCGCGCTCGCGCCCGGCGCGCGCGCGGACGACGCGGACGCGGTGCCGGCCGCGACCGTCGCCGTCGACGCGTCAGATGTGGTTGCGGATGACGCGTCAGACGCGTCGTCGCTCGAGGTGGTGGAGATCCCCTTCGACGACGTCCCCGTGGGCGACGCGCCGGACATCGAGGCGCGCGTGAAGTACACGGCCGACCTGCAGAAGCGCGGCATCACCGAGCTCGAGGCGAAGGCCATCGAGAACAACCAGAAGATCAAGCAGTACAACAACGCGCCGGAGGAGTTCCCCACGTTTGTGCGCGAAGGGTACGACGTGCGCGTCCTCACGGCGGACGGGTTCGTGACCCAGGACGACGGCTTGGTGTTCAAGGACTTCGTGACCGGGGAGGGCGACCTACCGCGAGACGGGCAGGAGGTGACGTTCGAATACGTCGCGTACAACGAGAGCGGAGGGACGATCGACAGCACATACCGCAAGGGCGTCCCGGCGTCCACGCGGCTGGGCATAAACGGGATGATCCCCGGCTTCGAGGAGGGGCTGAAGGGGATGCGGCCGGGGGGGAAAAGACGCGTGGTGGTGCCGCCCGAGCTCGGACCCCCCACCGGGCCCGCGACGTTCTTCTCCGCGAAGCAGTGGGAGGTGTTTGACATCGAGCTGCTCG
>Ga0181559_10007696_pt1 | contig 9995 bp, 6 predicted proteins | sample 011ome_21_FD_133752 | JGI IMG/M metagenome (GOLD analysis project Ga0181559, IMG submission 133752) | Coastal salt marsh microbial communities from the Groves Creek Marsh, Skidaway Island, Georgia - 011508AT metaG (megahit assembly) | ecosystem: Environmental > Aquatic > Marine > Intertidal zone... | reverse complement strand
GGACCAGTGGAACCGCGTGAAGGACCGCGAGCGCGCGCTGTTCGACGACCACGGCGAGTGGCTGGCGGAGTTCAGGAAAACCGTCGACGCCGCCGCGCGCGCGACGTTTGAACGAGCGCCGCGCGCGCAGACAGCGCGCTAGTGGAGACGCACGCGCGCCGAATTCGCCGAATTCGCCGGGCCCGCGAAGACACAAGACGTGGACAGCCTGGAGATGGAGACGACGTACGTACTAGCGTATCGGGATTTTTTGATTCGAAGGAGATTGATACGCGACGACGACTGGTACCGGATGCTCCGTGATCGTGATAAAACCACAACGTATCATCTACGCGCATTCACCGCCGCGTTCTCTTCCTCACCTCTCTCGCCGCCTCCAGCACGACGTCGCGCATGGTGAACTCGCCGGCTTCGCTCGCCATGGCGACGTGCAGCGAAACCGCCGCTAACGCGTCGCCGAGCGTTTTCTTCCGGCGGTCCGCCTCCGCGTCCGACTCCGCCGCCGCCGCCGCGGCTTCGCCGGCTTCGCGCAGAAACGCGCCAGCCTCGCCGTCCGCGTGGTCCAGGCTCATGAAAACGCTCTCGCCGCCATCGTCACCGACGCCGCCGAAATACGTCTCGTCGTACCCGTCGCTCTCGGCTTCCGCGTCGTCGTCGTCGTCGTCGTCGTCGCCGCTCGCCTCTCCCTTTTCGCCGCCGCCGCCGCGAACGCCTCCGGGGTTCCGCTCGCCCGCGACGTCCCCCCGCCTGGCGCGCGCGATCGCGTCCAGGAGGCTCTCCAGGCTCCCCCCGGCCTCGTCGCGCTCGCGAGCCACCGCGGGCACGAACGCGCTCGTCAGGATGTCGATGTCTCCGTCCTCGTCGGCGTCGAGCGCGTGCAGCGGCGTGGTTTTCGTCTTTTCCGCTCGCGTGCCCGCCGCGTGCACGAGCGTCACGAGGTGCGTCTCCGGGAACTGCTGCATGAGCGTCAGCTTGACGTCCGAGGCGACCGCCTTGCTGTAGAGCTGGCACAGGAGCGTGGGCGCGTCCACCGAGACGCCCACGGCGTGCCCCGCGGTCGCGACGTCGATCGCGTCCACGACGCACAGGCTCGGCATCACGTCGGCGCCCACCGCGGCGAGCGTCGGCTCGAGGAACGACACCCCGGGAATTATCGAGACGGCGACGCCGCGCGCGGGCGCGAGCTCGCGCAGGAGCTTCACCGAGTTCTCCGCGACGCTCGGGTCCCCGGGGACAGCGTACACGATGCGTCTCTGCCTATCGTCCGTGCGGACCGCCACCTCGTCGTCGCCATCCTCCAGCACGAAGCTGGAAAACGCGTCGCCGGCTTCGCGCGACGCGCCGCGTACATCCGCCACCGAGGTTCGCGCCACCGTCTCGGCGATGGTCAGGAGCTCCTCCGCGATGGCGGGGTAGACGTTTTGAAGCATCTTGGTGTTCTCGTAGACGTGGTCGAAGGTTGTCAGCGCGACGTGCGGGGGCAAGCCGTCCAGCGTGGGGTGCCTCGCCGTGCGCACGTGCACGCGCGCGCCGACAGCGGTCAGCACGTCCCACGCCTGCTTCGTGATGAGGCCCGGGTCGCCCGGCCCGAGGCCGACGACCACGATCTCGGGTGTGAAGCCCTCGGAGGACGCGCGCGGCGGTCGAGCGCGCATCGAAGCGGCGCCTCTCACGCCGCGTCGCCGCAGACGCGGAGGCACAGCCCCTGGCCGCGCCGTCGATAGAACCGCCGCCGACATAATGCGCGCGGCGGCGGTGATGAGGCGCGCTTTTTCGCTTTTTCGTAGACCGGTCGTCTCGAGCTCGTCAGGCTGATCAAAGAGGGAAACAACTTGTTGACCCGCGAATACATACGACGCGGCGGCGACGCGAAACATGACTGACTCTTTTGGTCTATACATCTTTCACGCGTCTTCCTCCCCCACGAGCGACTCCGGCGTGACGTTCGAGCCGTCCATCACCAAAGCTTCGCCGCGCGTCTCCGCCGCCAGGTCGGCGCGCACTTTTTCCGTCGTTTCGCGTCTGCGCGCCTCCTCCGCCTCGTCGCGCGCCGAGCGCCTGGCGCGCAGATCGGGCAAGTACTCGTCCATGTACTCCTTCCGCGCGCGCGCGATGACGTCGAACAGAGTCTCCATGCCCTCGCCGGTCATGGCGCTCACGCCCGCGACTCTCAGCCCTTTGTAGAAGGCGTCCAGCACCAAAGACAGAGACCGGCTCAGGTCGGAGGCGAACGTCGGGGTATCGTCCAGCGCGGCGTGGAACGTCTCGAAATCCTCCATCCATCGCGTCAACGTTTCGTGCCTCGCGACGTCTATTTTGTTGAACACCACAATCAGGGGAAGCCTGGTTTTGTACAGGATGGACACCGCCTGTAACATGTTGCTCATGAAGCTCTGCGGGTTCAGCGCGCGGGGGGTGTCCACGACGTACAGCACGACGGTGGGAAACGCCGACGCGAAGCTCTCGGTCACGATGGCGCCGCTCGCCGACCAAGTGAAGATCTCGATCTGCCCGGGGGTGTCTACGAAGACGTTGTCCAGTTCCTTCGATCGTTTCTCGCACAACGAAACCACCTGGTCGAACCGAGTGGCGAACAAGTTCGACGCGGTTAAAATACCCCCGTTCGGTCCTAAGTTGTATTCCTTCATGACGTTTTTGTAATCCACCGTGTCGCGGATGTCGACGTTAGCGTCGTACGGCGTCTGCGTCACCGCGGGATCGAGGTTGATGATGTAGGGCGGCTTGCCCTGCGCGTGCTTGTACGCGTTCACGCGCTGCATCAGGCTCGTCTTGCCGCTGCCGGCCATGCCGATCACGATCGCCACTGTGGGTTTGTCGTCCATCGACGCGCTCGCGGCGCCCGCCGACGCGCTCGCGGCGGCGGCGGCGTCGCCCGCGAGATCCACGCGCGAGGGCCCGGAATCGGGGGGGGGGGCAGCCGCTTCGGCCCGCGCGTCCGCGGGGGACGCCATGGCGGAGGCGACGGGTCCGACCGCGCGCAGACGACCGCCGCGCTCCTGACGACCCTGAGCCGGGCGAGGTTGGTCACGCGCCTTGCGCAGTGACGTGACCTCGGTCGAGACGGAAGCCCCATCACTCATCATGAATCGCTTCTCGACCGCGATGTCATCGAGTCATTCCCGTTCGGCCGATTGCCCGAAACGTTTCGTCAGGTAGGCACACCTTGACGCGCGCCGGCCAGCATGGCGGCCGAGGAGGCGGAAGCCGAGGCGGACGCGGCGGTCGACCTGCACGCGCTCGAGCGCGATGTCGGCGGGCTCGCGCTGGACGACGCGGGGGACGTCGAGGACGACGACGCGGGCTCGTACGGTTCCGCCGACGACGAGGAGACACCCGCGGATGCGTTCCTGAGCCTGCAGATGGTGTGCGCCAAGAATTTCCCTCCCGACTTCCTGCGCGACGAGGCGCGGGACGCCGAGTCGCTGGCGTGCGCGGTGGAGAGGCTCGAGCACGTGCGCCTGGACCGGTGCGGGCTGGTCAGCCTGCTGGGACCCGGGTCGGGCTCGGGACTTCCCGGGTCGTCGACGGCCCCTTCGTTGACCGCGGATACCACGATCTCGAGCGCGCCTCTGCGTTCGCTGCGAAACGTCTCTTCGCTGTACCTGCAGAAGAACCGGCTCGTCGACTTGGGCGGCGCAATCAACGCGGAGACGACGCCGCGCCTTCGGTTCCTGGCGCTCGCGGACAACGCACTTGCCTTCGATGACACGCACGACATCGTGTGTTTCGAGAAGGGCGACGCGACAAAAACACACCCGCTTCGCGGGCTGGAAACCCTGCCCGCGCTGATGTACCTCGACTGCTCCGGGAACGTTCGCTTAAACGGCGTCGCGCCGTTGCTGGAGCGTCTGCCGTCGTCGGTGGCGTTTTGCGACTTTTCGAGGTGCGCGTTGTCGTTCGTCGACGAGTACCGCCCGGCGCTGGTCGCGTCGTTCGACGCGCTGAAACAGCTGGACGGCGTCGCGGTCACGCGGCAGGAGCGGAGAGACGCGCGCGCGCTGCTCGGGGAAGAGGGCGACGGGGACGCCGATCGGGACGGATCCGAATCGGCCGAAGCCGAAGCCGAAGCCGAAGAAGCCGAAGAAGCCGAAGAAGCCGCGTCTTCCTCAAGCGCCGACCCGGACGCGTCTTCTGCAAAACCACCGCGACGCGCGCGACCGAGCTCGAATTCGAGCGCCGCCGCCGCCGCCGCCGCCGCGCTTGCGATGTCCGACGAGGACGAACACGGCAGTGACGCGTCGATCGAACCGGTTACCGAGGCTGAGCTCGAGGCGGAGCTCGCCGCGCTGGAGCGGGAGACGCACGCGGCGCGCGCCGCGCTCGACGCGGACGCCGTCGGCGACGGTGACGTTTTTTTCTCTCGCGACGCCGGGGGAATCGAACCGGCGCGGCTCTTGGAACGGGACCGAGCCGCGAACCGCGCGGCAGCGCGTTTGGAGGAGACCAGGGACGCGCTGGTGGACGTCGAGGCGCGCGTGCGGCACGCCAAGAAACAAACGCGCGAAGCGCGCGAAAGCGCGTCCGGTTCGGAAGAGGTTTAATTACTTTTACGAAAGTACTCTCAGGACGCCCCCAGCATGTACTTGAGCCTCTCCGTGAGCTGCGTGGCGTCCGGCAAGCCCTCGATGCGGTCCGCGACCTGCCCGTTTTTGAACAGGATGATCGTCGGCAGCGCCTCCACCTTGAACTTGGATGCAATATTCGGGTATTTTTCTGTGTCGATCTTGACGAGCGAGACTTTGTCCTTGCCCACCGCGGCGGCCACCTGCGGGAACACCTGCTTGCTCAACAGCTGGCACGGGCCGCACCACGTGGCGTAGAAGTCGACCAACACCGGAACCGGGGACTTCTCGATCATGTCGTCGAACGAGGCGTACGACTGCTTCGTCGCGCGGACGGTCGTGGTCGCTCCGCGTCTCGAGACCGAATCGCGCGCGTTTCGGGAGGCGTCGATTCGGGGCGCCGCGGTCGGACGCGCGGACCCGCGCATCGAGGGAGGCGCGAAGCGCATCCGCGACGCGGCTACGGGCGCGGCGAGGCAGGCGAGCGTCATGTCGACGGCGCGAGGGAACACACGAGTGCTGCGGGTGAGCGACTGTGAAGGGCGGACGCGATTCGGGCACTCGCGAAAAGCGCGTGACGCGAGCACCGAAATACGTGACGCGGATTGACGTCGTTTGACGAGCTCAGACGAGGCCGAGACTCGAAGCTGTAACAACGGCGTTCGTCGCGCGCGCTCTCGACGCGTCTTCCGATGACCGTTCGAAGCCTGGATGGTCACGCGTAGTCCCCGCCGCAGTTCAGCTTGTTCTCCGCGTCCAGCATGGGGTTGACGAACTCGCACAGCGGGTCGTACGTCGCGGAGGCTGTTTGAAGAGGACGCGGCGGGGCGGAGGGGAGAGCGTCAGTCACGTTTCGTTTGGCTTTCTTTCGTTCCGAACGAGGGTTGGCGCGTCAACTCGGCGGGCGCTGACGCCACACTCGCGAACGTAGCGCTCGAGCGGAATCGCGGTATCGCGGAATCGCGGTGCTAGCACGAGCCGCTTCGCGGCCGCGCCGCGCGTCTGCACCTACCGCCCACTTCGAAGCCGAATATGTCGAACAGGCCTTGCGTCGCAACTTCGATAAGGTTGCGACGCTCGTTCCGGGGCGGACGCGCGCTGAGGAGCGCGCGGCGCGGCGAGGCGAGCGCGGCGGCGTTCGCGGAAGTGGCGCGCGCGTCCACCTTCGGAATTGCGAGCGCGAGGATCATCACCGCGAGTATGCCGATGCGGAGGAGTAGGCGGAACATCGAGAAGAAGGGGGGCACCCTGGTCGTTCAGTCGGTGCCGGTGTCGTGCTTCTCGACAGTGAACCCGCTTCGGGTGGAAGGTGTCTGCTCAGACCTCAGACTGTGACTCGTGTGCGGCGCACACGCGATCGCGCTCGCGAGCCTCGACGTCGCGTCGCCCGACGTGAACCTCAGACCAGCGAGCCGCGTTTCGAGGCCCGGGCGGCGGCACGGGACGTCCCGAAACGCGCCTCGAACGAACCTCGGAACGAAACCGCACAAACGAAACGCCCGTCTAACCGACGCGCATGCATTTTCGGCCGCGGACGCGTGACAACTGTCAAACGAAGTTTTCGTTCGGGTTATCTGTGCCAAGGACGACCGCGCTCTCCCCACATCCCATCGCGCGGCTCGACCGAGACGCGAAATCGCGGTCACACCGGTCGCAGCTCGCCATGCGTGCCTTCTCCGCGCCCGCGCCGTCGACGGCGTCCGCGCGCGTCCTCGCCGGCGCGACCGGCGCGACCTCCCGGTCGAAGATCGGCACCCGCTCGCGCGGTGTCCACGGGCGCGCGCGTTCGGTGCCCGTTTCCGCCGCGCCCGCCTCGATCGACGCCGATTTCGCCGCCGCCGCGAGCGGCGAGTGGGAGGGCCACCGCGTGTACTTCGACGCGCGGGGCACGCCCGCGCCCATCCCCGAGAAGTTCATGCCCCCCGCGTTCAAGGAGTGGGGCCAGGTTTTGGTGGACTGGCAGAGCCAGTGCGCCATGTGCGTGACGCCCGGGGAGGGCATCTACGCGCGCGAGCTGCGCTTCATCCCCACCGCGGGGTGCGAGGCGGACTCTAGCACGGTGGAGACGCAGTGGGACCGGACCGTGGACGCGAACGAGGTGAGCCCCGCGGTTTCGAGCGGTTCGTCGACCGATACGTCGCAAAACGTCGCGCCCGGCTCGTACAACGCCGGGCCGATCGCGTTGGACCCGTCCGCGGAGATCGGCGCGGAAGCCGTCGTCGAGCACTGCCTGGGTTTCGACGACGCGCCAAAAGCGGACGGTTCGGAGGGCCGACGTGCTCGCGTCCGCGTGCAGCAGCACTTGCGGTTTAGCGATGCGACCGACGCCGGCGAGAACGGCGGTTGGACCCTCGCCGCGATCACGGCGTGGAAGGAGTATTACTACGAGCCGTTCAACAACGCGGCGTCGCTGTGCGCGTCGTGCGGCGGGCCGAACAAGTGGGGCGAGTACCCCACTCTGCCTGTGGAGACGTTCACTGACGGCGCTTGGGAAGGCGACGCGTGGGGCGGGTTCGGCGGGGACGACGCCGCGCACGTCGTTCTGCTGCCCACGGGCGTGTACAGCGAGGTTTTCAAAGACGAAACCACGGGCGCGACGACGTGTTCCGCGGGTTGGTTCGTCCCGGACCGCGACGCGTCGTACCTTCCGCCGTCGCGCGACGTCGAGACGCACCTGGCGTCGTCGCGCGCGTACGCGGAAGACGGCTCGTTACGCGACGCGACGTTCGTAAAGCGCGAAAGGAGCGCCGCCGCGAAGGCGTAGCGGTATGAGTACTCGTATGACATTTTTCCTGAAACTATTGTGTAGGCTACAGTATTCACGACGCGCGCGTTTCGCGAATATCGTCGCCCCACTCGAGTCGCCACCCCGCGGGGTTAAGCGCGACGCGCGCGTTCACGTCCCAGCCTCGGGCGACAACCTGCGCCATGAACGCGTCGATGTCGAATATTCGAGGGTGAAAAAGCGGGTCGTGCGTCGCCGCCGCGGCGGTGAAGTATCCTCGGAGCGCGTCGTTGGGCGCGCTTCCCTTTCGCAGAAGCACCGCGCAAGAAGCACGGCGGGACGATTCGATCGATGACCCCTCCCTCCCCGGCGTATGCGACGCGGGGCACACCAGATACCCGGCTTTCAGGGATTTCGTTTTTCCGGCGCGCGAGCGTTCTCTCTCGAGCGTTCTCAGGACGCGCTCGCGCGCGTTTTCGTCGAGGGACGAAAACGACGCGCCGAGGACGATCCCGTCGTCCGCGAACGATTCCGCAAACAAAGCCTCCCGAGACGCCATCTCGCGCGGGGTGGGCACGGGCTCGCCGCGCGCGTACGCGTCGACCATCTTCCTCGCGCGCGCGCGGTTGACCGCGTCCACGCGCAGGCACCGCACGGCGCGCACGTTGCAAAGCACGTGCGCGGCGGTGAGCGCCAGGAACACGAACCACTGGGACGAGGGCGATTCCGCGGTGACGCGCGCGACCCAGACCCCGGCGGCGGAACCAAACACACTCACCGCCGTCTCCTGCGACGCTTCTTTCGCGGCGACGTCCGCGGCGTTGTGCGCGCGAGCGAAGTGCCTCGTCAGCGCGGCGCGGGTCGCGCCGGCTGCGACGCCGCACACCGCGCGGGCCAGGCTCCCCGCGCACGCCGTCGCCAGGAACGCGCCCCGCCCGTAGCGCGCGCCGAGCGTCGGCGCCAGCAGCTCAAGCGCCATGCCGACGTCGTTGGCGCAGTCCGCGAACAGACGCCACTGCTTGGCGTGCGCGTCGAAGCTCGAGCCCTGCGCGGCGGCGAAGAGCACGGCGCCCAGCGAGCCGACGACGTCACGGAGCACGAACTGCGCCGTCGCCGACGCCGCCGACACCGCGGCGACAGCGTCGGCGCCGACGCCGACGCCCTCCAGGAGCGCGCGCGTCGTGAGCGCTCCGCGCACGTACGAGCAGAGGCCCTGCGCGGTGTCCCAGGACTGGAACGCGAGGTAATCGGGAGACACTGTGCCGGGGAACCCCGCGGGAAGAAACGCGCGTTTCACGAAACGCGCGATGGCTTTCGCGCCGAACCGCGAGGCGAAGCCTACGCGCGCGCGCTTCGGACGCGAATCGACGCGGTGAACCGCGGTCCACGCGCGCTCGCGTCCGCCGTCGGGAGCGAACTCGACGGCGATGATGTCGTTTTGGGCATCGGCGTTGGCGTCCGTCGCCGCGTTCCCCGCGCGCGCGCGGCGACGCGCGGAAGGCACGTTCGACGCGGTGGACGTGGGCATGCCGCGAGACAGAGCGTCGACGAGCCGCGCGCGATGTCGAAGGACGTGCGCGCGCGCGAGCGCCGAGAGCCCGTGCGCGCGCTTGTGCTGGAAACAAGTCGGCACCTCCGACGTAAGCTTTCGGCGTCCGAGGAGACGTCGTGGTGACCAGTCCCATGAGCGCGGCGTGCGCGGCGGCGGTCCTCGGTCGCGCGTGCCCGCCGCGCCCGACCGCGCCGTCCCGCGCACGCGCGCGGCGCTCGCGGGGTCCGCGCGGCCGCTCGACCCGACTCCTCGCGTCGGTCGGCGCGTCTCCGTACGTCCCCGCGCCCGCCGAGGTTTTCTCGTCGCTGGGCGCATCCGTCGCCATGGTCTCCGGCACCACCGCGGGCATGCCCACCGAGACCGTGGGCGTGCTCGCCGCCGCGGCGACGCCCCTGCTCGGCGCGATCGGACTGTTCATCTGGAGCAAGGTGTGGACCGGCGACGCGTTCGCGCTGAACCTGGTCAAGTGTTCCGTTGGGACGATGGGCTTCGTCGTCGCCGGCGTCGCGTCGCGAAGCGGCGCGTGGCTCTCGAACGCCTCCGCGGAGGTCACGGCGTGGCTCGTGCTCTCCGCGTTCATCGGCATCGTGGTCGGCGACAACCTCTGGCTGCACAGCCTGCGCGTCCTCGGCGCGCGCAGGGTGATCCTCATAGACATCCTCAAGCCGTTCATCGCGCTCGGCATGGCGAAAGCCGCGCTCGGCGAGGGCGTCTCCGTCGCCGTCGCCCTCGGCATGTGCGTCACCCTCGGCGGCGTCCTGACCGTCAGCCTGGAGGAGAACCGAACCGGCGACGAAGCGGCGGACGTGGAGTCCTCGGACCGTGAATACGGGAATACGGGATCACGAAACGACACGAACGCGCGCGACACCGAGACCGAGACGAACGCCGAGACGAACGACATCGAGGACGTCGTCGGCGCCGTCGACGAGAATCCGACGCCGGAGCGTCTACGCGCGTCCGCGAGCTCGGCGCCCCGAAGAAATCCCGCAGGAGGAGGAAAGACCCTTAAGACCCTTAAGACCCTACAGCCGCCCTTCTCGCCTTCCGCCTTCGTCGGCGGGTACGTCGCCGCCGCCGCGAACGTGGCGCTGGACACGTGGGGCACCGTGCTCACGAAGCAGCACGGCGGTGG
>Ga0181559_10007693_pt1 | contig 9998 bp, 7 predicted proteins | sample 011ome_21_FD_133752 | JGI IMG/M metagenome (GOLD analysis project Ga0181559, IMG submission 133752) | Coastal salt marsh microbial communities from the Groves Creek Marsh, Skidaway Island, Georgia - 011508AT metaG (megahit assembly) | ecosystem: Environmental > Aquatic > Marine > Intertidal zone... | reverse complement strand
GGTTCGCGTATCGAGTTTAACTTTAATACAATGGACGATTATTATAATGGTATTCGGATTGAAGACGGGACTACTATTGGAATAACAATGTCTGGTATACTCCCTGCAGTTTTAACAGGTTGGCATATTGATGCGCAAGCCTTTATGGGAGCAACAGAAATTGACGGTTCGGGAGGAAATATTTTACCTCTTGATGCCATCCAAATAGAAGCAACAGATGCAAATGGAAACTTGGCGACAGCCACTTTCTTCGGCATGCAAGATTTGGCCGTGGCACCAGGATTTACACTTGTTTCAACAATTGATCCGGCCCATATTCCAGCAGATCCGAATACACATCAAATCAACATTACTTATGAATGTGGAATAGCAAACGGAAGTTTGTTAGGTTCAGTAGCCGATTACTACACCGTAAGTCTTGAGATTATCCTCATTCCTGATTTTTAGAAGGCCCAAAAACTTAAATGGACAGTAGATTTATAGCCATATTATTCACGTTTTTCATTGTTGTTAGTGGATCAGCGCAAACACCTGATTCATTAAATACAATTGTTGATACAACTGCTAATGTGCCAATTGACACTACTGCTAATGTATCAAGTGATACCACCGCATCCTCTTCTGATGTTCTTGATCAGATTTTAGATGAAGCCGTGTCATTGGATTCATTAGAAGCACAAAAAGTGAGAATAGAGTTTGTAAAGAAAAAAACAGTACATGCTCCAGATTCTGCTTATTTCAATGTTTGTAAAATCACAAATACGACGACTGAAACAATCAGTGGAGATTTATTATTTACGGTTCCAGTAGGTTGGAGCCTTATCGCAGATCCTTCTGTTCCGATAACTTTAGCACCGGGAGAAATGAAGGTTTATCCCGTTCGAACAACATTGGCCGCAGATGCTGTTGGAGGAATGGCTTATCCAATTGACGCGGCGATAACAACAGAAGAAGGCATTTACTCCGGGGCTGCCTATGTCAGAATTCCGGTTAACAATAAATGGGAAATGTTTGTGAATACACACACCGTGTATTTCAATGAATATTTCGATGAACAGGAGTTTAATATTCACATTAATAATAAAGGAAACGCTGAGGAATTGATTCGATTGGACTTTAAAGTCGGAAAGCTCTTGGAAGTAGAAGGTTTAACAGCTACTGAAATCTATGTTTCTATTCCGCCAAAAACAGATTCTGTGTTTACCTATAAAGTGCGAAGAGCACTGCTGAATGAGGATGAGCGAGCAGCCTATCAACAAATGTGGAACGAATCGTTTATTCGCATTGCAGCACAATCCGGATTAGGAGAAAAATACGGAGAATCAATTCAGTTTAGAGATCTTGAGAATGTATATATTAATGAACGCGCAGAGCGTGCTTCGCCACTCAATGTAGACCTTTCGGTCTTTAATTTATTATCATCTGTCCGCCCGAGAATTAACGCTTCATTATTTGGAGAAATTCAGTTCAGAAAAGAGCATGATTTATCTTATATCTTTCAAGCAAGAAATCTCTTTTATACTTCAAATACCTTGGAAACATTCTTTCAAAATGGAAACAATGGAACCTTTAATATCAATTATAGATGGAGTGACAAAATCAGAGCACAAATAGGTGAGATTAATAATTACTCGATGCATTCGATGCGTGGATGGGGTATAAACGCTTCCTATAATTTTGATAAGGATAACAAGATTACAGGGTCTTATATTTTTGGGAAATACTTTCCTATGATGGGCTCGAATATCCGTTACGACACTAGAATTAAGAAAGTGGGTGTGCACATAGGCGCTACTTGGGAAGACAATGATTTATTGCATTTTGATGCCATTTCAGTTCAGTCTGGGGTTAATTTCCCGATTGCAAGAAACCATTTGATTAATGTGACCTTGATGGGAACACAGTCCGTTTATGATCAAAATGCCGGTATCGAGCCGCCGAATGACACGACGGTAATTGGATTTTCATATGCTGCTAGTTATACAGGCATGGCAGGGAAATTTCGATTTGGTGCCAATACGCGAAATGATCAATTTAATTATCTGCGTATTCGTCCGGCCAATAGAATTGGCGGATATGCGCGTTATATGATTAATGATCGTAGCCGTATTAATTTAACAGGGCAATTTAATTCCATGCAGGCCTCACGATTGTTATTTACTAATTTCTTCAGTGGAGCATACAATAGTCAACAACTTTATCGCCTGAGTTATACAAATCGTGTTACAGAAAAAATATCATTTGAGGGCGGACCTTCTTCACGTATCTTAAGCCGTTTTCAAATAGATACCAGTGCCACCGTTACATCCGATTTTTACAATTATTTCGTTGGGGTATATGGTTTAACGCGAATCCGTTTTGATGAATTTAGAATGTTAACGCCTTCGATCTCGGCTGGGGCCACTATATTCCGCGACAATATTGCCGATTTAGATACTTTACCAGTCCTGCCAACAACGAATTTAGGTGTAAGTTATATCGCCAGAAACTGGGGAGCAAGTGCAAACTATATTTATGGGCCAAATTTCTTCTTAACACAAGGTTTTGTTCAGAATGAAATCATAGGATTTGAAACTGTTCACCTGAGGGCCAATTATACACGTTTTATAAATGATGGTAAAATCCGTTTCACGGCTTTTGGTAATTACTATTTGAGGTTACCTTCAAACCGTCAGAACTTTGCAGCCAGTGGCCGGTTTGATATCTTCTTTTCAAAAGGATGGATGCTTTATGTTCAGGGTAATGCCTTTACCAATAGTGTCGATACAGAGTCCAATGGACTGGTCTCGAGACGAAACTTTAACTTAAATTTTGGTGTTCGTAAATCTTTCGATATCGCCCAGCCGCGTGTCAAGTATCATGATCTGAAAGTGGTTTGTTTTAACGATATCAATGGAGATGGCATAAGAGATGATAATGAGCCATTAATACCGAATATCAAAATGACCGTTGCTAAAAATCTTGATCTGGCTAGCCCCGATCAGGCACGTTTTGGTGAGCAAGATTTAGTAACAGACCCTGATGGTTCCATGGAAATCGTTGATATACCTGAGGGTCACTATTCACTGGTGTTTTCACCTCTTCAAAATTTAGGTAATCTATACAATGCTAGAGGAGACCAGCAAGACGTTGTAGTTTCGGAGAATATGACGATTTATGTGCCATATGTTGAGAGTTATAAAGTGAGCGGTAAAGTGATTCTCAATAGAGATGAATATAGCTCTTTGGGATTGGTTAATGTAAATGGAATTCGAGTAACTGCGATGGGTGTTAACGGTGAAACTTATGCTGCCTTGACTGATTCAGATGGGAACTATTCTATTGATATTCCTCAAGGCGGATATTACAAGATTAAGGTCAACAATATTTTCGGAGATAATTTTGAAATTGATCGTGATGAATTTATCGTACAGTTTAATGGATTCAAGTCTTTCAATGTTGACTTTACTTTCTTCGAATATAAACGTAAAGTCAATTTTAACGGAGGAAATTTATTCAATTTTGAATCTATTAATACAGAAGGAGAAGAAGGAGAGTCTGACGATAGTGAAGAGGAAGAAAACAACGAATAAATAGGATCTTTTTTAGATTTACCCACAATCGTTTCAGCTTATAATGGGCAATAATAATTCTTGAATGGCTAGTCATTAGACGAGAATACACTTATATTTAGCCGTCATGACTAAGAAGACTAGAAAAATTATCTTATGGATTTTGGCAATTGTAACAGTTGGAGTTACAATCGATACCATTATGAGGTTAAGCGCGTTATCAAGTGTTGGCGATGAAGAATCAGTGCCGCGTTTTTTCATCGTTAATTCCTTAATATATTCTGCTTGTCTGTTCGTTTATTTGATTTTGCTTTTTTCACGAAGCCTGAGAAATAGGATGTATTGAAAGAGTGATGAAAGTGTTTTTCAAAGAAATATTCGAATATCATAACCACATTAACCAAAGTTTAATGGAAAGTATAAAGGATAATAATGACATGCTGAAACACATCATTCCTTTGTTATCGCATTCCATTATTGCGCACCAAAATTGGAATGCAACGATTTTAAATACTGCGACTTCTTGGGCGAATGAACTGATAAGTTTGGAAGAATGTATAGCATGTGACAATCAAAATTTCCAAAATACCTTACGGATCCTTAACGAAAATGAGTTGGAAGAAACGGTTGAATATGTCAACGCAAAACAAGTCGTCCCTCGAAATTTAATGTCTTTTCCCTTCTGTTTCATAAGTCTCAAAAGCATTTCTTGCAAGATCTGGATTAGGAAAGAAAAATCCATGTTTTGCAATGTGAATGACGTTTGAAGTTTTGCTCAATGTTTTTATTTTTTCTTCTGCCGCTTCTTCACCAATTAAATAATTCACATGTTGATTGTTTTTTGACGATAACTGTTTGATTTGCTCAGTCTCAGTTTTTGAACCATTAAGGAATGACCAAGTTTTATTTGTGGTGGTGTCTGAATTGTATTCAACAGCTCCAACCAACAAGAAATTCCCATTGCTGGTGTATTGTTTTTTTTCGGATTGAGCAATTGAACTTGTGCTGCTTTCCTGATTAATATCGTAGCGGTCACATAGTAGGGTGTTTTTCTTAATTCCGATTGCCGAGAATGAGATTTTATGTAATAATCCTGAGGGAGAATAATAGATGTTTTTTACACCTTTTAAGTGTTGTTCCATAGGTTCCCAAATTAGCTCATATAATTTCGTTTTTGCTTTTTCATTAGAGCCATAAACAGTATTCACGTATTCCAGGTTATTCCCTTGAAATTTCCCTCTAATGTTTTCTCTTTCTTTCTCAAGACATCCGCTCACAACTCCACATGAATATGATCATCATGCCGCACTGCCTGACAACCATGATATCTAATCTTGGATAGTATGATGCCTTGCCAGGAATGTGGAATGAAAAACAAAGAGCTGTTCGCATATTCGCGCTTAGACATGAAGGAAACAACGCTTCAAACCTGCGTACTTTGTTGTTTTATTTACTCAACCACGACCCTCCAATGGAAACCACATTATCTAGCTCCAAATAATATTTATAATTTCGTTCGTTTAACCCACCAGTAGGGCAAAATTTCACAGAAGGGAAAATGTTGGCGTAGGTTTTTAGGGCATCAATTCCGCCAAAAATATTAGCCGGAAAAAATTTGAAAAACTTCCAGCCACACTCGAGCCCTTTGATGATTTCACTTGGAGTTGATACGCCGGGAATAAATGGAATTCCGCTTTTTTCGAGTGGTTCGATCATGGCAGGAGCCAATCCCGGACTTACCATAAAATCAACTCGGTTATCAATACAAAATTGAACATCTTTTGCGCCCACAATTGTTCCTACTCCGACTTTAAAATCATCTCCATATTTTTCTTTAAACAGTTTGATGGCTTCTCTCGATACATCTGTCCTTAAGGTAATCTCTATACACCGGACGTTCTTTGATTTTAGGCGAATGTAAATTTTATCAATATCGTTTAAATCGTTAATAGTAACCACCGGAATGAGTGGGTTTTCTTCGAGAATTTGAAGTATGTTATTTTGCATTTCTTTAACGGTTATAAGATTCCTGCTCCTTTATCACTTGAGGAGATTAGGTTTCTTAGGTTAGCAAATAATGATCTTCCGTGACTGTCATCCTGATAAGGGATTTGTCTTTCAGGTCTGTTTGGCAAATCATTTTCGAGGCATTCAAGTACACCAGTTTTTGCCTCTAGGCGGATGCGGTCTCCTGTTTTGATTTTTCCAATCAATCCACCGTTGGCCGCTTCCGGGCTAAGGTGGATTGCCGCCGGAACTTTTCCTGAGGCGCCCGACATTCGTCCGTCGGTTACAATCCCAACATTAAAGCCTCTTTTTTGTAATACGGTGAGTGAAGGGGTCAAGTTGTGAAGTTCAGGCATTCCTTTATGTTTTGGCCCTTGAAAAGGTAAAACAGCAATAAAATCTTTGTTTAGTTCACCTGCCTTAAATGCTTTGATTAAATCATATTGGTCATCAAAAACTATGGCCTCTGCTTCCAGTACATGATTTTTTTCCTCCACGGCTGAGGTTTTAACCACGGCGGTTCCTAAATTACCTTTAAGTACTTTTAATCCACCAGTAGTTTGAAAAGGGTTTTCGGTAGTCCTGATTATAGCATTATTTCCAGATTCCGTCGGACCTTCAACATAAGTAATTTCTCCGTCAATTAATTTAGGTTCCATGGTGTATTGTCCTAATCCTTCACCTACCACTGTGCGTACATCTTCATGTAATAATCCCGCATTAAGTAGTGATTTGACCACGAAAGCCATACCTCCGGAAGCGTGAAAATGATTGATGTCCGCTGGTCCGTTTGGATATACACGTGTGATTAAAGGAACAATATCGGATAAATCCGAGAAATCATCCCAAGTAACCTGAATGCCCGCAGCCTTTGCAATAGCGACTATGTGAAGTGTATGGTTTGTAGAACCTCCGGTGGCTAGTAACCCCACAATGCCATTCACAATTGCTCTTTCGTCTAAAATTGCTCCAAGTGTTCTGTTGATATCTTTGGACTGAATATTATTCAATAAAATCTTAACACCTTCGCGATTTAAGGCGGCTCTCATTTCTGTGTTCGGATTAACAAAGCTGGAACCAGGTAGTTGCAGCCCCATGATCTCCACCAGCATTTGGTTACTATTTGCTGTTCCGTAAAAAGTACAGGTTCCCGGAGAATGATACGAATCTGATTCTCCTTTTAGCAATTCATCTCTTCCGATTTTACCCTCGGCAAATTCTCTTCTTATCCTTGCTTTTTCATCATTAGTGATGCCACTTTCCATAGGGCCTCCAGGAAGAAAAATTCCTGGAAGATGGCCAAAATTGAGGTTTCCAATTAATAGTCCCGGAACAATTTTGTCGCAGATTCCAAGATTGATAACTCCATCAAACATGTCATGTGATAATCCTATGGCAGATGATAGTGCGATCACATCTCTGCTCAAAAGAGATAAATCCATCCCTGCCTGACCTTGAGTAACACCATCACACATTGCCGGAGTTCCTCCTGCAACCTGGGCTGTTGCCTTCATTTCATTGGCATACTCACGAATTTCCTTTGGATAATCTTCGTATGGTTTATGCGCAGACAGCATGTCGTTGTATGCCGTGATAATTCCCAGATTGGGTTGTACGCCTTCAGCCAACATTTTTTTGTCTGTAGAACCACATCCAGCAAATCCATGGGCCAGATTTCCACAGCTCAACTTGTTTCGCTTGACCGAACTTTCAAAATTTTTATTGATCATTGCGAGATAGGCCGAGCGTGTGTCAGCGCTTCTCGCAATTATTCGATCAGTTATCTCTTTAACCTTTTGATGCATCATGTTGTCAAATAAAATATTTTAATATCATCCCTTCTTCTTAACAAATTGTGAATTGGAAGGTTCTTGTCCATGTCTTTTAGAACAGATAATTTATGTTCACCGGAAATAAGTAAGTAAATAATTCCGGCATTTGCAATTAACTCCAGACTGCACGTGATTCTCCTTTTTGGTTCGTTGGGTGATTTTGTGGCGTATAAATCAATGGCTGAAGTTGATTTTGCAATATCCGATTTGGGATCGTTTGGGAAAATGGATGCAAAATGTCCGTCACCACCCATTCCTAAAATAGCAATATCCGTTTGCCTGATAAAGGGAGCGTAAAGGGGTTTAATCAAATCCAGATTTTCGGATTCATCATCCCGATTTTTAACCATTCCAACAATGTTATACTCACGTTCATCCCTTGAATTAAAACAACTTCTTAGAAGTCGTTCATTACTATCTTTATCCTTTGGGTGCACAAAGCGTTCATCCACTAATCCAATTCGTAATTTTGAAATGTCCTGGCATTTTCTATCAAGAGAACGGTAAATTGGACCAGGAGTGCTTCCTCCAGAAAGAAGAATGTTCACATCACCATTGATAATTGAAATGTCATTTAATATGGCAGATACCACTTCTTCTTCCCACTCTTTTTTTGATATTGATTCAAGAATTTTCATATTAGTTAGTTTGCCATTTATGTGCTTTGTCAAGAACCTGGTCTCCAGGCCCCCATGTGCCCGATTCGTATAAGTTGAGGGGAAGTTCTTTCCAAACGGCCTTGATTGATTCAATCCATTTCCATGCGGCTTCCAATTCGTCATGGCGCATGAACAGGGTTTGGTTTCCTCTTAAAATATCAATAATTAGTCGTTCGTATGCATCCGGCATTCGTTCGTTAAAAGAATCGACAAAATCCAATTTTAAAGAAATTGGTTTGAAACGATAACCACCCGGTCCTGGTATTTTACTCAATTGAACCAATTCAATTCTTTCCTCCGGCTGCAAGCGGATGATTAGCTTGTTTTTCAAAGGGTGCTTTGAGTCCGGAAAAATATTATGCGGCATGGTTCTAAAGTTAATCACCACATCTGAATAGCGTTTTTTCATGCGCTTACCGGTTCTCAGATAAAAAGGAGTGTTTTTCCAGCGCCAGTTATCTATATATGTTTTAATCGCGACGAAGGTTTCAGTCTCCGAATTATATTCTTCAATATCCTCCAAATAAGAATTCACCTTGTCTTCATCAATTGTTCCGCGTGTGTATTGTCCTTTAACCACATTGTTTTGAACGTCATTTTTCGTAAAAAAACGTAGCGATTCCAGCACCTTTAATTTTTCGTTTCGAACCGTATCTGGTTTTAGATTAGAAGGGGGTTCCATAGCCACCAAACAGAGAATTTGAAGCAGGTGATTTTGAACCATATCGAGCAAGGCTCCAGTTTTGTCGTAATAACCAGCTCTTTTCTCAACGCCAAGACGTTCCGCCACGGTGATTTGCACACTTTCTATATTTTCGGCATTCCAGGCGCGTTCAAAAAGATGATTTGCAAAACGTAATACCATGATGTTCTGAACCGTTTCTTTTCCGAGGTAATGGTCAATTCTAAATACCTGTTTTTCCTTAAATGCTTTGGAGATGGTGGCGTTAATTTCTTTACTTGATTTAAGACTGTTTCCAAGTGGTTTTTCGAGCACGACCTTACTCATGTGATTAATCAGGCTAGAAGCTTTTAGGGTTTTACAAATTTCACCAAATGCCGTGGAGGGAACCGATAAGTAAAACACCCTTTGCCATTCACTTTGACTTCTAAGTATTGTCGCAAGTTGCGAGTAGTCTTTTACGGTTGTCTCAGGGATTTTTAGTAACTCTACATGTGCTAAAAATTCATTTTGCTTATCGGGTTGAATTTCGTTATCAACTGAGGCAGCAATGAATGTCATCAGGTCTTTTTTAAACGCTGCTTCATCATCAGACTTTCTTGAAACACATATAATTTTGAAAGACATATTCAACTGACAATCAATAAATCGATTAAAAAATGCAGGAATGATTTTTCGTTTTGAGAGATCGCCATCACCCCCAAAAATGATTGCGTTAAAAGGTTTAATTTGTCGTGTGCTCATTTACAGGTTTTAATTAAATAATGACAAGAATCTAACCACGAAGATAAAGCCTTTATGTCAAAAAGACACTAACTGAATAGAATTATTTTCTAGAAACCGAAATTATCGAACCCTTTATTTACCAATCTTTTATAGTTTTCTAAATGGAATTCATAGAAATTAGAGGGCTTGTGGGGAACGCCTTTTTGCTTTTCATCCAGCTTTTTCACAATCTCAAGTTTGATCATTTTTCGTCTAAAATTCCGTTTATCCAATTCACGACCCACAATAGCTTCGTACAGTTTGTGCAGTTGTGAGAGGGTAAACTTTTTAGGCAACAAATTGAATCCGATAGGTTGAATTTTTAATTTGCGATAGAGTTCTTCTCGTGCTTTGTTAAATATTTCCAGATGATCGAAAGCCATAGATTTAATATCCTCTACAGGTTCCCAGCTTACAGATTCGGCAAAGTTCGAAGGTTTTGGATCAAAGGCATTTAAATTCACTAGGGCGTAGTATGCTACTGTAATAACACGAGCTTCCG
>Ga0181559_10007688_pt1 | contig 10001 bp, 9 predicted proteins | sample 011ome_21_FD_133752 | JGI IMG/M metagenome (GOLD analysis project Ga0181559, IMG submission 133752) | Coastal salt marsh microbial communities from the Groves Creek Marsh, Skidaway Island, Georgia - 011508AT metaG (megahit assembly) | ecosystem: Environmental > Aquatic > Marine > Intertidal zone... | reverse complement strand
ATTTTCATTCAGAACACGGGTTTGAGCGCCCGTTCCGCAGCCGAGATCTTGAATTTCTAAATGTTGATGTTTATCTAGTCCGGTTATTCCAAGTGCCTTTCGCGTTTCTTCATCACTACCTGGACCTTGTCGATCCATCTTTTCATGGATATGAACAATATACTGGATTTGTTCTTCCGTCATGGATGCAAAACTAACAAAAGGAACGTATTTATGAAGCGGATAATTAGATACAAAAAAAGCCCCACGAAAATGTGAGGCTTTTTGTTTTGCTCCCTGAGTTGGACTCGAACCAACGACCTAGCGGTTAACAGCCGCTCGCTCTAACCAGCTGAGCTATCAAGGAGTGCCGCCCTTATTGAGAATCTTAAATCCTCAACGGGACTGCAAATGTATATCAAGTCCGCATAATTTTCAATACCTTTGCTAAAAAAAATACAAAAAAATATTTCATGAGTTTGTTAGTTATTGGTTCTGTGGCATTTGATGCAATTGAAACCCCATTTGGGTCTACTGGAAAAATTATTGGAGGTGCGGCTTCGTACATATCTTTGGCTACTTCTTTGCTCTCAAAGCAGGTAGGTTTAGTAGCGGTAGTAGGTGAAGATTTTGATTTTGACTTCGTGGAAACCTTGAAGAAAAGAGGGGTGGATACGCAAGGTCTGCAAATAAAAGAAGGAGAGAAATCCTTTTTTTGGCATGGTAAATACCACATGGACATGAATAGCCGCGATACCATAACTACAGAATTGAACGTACTCGGCGATTTTGATCCAGTAATTCCTCAGGATTGGAAAAATCCGGAATACGTGATGTTGGGTAATTTAAGTCCTGATGTTCAATTAACGACACTAGAGCGTTTAGAGTCAAGACCTAAACTTGTTGTGATGGACACCATGAATTTCTGGATGGATATTGCCTTAGAGACCCTTCATAAAGTAATCGCGAAAGTTGATGTTTTAACCATCAATGATGAGGAAGCACGTCAGCTAAGCGGTGAATACAGCTTGGTAAAAGCAGCACGTAAAATTCGTGAAATGGGCCCAAAATATTTGATAATAAAGAAAGGCGAGCACGGCGCATTGTTGTTCGGCGAGAACGAAGATGTATTCTTCTGTCCAGCATTGCCATTAGAGGAAGTGTTTGACCCAACAGGTGCAGGTGATACGTTTGCAGGTGGATTTATAGGTTATTTGGCTTCTGTGGGTAAGACAGATTTTGAATCTATGAAAAAAGCTATCGTTTATGGTAGTGCTATGGCGAGTTATTGCGTTGAAAAATTTGGAACCGAAAGATTGCAAGAACTTACTGTAGAAATGCTCAACGAGCGTTTGGCAAAATTTGATCGATTGATGCGATTGAACGCCTAATATTTATCTTACGACAAAATCAAACATAAGGGTTTCTTCAATGAAACCCCTCAATCTGTCACCAGATTGAACGGGACCAACACCTTCGGGGGTGCCTGTATAAATATAATCTCCAATTTTCAGGGTGAAATATTCGGAAATATGAGATATCAAATTGGGAATCGCATTGATCATGTAGCTGGAGTTCCCAGATTGAACAATTTCCCCATTCTTCTCCAATCGAAAATTAATATCGGAGAGATTGTCAGGAGTAGATACGAACTTACTGATAACTGCAGAGTGATCAAACCCTTTTGCCTTTTCCCACGGTAGTCCTTTTGATTTCAGCTCGTTTTGTTTGTCACGCGCCGTAAAGTCAATGCCCAATGCAATAGAATCGATATAATCTGCAGCGAAATTTAGCGGAATGTGTCGCCCTATTTTTTTGATTTTAATTACCAACTCGACTTCATAGTGAACTTCCTTACTGAATTCTGGAATGAAGAAAGGCGCATTATTGCGCAGCAATGCGGAATCGGGTTTTATGAAAATTACCGGTTCTTCGGGAACAACATTTTCCAGTTCTTCAATGTGTTTTAGGTAGTTTCTCCCAACGCAGATAATTTTCATAAGAAAGTAAAGTTGGTATTCTTAATTTGGTATAATCATAGGTCTAAAAACATCCTTATACTCGGATATAAAGCGTCGGGATGTTTTTAAGAACGTACTAAAGTTTCATCGCGCCCTGGTCCCATTGAAATCACGGCAATTTTGGTTCCTAGGTAGTTTTCAATAAAGGAAACATAATCTTTAAAGGTCGTATCCATGGCTTCAAAACCATTATCCAAATTTACGTCTTCGCCCCAACCCGGAAGTGTTTCGTATATGGGCTCAATTTCGGTGGAACATAAATTTGAGGGAAATTCTTGGGTAATTTCTCCTTTGATTTTGTAGGATGTTGCCACCTTTAACTCCTTCATGCCATTTAAAACGTCACCTTTCATCATGATGAGCTCGTCTACGCCATTAAGCATACAGGTGTATTTCAACGCAACTAAATCCAACCAACCTGTACGTCTTTTGCGACCTGTTGTTGCTCCAAATTCATGTCCTTTAATGCGTAGATATTCTCCAGTTTCGTCGTCCAGTTCTGTTGGGAAAGGTCCTGAACCAACACGAGTACAATACGCTTTGAATATTCCGTAAACCTTGCGAACGTGTTTCGGTGCAGCACCAAGTCCGGAACAAACACCGCCAGATAAGGTATTACTTGAAGTTACAAACGGATAGGTTCCAAACTCAACGTCCAGTAAAGATCCCTGTGCGCCCTCGGCCAATACCTTTTTGCCGTTTCTAATATAGGAATCTATGGTGTACTCGCTGTTTACCAATTCTAAGGTTTTGAGGAAATCAATCGCAACAAAGAATTTTTCTTCTTCTTCATTTAGGTCAAAATCTGTAAATCCGAAGAATTGAATTTGTTTCAAATGTGAATCGCGAATGGCTTCGTATCGGGCTTTGAAATCATCTTCCAAAATGTCACCAATACGTAATCCAGAGCGGCCAATTTTATCGCGATATGTTGGGCCTATTCCGCGCAATGTACTTCCTATTTTCGCATCGCCTTTTGCAGCTTCAGATGCTGCATCCAGGATTCTATGTGTGGGAAGGATTAAATGCGCTTTTTTAGAAACCAAAAGTCGATCCTTGTAAGTGGGGCATTCTTCTTTGATTCTTCCTATTTCATCCATCAATCGAATGGGGTCTATCACAACACCATTTCCAATTAAGTTTTTGGTTTCTTGTCTGAAAATTCCAGAGGGAATGGTGTTAAGTACGAATTTTTTACCTTCAAATTCTAGTGAGTGCCCTGCATTAGGACCGCCTTGAAAGCGAGCTACCAAATCGTATTTTGGGGTTAAATAGTCGGCAATTTTACCTTTTCCTTCATCGCCCCATTGGAGCCCAAGTATCACGTCTATCATGAAAATTCTTTATTCAGTAATATTTATATGGCATTGTAAGCAGTTTCCTTCCTCAGAAACTTGAGGTTCCCCATAAAGGTGTAAAGAGTGACTGCTAATATTAAATTTTAAAAGTCCGCCCATGGTTGAACTTATTTGTTGCACACGCGGGTCGCAAAACTCCATTACCTTTTTACAATGGTTGCAAATTAAATGATCGTGTTGCTTGTAACCGTATGCTTGTTCGTAATGGCTGGTATTTTGACCAAATTGGTGTTTTTTTACCAAGCCAGATTCTACCAATAAATCAAGGGTATTGTAAACGGTGGCTCGGCTTACATGATAATTCCGAGTTTTCATTTTGACATAAAGCTCGTCTACATCAAAATGTTCTTTGTTCGAATAAATTTCATCAAGTATGGCGTAACGTTCGGGCGTTTTCCGTTGTTTGTTGGTTTCGAGGTAACGTGTGAAAATCTCACGCACTTCTTCCTTCATTTTCTTGATTTTTGGATCCGCTTTCATTGCGCTGGGCAGAAGTAAATCACAAAATTAGAACATAATTTGGTTAAAAGATAATTACTTATGAACGCAAACTTAACAAATTACTCTTCAGCTGCTTCAAATTCATAAGGTATGGACATCCGTATGATTTTAGCCGTAGGATATGCTTGGCGTACCCGACCTAAAATACTTTCTGCTTCGGCCTTCAATGCAAATGTGCCTGCATATATTTTAAAGTTGGGCTCGTCATAGATGATTTGACAATTGGCTTTGCCCGTAAATCTTTGGTTGAATTCTTTTTGGAATTTAATGGCATCCTTGCGATTACTGAATATATTCACAAAAATTCGATACCCTTCAAATTTATAGTCTTCCGACTTGCGATACGACATGCGTTTGTTTCTCATTTTCGTAACCGATGCGTCCTCCTTGATATGAGTTTCAGCTTGTCCATGGGCGTTTCCCAAGATAAACAATGCCGAGAAAAAGAGTGCATATCGAAATTTGAGCAAAAGCATACACAAATATCGTGATTTTTCGGGGTTTCCGTTAGCGCTTGTGTATTTTTGCATGTTATGTCGAAAAAAGCAGCTTTGGTAATTCTAGACGGTTGGGGTTTGGGGGATCGTTCTCAGGCCGATGCCGTGTATCATGCTAATACCCCTTTCACCGATTCACTGAATGGAAATTATCCGCATGCGCAATTAAGAACGGATGGTGAAAATGTAGGATTACCTAAAGGGCAAATGGGGAATTCTGAAGTTGGACATATGAACATTGGCGCGGGAAGGGTTGTTTGGCAAATGTTAGCCAAAATCAATAATGTTTTTGACGAAAACACCCTTTCTGATGTGGGAATGTGGAACCAAATCATCGAAAGATGCGAGCGCGATCAAAAGCCGCTGCATTTAATGGGTTTGGTTTCAGATGGTGGAGTTCATGCACATATTGATCATTTAATCGGATTGGTTAGAGCCTTGAAAAGCACTAAAATTCCAGCCGTTTATATACATGCATTTTTAGATGGTAGAGATACAGATCCACAAAGTGGGTTGGGATATTTGGAAAAACTTCTAAATGAATTAGATACACCTCATATTGCACTTAGTTCTGTAGTAGGGAGGTATTTTGCCATGGATCGCGATCAAAGGTGGGAGCGCGTTAAAAAGGCCTATGACCTTATGGTTCATGGAGTTGGAGAGTCATCCAGGGATATTTTAACATCGGTTAAAAATCAATACGATAAAGGTATAACGGATGAGTTTATGGAATCGATAAAATTGGGCGAAAAAGAATGGGGCACCATCCAAAACGGAGATTCTGTTTTGTGTTTTAATTTCCGCACCGACCGAGGTCGACAAATTACCAGAGCCCTTTCTCAAGAGGCATTTGCCGATTTTAATTTAAAACCATTAGATGTTCATTATTACACCTTTACCCAATACGATGAAACGTATAAAATTAGCGGTGTTTTATTCGATAATGACAACCTCCATAACACATTGGGAGAAGTATTGGAACGAGCGGGTAAAACACAATTACGCGCAGCGGAAACTGAAAAATACCCCCATGTTACGTTTTTCTTTTCAGGAGGTAGGGAAGATGTTTTCAATGGAGAAACCCGGATAATGGCCTCGTCTCCAAAGGTTGCAACGTATGATCTAAAACCGGAAATGAGTGCTCAAGAACTCACGGAAAAGAGTGTTGCATTTATTCAAACAGAGAACCCCGATTTTATTTGTTTGAATTATGCCAATGCGGATATGGTAGGACACACTGGCGTTTACGAGGCAATTGTAAAAGCGGTTGAAACGGTTGATACATGTTTGGAAAAGCTAGTTTCAGAACTTTTGAAATTGGATTACTCCATTTTTATAATTGCAGATCATGGAAATGCAGATGTGGCGTTGAATCCGGATGGATCCCCTAATACAGCCCATTCAACCAACCCAGTTCCAATTTGGCTAGTTTCGAAGGATAGCGCGTTTAATTTAAAATCTGGAATTTTAGCCGACGTAGCTCCCAGTATTTTGCACATAATGGGAATCAATCAACCCACAGATATGACCGGTAAAACTTTAATTCATGCGCTATAATATTTTTCTGTTTCTTGCAATTTTCATGGCGGCTTGTAATCCAATGGCGGATGAAAATGCACAGTCCGTGAGTTATTATCAAACCTATTTTCAAAAACAAATCGATACCCTTTTAATGGATGGATATGGGGTTTTACGTCATACAACAGAAATGGAAAGCGATGAAGTGGATCAGGTTCAACTAGATAGCATGAGTAAAGAGCGTTGGGAACAAGAATTAAGAGGGTTTATTCACGCTGAATACGTAGATGAGTTGGATACGGCCAACTACTATTTTGCATCGGATAAGTCTGGGAAATTCGAAATTCGCAGATTCACAGCGAAAGATACATTAGCCCACTTACAACAGTGGGAAGAAACAAAAGTAAACGGTACCATTCAACTCATAACTTGGCAAACACAGAAAAGAAGTGTGTTGATGGACCGCTGGGTTGAAATGGCTTATCAACCTTTGAAGGGGTATAGAATTAGGATGAAGGAGGATGCTGCCTGGTCGGCACCTCGAGATTATGAAATTTTTGCGGAATTTATTAAGTAACTATCATGGTAGTTTTAAACTATATAAACGGTAAAATGCAAGAGGCTGTTTCCGGCTTGCAATTAGATAATTTCGAACCGGCTACCGGAAATGTATACGGTCATGTTGCAGATAGCGATTCTGCTGATGTTCAATTAGCTTTTGAGGCTGCGAATGCCGCTAAATCGAATTGGGCCAATACAGCAGCAGAAGAAAAATTCAAATGGTTGAACGCCTTAGCCGATGCTATTGATGCTGATCGTGAAAATTTCGCCAAGGCAGAAAGTAGAGATCAAGGTAAGCCCCTTTGGTTGGCTCGAAATGAAATGATTCGCGCGGCACAAAACTTTAGATTCTTCGCTACCGCAGCCATGCAGTTTGCGTCTGAAAGTCATGCCATGGAAAACAAAGCCATAAACTATACCCTTCGACAGCCTGTGGGTGTGGTGGGTTGTATTTCACCATGGAATTTGCCCTTGTATCTGTTTTCATGGAAAATTGCACCGGCTTTAGCAGCGGGTAATACCGTAGTGGCGAAACCAAGTGAATTTACTGCGGCTACCGCTCATCTGCTGGCGGAAACCTGTATAAAAATTGGATTCCCTGCTGGGGTTTTGAATATTGTAAATGGATTAGGGCCTAAGGTAGGTCAAGCGATGGTTGAACATCGAGGTATTAAAGCCATTAGTTTCACAGGTGGAACTTCCACGGGTAAACACATCGCTGCAACTGCAGCTCCCATGTTTAAAAAGTTAAGCCTAGAATTAGGCGGTAAAAATCCCAATATCATCTTTGATGATGCGGATATTGAGAAGGCATTGAAAACAACTATCAATACTTCGTTTTTGAATCAAGGAGAAATTTGTTTGTGTGGCAGTAGGTTACTCATTCACGAATCGATTTATGATAAAGTGAAAAATCGCATCGTAGAAGAGGCGAAAAAATTGAAGGTGGGAAATCCAAATAACGACGATACTCGAATTGGAGCCATTGTGTCTAAGCCGCATTTTGAAAAGGTTCTTTCCTACATCGAATTAGCCAAAGAAGAAGGCGGACAAATCTTAACAGGTGGTGCGGCTTTGAATCCTGAAGGTTGTGAATCTGGATGGTTCATTGAACCAACAATAATAGAGGGCTTGGGCCCAAAATGCAGAATCAATACCGAAGAAATTTTTGGCCCAGTAATAAGTTTGTTGCCCTTTAAAGATGAAGAGGAAGCCTTGCAATTAGCGAATGCAACGGAATATGGGTTGGCGGCCACCATTTGGACGGAAAACCTAACAAGAGCTCATCGCTTAGCCGCAAATCTAGAGTTTGGAATTGTATGGATCAACTGTTGGTTGTTACGCGATCTAAGAACTCCGTTTGGGGGCGCCAAAAGCTCAGGTGTTGGCCGCGAAGGCGGATGGGAGGCCATGCGATTCTTTACAGAGCCTAAAAATGTTTGCATTGCCTTGTCTTAAGGTTTGTCGTACTTTCTTTCTACCTTTGTAATATGTTTGAAAATAGCGATCGCACGGAGTTATCGGCTTTAGGCGAATTTGGGTTGATAGACCATTTATCACAGCATTTTCCTAAGAAATTGGATTCTACAATTTTGGGTATCGGAGACGATGCTGCTGTGGTGAAATTGGGAAGTAAATACTTAGCTATTAGCACCGATATGATGGTTGAAGGTGTTCATTTTGACCTCACTTATACCCCCTTGAAACATTTAGGGTATAAAGCGGTTACCAGCAATTTAAGCGATATATGTGCGATGAATGGCTTGCCTAAACAAATTACGGTTTCGCTTGCCTTTAGTAATCGATTTTCATTGGAAGCCATTGAAGAATTATACGAAGGTATTCGATTGGCATGTGAGAAATACGAAATTGATCTCATTGGCGGAGATACGAGTACGTCGCGCAGCGGTTTGATGATTTCAGTAACCGCGATTGGTGAGGTATCTCAAAAGAAAATCACCAAGAGATCCGGTGCAAAATCTGGCGATTTATTGGTTTTAAGTGGGGATATTGGCGGCGCGTACATGGGATTGCAAATACTCGAAAGAGAAAAGCGCGTTTTCCTAGAACATAAGCAAATGCAACCCGATTTAGAGCCTTATGATTATATCGTAGGTCGTCAATTAAAACCTGAAGCGCGATTGGACGTAATCAAGATTCTCGATGAACTGGAAATTGTTCCTACATCTATGATGGATGTAAGCGATGGTGTTGCTTCTGAGCTTCATCATTTAGGTAAAGCTTCAGGCGTGGGGTTTGAAGTGTACGAAGATAAAATCCCTTTAGATCAACAAACCTTAGATACGGCATTGTCATTCAATTTAAACCCAAGTATTGCAGCTTTGAATGGGGGAGAAGATTATGAATTGCTATTTACCGTAGATCAAAAACACTACGACAAACTTAAAAATCATTTAGACTTCAGCATTATAGGGCATGCAACAGAGTCAGCGGGTAAATACGTACTCAATACTCGGGCAGGAAATTCTTTTGACATAAAAGCGCAAGGCTGGAATCATTTAACGGATAATCAATAAAATGAGTTATAGAACGCATAACTGTGGCGCTTTGCGCATAGAGAATGTAGGGGAAACCGTAACCTTGTCAGGTTGGGTGGCTAAGGCCCGATTGATGGGTAGCATGGCATTCGTAGATCTAAGAGATAGATACGGTATTACGCAATTGTCCTTCAATGAGGAAGAAAATCCCGAAATGTTGAATATTGCGTCTGAATTGGGACGTGAATACGTCATACAAGCTACGGGATTGGTTGCCGAGCGAAGTAGTAAAAATAAGCAGATCCCAACGGGTGAGATTGAAATAAAAGTAACAGGACTTACCATATTAAATGAAGCGGCTACGCCACCATTTACAATCGAAAACGAGTCCGATGGCGGTGATGAATTGCGAATGCAATACCGATATTTGGATATACGCAGAAATCCTGTTAGGGATAACCTAATGCTTCGACACAAACTGGCACAAGAAATACGTCGTTATTTGTCGGAGAGTGACTTTGTGGAGGTAGAAACTCCGGTACTTATAAAATCAACTCCAGAAGGAGCGCGAGATTTTGTGGTGCCAAGTAGATTGAATCCAGGGCAATGGTATGCATTACCCCAGAGTCCTCAAACCTTCAAGCAGCTTCTCATGGTAGCCGGAATGGATCGGTATTTTCAGATTGTGAAATGTTTCCGTGATGAAGATTTGCGTGCAGACCGTCAGCCGGAGTTTACGCAAATTGACTGCGAATTGAGCTTCGTTGATCGCGAAGATATTCTGAATTTATTTGAAGGCATGACCCGCCATTTATTCAAAGAGACAAAGAATATTGAATTGGAAAGTTTTCCGCGGATGGCATTCGCCGATGCTATGAAATATTACGGTAGCGATAAGCCAGATATTCGATTCGATATGCGATTTGTAGAATTAAAATCGGAAGATGTTGATTTGGTTTCAGGTAAAGGTTTTCCCGTTTTCGATAATGCAGAAGCCGTAATTGGAATTAAAGTTGATGGGGCAGCTACCTATACGCGTAAACAGATTGATGCCATAACGGACTTCGT
>Ga0181559_10007686_pt1 | contig 10002 bp, 5 predicted proteins | sample 011ome_21_FD_133752 | JGI IMG/M metagenome (GOLD analysis project Ga0181559, IMG submission 133752) | Coastal salt marsh microbial communities from the Groves Creek Marsh, Skidaway Island, Georgia - 011508AT metaG (megahit assembly) | ecosystem: Environmental > Aquatic > Marine > Intertidal zone... | reverse complement strand
GGACGACGGGTATTGACCAGTCGAGCTCTAGCTAGTACAGGACGTCTACGGTACTCGTATTCGCGTCCGCTCGAGAAAACGTAAAGCGCGTGCATCCGAGAAGCGATTCGCGCGCCGAGATATTTTACGTGCGCGTTCTCGTTCTCGGAGGTCGGGTCTCGGATCCTGCGCGCACCACCGACTCCACCGTTATTTTTTTTCCGCGATCTGCCGCTGAAGCTCGGCGGCCGCCTCGCCGGCGCCATTCGTATCGGCGCGCGGAGCTTGTGAGCTCGCGACGCCCTGGGAACACCCGGCGCGGCGCGCGACGGGCGAGCGAGAGACGGACGCGCGAGGCAGACTCGGCGTGGTCTCGGCACTCCGGCTGGCGCGGGGTTTTTTAGACTAGATCTTCACTGAGAGCCGGTGCGCTTTCTCGTGGGCGGGAAGCACCTCTCGAGGCGCGCGTACCTCGGGCTGGGGCGGGGAACGCGCTTCCGTGATCGTAGAGAAACATCGTGGGAACATGTCGAGCTCGGGAGCCGCGAAACGCGCACAAGCGCGGGTTTCCCCCCCCGTTTCGCGTCTCGTGGCCTTGCTCGATCGCGCCGTCGACGGCGTCCCGGCGACGGCGCTTCGAGACACGATCGCGTTCGCCACGAGCTGGGCGGTGGTGTTCGCGGCGGTCTCCGTGCTGGTCGCGATCGTGTGCTTCGGGCGCGCCGCCGCGAGCGGCGAGATGCGGGGCGCGCTCGCGTACGCGCTCGCGGGGAGCGTCAACGCGGCGCTCGCCGCGGGCGCGCTCGCGGGACTGGGGTACTGCCGCCGAGGGTGGCGCGCGCGGCTGGCGGAGGGCGGCGCCGCGCTTTCCTCGCGCTTTCCTCGCGCGTTCGAGATGGTCAAGGTGTGCGGGAACTGCGACGCGCCGTTCCCGGTGCAGCAGCCCGTGGCGCACAAGTTCCGGTGCGCGCGGTGCGGGCTGACGAGCCGGAAGCCCAAGCAGAGGCGCGCGTGCGCGGCGGAACCCGAGGCGGCCCCCGCCGAGCCTACCCCGCCGGCGGAGAGGGAGAGCGCCTCGGACCCGTCGCGCGCGGCGGCGGAGCGCGCCGCGGACGCCGAGCGGCGCGCGGCGGCTAAGGCGGAGAAGGAGAGCCGCAAGCAGCGCCTGCGCGAGGAGGCGCGCGAGCGCGAGGCGGCTGAGGATGCCGATCGCCGCGAGTTGCAGACGCTCGTCGAGAACGCGCGCGCGGCGAAGGTGGAGGAGGAGACGCGCGCGCTGGCGGAGCGGGCGCGGGAAGCCGCGGAGGCGGAGAAGGCGGAGAAGGCCGAAAAGGCGGAGGCGGAGAAGGTGGAGGCGCGGCGAGACGCGGAGGAGGAGGCGGCGTTTTCTTTCGCCGACGAGAGGGGAGCCTCGAGTGGACTCCTCCCGAGGGAGGAGATGAGGCGAGCGGCGTCGGTTCCCGCGCCGCTCCAGCGCGGACGGAAGGAGGCGCCGGGGGGAGGCTCGGCGCCGAGCCGCGACGGCCGCGGGCCGGCGAGCGTGAAGACCATCCCGCGGCCGCGCGCCGCGCCCGTGCCCGCGCCGAGGCTGGCGGCGCACAAGACTCTGGCCGCCAAGAAACCGGCGGACCCGAAACTCGTCCCGGCGCCGAGGAGTCTGGTCCCGGCGCCGAAGAAGGAAACGGAGGCGCTCAAGAAGACGCAGAGCCTCGACGCCTCCACGCGCGTGCCACCCGCGTCAGGAGGCACAAACCCGGAAGCGTTTCCGGAGCGCGGCGCGGACGTCACGAGCAACATCACGAGCAGCAACATGTTGGCGGTGGATTTCGATCCGCCGCTGCCGCCGATGGCGCCGATGGCGCCGGCGCCGATGGCCGCGTGGGCGGGGCCGCCGGCGGCGCCGCCCGTCGCGCCGGGTCCATCGCCGGGTCCGTCGCCGGGCGAGTCGCCGACGGCATCCGCGCCCGCGGAGGCCAGAGACGCGTTCGACCCGCTCGGCGCGGGCTCATGGCTCGGCGCGGGCGCCCGCGGGTTTGTGCACCTGCTCCGCGAGCCGGGCGCGGCGCGCGCGGGCGCGGGCGCGGGCGAGCCGGTTTCGCGCGCGCGCGCGCCGGCCATCTCCGCTTTTAGTCAGCAAAAAGCGCGGGCGGACGGCGTTCCGGCTTCGGCGCCTCCGGGGGCGGCGTCGCCGTCGTCGCCCGGCGCGCCTCCGCCCCCGCCCAGCGCGCCGCCGCCGCTCCCGAGCGGACCGCCCCCCCCGTCGGCGCGCATCGCCGGGCGGCGGTACCCGCCGCCCCCCCCGCCGGCGCCCCCCCCGCTCCCCCCGATGCCGCACCCGGCGCGCGCGCAGAGCGCGTTCGGCGGCGGCATCTTCGGCGGTTTCTCCTCGGCGTCGTCTCTACAGGGGGCGGCCGCCGGCGGGACCCCGTTCGGCGCGTTCCGGCGGAGCGCGTCCGAGCCGCACCACGAGCGCTTCGACTCGGACGAGTTCCACGCGGAGGGGCGCGAGCTCGAGGACGAGCTCATGGCGCTCACGGGCGGGCTCATGCACCTCGACGACGACGACGACGAGCCGGCGCCGAAACCGGAGGAGGAGGAGCGCGAGCCCTCGACGACGACGACGCGATCCGTCTTTGAGCCAAACGCGCGGCGGCGCTCCGACGACGCGGTCCTCGACGACGGCGGTCAGAACGACAGAACGACAGTCCAGACAGAACGCGTCGTCAAAGCAGACGAGAGCGTGACGAGCGTCGCACAGGAGGCGGAGTCCCCGGCGCCGCGCGTGAGCGAGACGATGACGCGTTCGGTTTCGAAGATTCGCGTCGCGGCGAGCGAGGGTCGCGCCGTGCCGACGGAGTTCTTCTGCTCCATCACGCACGACGTGATGGTGGATCCCGTGATCGCGTGGGACGGGTACACGTACGAGCGCGTCTCCGTGGCGCGGTGGCTGGCGAAGCACAGCACCTCGCCCATGACCGGCGCGCCCATGCCCGACTTCACGCTCCGCCCGAACCACTCGATGCGCAGCCAGATGATGGGCTTCGCGGAGCGGCTGTGAGTCCGGCACGTCTTCGAGCGCGAGCGAAGGGAACGACGCGACGCGGGACGCGGAGTTTTTTTTAGTGTGACGGAGGCGAGAGACGACGCGAGACGACGACGAGAGACGCGTAGTGTACCGCGCGGCGAGCTCGGCGCGCGTTCGCGAGCGCGTCGACGCGCTCCGGCGTCCAGCGCGCGCGTGACGTGCGATACGAATTCGAATAGATATAGAGACGGCTCTAGTCGGCGCTCTTCGCGCTCCGAAGGCGACTTTCGAAAACGCGACTGAAAGCGAACGCGACGCACACCGAACTCAGACCGATCATCGAAAAAAGCTGACGTGTCGACGGAGGTTTTGCGTCGCGTCGCGCGCGCGCGTCCCCACTCCGCGCCACGCAGTGTCTCGCCATGTCCGTCGCGCGAGCCGCCCTCCCCGTCGCACGACCCCGCGTCGCCCCCCGCCGCGGCGCGCGCGCGGCGCGGGCCGTCGCTCCGCGGGCCGACGCGGAGCCCACATCGGCCAACCCCACGTCCCGTCGCGCGGCGCTCGGCACCTGCGTCGCCGCGGCGCTGGCCGCGCTGTCCCCCCCCTCGCTCGCCGCGGGCGCCGCCGGGGACTGGTCCTCCCCCGGGCTGGGCGTCGTGCCCGACAAGGAGGCGGAGTACCTGCGCACGCCCCTGGGCGTGGTGTACGAGCAGATCAACGACGGCGTCGGCGAGCCCGCCAAGCCGGGGGATGTGGCGGTGTTCCACTGGATCCTGCGGCGCGCGAATGGGTACTTCATCTACGGCTCGATCGATTGCGGGATCGGGTGCGGGAACGGCGACCCGGACGAGTTCGTGCTCGGCCCCAAAGGCACACTGATCGCGGGGCTGGACGAGCTTTTGACCGGCATGCGCCCGGGCGAGAAACGCCGCGCGCTCGTGCCGCCCAAGCTCGGGTACGTCACGAAAGGCGCCGCGCCGCAGCCGCCCGAGTTTGGCCAGAGAAGGCAGGTTGAGACGCACGCGTCCGAACCGCTCGTGTTCGAGGTGAAGCTCATCAAAACCAGGCCGGGGAAGGCGTGACCGTGATTGACGACCGGATGATGTCTAAAAAAAACGTATCGTTCGGACGCGAAACGCGCGTTTGACCATCGTCGTTCGCGCGAGAAGAGATCGAATCGTAGAGTAGTCTAACTAAGTTTTCATAGCTGTACGCGTCTCGACGCGCGTCGTACGCGTAGAGCGCGTTCGCCGCCGTACTCGGCGCTCGTGAAAGAATAGTTCCGCGCTGTTCCGCGCGCATCAGACGCATCAGCTCGATCACAGCTGCCCCTTCGCCTTCATCTCATCCAGCGAGGCCTTGCCCCGGTCGAGGATCTCCAGCAAGTAGTCCTTGTTGTACACGGTGCGGTCCGGGTCGAACTTCTCGCCCTTCTCGTCAAAGACGCGAAGCTGGAATCCAACCTTCGCCTGCGCGTTGAAGGTGTTGGCGTAGCCGTACCCGACGCCCTTCTCGTGGTGCAGCTGGTACGCGGCGTACCACTTGTCGCGCTTCTCCTGGAACGTCGCGATGTTCGCCTCGGAGAGGTCCGCGCCGGTGATGATGGACTTCGTCAGCGCGATCACCTCCATGGTGTCGTCGTAGTACGCGGGGGGGGCGACCGCCTTGGCCGGGCCCGCGGCGGAGCCCGCGAGCACCGCGGGCACGGACAGGACCAGCGCGCGGCGGGACATCGCGCCCGACTTCGCGGGCTTGGCGGCGGACGCGCGCGCGGGGGCGCGCGCCGCGAAGACGGGGGTGGCGCAGACGGCGGCCATGGTGTCACGTGGTGTGGCGCATCGGGTAACAAACGCTCACGCTCGCTTACAACTGGCAGGATTCGGATGGGGAGATCCGGGCCACGGCGCCTTCGACCGACCGTGACGCGATCGGCACCGAGCTTGCCGAGGCATTTCGCTCCGTGTTTTCAGCGCCGCCCGTTCCGGCGCTCCGCACTTCGGCGGCGCACCTCGGGGTCGGCGAGGAGGAGGCGAGCGCGCGCGTCGTCGCCCGGTCGCCACTCCGCCGCCGCGATGGGCAAGAAGACCAAGGGCGTCAACAACCGCCAGAGCGGCGGCATCGACTTCATCCGCGCCAAGAAGAAGGTGGGGAAGAAGATTAAGAAGCACGCGAATGTCACGGACACGACTGTTCGCGCGAAGCGGATCAACCTGCCTGGCCAGACGGTCGGGACGGAGGGCAAGGGCGAGGCGCTGACGCACCGGGGCTTGTCGATATCCGAGCTGCTGAACCAGACCTCGCACTACTCGGAGAAGGTGCGCAAGGACGCGCTCGAGGGCATGCGCGAGCTCCTGGAGGCGCACCCCGAGACGATGAAGGGGTCGGCGGCGGCGGTGGTGGAGAAGACCGCGGAGCGACTGGTGGACCGCGAGCAGATCGTGCGCATCGCCGCGCGCGGCGCGCTGAAACACGGCGTGCTGCCCGCGCTCGGGAAAAGGGGCGTGGCCCCGTTCGCCAAAAGGCTCGTCCTGCACGTCGGCGCGGCGTTGACGCACGTCGATCCCGTGACCAGGCGAGACGCGCCCGCCGCGCTGGAAACCCTGCTGGATGCCGCGCCCGAGCTCGTCGCCGCGCACGCGCCGGCGGCGACGCTGCGCCACCTCGCGGACCTGCTGCGCCGGGGGGATGACGCCGCGTCCAGCGCTCTGGACGCCAGCGCCAGCGCGACCGCCGCCGCCGCCGCCGCGTCCGCGCGCCGCCGCGCCGCGCGCTACGGCTTGTCCCCGACGTTTGGGGACATGACGGCGTCGCGCGTCGGCGCCTCGACGCCGGCGGCGCGGTTTCGGCTGTTGACGGCGTGCCGGAGGTTCCTGGAGACGCTCGTCTCCCTTTCGATCGATCACGGACAGGGTGACGATCGCGCTCGATCGCGCCCTTCTCGATCGCGGACGACGTTCGCGCCCTTCGCCGTTCGCGACGAGGCTCTTTTCGACGAAAAGAGCCTCGCGGACGACCGATACGACGTCGGCGCCGAAACGCGCGCGACGCACGCGTTTCGCCTCGCGCGGCCGCCGCTGGACGCCGCGACCGCCGTGCTGGACGCGTTCGGGGGGGGGAGGGCCTCGCGCGCGGCGGCGGCGGAGCGCGACGACGGCGGCGCGGGCGTGCCGGCGGCGGCGGCGGACCTCGCCGCGCTCCTGTTCGCGGCGTGGGACGAGGCGACGCCGGCGCTGCGCGACGCGGGCGGCGGCGGCGCGGACGGCGGAACGCACATGGACCTCCTCGTCAAGACCAAGGCCATGACCGAGGCGCTGGTGTGCACGCGGCTCGCGCTGCGCCTGGTGGACCGCGCGGACGCGCGCGCCAGGGGGGGGGTCCCGGGCGCGGCGGCGGGCGCCGCCGCCGGCGCGCTCGCCGCGCGCGTGCTTGGCGGCGGCGCTTTCCCGGCGGTGGCCCCCGCGGCGCACGGCGCGCCCGAGCGCAGGGCGCTCGTCGCGTACAACGCCGCCGCCGCGGCGCTGCTTTCGGCGGCCGCCGACGGCGTCGGCGCGGTCCTCGACGCGCGCAGGGCGGAGCGCGCGGTGGCGGCGGAGCGCGACGACGAGGGATGCGCGGAGGACGACGGGTCCGGCGAGGACGCGTCGTCGGAGTCCGACGCGATGTCGGACTCCGACGACGCGTACGGCGGTACATCGTACGGCGGTACATCGGACGCCTCGTCCGACGCGATCGACGCGCGCGCAGCGGACGCCGCGTCCGCGTCCGTCGCGTCGTACCTCGCGGGCGCGCTCCGAGGCGTCGCGCTGGACGCGGGTCCGTGCGGCGAAGCCGAGCGCACCGCCGAGGGCGACTACGGCGAGCTCCTGCGCGCCGCGCGCCGCGCGCTCGCGCGCGCGCCGTCGGTCTCGCGCGCGCGCTCGTCCGCGGCGCGGCGCGCGCGCGGCGCGCGCGCCGAGCTGGTGGACGCCGTGGGCGAGGTCTGGACGCGCGCGGTGGTCGAGGGCCCGCCCGAGCGCCGAGCGGCGTGCGTCTCGCTCCTCGCCGCCGCGCTCCCGAGCGCGTACGCGACGCGGGATGAAAAAAACGAAAACGGAGACAACGGAGACAACGGAGACGTTTCTCACCCAGCGCGCTCCGGGCTCGCCGAGTCCGCCGCCGCGCGGTGGCTCCGCCCGTCCGCGCGCGCGCTCTGGGAGCTGAAGCACCGCGACCCCGCCACGACGACGCGTTTGCTCGCGGCGCTGCGCGCGGTGGCGAGCCGCGCCACCGCCGCGCGCGCGCCGGCGACTCACGAAGCGCTCGTCGCGGTGGAGTCGGAGCTCGCGCCGTTCTTCGCGCTCGCGCCGCCGCCGTCCGCGGACCCGGACGCGCCGCGCGTCCCCGCGAAGCTCGGGCCGTTCGCGCGTTTGTCGTCAGACGCGCGCGCCGAGGCCATCGCCCTGCTGGGGTGCCTGCCCGCGCTCTCGCCCGCCACGGTCCGCGCGGTGGCGCACGCCGCGCTCGCGCCCGCCGCGAATCAAACGGAGGCGAAAAAGAAACGGAAGCGCGGCGGCGCTCGAGAGACGGGAGACGCCGACGACGTCGCGACGCGCGCCGTGGACGCCGTCGCCGCTAACGTCGCGGCGGCTCCCCTCGCGCTCTCCACGTCCTTCTTCGCCGCCGTGCTCACGGGCGCGCCGGAGTGGGAACGCGCCGAGCGCGTCGCCGGCGCAGCCGCGCGAGCGCTCGTCGACCTCGGCGACGCGGACGCCTGGGCGGGCGCCGCGCTCGCCTGGGGCGCCGTCGCCGCGGCGCGCCGCCGCGCGCGCGCGTCCGACACGCGCGGCGCCGAGGGGCGCGCCGTGTACGGCGCGCTCCGCCTGGCGGCGGCGGCGGCGGAGGCGTCCGCCGGTGTCGGCGCGGAGGGACCCGAAACGCTCGCGCCGCCGGACCTGGAGGAGGACGTGCCGCGCCTGCTGGCGTCGGCGTTGACGCTCGCGAAGCGTCAACGCGGCGAGCGAAGCGCGACGCCGAATCGAGAATCGCCGAATCGCGCGCGCGACGAAGACGACGAAGACGACGAAGACGATGAAGACTCGGCTCGGTCCGCGCTCGACGGCGTCGCGCTTCGCGCGCTGCGCGCGGCGCCGCGGTGGGCCGCCGGGACGTTTTCGGCGCTCGCCGGCGGCGCCGCGGCGGACGACGACGTTTCTAAAACGGCGGTGGAGGCGGTGCGCGCCGCGGCGCTCGCCGCTTCGCGCGTGGCTGATTTTTTAAGCGCCGAAAGACTCGCGCGAACCCGTCCGGAAGCGCTTCCGCGGGAAGACGCCTGGAAGACCGAGCACTACGCTCGAGACACGGAGACGAACGAAACGATGAACGCGAAAGCGAAAGCGAGCGCCGAGGCGTGCGTCTCCGGGCTTCGCGCCGCCGCGGACGCGCTGGTGCGCGCTGGCGTCGCCGGCGCGGCGCGCGCGGCGAGCGCCGCGCGGGACGCGGCGCGGGACGTCCAGGATGCGTTTTCTTAGCGTCGTCTATGTGCGTGGTACCTTAGTATAGCTACGTACGCGGTACAGAGCGGCGGTTCGCGGTGGTTCGTGTGGTTATGGTTCGTTCGTTTTAGAAACGCGCACACTCGCAACCGCGCCGCGGTTCGCGCCGCGCGAACGCGCCGCGCGAACGCGTCGCGCTCCGACCTCGACGCTTCCGGACCTCGACGCTTCCGATTCCCCTCACATGAAATCCAGTTCGTCCTCCACGTCGTACGTCTCGTACTTGTAGTCGTCCAGGCCGGAGTCCCCGCCCTTGGTGCCCTGGTTCAAGAACTTCTTCTTGCCCTTCCCGCTCTTCTGGGTGGCGAGCGTCGCCGCCTTCGCCGCCGCCAGGCTCTCCGCCTTCTCCGCCTTCACCTTCTCGTTGCGGACCGCCACGAGCGTCGCCTCGATCTCCTTCACCTCCGCCGCGGTCATGTGCTTGATCGCGTACGTGTTGAAGCTCTTGACCGCTTCCTTGTAGAACGCGCTCTGGTTCACCGGGGTGAGGAACTTGGTCGCGACCAGCCGGCCGAACTTCGTGAACTCCTTCTCGCTCTTGGGGTTGTACGTCGCGAGGTCCACCTCGGCGCCATCCGTGCCGAAGAGCTCCTTGGCCGCCTCCAGGTCCGCCTGCTCCACGAGCTTCTGGCGACGAGCCTTCTCCGCGACGGGGTCGTCGAGCGTCTCATCGACGTACTCCGCCACCGTCTTCTTCACCACCGCGGGCTTCTTCACGGCGGGCTTCTTCACCTCCGGCTCCTCCGCGTCTTCGTCCGCGAAGCGGGGATCGGACGTGATCTTCGCCTTCGCCGCGGTCTCGGCGGCGAGGTCGGGGACCTCGAACTCCTCGTCGTCTGTGGTTTCGGGAGCGCGGGGTGGGGTGCCGCGCGGAGCGGGGGAACCGCGGTCAGAGGGACGCGCGGCGACGCGAGGAGGGACCCGCGGCGGCCACCGCGTCCGGCGACGCGGACTTCAAACGCGCGAGAAAAGCGAAGTTGGCGGCGGCGACAGGCATCGCGCGGCGTTCCGCGTCGCCGCGCGCGGTGTCGCGCCGGGCGGTGATTCGAGAGACGCGGGCGTCGAAGCGTGAGACGCACCCCAGTCGAGGTCGGACATGGTGGCTGTCGCGTCGGGTGCGTCGGCGAGTCCAGACCGGCTCGCGCGTGTGAAACTGCGCTTCCACCTCTCCAGGCGCGCGGCTGCAGCGCGTGATCCGATCCGCGACATCTTTCGCGCGCGGAAAAGGCTCCGAAAGGGCGAAACGAAACGCGCGGTTTCGCGTCGCGCGAGAAAAAAAGGCGAGAGGCGCGCGCGTACGCGTGATTCAAACGCGTCTTCGCACGAACGACAGACGCACTACACGCGTACTACACGCACTACACCGCCCGCTCCGTCCGTCTCACAAACGCACGGCCGATCCGAGGAGGGTCAGTTGAACAGCCCGAACAGACCGCCGCCTTCGTTGACGTTAGCGGGCTCGGGCTC
>Ga0181559_10007681_pt1 | contig 10006 bp, 18 predicted proteins | sample 011ome_21_FD_133752 | JGI IMG/M metagenome (GOLD analysis project Ga0181559, IMG submission 133752) | Coastal salt marsh microbial communities from the Groves Creek Marsh, Skidaway Island, Georgia - 011508AT metaG (megahit assembly) | ecosystem: Environmental > Aquatic > Marine > Intertidal... | reverse complement strand
GAAACCAACAGTACAACACATGCCCGCCCAAGATAAGTTTTGGGAGAACAAGGTAATTGATGCTAATGAACCCAAGGTTGATATGTCTCAAGTGATGGAACGTCTAGATGCTATCGAAGCAAAGATAGACAAACTGTTGGGCGAAAAAGAAGAGCAAGATGCAGGATGGACTTATAATAAATGAGTACACCGAAATGGAAAAAAGACTTACGCATGAAGCAACAAGCAGAAGAGAAGCAGAAGCGTGAGTTTGAAAAGAAGTATGGTTCTGTGATGACCAAACGGGTGAAGCGTGAATTCGTACCATTGGTTTTGGCAGAAACGTATCGAAGGGAAACCGTTGAGATACCTAGTTTGGAGACTATTCCATGTGGCGTTTGTCCACCACCCGAACGCAAGGTCTATACGGGAACTTTAATTAAGGGGATAGCAACGATGCATAAATCGAATGCGATTCCAGTGTTAAACAAAGAGCAAGCGGTAGAGATATCGCAGATGCGAAGGTAAAAGGTAAACTATGAAAGAAGGAATTTGTATTCCAAACGTGACATTCAAAACTCGTGTTGGCGATGAAAAACCAAATGGTAGTGGGTGTCCGATTGGTGGTGAGTGGAAAGACGTAACCACTCGTGAGATTTTTGAAGGCAATACTGTTGTTGTGTTCTCTCTACCAGGAGCATTCACACCAACATGTTCTACATACCAAGTACCTGGTTTCGATGAAGCATATGACGAAATGAAGGGTTTGGGAGTTGACGAAGTATATGTGGTGAGTGTCAACGACTCTTTTGTAATGAATGCATGGGTTGAGTATATGGATGTTAAAAATATCAAACCTATTGCAGATGGTAACGGACAATTAACACGCCAATTAGGTATGTTGGTTGATAAAGAAAACTTAGGTTTTGGGCAACGTTCATGGCGGTATGCAATGGTTGTGAAGGACGGTGTAATTGATGCTTGGTTCGAAGAACCAGGTCGTTCTGATAATTGCGAAGATGACCCATATTGGGAAACGTCACCCGAAAAAGTATTAGAATACTTGAAAGGATAAAATTATGTACGAAATACCAAAGACAACATTCACATTCTCTGCTATGACATTCGATGAAAAGAATGATGAGGATACCGAAGTTAAGGTTGAATTTTCTAGGCGAGAAGAAACTTTAGATGAAGTGCTAGAAAAAGTTACTGACTTTCTACGAGCATGTGGTTTCGGTTACGTTGATAGACTTGAACCAATCACTCGTACAAACTTCAGCAACACCGAATACGAAGACCCGCAATATGGTTATGGTGCTTTTGGTGAACCTCAACCAGAGGTGGACTTGCATTGGGATGACTTCCCAAACAGCACTGAGGATGCTCGTGATTGGGCAGGTGGAGATGATGGTCAAATGAGTTTTAATTTTGCATCAGACAAAATCGACTTGAGCATGGGTTATGAGTCAGATTTCAAATACGAAATCACACCAGACCCAGTGAAGGTTACAACTTCACCCGTAACTGATTATTCGTACTCAGTGAACTACGGTGATGTGAACATCACAAGTGCGGGCGTAAAGGTTCGTAACTCTATTGATGATGCAACACCAGAAGAGTGGAATGAAGTAAATCGGAAGTTGCGTCAAGGTAAGTAATGTCTGTTAAAGACTTTCGTGTTGAGCATTGCGAGATTCAAGATATCCGTCATTTCGTTGAGAAGTGGCATTACAGTGGTAATGTGAACGGGTTGCGAGTCTCGCATTGTTTTGCACTCTATGATGGTGATGAACTTATCGGTGGAATGATTTACGGTGCATTGGGTATGGCGAATGCTTGGAAGAAGTACGCAGATGCCGAAGGTGACGTAATCGAACTACGCCGATTGTGTTGTATTGATGACACACCAAGGAATACAGAATCGTACTTCATTGGTTCTACAATTCGTTGGTTGAAAAAGCATACTGACTATAAGGTTATTGTGAGTTATGCGGATGCCCATTACGGACATGAGGGTATCATATACAAAGCATCAAATTTCACACATTCTGGCATGACTCAGAAGAGCAAAATCATTCAGTGGGGTGAACGTGAGTATCACGACAAAGCAATACGAACGTACTACATCAACAAGGATGGGGTGAAAGCACTCAAACCTTTTGCTCAGAGGGTGAAGGATGCGCTAGAAAATGGGGAAGCATACTACGTTGAAAGACCCCCAAAACACATTTATTTGTATGGTTTATCCTAAGTCCTTGATTTCATTGAGAAAAAAACTTGAAAAAAACCCTTGACAAGTGTTGAGGGTTTTGCTATAATATGTTTGTGAAATGAGAGGAATATATGATGACTAAAGTGACTTATCCAGTATTAAACGTTCTCTGTGCTTCTATTGAGTCTATCAAAGAACATGGATTCGTATCTAAGAAGGAAGCGTCTGCTACTTCTGCATCAACTGCATCTCGTGTACAACAGATGTTGATTGAAGAGTATTCCTGCCAAAATGAGGAAACTACTCAAAAGGCAATCGAAGTAATTTCTTGGGCGTTGGAAGATTACAACCTCAAGGGTGACTTTGGTTACACTATCAAAGAAATGCTGAACAAGGGTGCAGTTACTCTTGCTCAAGTCGCATTTATCGTTACACTCCCAAACCAAAAGAAACTAAGCGAAGACCGTGAGTTGATTAAGAAAGAACTCGAAAAGGGTACTTCTACTTCTGAGTGGTTTGGTAGTCTCCGCAAGCGTGATAAATTTTTTGTGAAATTGACAGATAAAAAGTTTGTAGACCGTTACGGGTCATACATATATAATATTGTGACTCGTGAAGGTAATATTGGTTCTTTCTTCTCACAAAACAATTTTGAGGTTTCGGTAGGTGATTGTTTCCTTATGAAAGCAACTCCGAAGCGTCACGTTGTATCATCATGGCATGGTGGAAAGGAAACCCAATTCAACCGTGTCGTTATTGAAGAAATTATGGGTAAAAAGGAAGGTTAAATTATGAAGAATGTATTAGCAGCAACAACTGTCGCACTCGCAATGGGTATTGCATCAACCGCATATGCAGATATTGTGAAGGCACCAGTAGTAACAAAATCGCCAATCACTGAGACAACCAAAGTTGTCACTGGTTATACCACTCACTGCAACAAAGAACGAATCTACGACCATCGAAAGAGCGAAGGTTCTGTGTTCGATGGTGCAAGTAATGCGCTGAAGGGTGATGGTAACTCACTAGCAGGTGCTATCATCGGTGGTGTCGTTGGTAACCAATTTGGTGGTGGTAATGGTAAGACTGCAATGACTGTACTTGGTACAATCGTTGGTTCAAACATTGGTAACGGAACATCGAAGGACAAACCACACTCTCGTGTTGTGACCGTATGTGATGACGTACCTACAACTGAGATTCGTGAGAAGGTTGTTGGTTGGAACGTAACATACCAGTTTGAAGGTTCGATATATACCGTTCAAATGGATAGAGACCCAGGTGCATATGTGCAACTGGAAACATATACTAATCACACTGTAAGGAAATAATTGTGGCAGAATTTGTAGTTTATTCGAAGGATGGATGTGCATACTGTGAACGTGCAAAGATGTTGCTAAACGTAAACAGTCTGGCATTCCAAGAACTTAAAATGGGCAAGAATATCACTCGTGAAGAATTGCTTGAAGCAGTACAATATTTTGGACACGGTAATACGTTGCCTATGATTATTCGTGAGGATGAGCATGGGAACAAAGAACGTATTGGTGGGTTCGAAGAACTAAGTAAATGGGTAAAGGAAAATAAGTAATGGTTACATATGATGAAATGAAGGATTTACTTCAAAACAGCGTATCAAACGTAACGTTCACTAAGAAGAATGGTGAGCAACGTGTTATGAAATGCACACTGATGCCTGAGCATCTACCGCCGCTTGAAGTGAAGGAAGGTACCTCAGAGAAGGAAGTCAACAAAGAAGTCCTAGCAGTATGGGACATGGAGAAGGACGCATGGCGAAGTTTCCGACTAGACTCGGTTACAAACTTTGACATTTGTCCTCTTGTATAAAAAAGTGTTGACAAGATTCTAAGGTTATGGTAAACTGCATCTGTGAATTAAGGAGTTTATAATGGCAAAGAGAAAAAATGTCACTATCGAAGACCAGTACATGGGTGCAGAACCGACTTGGGACAAACAGAATGATTGGAGCGAAGCAGAATTTCGTTCCAATGTAGCAGCGGCATTAAATTGGTACAACTATTTCTATGACAAGAAATCAAGTCGTAAGACCTTGGTTGACTATCTCAAAAAGCATAAGTACGACAAAGATACCATTGCATGTGTTCAAAAAGCACCTGAGTGGACTTTCGGTTCTACGTTGATTGCTCTTGTCAAAATGCGTAATAATGGACTAGAGCGTTCCTGTGATGGTGCTAACACAGCATCATTCTTTGAGAACTCAATTGCAAAAGTGGTTGAGTACGGAAGGGCATCTGTTGAGGTAACGGAAGAACCAAAACAGACTGCGCCCGTTGTGAGCATTCAACAACGGATGTTAGAGACTGCATCAAGTCTCACTGACCCGATTGAAGAAGCAATCGAATCGTTTCCAGAAAACGGTTGGAAAAGCGATTTCGATACGTTTGCATATCTACAGAAAGAACAAGTCAAGGGCATGATTGCTCAGAAGATTCTTGGGTTCTATTCTGGCGAAGCAGACGAACTTGAAGAAGCATTGCTAGGCAAGGATGAGCAACTTGTCGAAGGGTACAGTCACATGAAGAAGGCGCACCTCAAGGCATATGCTAAATTCATGCGTGGTATCTGTGATGACCTTGAGCGTTGGATAAGCAATCAAAAAGCAACTCGTAAACCTCGTAAGGTGAAAGCAAAACCTGCGTCTAAGGTTGTCGAGAAACTTCAATACTGTAAAGCAAATACCGAATACAAAGTGCAGAGTGTCGCACCAGAAAAAGTGGTGGGAGCGCAACAACTTTGGGTGTTTAATGTTAAGACCAAGCAACTTGGTGTTTACAATGCATACTCTCGTGATGGGTTGAGCGTCAAGGGTACAACTCTTATTGGATACGAAGAGTCAACTTCAATTAAGAAGACTCTAAGGAAACCCGAAGAGGGTATCAAGCGATGCTTGGATGGGGGCAAGATTGTCCTACGAAAACTGATGGATGAATTCACGACTAAGGAAAGTCCATGTAATGGACGTATCAATAAAGATACTGTCTTGTTGAGGGTGCTATGATTAAGTGGGTTATTCTTGCAATAGTAGCACTATACGGATTAGCGTTTCTGTGGCATTTTTTAATGGTTTGGATACTAACCGTAAAATAACGCTTGACATGTCTCTCAATGTGTGTTATGATATACAGACAATTGAGATTAAAAGGTAAATAAAATGATTCTGGTGGACTTAAACCAAGTAATGATTTCTAATCTGATGATGCAGATTGGCAATCACACAAATATTAAAATTGAACCTGGTCTGATTCGACACATGGTGTTGAACTCACTCCGTTCATATCGAAGCAAGTACAAAGACAAGTATGGCGAACTCGTAATCTGTTGTGACAACCGTCACTACTGGCGTAAAGAGGTATTCCCATACTACAAAGCGGGTCGTAAGAAGACTCGTGAAGCATCTGAGATTGATTGGACTGCGGTGTTCGAAACTCTGAACGTCATTCGTGATGAACTCAAAGAAAACTTCCCATACAAAGTTATCGACATACATGGTGCAGAGGCAGATGACATTATCGGTACTCTTGCACGAAAGTATTCAGCGCATGAACCCGTGTTGGTGTTGAGTGGAGACAAAGACTTCATGCAACTACAACGTTATCCCAACGTTGACCAATTCTCGCCTATTATGAAGCGATGGTTGCGTACAGATAATCCTTTGGCGTTCTTGAAAGAGCATATCATCAAGGGTGACCGTGGTGATGGCATTCCAAACTTCCTATCTAATGACGATGTATTCGTTGTTGGCGGGCGTCAACGTCCAGTATCGAAGAAGAAGATGGATGCATGGGTTGACTCTGACCCCGAAGGTTTCTGTGATGAGACTATGTTGCGTAATTGGAAGCGTAACGAAATGCTCATTGACTTGAGCAAGACTCCACAGAATATTGTTGATGACATTATCAACACATATGAAAACTATGAGGTTCCACCTCGTTCTGGACTATTGAACTACTTTGTGCAGAACAAGATGAAACTAATGATGGATGCGATACAAGATTTCTAACGTATAAATAATAGTACATGCCATGCAAGCATTCACAAAGGTTAATTTGAATGACTGAACTAAGTTTAGAAGAACGTATCACAAAGATTGAGATTGGGGGTAAAACCCTTACTGCCGAAGTACGCCAATATTATCCTGGCGATAGACTATTGGCATGGGTACCCGAACTCAATCGAACCATCACAATGCATGACTCAAGAGATGCATCTACCAACGGAAAATTCATTAACGTTGAAGAGGGTGCTACCATGTTCTTTAATTTTAAGAACTACAAAAAAGGCGACACATTCGTGCGCTACAAAATCCCCAAGCGAACAAGTACAAATTGATTCCCTTCCCACCCACCCACACAAGTTATGAGGTTAAGTCACCATGCGGGTACACAACGAAAACGGTACTAAGAAATCTAAAGCAACTCACCGTTTTGAAGATTTATTTGACGACAATTTGAAACCTTCCAAGGTTGAGCGCAAATCTGAGAAAAAGCGTTCCAAGCAACGGTTCGAACAGAAGATTCGACATGGCGATTGGGATTTTGAAGACGAAGACGAACTCTATTAATTGTGGTAAAAATACCACAAAAATAGTTGAAAAAAGTGCTTGACAAACCCCTCTGGGTTTGGTATACTGTATATGTTGGTTGGGGGTATTATCCTTCTGACCGACCCCTTTATTATGATTAGGAGTTAATAATGAGTGCAATAGGAAATGTTATCCTTGATATTGATGAAGCACTAGCAGACGTAATGAGCATGAAAGTTGTTGATAACCATGTCCTTGAGATGATTGCAGAGCGTTTAGGCGTTCCAGTGATGTGGGTCAAAGACCGTTACAATGAACTCTGTAACGATTGGTAACCAGAAAGGAACGATAAATGATTCTTGAATTTGGACTATATGAAGTAACGATGCTTGCACTTATTGCTGGCGCATTTATTCACGGTACATATGTTGGCGCAAAAGATGCAACAGAAAAAGGTGCAGAACTTACGCTAAGATATCTAGAGAAGATTAATGTAATTGTCGTTGATGAGGAAACTGGCGAAATCACTCCAGTTAAGCATTAATAGCATAGCAGATATTCCATAGTGATATACTAAAGTATAACGATGCGTGTATAAATAGATGGTAAGGGAAAACCCTTATATTCACTAACATACACACATTTACAGGAGTAATCACTATGTGGAAAAAACTATTCGCATGGTTTGAAGTCATGGGTACTGCAAGAGCAGCATCACAACTAGCAAACATGGGTCACCTAGCAGAAGCAAAAGCATTGATGCTTCAAAACGCTAAAGCAAAACAAACAATCAAAGAACTATCATCACTATCCGATAAAGACTTGAACGATATCGGCATCTCTCGTGGGGATATTCATTCTATCGCATACGGGTATTCAGACAATCAACGTGCTGCTTAGTAGTCTTTAATGATTTTCTCTATGGACTTTATACCCAATGAGGTATAAAATACTAAGTATAGTCAATTGACTATATTTTAACTTTAAGGAGAAAATTATGTGGACAAAACCGCAAGCAACAGAGATGAGATTTGGTTTCGAAGTAACAATGTACGTTTGCAACAAGTAAACTACGTTGCGAGATTAATCCAAACACTTGATTGTGTTTAGGTAAAACAGGGGGTTGACAAACCCCCTTTTTTATTGTATAATACCTAATAAATAGTGAACCCATACCAATACAGGAGGGGTAACTATGTACGTTATTAGAGTCGATTTTCCAGATGACGATAAATACGCATTTGTGAAGAATGATGATGGTGAAGTTCGAAAGTTTACTGATTACGGTATGGCAATCGAAGAAGCAAGACGATATGCATCCGCAATCGTTGTTGAGTTTAAAGAAGACGGAAACCGCATTGAGTGGGTTGGATTATGAAAGAACTATTATGAAGGTCAAGATAGGAAAATATACCTCCTGGTTTGGTCCCTATCAACTCGCAGAGAAGTTGATGTTTTGGGTACCCCAAGAGAAAGATGAATACGGGTTCCCTCATACCGCTGACCGAGTACACAAGTTTGGCGAATGGTTAGCACATGGAAGCATTGAAAAAGAACCCGAAGTGGGTGAAGTGACCAGTTGGGATAGAGACCGTCCTACTACTTGGTTGTACAAGTTTCTGCTTTGGATTGAGAGTAAGAAGAAGCGCAAGATAGAAGTTCACATCGACAAGTGGGATACTTGGAGTATGGATTCTACACTTGCCTATATAATTATACCAATGCTTAAACAACTCAAAGAGAAAAAGCATGGCGCACCTTATGTTGAGATGACTGACCGTCCAGAGCATCTACAAGTATATAAGGAACCAGAAGACCACAATACCGATAAGTTTCATTTCGAAGCATGGGATTGGGCATTGGATGAAATGATTTGGGCATTCGAACAGCATATAGATGACGATGCAGAAAGTAAGTTTTGGACGGGCGAACATGACTTCAAGTGGGTGAAACTAGAAGATGGCAATAGTCAAATGGTTAGAGGCGAGAATGATACCTCACATTACGACAAAGAAGCACATGAAGCATGGGTAAAGCGTAAACAAAACGGATTCATGTTATTTGGTAAATATTATACATCACTATGGGATTGATTAATGGAACTGAAAGTTATTGAAGGGGGCAAGACAAAAGTCCTAGAGGAATTTGTCGATGTGCTGCCTATAGAAGAAGCAAATGAGTTAGAAGAATATCTCTTCAAGCATCAAGAACTTCATTCAGGAAATAAAGAGATACACTGGCACTATGTACCATTCTCTCGTAAAGTAAATCCATTGTTTTTCGATAACGATTTGGATGACAATGTAGGTATGCTTGTGACACGCATATCACAAAACTCAAAGACACTACCTTATCTTCAAAAGATTCTAGGTGACAAGATGGAGTCCCTACAACGGGCATATCCATTTGTACAAATTCCAGAGATACAACAAATTATTCACAGTCGTCCAGACAAGGGATTAAATCGCCCTATGTTCTCGCCTAGAACTACTCTAAACATTCCAGACATGGATTATGTCACACTCTACTATTTCGCAAACGATAGCGATGGTGGTGAGTTGGTTATATTCAACGAGAGACAATGCGATGATTTGAAGGGTGTGACCAAGTTCACAGAGAAGAAGGTATTCCCTATTAAGAAGAACACTGCCGTTGCGTTCTATGGACAACATTGGCATTCTTTTGTACGTTCTAAGAGTACAAACGATAAGGTGCTTGTTCTTGCATTGACAGACGTAGACTATGAGAAAACTGAGGAATCAAGAATATGATGAATATCAAACACCAACCATTCTTTATCATTGAAGAAGTAGAGAAGCACTACAGTGAGAAAGATGGTGTAGAAGTAAAGTATGTTTTAACAAGTGCATTAAAGAATGATACTGTTCCTGTTGATATATACTATAGAGCAACACCACATCCAGAATTTGGAAACCGTTACTTTGGATTGTACGTTAATCCATTTGATGGAAAGGTTATGATTTGTAACGCCGATTTTATCGAAGAACTAGACGTTGCAATGATTAAAGACAAAGATGGAGAGTGGCATTATTCACAACACCGTCACCACATGGAACCATTTACCTATATTAGTACAGAGGGTAAAGAAGAAACAGGTGGGATTGATGGGGGCAGAACTTATGTCAGAACGTTGGGCATGAGCAACTATTCTACCTTCAAAGTCAAAGACGGGGGATTTACGGAGGTAGCATAATGTTCGGAGCATTAAAAATTTACGGACTGATTAT
>Ga0181559_10007671_pt1 | contig 10011 bp, 7 predicted proteins | sample 011ome_21_FD_133752 | JGI IMG/M metagenome (GOLD analysis project Ga0181559, IMG submission 133752) | Coastal salt marsh microbial communities from the Groves Creek Marsh, Skidaway Island, Georgia - 011508AT metaG (megahit assembly) | ecosystem: Environmental > Aquatic > Marine > Intertidal zone... | reverse complement strand
GTAATATAAGCTATCGCAGTATTAAAACCTCGGCATGCGATCGCCCGGGTTTAACACCATGGGATCGCCCTTCCAATCCGCGACGACTTGTCTACCATCCGGAAGCGTTTGTCCGACGACGAGGGCGTCTTCGTCGACGTCAGCCATCGACATCGTCGCTCGTTTCGACGCCACTGGCGGTGGCGGTGGCGGCGCGTTCGCCACCGCCGTGCGCGCACCGCGCGGTAACGGTGATCCAACGCCGCTGGTACGCATGATGACCCATTCCGTGCTCCCATCGACGACGAATTCCGCAAACGCGCGCGTCCAATCGGCGTGCGCCTCGCGCGGAATAGCCGCGAAAAATGCATCCACCTCTCCGACGGATTTAAACCCATCAATCTCCATTTCGATCGCACAATCGCGTCCACCGATGTGGGATGAATAAAAAGTAAATCGTTCCGGGTCGATGCCCGCGGCCGGGGCGATTTCACGAGCCCATTCGCGCAACGCGTCGGTAGCCGCCGTCTTGCGTCCAAAGCGCGCATCCACGCGCCACCGCGCGATGATCCCACGCGCCGCGCGCAACGGCACCGGAACCGACGCCTCGATCACCGAAGATGCATCCTTCTGTTTCCCCGCGCGCGCAACGGCGTCTGATGCCGCGGCGTTGGCGGAAATGCGCTCGAACGCGTCGTCGCCCGGCAACAAGAGCTCAAAATTCGTCCCCGCGCGAATCGCGCTCGTCCCACGCCGTCGCGTCGCCGCCGCCGGTGCGCCGCGCAGCGCGCGCGTTCTGTTCGCCGTCGATGGTGCGTGCGCGCAGCGCGCCACCGCAGTCGTCGGCATTGTCGGCGTCGGCGTCGTCATCATGATGCAAGTGTGCGTCGCGCAATGACCACACACGTCGACGTCGTTCTATTCGAATGCGCGACAGCGACGATGACGTCGGCCCCGCCGACGGCGCCGCATCGCGTAGCGACAGCGATGATTCGCTCTTCACGCTCCCCGACGCGCTCATGGGGTTCGGCATCGACGACGACGACGACGTCGACGTCGATGGGAAAGATGAGGCGCGAACGCCCGCGTGGATAGCCGTCGGTCGTCAGCGACGACGCGGACGACGACGATACAGCGACGACGAGCGAGCGAGTGGTGACGATGAGAACGATACCATCGATGCGCTGCGACGGGAGAACGCGCGCTTACGGGCGCGCATGGAGGACATGGAGCGCGATTTCGATGCGACGTGGGCGGATGAGATGCGCGCGACAAGACGCGCCGTCGTGGCACGCGACGCGCAGTGGTCACGACGGGTCGAGCGGTATCGTAAAATTGCGAATGATACTCGCGCGGCGCATGAGCTCGATCGGGCGACGTGGAGCGTCGAACGTGATGCGCTGAGGTTGGGGAAAACGACGTCGTCGGAGGCTTCGGCGTTGAACGCCAAACGCCTCGCCGCGCTGAAAAGTGATGTACGCGCGTTAAAGGCGGCGCATCGGGAATTAAGGAGCGCAGCGGAATTAACGCAGCGGCTCATTGCACCAGCTGTAGATGCCGCACTAGATGGCGTGCGTCGAGCGTTATGATTCGCTCGGCGCGCGCGCGGTAGTTAGTTAGCACACGTTCGTACGTTTGTACCTTTGCGTCAAAATTCTTCATCGTAACATTACAAGTGTTGTTGTAACACATATACACAGCGTTGAGGAGCGGTTAAGGAGCGCCGCTGCCAAAGTAGTACGAAAAATCCGCCTTGAGCCCGTCCGAGTACCACCCGCGGGGTACCCAACTCTCGTCGCGCGCGTCGTACCATGATAACCTCGGCTTCGTCCTCGGTGCGCGCTCATCCACCACGAGCACACTCCGCATAAACTCACTATCTCTCGCGAGCCGCGTGGCGCACAAAAAGCTCGGAATCGACGGCACATACAACTCATTCGTCGTCGACCCGACGGCGCCCGTTCCCCCAACCTCGCGTCGCGTCTGCTCCTCGACGATCGCATCCAGCGCCGGCGCGAACGCATCACCGATCGCATCCGCCACCGAACGCATGGGCATCTCCTCCGAATACCTCGCATCGAACCACCCTTTCGCCTTCACCGCATCCGTCGACACCGAACGACCACCACCACCGTGCCAATCCTCGGCATCGAATTGCCGCGTCAGCACGCTTAAAGACGACGACGAAGACGTCGTCGTCGCGCGCACCGTCGCGCCCACGCGCGCCGCCGTCCTCGCCAGCATGTCACGAAATCAACACTCACGAATTTTCCCTCGCGTGTCGTCGCGATCGTCGAACTCTCGATCGCGTCGCGTCGTGCGTCCGTGCGTCCGCGCGTCAGCCAATGCCGACACGCGCACCCAGGCGCACGCATCCACGCATGCATCCATGCATGCATGCATGCGAACACCGAGACGCACGCGACGCGCGCATGGATGCTCGACGCGCACGACGCGATGCATACATATCTTTACCATCCCATGCGTTCGCACGACGACCGACGACCGACGACCGACGACCGACGATCGACGCAGCCACCGACGCGAACGCGCTCGCGCCAAACGCGAAGAACGTTCCCGCGCAAAAATATCTCACTTTTCGATGGGGGACCCAACGAGACCAATCACGACCAGGAGGATCGCGCATCAGGGGTCCGCGTCCGCGCCGGTCGATCGACCGCGACGATGCGGGTTCCATCGATGGCGATGATCGATCGCGAGGGGGACATGATCGATCGCGTGCGCTTTCGTGATGATGATGATGATGATGATGCGCCGTCGTCGTCGTCGTCGTGCGCGCCATCATCATCATCATCGTGAAGGATGATGATCTTCAGAGCGGTACGCGGGACGCGGTGTGGAGGTGATGTCGTCGTGGTTTTACGTCGCGGATGGGGACGATGAGAGCCGACACGGGTACGTCGTCACCGGGTTCGGTGGTGGTGCGGTGGCGACGACGACGGCGCTGGGGGGTGTGGATGTGGAGCGAGGCGGTGGTGGGACCACCACCACCGCGTCGGGGCTGCCGCCGACGATGTCGGTGCATGCGCGTCATGAGAGCGATGTGAGCGTGATGAGTTATGCGAGCGCGATGTCGGTGGTGGCACCGACGATGGTGGAGGAGCACGCGCGGATGAGCATAGCGGTGGGGGATGTCATTCGGTGCGAGTGTTCGTCGACGCGCGGGGCGATTGGGGACGACCAGGTATGGGCGGTGGTTATTAAAGCGAATCATAGGGTAAGGATAGGGCCAATATTGAAGAAGAAGCGATCGTCAAAGGTGAAGGAGTATCGGTTTGAGTTTACGAGCGAAGCGGCGATGAGGAGTGCGGCGCTCGAGGCGGCGCTGGCGTGCGGATTGAAGGACCGAGGCGATTACGATCTCAGCGCGTCAGGCAGGCGGCGGTTATTAGTGATTGTCAATCCAAAGTCTGGTAAAGGGGATGGGGTGAAGATATGGGAAACCAAGGCAGCGGTGGTGCTGCGCGCGGCGGGGTTTGAATTTGATGTGCAGACGACGACTGGAGCCAAGGAGGCGACGCGCGTGGCGAGAAGCGCCGACTTGTCCAAGTACACTGGCATCGTCGCCGTAGGCGGCGATGGTACCGTGGCAGAGTTGTTTCAGGGTTTGGGCGAACGTGACGACGCCGTGCGAGCAATGAAGGTGCCGATTGGGATCATTCCAGCTGGTTCAGGGAACGCGTTGTGCAAGTCTATTCAAAGCGACGCCAACGAGTTCTGCGACCCAGTGAGCTGTGCGGTGACAATCGCACGCGGGCACGCACGAGCTCTCGATCGGGCAGAAATTAAGTTTCAAGACCAATCGACGAAAGGTTGGAGCTCGACAAAGACGACGCACTCGCTTTTATCGACGTCCTGGGGATTCTTTTCTGACGTCGACATCGAGAGCGAGAAATTCAGATGTCTCGGAGGTTTACGATTCACGTTACAAGCGATCGTACGAATCATATCTCGACGTATGTATCGTTGCAAGTTAATGTACGAGACGAATGAGTTGGGTGAAACGCACAACGCAACGCATTCTTTGGGTCCAATTGGTGAACCTGTCGCCAACCGTCCCGGATGGCGCGTGATCGAAGGTGAAATCTTAGGTTTATGGGCGCTCAACGTGCCTTGGGGAACTGAAACGACCCTCGCCGCACCGCACGCAAAGTTCGATGACGGCTCCATTGACCTCGTTATCGTTCGCCCGACGAATCGAAGGAACATGCTCAAACTGTTGCTCGCTTTTGACGCCGGCGAGCATGTACATAACCGCGCGGTCGAGTACATCAAAGCTAAATCTTTCGAGCTCTACCCGGAAGAAAATTGCTCAAATAAAGCCGGTGGTTTCATCGCCGTCGATGGAGAAGTCGCAGCGCAGCGTTATGACCCAAAGCGGAGCCAGGAAAAATATGGTCCTTTTCGATGCGACGTCTCGCGAGCCGGATGTCAAGTCTTCGCCCCCAGCAGTACTTTGTAGCAATCGTGCACGTTAGCATTTACGATACCGTAATACATCCTATATTTATTAGTGTCTTCTCTTTCATCAGAAAGCTCTTCCATCATCACCAAAACAACGCCTCTCGCGCGCCGAGCTGCTCGTATTCACCAGACTACGTCGACCCGCGTGCCTAGTAGCAGATCCCTTTGGATAGACCGATCCGGCGCCACTCTACCGCCACTGATCGACTCTCGTGCGTGTGCGCAGCACAACGAGCAGACGAAATAAACATGTCGGACGAAACTCCGATCGATCCCGTGCCCGCGGCCGAAGGCGAAGACGGTGCGCCGTCAAAAAAGGCGCTTAAGAAGGCTGCGGCGGCGGCTGAAAAAGCTCGCTTAAAAGCCGAACGTGCTGCCGCGGTGGCGGAGAAACTCGCCGCTGTGCAAGTCACCGATGATCCGTTAAAGCACTTGTATGGCGATGCGCCGATGGTGCAAAGTCAAGAGGTTTCCGGGCGCGTGTGGACGCGCGTGGATGAGTTGGATGCGAGTAAGATTGACACAGAGGTTTTGGTTCGAGGACGCATCCATAACGTGCGCGGGAAGGGTAAGAGCGCGTTTATTGTCTTGAGACAACAAACTGCAAACGTGCAAATCACTCTCTTCGTGGATGACGTGAACGTGAGCAAAGGGATGGTGAAATATGTGTGCGCCTTGCCACGGGAGACGGTGGTGGACATCAGAGGTTTGGTCGTAAAACCCGAAGTCCCGGTCGAGTCGTGCACGCAGAATGAGATTGAAATCGTGTGCCGTAGTATTCATTGCATCTCGCGTTCGGCCCCGGATCTGCCATTCTTGATTGAGGATGCGTCGAGACCAGACTCGGCGTTTGAAGCTGAGGATACGCAATACGTCCGCGTATTGCAGGATACGCGCTTAAACAATCGAGTGATCGATTTGCGTACGCCGGCGAACAACGCCATTTTCAGAATCCAATCTGGTGTCGGTACTCTTTTCCGTGAAGCGTTGCTGAAGCGCAACTTTGTGGAAATTCACACTCCAAAGCTCATAGGCGGGGCATCCGAAGGCGGCGCCTCAGTGTTCACCCTCGATTACATGACTCTCGGCAAGGCGTGCTTGGCGCAATCTCCGCAGTTGTACAAGCAAATGGCAATCATGGGTGATTTGGAAGGTGTTTTTGAAATCGGTCCAGTATTCCGTGCTGAAAATTCCAACACGCACCGACACTTGTGCGAGTTTACAGGTTTGGACATGGAAATGAACATCAAGGAGCACTACAACGAAGTCTTAGACGTGCTTGATGACTTGTTCGTGAACATGTTTGATGGCTTGAACGAGCGCTTCGCCAAAGAACTCAGCGTTGTGAACGTGCAGCACCCTTTCGAGCCTTTGCAGTACTTGAAGCCGTCGTTGCGTATCACTTTTGAGGAAGGCGTGAAAATGTTGCAAGAAGCCGGCGTGGAGATTGACCCGCTTGATGACATCGGCACCGAAACCGAACGTATCCTCGGTGGTTTAGTGAAGGAAAAGTATAAGACGGACTTCTACATGCTTACGCGTTACCCCAAGAACGCACGTCCGTTCTACACCATGCCTGCTCCGGATGACCCGAACTACACCAACTCGTTCGACATTTTCATTCGCGGTGAAGAAATTATCTCTGGTGCTCAGCGCATCCACGAACCGGATATGCTCGCCCAACGCGCTGCTGAGTGTGGAATTGAAGTATCGACGATCCAATCGTACATCGACTCCTTCAAGTACGGTGCCATGCCGCACGGCGGTTGCGGCGTTGGTCTCGAACGCGTCGCCATGTTGTTCTTGAATCTAGGCAACATCCGTAAGACGTCCATGTTCCCGCGCGATCCGAAGCGCTTGGCTCCTTAAACTGACATGCAAGCACACAAAAACGTGCGAATACATGCTTAAAACTATTATTGACTACTCTCATTACACAACTACTAGACTAAAACATAAACACAATATAAATAAGAAATTTCCATTCACTCGCCCGCACGTGTCACGCGTCAAGCGTCACGCGTCAACGAATCTTGTTCTCAAACATCGACGCCACGGCTTCGAAAGCTACGAATGACACGGGAAATCCTAGAGTAATGCGCAATGACGTCACTAATGTGCCTTTGTAGAACGCTGTCGGACCTTCGGTTTGAAGGATTCGAATAAAGGCTCGCGTCATTGTCGGATACTCTACCGGTTTCCCCGCGACTGGCACCTCACCTTGCATTCGACTCTTTAAAATATCAAATGGCATCTTGAACGCTGTCGCGACTAAACCAGCGACTACGCCCACGCCGATATTTTGCGTCGCTTGCTCTGTAAATGTCTGAGGTGTTGTCAACTGTTGCTTGCACCAATGAATCGAGCCGAAATAGCACGAGTTGAACACGTTGTTCCTCAAGCACGTCGGCCAAAACCCTGCGTAAAGACCTTTCAAGCCTTCGGTGCGTAGTATTTCACGCATGCATCCAATGCTACTCGCGTATCGTCCCATATTCTCCTTGGTTTGCATGCGAACTTTCACCGTCTCAAATGGCGTCACGCACGCGCTCTCCGCGTACGCCGTCAACCAACCCGCGCCGAAAGCTTCAGCGCTGGTCATCGCTTCGACGTCTCTACTCACAACCTTCTTACTCCATTCATAGCCTACATACATGCACAACGCCTGTGGACGCAAGCATGCGGGCAATACACCTCGATAAAGCGACACGACGCCGTGCGCGGCGGCTTGCGACCTCAACGCCGTCGTAAACGGGACGTTGACTCCACGGTTCACATGAGCCTGGGTCTTCACGACGTCTACAGGGTGACATGCCAAAGCGTCCTGTGGTATTTACGCGCGAGCGCATGCGTCAGTTTCGTTCAAAACGCGCGCGTTGCGTCACGTAAGATGTAAATAGCGTAAAAAGTGCACCGCCGGCGGACACGATGGCGAGGCCGGCGGCGACGGCGACGGCGACGTAACGCGAACGACGAACGACACGTACCGCACAACCGGCGATGAAGCCGGCGAATATTTCTTCATGCGCCGCTAGACCTGGCATCAGTTGAGCGGTGCGCGCGCTGCGCGCCGCAAAGTACGGCGAGAGCAACGTGTCTTGGTATGTGGAGGTACATGAGCAAATACCGGTACTTTGTTGTTATTAATAAGAAATCATGGACCACGCGCCAGAGACGCGACCTACTGTTTCAGAGTATAAAACTAATGGCACATCAAATGTCTTGCTAGAAAGAGCGATGATAGCGGTGCCGAGTTTACTTCCCGAACGTGAATCCATGAGCGTGATGACAGCTTGAAATTTCTCGTACGCTTTGAGGCCGAGTTTGACATCTGCTGCTGTTTGCGGTTGCAAGTCTTCATCGTCGTCATCAGTAGCGGATTTCGTCAGAGCAAACATGGATTTCGCCGCCTTAGCCTGCTTTGCCTTCGCATCGTTGTCCATCTCGTGAAAACCCACGATGATTTGAGGGAGCTCGTTCACGCTCCATTCGTAGTTTGCTGTTGACGATGAAGCAACGTCGGTTGCACGTGCTACGCGCTTGGAGCTCAACTCCGAAGCCTCAGGAAGGACTATTCGAGTATGTGGTACAATGATGTGCACCCATGCGTTGGATGACACGTATTCGTCGGCCGAAAACTCTCGAGTGACTCGCATGTGTGAAAACTTGAGCTCCGCTCGCGGAAGGCTATTCACCGCTGGGAGCTGACGCAACGTGACGCGATGAATGGCGAATACTGGGGCGTGATCCGACGTTTTGACGTCATGTCGCGCACCGTATCGCACTTGCTGACACGCATCCTCTGCGCCTGGCAAAGAGTAGACCAAAACTCGATCGCACCAAGACGGTACGCGCTTCTCATTGTAATAGGCAGAGGTGCCGGGATCTGCCGCGAGCTCGCTCTCGCTTTTGGCGCTAGTGTTGGAGTTTGACGGCCCACACTTCAAACCACTCTTTTTATCATGGTCTTTTGACCCACGCCTTTTGAACGTGGGATAAAATCTCAGCGGCATCTCACGGAATCCAGTGAATACTTTTCCCAGTCGCATCGCGTGCTTGAGTTGATCCGCCTTTTCCAACGCCTCAAACTTCTTAGCCTGGATGTGTTCAATGACGGCGTTCCGTCCAACAGAGAACGGTGATGCTTCGACGATCAATTCTTCTTCTATTTCTTCTTCGAGCATCATCCCAGGCTTCGCCACCGGTCGAGCAGCGGGGTATTTACTCAACGGGACTTCATCCACGTCAGGCTTGGCCTCTGCTTTCGCCTCTGGCGCACCCTTATCCCAGTGCGTATTCCATTCGTTCCCGAGAATCATTCCCGGGTCGAGTCGATAGTTCAAGTCACCCATAAAGAACGTGTGCGTCGTGGAGTTCAACAAGTCCAATGGTTGATTCTTCTGTGCCGCAAAACCGCCACCAAGCGTAATCGCTTGCCCCGTCGCCGCTTGAAACGCATCCGTCGCTTTTTTGCCCGTACCCTTGACCTTTGAGATGATTTCATTCGACGCATCAAAAAACGCGCTATTGACATCACTCAACAGCGGCGGCGCCCCGGCAGTTTTCGTCACGCTATCTGCCCACGATTTGCATAAAATTTCAGGAACCATTTCGTTGCGCGCTTGGAAAAACTTTGGTCCTTCATGCGCAGCTAAGTGACACGAAACAAACGCAATCGTCTCACCATTGTCAAACTCGATGTGCACGAGCAATCCACCTTTATTGCCAACTAAGTTTCCAATCCCAGTCGCTTTTGAACCAACTTTCACGGTTCGCACGCGCGACTGTAACTCTGCGCGAATAAACACCGTCAACCGCATTTGCAACAAAATCTCAGATTGCAACAACACAAACTGAGACCCCATGGCGGCGAAAAGAAAGTCAAACCAATGCGTGCGCACCTTGAGTTCGTTCACGACTTTCTTCCCAGTGATATACCCGGCAAATAATCCACACATCATCCCTGGCGCCGCCCCCACGGGCGCCGCCAACACCCCGCCCGCGAACATCCCCCCCGCCATCATGCCAAACTTGGTCCACTTTGAACTCCCCCAAAACCCCTTCTTACGCAACGTCGATCGATACTCCTCTTCATCACCCACGTGTTTCGATATACTCTCAGGCTTAATATTCTTTTTACTTCGCTTATACGACGCTTCTTGCGCACCAATCGCGATTATATCCGCACTCTCGCGCGCCTCGCGCAACCACCCCGTCGCCGCCTCGAGCGTCGGCGCCTTGTTCCCCACGTTCCACGTCGTGCAATACACCTCAAGTGTCCGCGTCTTCGTCGCTCGGAAACTCTTCATCGACTGTAAAAGCATCGCGCGGTGTCTCTTCGCCTCCTCATCCTCCTCCACCGTCACCGTCGGCGTCATCATCGCATCATCATCCGCGCACCCATCGCCCGCGCCAACGACCAATTCCCCGCCAACGTCCGCAACGTTCCGCACGATTCCCGTATCCGCTGACGTCACACCACCCCCCGCATCGCGCGCATCGCGAGCGTCACCATCATCACGATGCGCATCCGAACCCATCATGGCG
>Ga0181559_10007668_pt1 | contig 10014 bp, 10 predicted proteins | sample 011ome_21_FD_133752 | JGI IMG/M metagenome (GOLD analysis project Ga0181559, IMG submission 133752) | Coastal salt marsh microbial communities from the Groves Creek Marsh, Skidaway Island, Georgia - 011508AT metaG (megahit assembly) | ecosystem: Environmental > Aquatic > Marine > Intertidal... | reverse complement strand
TCAACTCCATTTAGAAACAAAATTTATGATATGCAATTGTGGTTAGAATCAATAATTATAGAAGGACCAGAACTTAGAGAAGATTTCTTGAAACTAATTACACTAATTGATAACGAGCTATCTGATAGGATTAAAAGTCAGGATTAGAATAGTTCCAGTTCCAGTTCCAACATATATTAAAGAACTACTAGCAAGGATTATTGCTAAAAAAAGGTAGAGTAGTTTTCTTATTGAGTTAGTTTTTAACTTCCCTTTTCACCATAACTTGTACCATTTTTTTGATTCCAACCCGATTTCCTGAAGTAAATCAGTCTTTGACCTAAAAATAATGTCTATTAGGGATTCAAGTTTAGATGTTAGTTTAACTTACTTGAGAGGATTAGAAATAGCAGAATTGAAAGAAGAAGATATGCCTATGGTTTAGTGGGGTAAAAATATTTTTTTCGCTGTTTAGTTTTTTACAGCAACCCATTCTCCAGAAAAACCACTTCCAGACCAAGTTCCAGAAGCTGTTCCTTCTGTAGTTAAAACCCCTTCCCAAGTAGTATTAAAACCATCTGCAACACTGCCTGTAAACACGCCTGAATTCGTGACTGTACCTGTAATTTTGTCTATCTCATCTGCATAGCCAGACACATCACCTGTGCTTGAAACGATAACTAAAGCATCCCCAAATCCATCACCTGAATATACTGCAGACCAAGTTCCTACATATTCAGCTCGAATTTCAGTTGTATTATTCCAATCATCATCTCCACCACAAGAGATAATTGTTATTGCTAAAAAAAGGTAGAGTAGTTTTTTCATAAAATGTATTTTTTTTTGGCAATATAATATTAAATTTAAAAAAAAACTTTAAAATTAAATAACATAATGTGAGCATCTCTTTTTAAAGAAGTCTATGAGAATTTATTTTTCTATAAAGTGAACACAATGTTACAGATGTTGCTTTGGTTGGTGGAGGTCAGTATCCGCAACCTGGTGAAATTTCATTATCACATAATGGTGTTTTATTTTTGGATGAGCTCCCAGAGTTTAAAAGAACCGTTTTAGAAGTAATGCGACAACCTTTAGAAGATAGAGAAGTTACCATTTCTAGAGCAAAATTTACAGTTACCTATCCAAGTAGTTTTATGTTGGTGGCAAGCATGAATCCGAGTCCGTCTGGTTATTTTAACGACCCTAATTCGCCAATGACCTCTTCTCCACAAGAAATGCAACGGTATTTGAGTAAAATATCTGGACCCTTATTAGATCGAATCGATATCCATATAGAAGTTACTCCTGTTCTATTTGAAAAATTGACAGAAGAACGAAAAGGAGAATCTTCCGTTGACATTAGAAAACGGGTTACGGCGTCAAGAGAAATTCAATCTGACCGTTTTAAAGACTTGGAAAACTTACATTACAATGCACAAATGAATGTAAAACAGATTCGTAAATTTTGTAAACTTTCAGATGAAAGCATGTCCTTATTAAAAACGGCCATGGAAAAACTCAATTTATCTGCTAGAGCCTACGACCGGATTTTAAAAGTTGCAAGAACGATTGCAGATTTAGAAGCTTCAAAAAATATTTCTCCAACTCATATTGCCGAAGCCATACAATACAGAAGTTTAGATAGAGATGGTTGGTTAGGATAATTTGAATAGAACAAATAGTTTCAAATATTCCTAATGAGAAAATATATATATTCGTAATATCTCAATTTAGATTACAATGAACATAAAAAAAGTAGATATCTATAAATTAAATGTGGGCATAAAAATACCGATTAACACCCCTTTAGGAGCTATAGATAAAGCTGAAAATGTAGCCATAAAAATCACTACAGATGAAGGTATAATTGGCTGGGGAGAAGCCAGTCCATGTGCAATGATTACAGGTGATACTCAAGAAAGTAATTATGCTATTGCACAGGTAATGGCAAGGTTAATTATGGGTAAAAATGCTTTGGCTATAGATTCTAGGATGAATGAAATAAACAGTCTTACAGTTGGAGATTCCTCGGTTCGTTCAGCTTTTGATATGGCTCTTTATGATATTGCAGCCAAAGCTGCAAATATGCCTTTGTATCAATTTCTTGGAGGAGAACGAAGACAACTTAGAACTGATATAACGATTGGTATAAAAAATACCGTTAAAGAAACTGTAGCCCAAGCTCAAGATATGCTAGATGCTGGTTTTGATGCCATAAAGTTAAAAGTTGGACATTCTGGTTTGCAAGATGTTGCACATGTAAAAGCAGTTAGAGAACTTGTTGGTGCAGATGTAGCTCTTAAAATAGATAGCAATCAAGGATGGGATTACCCAACAGCAGTTGCAAATATTAAAGCGATGAAAGATCTAAATTTAGAATATTCAGAACAACCTTTAGCAGTTTGGGATTATGATGGATTAGCACGCCTTAGAAATCAGGTAGATCTACCCATTTGTGCTGATGAAAGTGTTTTTGATCATAGAGATGCTTTAAAGTTGATTAAAGCTGGAGCAGCTGATTATCTTAATATAAAATTGGGAAAATCAGGTGGTATTCATACGGGGCTTAAAATTAATGCAATTGCCGAATCAGCAAGAATGAAATGCATGATTGGTTGCTTCGGAGAAAGTAGACTGGCCTTATCTGCAGCAGTTCATTTGGCAATGGCGAAACCAAATATCTATTTTATTGACTTAGATTCTTGTTATCATTTTGAAACAGATCCAGTAATTGGAGGAATGCGTTATGATGATAACATAGGTGGCCTCATAAATATTTCTGATGACATAGGTCATGGAGCCATGTTTAAAGAAAATGAATTAGAGAATAGGATAACTATTGAGATGTAATATTAATAAATTAATTATTCAAGCAGATGAAATCAATTGAACTTAAAATGCCTTATTTAATTTTTACTGGAAACGAAACTCATGATGGTTATGCTAAAACTGGTTTTGGAATTGTAGAGTGGCGTCGTTCACTCTGTAAAGGTCAAATGAGTCTAAAAGGAGGTACCGTTGATTTAGGATTGCCTCCAATGACTATAAAAGAAGCTGTCGATGCAAAAGTTGGTTCCTTAATTATTGGTACTGCTGCTATTGGTGGTGGAATTCCTGATACATGGTTAGAGCCTTTAGAAGAAGCGTTATTAGCCGGTATTGATATTGTTGGAGGTGTTCATACACGTTTAAATAGTATTCCGCGTTTTAAAAAAGCTGCTGAGAAATCTGGCGCTCGTTTGGTAGACATTCGCATTCCGCCAGAAAAATTACCTGTAGCTAGCGGCGAGAAGCGATCTGGAAAAAGACTTCTTACAGTTGGAACAGATTGTGGATTAGGAAAAAAATACACCGCTTTAGCATTAGAAAGAGATATGAAATCAGCGGGAATGAATGTTGATTTTAGAGCGAGTGGACAAACAGGTATTATGATTGCAGGAAAAGGGATTCCTATTGATGCAGTAGTTACAGATTTCATTTCAGGAGCTGCAGAACTTTTATCACCAAGTAATGAACCAAATCATTGGGATGTGATTGAAGGTCAAGGCGGTATATTTCACCCAGGCTATGGTGCCGTGAGTATGGGACTTCTATTTGGTTCTCAACCAGATGCTTTTGTGGTTTGCCATGAAGTTGGTAGAAACCAAATTATGGGATGGCCCAATTTTAAAACCCCTACAATTAATGAAGTAATAGATCGAACTGTTCAGATCGGTAGCCTAACAAATAAAGACATTAGGTGTGTTGGTGTTAGTGTAAATACATCTAGCTTAAACTCAGAAGAACGTGAAAATTATTTAAATAAGCTATCAAAAGAAATTGGTCTTCCGTGTGTTGATCCGCTTAAAAATGGCACTCAAAAAATCATCGATTATTTAAACATCCAATTTAATAATAGTTAGAAATGCAAGTTGGGTTAAAAAGAAAATAAAAAATTAAAGGATATAAGGAATCACAAACAAATAATACAAAATCAATAAAATAACTGCAAAAATATTCAAGAGAATTCCTGCTTTTACCATTTCACTCACTTTTACATAACCACTTGCAAAAACAATCGCGTTTGGCGGCGTAGCCATGGGCAACATAAATGCACAACTGCTGGCCATGGTAACCGGAATTAATACGTTTAACATCGGTATGTTTAATCCAATAGCGATTCCTGCAACAACTGGCGCCAACACCGAAATCAATGCAACATTGCTCATCAATTCGGTCATAAACAAAATTAAAATAATCAATAAAGAAACTGTAATCGTTGTATTAAAATTACCCGATTGAATAGCTTGTGTAATCACATCTACCAAACCACTTGCATCCATTCCTTTTGCTAAGGCTAAACCTCCACCAAAAAGCAATAATATTCCCCATGCTAATTTTTCTGTATCATTCCAATTTAAAATAAATGTGCCTTTTTTAAAGTTCATTGGTATTGTAAATAGTGCGATTGCTCCTAGTAAGCTAATTGCTGTATCTGATAGTTTTAAATCTGGAAAAAATTTATTGATGATGGTTCTTGTTACCCATAAAAAAACAGTGATTGCAAAAATGGAAAGCACTCTTTTTTCTTCTTTAGAAATAGGACCTAGTTTTTTAATTTCTTCTGAAATTAAATTTGCTGATGATGAAAACTGAATGTGATTACACGGAAACATCCATTTTACCAACACCAAATAACACAAACCTACCATTACAATGGTAAAGGGCAATCCAAAAGTCATCCATTTTAAAAAAGAGATTTCTATTTGATATTGATTTTCTAACAAACCTATTAAAACAGAATTTGGAGGTGTCCCAATAACAGTTGCAATTCCTCCAGAATTTGCGGCAAAGGCAATTGCCAACATCACACTTAATGCAAAATTTTTATCACCTTTTGTAAATCCGTCTTCATCGTCAATTAATAATCTAATCACAGAAATAGCAATGGGCAACATTACCACTGTGCTTGCAGTATTGCTAATCCACATGCTCATAAAAGCTGTTGCAATCATAAAACCAAGTACCACTTTGTTTGGTGTTCTCCCTGTAATTCTAATAATATTTAAGGCAATTCTTTTGTGAAGATTTACTTTTTCTAAAGCTAAGGCTAATACAAATCCCCCAAAAAATAAAAAGATAATCGGACTCCCATAATTGTTTCCAACTTCTGCAATGGGCATTACATCAATTAAGGGAAATAGTAATAATGGTAATAAAGCGGTAACTGCAATATTTACTGTTTCTGTAATCCACCAAATAACCATCCAAAGCGCTACAGCTATAACTGCATCTGCTTTTTCGGAGACTAAAACAGTGGACAAATTTTGTATCGCAAAAAATAATATCGGACCTAATAAAAGTCCAATTTTCTTAGAAAGATTCATTAATTTTTATTCTGTTTTACTTTCCAGTAAATCACATTTTCTCTACTTACTCTTTCTAAAGTTTCTCTATCTGGAGCTCGTTTTCCAGATTTCATCAAATCTAATATATCTGCAATAATGGTACTTGTTGTTGCAAAATAAGAGTGACTTAAAAAACTTGTGTCAACTCCAGAAGCATCAATCGTTCCTACTCCTTTTACGATGACAACTCCTTTCCCTGCATCACCAGCTCGCTTACTTCCATGTACCTTTCTAGAAGCAATCAATGCTAAATCGTCTGAAGAAACATACAGTGTAATTGGTTTAGCTATTTTTTGAACCATTTGTGGTGCAATATCTCTTCTAAAAACATCTGCATCAATATCTGGAGCGGCTAATATAACTTCGGTAATTTTGTCTTTTAATTCTGGGTTTTCATTCATCAATTCAATCAATGCTTTTGTCAAACCACGATTTCCCATACTGTGTGCTACTAAGTACACATCATCTGCTTCTGTTCTAGTTAAATAATCTCTTAAAAAGTTTTTCATGTTTAATCTTGCCCATTCAATATTGGCTTCATCTACTGTATATCCTGTTGTGGATCCTTGGGATGGCCAACTGTAAAAAACAGGTTCGCCACTAAAACGTAAATCGAATGTTATTTGTGCAGTTCGCATTGCGGCATCAGCAAAAGATACATTATAACCATGAACAAATAAAAAGGTGCTTTTTCCGTTTTTGGCAATTCTTTCTTTCATTTGATTGAAAAAATCGTCTTTGTTTTGTTTTTGCAATGATTGCATCATTACATGTTTTTTAGGGTCTTCAGAAAACTCTAACTTCCAATAAGACGGTCTTTCTATTTCACCTAACTTATGTGTATATGGAATACTAACAATGGTTCGCCCGTATTGCAATTCTGCTCTTTTCCCACCAAAACGCTCGTTTAAATCTGAGTCTTTTGTATCATTTCTATCGGTTGCAAACGAAACAGGAATTTCTATATAATCTTTTTTATTGGTTGTGTTTGTTAATGATCTTGTAACAATTGTATTGGTTGTCACTTCTCTTAAACAAACACTAAAATTTTGACTTTCTCTTCTGTTATTAGGCAAAACAACTTCTATTGCAAAATTGATAGATTTAAATTGTTGAAATGCTTTATTTCCTTCTAACCAACTTAACGGATCTGTATTTCTTAACTCACTGTAACTATTAAAAGTGTATTTAATTTCGTTACTTAAAGAAATGACGAGTTTAAATGTTTTTATGTCAGATTCGTCTCCTTTGACAAATCCTAAAAAGACTTTGCTATAATCTGTTTTGTTGGTTAAACAGTTCTGTGAATTGTATGTTTTTAAATTATCTGTAAGCTCAAAAAGAACCGTGTTGGTTTGTGCTTGTGAAATTGAACATACAATTAAAAATAGAAGAAGAAATATGCGTTTCATAATCTGTTTGTTTTTTAACGATATAAATATACAAAAAATGAAAAAAAACTATTTTAAAATACTTTTTACAATTTTTAAATGATGATTTGTATGTGTGTCTAAGAAACGGGCTACTTTAAATTTATTTGTATTACCAAAAACAGGGTGCTTAAAATAGGCTCTTTCATCCAGGTTTTGGATTCTTTTTATATTTTGCCTAGCTTCTTCTAGCTGGTCAATAATTGCTGACTTTAAAATTACCTCTGGTGGTTTCACATGTTTTGGAGCTTTGACTTTTCCTCTTGGGAAAAAACCAAGTCTTAGGAGTACTTTCCCTAAAAATTTAAAATCATTTTGATATAAAGTTGGATCTGAATTCTCCATACTTTTTACCACAGCATTGATTACTTTTAAACTATGATCTAAATGCCACGCAACACTTGCTTTTGAAACCGCATTATTTGTTTGTTCAAAATAGGGAATATAACATTCTAATAGTTCTAATCTATTTTCTAAGACTTTGGTGTTTATTATTTTCATTAAGAATCTTTTTTTGAAAGGTACTTAAAAGAAAAACCCTCACAAATAAATGTGAGGGTTTTCTGTCTTTTGCAATCAAGAATGAGATTGCCGCGTCATTACTTCCTCGCAATGACAGGTAGTCTTAGTATCTATAATGTTCTGGTTTGTAAGGACCATCTACAGTTACACCAATATAAGAAGCTTGTTCTTCGCGTAATTCTGTTAATTCAACACCAATTTTAGCCAAATGTAATTTTGCTACTTTTTCATCTAAGTGTTTTGGTAACATATATACTTCATTTTCGTAAGCATCAGCATTTGTCCATAATTCTATTTGAGCCAAGGTTTGGTTTGTAAATGAATTAGACATTACAAAACTTGGGTGCCCTGTTGCACAACCTAAGTTTACTAAACGCCCTTCAGCTAAAATAATAATGTCTTTTCCGTTAACATTGTATTTATCGACTTGAGGTTTGATAGTGTCTTTTGTATGACCAAAATTACCATTTAGCCAAGCCATGTCTATTTCATTATCAAAATGTCCAATATTACAAACGATTGTTTTGTCTTTCATTGCTTCGAAATGACGTCCTTGAACAATATCTTTATTTCCTGTAGTTGTAATGATTATATCAGAATTTGCAACTACAGTTTCTAGTTTCTTTACTTCAAAACCATCCATAGCAGCTTGTAAAGCACAAATAGGGTCAATTTCTGTAACCGTTACAATAGAACCTGCCCCTTTAAAAGAAGCTGCAGTTCCTTTACCAACATCACCATAACCACAAACCGTTACACGTTTACCTGCTAACATTAAATCTGTTGCTCTTCTAATTGCATCAACAGCAGATTCTTTACATCCGTATTTATTATCAAACTTCGATTTGGTAACAGAATCGTTTACGTTAATTGCTGGCATTGGTAAGGTTCCGTTTTTTACTCTTTCGTATAAACGGTGAACACCTGTTGTTGTTTCTTCTGACAAACCATTAATTCCGGCAGCCAACTCAGGATACCTATCTAAAACCATATTTGTTAAATCTCCACCGTCATCTAAAATCATGTTTAGTGGTTTTTTATCTTCTCCAAAGAATAAAGTTTGTTCTATACACCAATCAAATTCTTCTTCTGTCATGTCTTTCCATGCATATACAGCTGTTCCTGCATCTGCAATTGCTGCTGCAGCTTGATCTTGTGTTGAGAAAATATTACAAGAGCTCCAAGTAACTTCTGCTCCTAATGCTTGCAAGGTTTCAATTAATACAGCTGTTTGAATTGTCATATGTAAACATCCTGCAATTCTTGCTCCTTTTAAAGGTTGATCATTTTTATACTCTTCTCTTAAAGACATTAATCCTGGCATTTCTGCTTCTGCTAATTCAATTTCTTTTCTTCCCCAGGCAGCTAAAGAAATATTCTTAACTTTAAACGGAACGTATGTTGCTGTTTTTGTACTCATATTACTATATTTGTTTTTATATCAAAAATTTGAACTGCAAAGTTACATAATAACTTTTAAAATTTATGCCTCTTTTTAAGACGATAACTGTTAATAATTCAACTAAAGTGTTGATTTGGAAGGTTGAAGAGTCAATTGAAGAATTATCAATTGGCATAAGTTTAACAAAGAAAAATCAAGAGCGGTTAGATGCTATGAAATCTGAACTGCATCAAAGAGGTTTTTTAAGCATTCGCCATTTGATTAAAAAGGTTGGTTTAGTTGACGCAGATTTAATCTATGATGAATATGGAAAACCTCATTTGAAAAACGGAAAATACATTTCTATCACACATTCTTTTACTTTTACTGGAATTATTGTTTCTGATGAAGGCCCTGTTGGAATTGACATTGAAAAGCAACGCGATAAAATTTTAAAAATTGCACATAAATTTACTCCTTTTCAAGAGTATAAAACCATCGCAAATCACACGGCATTAATTAGCAAACTAACTATTGTGTGGGGAGCAAAAGAGTCATTGTATAAAATTTATGGGAAGAAAAAATTGCGCTTTTTAGAACACATATATATTGATGATTTTAAGTTTGAAGATGAAAGAACAATTGGAGAAATCAGATTTAAAAAGGAGACTGAATCTTATTGTATCTATTTTCTAGAATTTGAAGGTTTTACTTGTGTGTATGCTTTTTAGAAAAGTTACAAAGGGTCAAAGTTGCAGAGTGGCTAAGTTTTGTCATTGCGAGTTTACGAAGCAATCTCTTATTAAAAAATAGATTACTTCGTTATTCTTCCTCGTAATGACGTATTTTTGAATTCTAATATGAATATTTATCAAGATATTGTATCGGCAAAAAATAAAGGCAAAAAACTACTCGCAGTTTTGATTGACCCTGAAAAAATTGCTCTTAAAAACATTCCTACTTTTTTAGAAAAAGTACAATTGTCTATCGCTATACATATTTTTGTAGGTGGAAGCACCGACACTAACAATCAAACAGAAAAAGTAGTAGCTGCTCTAAAAAAAAGCTCCTCATTGCCAATTGTTTTATTTCCTGGTGATGCCAATCAAATTACAAATAAGGCAGATGGAATACTTTTTTTAAGTTTCTCTCAGGTAGAAATCCAGAATATTTAATTGAACAACACATCAAAGCTGCTCCCATTTTACAAAAAACAGATTTAGAAATCATTCCGACTGGGTATATTTTAATTGATGGTGGAAAAGAAACTGCAGTTCAAAAAGTTAGCCATACAAAACCGATATCTCAAAATGAT
>Ga0181559_10007663_pt1 | contig 10022 bp, 11 predicted proteins | sample 011ome_21_FD_133752 | JGI IMG/M metagenome (GOLD analysis project Ga0181559, IMG submission 133752) | Coastal salt marsh microbial communities from the Groves Creek Marsh, Skidaway Island, Georgia - 011508AT metaG (megahit assembly) | ecosystem: Environmental > Aquatic > Marine > Intertidal... | reverse complement strand
GTGGGGATTTGGTTTTTGCGAGCAATTTTCTCAATGTTGTTGAGGCTTCGTGAGGCAACCCATTCGTCGTAACCGGTTGGTTTGAGTTGTTTAGTGAAACGACCCATTTTGAAATCGCCCACACCTTCAGGCAAACCCGTTTTGATACCTTTAATACCAGTGGGGATTTTGCTTAAACCTTTAGCTGTTTGGGCGGCACGCACACCACCGCGCACACCAGACGCGATAATGCCTCCGGGCAAGTATGTGATGGGGTCAGCGAAAATATCTATTGCAAGGCCCGCACCGAACTTGAGTTTCGGGTCAATATTGTTTTCACGGTCAACATAGTTGGGGTCAAACCGTTTGCCCACGTTGTCGGACACGTTCTCGATAAGGTCTGAACCGTACACAAAATCGTCAGAGTTTTTGTCCATGGTGACTGACGACCAGAATCCGCGTGTGAAATCACCGATTGGCCCAAGATGGGACCAATAGTTCATGTGTTTGCTGGGGTCTGTTGATGTTAAATATTTGACAGCCTTGTCGGCAACATTGACGTTACCCATCCCAGCAGCGGTAACAGTGAGCAATGTTTGTTCGATGGGTCGCCAAAAAGGGTCCCAGTCGATACTGTTCGGGTCGGTTCGCGGAAGTTGCCCCGCAGCGCTCAAAATGTCTGTTCGCGGATAATTTATCGGGTTTGACGATTTTTTGACGCCGTAGGAGCCCGATAGAAGCGATTTTAGGGCTTCCCCCCTATCAACTATCCCACTAGGGGGTTTTGGGGGCTTAGGAAGGGGTACAGCCATTTTTCCTCTCATTTTGCGACTTAGGAGCCGCTTTCACCCTCAAATATACCAGTTAAAACGGTTTATCCGCCTGGTATTCCTAACATTAGGGCCAACGGGTCAGCCGTGCCCGTGCGATAGTTCAAACCGCTTTCCTGCGTCGCCATAAACTGTTGCAACAACTCTGGGCTCATCAAACCACGCTGTTGAAGAAGGTTAGCCATCTGCCACTCTTTAGGAGCCAAAGAATAAACATCAGCCATAGGGTCCATATTGGCGTTGGGGTCAGGAAGCAAACCCTGCTCAATCAGATTCTGGCGGTACAACTCGGTTTGTATAGCAGTCGGCAAAGTATCAATCAACATTTGAGGGGTACCAGCGCTACCAGGCTGGTACGCTCCCTGCATTGCCTGTGTCTCCTCAGCCTGCAACGTGTTCAAATAGTTTTGGTAAGCGTTCACCAAGTCAGCTTGCGCCATGGCTTTAGTTTCGCCAGCACCCAAATAGTCTGACTGGAAACGGTTCTGCGCGGCAGTGCTCAACGCACCCATCAAACCCGACCATTCGGACTGTGCGGCACCAATGTTGGACATGCCGCGTTCAGCTTCAGCAGCAACCTCACTGTCAGGGGTTACGTCAATACCCAGTTCACCGTATTGTGCAGCCCGCATGGCCGCATCACTGTTGATGCGTTCCTGGGTTGCCGCAATGAGTGCTTCTGATTCGGATGCGCCACCGGCGATAGCGTCATCGTATGCTGCAGCGGTTGCCGCCGCCATGGGTTCGTACATTGCGGCAAGTTCGTCGTAGGTTTGCCCAATATCACTGCGGGCTTGACCGTAACGCCCTCCTGCCTGGTTTTTTAAATCTTGGTAGTAGGCAGCCACCGAAGCGCGATTGTCGTATCCTGGTGTGCCGCCTGTGGTACCTACTACCTGGAATAGGGGGTTTGGTGGGTCCTTGGGATAATAAGTGCCAAGTTTGTTCATACGGGTGTCGTATGCGCGGTTTTGCTGTTCGCGACCTGATTGGCGGAACCTGTTTGCTTGCGCAAGCATTTCTTCTGGGGTGAGTTGTTTAGCCGGCGCTGGTGCCGGCGCTGCCGCTTGCCCGGTACCATACCTGCGCTCAATATAGCTTTTGTAGTTTCCCTGGGGTGGGGCAATAGAGTCAAGCCAATCCATTAGAAACCAGCCCGACCGAAGATACTTTGCCCAGCACGCGCTGCAGCCTGAGCCCTAGCCTGGTTCAAAGCCGCACCATATTGTTGTCCAGCGGACGTACCTTTTTGACCAAGAAGACCGTACACGTTGGCAAGCGCCGTGTAATCGTCACCGTACAAACGTGACGGGTCAATGTTTGTGAGCGACCCGCGTGCACCGTACTGTTGCGCTAAGTCTTGTTGCATGGTGTCAAGTTCGCCACGGCTGCGCTGGAAATTAGACAGCATTTCATCTAACGCTTGCTTGTAAAGCCCGGACGACCCGAGGCCGCGGGCGGCAAAGTCTTCACCGGTTTCGCGGGCACCCTTGACCTCTTGACGCCCTAAAGTTTCACGGGAGGTGTCAAGGCCACGGTATTGGCGTTGCTTATCGAACAGAATTTGTGCCAGTGTTTCTTGCAACGTGTTTTGTAGGGAGGCGCGGTCGGCACGGAACATGCCTTGCGCGGCAATCATGTTGTATGGGCTGGCTGATGGTGCGGGAGCACTGTACGCTCTGGGTGCTACAGGTGCGGGTGCGGAAGCTGCACCACCACCGCTGCGACCGCTACCGGCTTGTACTTGTTGTCCGGCAGCGTTTGTGTAAGCCGAGGCGATAGCGGGCGTGGTTGAGCGTACTGGTTCTTGCCGTGCCGGAACGTTGATACCAAAGTATTGTGCGACACGTCTCACATCTTCAGTGTTTGATGGCGGTTTAGGGGCCTGGATTTCAGGGCTTCCTCGCCCAACATAACGTGGCATTACATTCCTCTTCTCAAAGCCCCAGGACTGTTGTACCGTCCCGTACTATTATCCTGCATCCAACGCAAATAAATTTGCTTCTTAAGCTTATTTCGTCTTTCCCTATCAATGTAACCGTCTTTTTTCAGACGGCCAGAAGTCGGTGCGCTACTAGCACTCAACCCGTACCGTTGCTGCCCCGCCGCGTAAGGGTTTTTAGCGTACGTGCCAAGGTTGTAATCTTGTTGCACAAAAACTCCTCAAACAGTATGGGCCTATCTAATGATACCTCAAACTATTCAAGGTTGGCCGAAACACCTCTCTTGCCGACAGCGTGAATCGACAAAGAAACAACCCTCACAGGGCCTGTTGATGATGTCCCGTCAGTGGTCAACTGTATGCTGAAAGAGCAACGCCTGAACCGCATATCTTTCTGGAACGTTGTAGTGAGACGGTACGGGGTAAAAACAGGGTAATCTACGGTTGTTACAACAGCGGGGTCACCCGAAAGCGGGTAATCCCATGTGCCATCTTCTAAGTCATCCCATGTGCCATCTTCGAAGTCATCCCACAAGTTAACGCTAGAAACATACGCGATAGGGTCCGCGGTGCCCACAACGTCACGTGCCGTATACACGTCAGCAGCCCAATAAAACAAACGTTTCCAACTATCCGGCATACCAAAATCAAAAGCTTTCGATTCTGCTATACACGTTATTTCTTCTTCAATAACCTGGCCGTACGAGTCAATGCTTTGGTACAGCGCTTGCAATGAGCTTGTGTTCAAACCAGTAATACCGTAAATAACGTCTGGCGTGAGGTCGTTTTCACGCCTAGGTGCCACAAGACCCCACGCAAAATGAGTATCTGAAACCCACTCCGACCAAGACCCTTTCTCAAGGTCAAGCGCGTACATGGAACCACCAAACCACACTAAGGCTCTGTCCCCGAAAACAGACAACGCTGAAAAAATAGACAACGTTAACGTGTTAGCCTTCTGCGCAAACTGGACTCGTTGCACATCATTCAACGGATAGAACTGGTATGACACAAACCTATACAAACGTCCACCGCTTAACACAAGGTACGAAAACTGGTATTCCTGTACAGAATATTTGTTATCCGCCCCCACAGTGCGGCTCAAAGCTTCTAGAATACCGTCGCCAGGGGTTGACGTGTAACGGTAATAGAATGTGCTTTTAGACCGGAAAATATAAATCTCACTGGTTGCCGCCACAATTTTAGTAATAAACTGTCCATCGCCCGCTTCAACATTGAAATAATTGTCTGGGTCCCACTCGTTAATACTTGTCGCACCCGGCCCCGCAGTTGTGATATTAGAAAACCAGATACGTGTTTTGTTTGACCCTGTTTCGCGAGAAATCATAAAAAACCGTGACTTATACAAAATAAGTTGCTCACCCTTAGGCATGGGCGTTGCACCACCGCTTAGTTGGATAAACGTTGTCCCGTTGTAGTAACCGCCCGCTTGAGTTGCGGAACAAATATATAAGTTACCTTCAAACTGTGCCGCCCCACTAGCCACAATGGCAGTAATTTGTGTGTATGTTTCGTTTTCAATATCGTACAAATAAGTTCCGGAACTACAAGAAACAATAAGAAACACGTCTTCGTTAGTGTCGGTGTAGTAACCGTGTAAATCAATTTCGGCATCAACAACAGGGGACTCTGCGACCTGATGGATAGGGGGACGCGATACTAGCGTGCCGTTTGAATCCAACTCAAAGTTCTGCATACGGTGAAGTTCATCTTCACGAATGGTTGTAATGTCCGCAACATTGTTAAGCCCACCAAGGAACGATGAAACAATGAGCGGTTCAGAACGGGCGCTTTTACCCACAGCGCTGAACCGCCGCACTTCAGTTGCGGGCAGAACAGCCATTACAAGTCCTCAATACGTGCCGTGTTAGTCGAATAAGAGTTAACTTGTGTCGCGTTTTCCTGGTTCGCTAACAAGTTCATGGCGTTCACGTATTCGGCTTGTTTGTATTGGGCGGCTTCCCAGTTTTCATCCAACTGGTATGCGCGAGCCAACACCAAATCTATGACACGTTGGAAGTATTTATCTGGCACGCTCAACGTTTCTGACAAGGCTGCCAGGTTCGCTGGTTGGCGCACAAAGAACAACCGCAAACCGTTCGTCACGTTCTCTAAGGGTTTGGGGAAAAGGTATATGTTCCCTGCCCGCTCATACCAGATAGATGGTTTTACGTCTTGAACAATGTCAGCGTCAGGGTTGGATAAAATATAGGTTTGTGCTTCCTGGAACGTGTAATACTCTAACGGCACACCGTCATAATGCAGCGCCTCAATATATTGGATGCTTTCTGACGGGTACGTGTAAATGTCTTGCCCGCTAACAACGTTAGTTTGGGCGCTATCTTTCAGTATGGGGTTTTGCGAAATGATGTCTTGCTGGGCGCTATTAATCCAGTTGAGGATATCGTCGTTCGTAATTTGACGCCCGTCAGGGTCACCAAACTGACGCTTGACAGCGTTGGCAACTTCGGTTCCTGTGCGCGTGAAAATCTCAGCGGGCATTTATTACTCCCAGCGACGTTTATTTAGTATGTATTTCATTTTATCGCGTTTTTCTTCTCTTTCGTCCGCACGTGTTCGTTCTTGCAAAATATGTTGCGCATGCGTCAACGCGTCAAACTTGTCTAGTTCTTTTCCAAACCTGTGAGTGTCCCACTCAAAAATTTGTGCAAGGATACGCGCATCCAACATTGTTTCCGGGTAAACACTCACAATATATTCAGGCAAACCGAAGGGTCTGTGAAAAACCGCGTAGGGTTTATCCGGTTGCTCCAACAAGTAAGGGTGCTGCGGTGGCAGTTTCTCTAAATACAAATCCGGATTGTAATCTTTAAGAATTTCCGCCAAACGTCGACCATGTTCCGGTAAGTCTAAATTTTTAAAAAGCATAACCATCCCTCTAGCATACAAGAAACCCCCCCGCAGGAAGGAGGCGCGGGGGGGTTTCTCTTTTAGGAGGTGGATATGAAGTTAGACTTCAGCGATACCAGTTAGTTTACCATGCGCGTTGCGACGGTAGGTAGTCATCTCCGAGTAGTTGCGCATTTCAGCAACGAAGGCGTCATATCCTGACAGCTTCTGCCAAACCGCACCCTGCTCGTCAATCCATTCCCAACCAACGTTGGTGTTGAGCGCAAGCTCCTTGTCGTTCGGGAAGAACGCAACACCAGTCGGGCAGTCGAAGTCAGTCATCATGGGGATGTCACCGTAAGGTGTGGTGAAGGTAAGTCCACCAGAAACACCACCATTCATGTCCTGCTTGTTGACGAACTGACGCAGACCCTGCAGTGCGTTCCAGTATGCACGGTACACACCAGGGGTCGTCAGGATACGGGTCGGGCGCGAACCCTTCTTGCGAACGTTGAGGATAACGTCGTCGAGGTCAAGCTCGGTCAGTTCTCCACCAGCGTCAGCAGGAGTGGTTACGTAAGATGACCATTCGGGGTGCTCAGTCGGGTCAATCCCGAAGAGTGTTCCGGAGTCCTTGATGATGGCTCCGAAACCGGTCCACTCCTTGTTGTAGGAGTTGGTTCCCCCGGCTGCGGTACGCGAAGAACGCACGATGATGTCGTCAGCAACGGCAGTGACAGCAACGCTCACAGTAACAGTGAGAGTTGATTCGTCAATGTCGGTGATGGTGACATATGCGGTGTTCTGCGCGGTAGGCAGGTCATCGTGGTCCAGGATGTCAAGGCGGGTACCAATCTCAAGGTACTTCACCGAGTCAACCGTGAACGTAGTCGCTGCGGAAGGTGAGCTGGTCAGAACGGCAAGCGTTCCGGTTCCGTCACCATAAACCTGACGGTTCTGGTCCTTAGCGAGGTCCTGCTTGATGCGGGTCATCTCTTCGCCAACATAGTCGACGAATGCTTGCGGGTTGGACTTTGCCTGGTACATGGTCTGACCCGTGCACTTGATGGCACCGTAGAGGCTCTTCAGCCCCGTGGAACCACGAGCGTAGGTCTGCTGGCCTGCGTCGGGCAGAGCCTCGAGTTCAGCACGTGCACCAATACCGTGGTTGCGTCCAAAGTGAGCAACGAAGTTCACACCAGCGCCACCGACGTTGGTAATGTTCTTTGCGGTGCTCTTAATCATCCCCAGTGCGGGGGTGTCGTTGTTAATCTGCTCGTTTACACCATCGGAGTAAATCTGTTTCAGAATTTCCGAACCGATAGTTAACGAAATACCATCAGCCATTAGTTTTTCCTTTCGTTGGCTTGGGGTTTTCAGCTTACTTTTGCCCAGCCGTAAGGACGGCTATATAACAAGATTAGCAAATAAAAGACTAATAGTGTATTTAGCCGGCTGTTAGTGTTTCCGTGAGGGTCTAGGTTTGTGAACCCAAACGAAGAGCAAGCGCCAGGGCGGCTTCTCTTTTAGCGTCATCTGTACTCAAATCCGGCGGGGCAGCAGCGGTCATACCACTACCACTACCCACCACCTTAGGGGGACGTTTCGCAGCGTATTTGCGGCGAAGGTTTTCTTCGTAATCGCGAAGCTCGTGGTAAGCGTGTGACACTGACGGGTTGTTGCCTGCGTGAGCGTTAGCAACAGCACGCTTAACAACCTCAGCCCTGTCAAACGTCCCATACTTCTTTTCCAGTTCGCCCAGCTCGCTTTCTAGTTGCCGGCGACCAGCCTCAGCTTGCTCCTGATTAATTCTTTGCTCTTCAGCGGCTTTCTGGCTTTGTTCCAACTGCTGCAGACGCTCTTGTGTTTCCTGCAACTGTTTCGCCAGCATCATTTCTTGTTGTGAAGATGCGGCTTGCTGTTGAGTGTCGTTTTCGTCAAAACCAAAATAGCTTTCAAACGAATTCGGGTCGGCCTGCTGCTGCTGTTGACCAGTTCTTTGCGAAATCAGTCGCTGGGTTTGCTCAATCTGTGCTTTCAACTCTGCAACACCGGCGGCTTCCTGTTGCCAACCGTACGTCTCGCCAAGACCCTCATAAAACTTACGCGGGTCTTTGATGAGCGCTTGCTGTACCTGCAGCGCAGCCTCAATGTCAGCTTCGGTCACACCTTGCTGGGTGTATTTGCGTAGCGGTTCTGTCTCTTCGATGATTCGCTGGTACCTGCGCTGCCAATCCTCAACAAGCGGTTTGAGGTCTTCGTGGAGTGGTTCGGGGACAATGCTTTCAATGTACGACCATGAGATTGGCTCGTCGTCACTGTCTGTATCACTGTCATCTTCCGACGCGATGGGTTCGTCGTCTTCTGGTTCCTCGACGGGAGTATCGTAGACTGGCTCTTCGATGGGAGTGTCGTCCGCTTTGTCATCGCCAAAGCCTTCAAAGCCTTCCACCATGGAGAGGTCTAGGTCTTTCAAATCAAAGGTATCGTTTTGGTTAGCCATAAACCTAACTATACCATAAGGTGAGACTTACCACTTAACCTTATCTGCCCAATAAGCTGCAGAAGTTTTCCCCTTAGCAATGTTCTTAGAATGGCGCGCCTTAAACGAAGAACGCTTCTTCTTCATCCGGTCAGACTCGCCAGCTTTAGGCTTACCAGCGGTACTAGCACCCTGCTCACCAAACCGAATTGTTTTAGGTTTACCATCAACCTCAACAACAACAACATGAGACTTTTTAGGGTGGCTGGGTGTTCTCTTGGGTTTGTTGTACCCCGACACGCCAGCATTCCTCAGGGCTGCAGCCTTACGGCCCTTACTTTCCGCCATTACTTTTTCCTTTTCGAAACAGCCATGTTGTCAACAAGGTTAGGGTACGGACGCCCCGCGGCTTTTGCGCGAGCCTTAGCCTGCGCCTTCTGGGCTGGGGTCAAAGACATCCGCTTGCTTTTAGGTTTAGGGTTGGGTGTGTTCCACACTTTCTTTTCCATTATCTACGGCCCTTTTTTCTTTTTCCATAGACCATTTGACCCTCTGGCGATTTTACCCAATCAGCCAAGTCTTTAGCGTCTGCAACCGAATATTTGGTTGGACTGCGCCTGTTAAGCATTACATACGCCTCGACTACTTCGGGAGGCAAATCGCGGGGTAATTTCCGACGATTAGCCGGTGTCGCTTTTGCGGCTTTATTTTCCTTAGGGGTTGGATTTCCCTTTCGGTTGCCGTAACTGGGTTTCTTTTTCTTTTCCATTACATCGCCTGTTCTGGACCCATAAGGTCCGTCATGTTACCCATTTGCGGGGGCGGCGGCGCAGCGCCAGGACCGCTAGAGCCCACAGCGGGTGAAATGCTTCCAGAGTTACCTGGCTCGTACGCGCCACCAGGTTGAGGGCCACCAGGAGGGAGAAGACCCATCATCCTCATAGCGCGACGCGCCTTGTGCTGCGCAACGTGATTCATGACTTCATCCTGAATGTACGTTGGCAACATCTTGTACGACGAACTCTTTTGCATGAGTTCGTGAATCTCAATATGCACATCATCGTTATCCCATTCATTAATCGGAATAACACTGGGGCGCGGTGGAATCTGACCGTCAGGACCAGGCTGAACTTCACCCATAGACACACGCATCTGATGCATTTGGTCCGCCATCATAATCTGGTCCTCAGTCAGACGCTTAAAGTCGATATTCTCAGTCTGCGCCGCACGCTTATCAATACCGCGGCGAGTAGTCCACTGCTGCAACATGGGCATGTCAAGCAACTCGAACCCTTCCTGCGGTGTCATGTAACCGAACTTCATAAAGTCCATGACGTTTGCCATGCGGGCGCTCTTTGATTGCGGCAAAGCGCTACCTGCTTCAATACGCAAATCCGTTCCGCGAGAAATCTCCGAACCCTTAAGCAGCATGGCTTCGTAGCCACCATCATCACCGGTGGCTTTCACAAGACGTGGGACATCCCAATAGTCGGCGCACAACGCCAACGATTGACGTGCCGTGTCCTCCACGGCGGCCTCCAACGACGTAATTGTGGGCTGCAGGTAAGAATCGTCACGCTCCTGCAAATACGCAATCGCGGTTGCTGCCGAAACGCCGCCAGGGGCCTGACCGCGAGTAACCTCATGTTGGCCGGAAATGTCCTCAAAGTTCATCTGTTGACGCTCGTTGAACTGGACAACATAAGAAGGAAGCTCTGTCAAAGCAACAGGTTGTGGGCGTTGAGCGTTGGGGCGCACGGGAATCCACAAACCAGGTTCAGTTGTTACTTTCTGGGGAACAACCGAACCCTCGTCGAACAACATTTGCGGTTTGCTGGTACGGTTTTTTGCCTCAATAATTTGAGACTGGGTGCGGTTATATTCGACCTGCAAAGGAATCAGGTCAGTGATTACAGAG
>Ga0181559_10007657_pt1 | contig 10024 bp, 13 predicted proteins | sample 011ome_21_FD_133752 | JGI IMG/M metagenome (GOLD analysis project Ga0181559, IMG submission 133752) | Coastal salt marsh microbial communities from the Groves Creek Marsh, Skidaway Island, Georgia - 011508AT metaG (megahit assembly) | ecosystem: Environmental > Aquatic > Marine > Intertidal... | reverse complement strand
CAGCGGCATCCTCACCTAAAGCAACAACACTCTCGGACGCGGCACCATAAGCAACCGATACGGCGTTTAGAGACTCCTCTAAGTCGGAGGCTGCACTAATAGACTCTTTGACAAAATTGCCAATACCCGCCGCGGCAAGACCGGTAGCGACAACGCCACCAAGAGTCTTTAGCGCTCCACCAAAACCGCCACTAAAACCTTTACCGGCATCCTGCCCAGCTTTAGCACCAACGTTGCCGACACCGCCCATTTCCTTAGCGACTGCCTGCTGAAAGCCTTTAGCAACGGGTATAAGTGTTACGTAGGCGTATGCCTGTTCTGCCACTTAAGGCCTCCATCTCGTGCGCGAGCCAAAATATCTCTACTGTCGCGTCTAATCGTGCCTTTACGTGACGAATTCTTACCGTCAGGCCAGGGACGCGGATAAGGTTTAGGTTTACGCTTCGAGTGCACCTGCGCCAGTAAGTCATAAGTAGCGGCTTGCGTTGCCCACTCAAAAGAGACTGGGTGTTGCCACTTGTTAAAACTCACCTGGAGCCAAGAGCTCGGATCGCGCAACAATACAGCGACCAGGTACACAATCTCCGACCACGGCACAGTAGTACCCAGGTCACCGAGACCTAAACCAAAGCGGTGTCTAAAGTCATAAACAAAAGCGGCTTTATGGTCCTCGATCAGCTCGAGGACCGCAATTATTCCCCCAGTGCTACGCCACCCGTCCAAGCTTTCATATGCTTAGCAAACTCAGACAGTGGTAGCGAATCCAATACGGCAAGGTCTTTAGAGTCCAAAACGTTCTCAAGGATAAACCAAGTCTGGTCCTGCTCTGTCTCGTGACGAGCCTTACGCAATACACCGACTGGCATATCGTTAAAGGTTGGTAGCTCGACTTTTTTACCCTTGTGCTCAATTACGTAACTCATAGCGGCGTTACCTTTCGTAGATAATGTAGTAGCGGCTCAGTGGGGAGCGTCGGGGGTGGCAGACACCCCCCACCGAATTTAGACCCTCTAGGCCGCCGCAAGAAACCTAGAGGGCACTCTTACTAGGCCTCGAGGACAGAGAACCACTTAGTTGCAACGTCAGAGGACGCGTCAGCGTAAGCGGTAATAGTCACGTTGTAGCCAATAGCTTCACCAGAGGCAAGCGTGCGCTCACCAACCGAGGTAATTTCACCAGCGGGAATGTAGATACGCTCCACAGCCGAGCCGTCGATAATGTCCACAACGAATGACTGGCGGCCACCGGTAGCGCGAGGGTTAACACCCAGCTCACCAGAGGTAATTGCAGAGCCATAGTAAAGCTCCAGTACAGCCTCGCTCGTCTCAATAAAAGTCATATCGAGAGAGTAAGTACCGTCAGAAACAATCTCGCGAACAAGCGAGCCGTCCTGCCAGGCGCGAATCTGCGAGGTCGACTTGTCGATAGCCTCGGTAATACCGTCAGCGGAAACATAACCCAGGTCGACAAAAGCTGCGTCGAGGGCGCTACCACTTGCGGTAGGTGCAGTAGTACCGGTAGGTGCGACATACACGGCACCGGTAACGGCTACTCTTACGTTGTCAGAGTCTAAAGCCATTATTTCATATCCTTTCGTTAGAGGTTAGTACCTCTATGGTCTACGGCAAAACGCATAAATCTACGTTGGGCCTTTAGGTCGGTCACGTCCTGAATAGAGCTCTCTGGGACAACGTCAACGATAGGGTTACCATCGGGTAGATCGTCAAAGAGAGCCATAACAGTACGGGCCAAAGTTTCTGCGTTAGCGTATGACGTCTCGTATACGTTCACGCCAATACTGTCGGTCATAATCGTTTTAGACCGGCGTGTGCCACCATCTCGGCGCAAAATTACTTGTGAGGTTGTGTCGTCAGCGAGTACACCGACGCGAGTAGACGTAAGCCCCTGAGCTGTCAAGCCCGTGGAGATACGGCTGACAAGGTGGGCCATAATGTCGCTAAAAATAACTGCGTCAGCCATTAGCTACTCGCTCCCCTCGCTCGGCGCGGTTTATTAGTCTTTACTTTGTAGCCGCGTTGCCCACCAGATAAATCGAGAGCGCGAGCCAAGTCACCAGTGTTAGCCTCGTCAAAGTCTGAGCCACGAGAGACTTTAGCGCGGGCACGACGCCCATTAGTCAAAACTTGGAGCTCGCTGCCTGGTAGGGCTGACTGTACTCGACGCATACGGTTACGCAACTCAGAGGCGACTTCCGGTGACCTGAGTAACTGACCCATACCTTTAAAGTTTAGTTTTACCTCGCCACCGCCACCAGGTATTTTACTAGCCACGGTCTATCTGCCTTTGCAGGTTTACCACCGTGCCAGGGCTCCACGAGCCAAGCCCGTCGCGCCAATCAAAAGCCTCGCCGTCTTGCTCGTACACTTTGCCACGAATTGTAAACGTGTCATCATCCTGGACATCGTGATTAGAGGGCAAGTAGATAGTCAGACCGTCGGTGAGGACAATCTGATCTGCGTCAAAGTTAGTACCAGACACGCGAGCTGAAACGATAGCGTTTACAGTCGACGTAGTCGTAGTGAATACGGGCTGACCGTAACTATCTACCGAGGTCGAACTTCGTCGGGTTTGGGTAATAGACTCCATAGTTACCGTTTCCAATCGTCGACGCGGACCTAAAAGTTTTCTCGCGGTAGTAGTTAGCCACCTCAATATCAGCAGGGCTCATAAGCACCTGGCGTCCCACAGCCCAGTTAGCGTAAGACTGTGAGAACGGGCCCACGCTCTGCTGCTGAATACCAGCCGCGGCGTCAGCGGGAATAAGCAAAGTACGCACGACCATACCGGCAACAACCGCGACAACATCGTCAGGGATAGTGTCAGAGCCGTGGTCATAATTGACAATTACAGGACTATAAGAGCCCAGCTCGTAAATAGACTGAAACCCGTCATACGTGTAGTCAAGCTCTACACCGTCAATATCGGTAACACTATTTATTTCGATCACTGGGCGTTGCACGAGACGCACTACACCGTCGCGAGGGAAAAGTCGCACAGTGGACTCTGAGACCTCGAACTTTTGGACGGCACGTTGCACAAACATAGCGGACGCGTCAGACAACCACGCGGTAGCCTGTGACGTCTCACCTGCGGTCAAAGACCGACCCAGGCGTGCCTCGACGTCGGCAATAGTAGCTAAAGCCATTAGTAGCCTCTCGTATAAAACTTTGTGCGGCGTAGAGGGAGTGGCCCGTAGGCCACCCCCTCATCGCATTTACTTACTGGTATTAGCCAGAGTAGTAGCTGTAAACAGCGTCAGACTTGAGCACCTTCGCACCGTACACGTTCAGACCGCGGACAATGTCCGAGAACTTAGTGGGGTTACGCAGTGACTCGAGCGACTGAATCTGGTTGACAAACGCAACCATAGAGCCGTGGTACGCGATCGCTCCAACGCTCTGAGCGCCGGTAGCAACCAAAGCGGTCTCTACAACGGTGAATCCGTACAGACGTCCGATAACACCGTTACGCAGTTCAGAGTCGTTACCGGCGACAGAAACGTCGTCGAGACCCTGAATGAGCAGATCGGCAAAGTCGGGCGACACAGCCAGGTAGCGGTTGGAGGCTGGCACCTTTGCGTTACCCATAGCGGTACGCATAGCGCGGACACCGGTAAGCGCCTCGGCTGAGGTGTCGACCACAATCGAACCTGAGTTGGAGTTGGTTGCACCGGCGAGCATCTGGTCGAGAACGTAGTTTTCTGCGTCCTCGGCAAGTGCGCGACCAGCGGAGTCAACCCAGGGGCCAAACTCGCTAGAAGCCTGCACCTTGTCCACGTCGTCAACGTTCACAGAGAACGCCTTTTCCTGGTCAATGAGCAACTGTACTTCGGTGTCTGCCAGAGCCTCGGCCGTAATGGTACGGGTGGCGCTGTAGTCAGCGATAGTAGGAGTGGTTGCGTTAATAATGTGAACCTTGTTACCAGCGCGAACCTCACCGGTAAAAGCGTTGTCGAGGGTAGGGATTACCACCTGGTTAGCGATAAAAGACTGAGTAACACCAGCCGCCCATACCTCTGGGATAAATTGGTCAATAGCCATTATTAGCTATCCTTTCTTGTTTATGATTTCCCCATAAGAGAATCAAGCCGGCCGTCTTTACGGGCCTGCAAAATTTCCGCCGGGGTCATACCGTTTAACTCGTCGCGCGAACGAATCTGCGCGAGCGAATTCTTGTTACCTCTAGCTCCCTGACCCAGATCGGGTTTGGGTGCCTCGGTTTGCGTACTGTGAGTCTCCACCCACGTCGCAATAGCGTCGCTGTCAATATCGCCTGAGTCGTCAATAAAGGCTGTTTTATCGAACTTAAGAATTGCGTCACCCTCAAGGGCACGCCCTTTGAGAGAGCTCTTAAGCTCTGCCTCTACCAATTTCTCGGCAAACTCCAAACGTACCGCACGTCTCGTGTCGTCTTTAGTCTGCTCGATTAGCCGCTCTGTATCACTGAGTTGCGCCTTACGTACCTCGTCAAGCTCTTTCGAGGCTTCGGTGTACGTTTTGCGTAGCTCTTTCAGCTCGGCTCGTTGCTTGGCTAAAGTTTTGACCAGAGGGTGATCGTCTGGCAACTCAATAGCATCTGGCTGTGCCTCCACTGTCTCAGTCTCGGCGTTATCGTCTACAGCGTTTTCTATTGTTGTTTCGTCTTGCGACATAGGGGTTACCTTTCCGTCTCGGAATAGATAGGACTCGTCTCGAGCCATAACCGACCAGGGTGGCCGGAAACTTAAATATCGTTAGGACCTGTAAAGGCCTGGTCACGCCAGGTCAAAGTCGGACCGTACTCGCCGTGCTCTCGCGTGGCAATAATCTCTGTAAAGTCAGCTAAGCGAACGTTGTCGTCGTATTGGACGAATTTACCTATGGCCGCATCTCTGGCCTGTGCGTCAGAAACGCCTAGCTGTGTTTGTAAAGCCTCGTGGATACTGTCTAGACTGCCCTGGTCGATAACCTGACCGGGGTCAAAGTCGCCGTAGATAGGCTCCTCGCCACAGTCACAACCAGGGTGTATCGGCTTTAGGTTATTGCGCGTGTAGCGCTGTGTCGACGCGATAGCGCATAGAGCGCAGTTCTCCGACCCAGTCAAGACGCGCCGGTAACCGACAATATTGTTATTTCCCTGGCGTTGCTTTAGCCCAGCCTGTCGACTAGCGAGTTGCACGTCTGTCTCTGCAATAGAGGACGCTCTGGCGGCACCGCGCTTGATCGCATCCGTAAAGAGCGCGTTGGCGGACAAAGCTGTATATAGCTCCACAAAAGGCCTACGGTAAACCTCTTGTGTACTAGGGCCATTACGCAAAACCTCATCCGTGAGGTCAGACGATCGTGTGGCGGCTGGTGTAAAGCTTTCACCGTTAGCTTTGGCTACCTCTTGGTAATAAGCGGCCTGTAGGTTAGCTGCCTGCTGTTTTAGCCCGTTAACCTGTGGGCCGACAATACTTATATAAAGGTTTATATCGTCATCGCGCCACGAGCCAAGCTGAGTGAAAACGTTACTGGCTAACCTGCCAGCACCTCGCACCAGTCGAGTGTTTAACCTGTTATAGCCGTCCCGTATCTCGGCTAACGTAGCCATTATTGCTCAATAGGCGGGGGTGGCGTCTCTTGTGGTGTCCCCAGTAGCGCCTCGGTAAGCAAAGTCTCGCCCGCACGCTGTACTTCCATCTCGTCAATTTCCGCAGGGGAGAACTGACCGATAAGAGACATACGCGACCTAAAGGGAATGTCTTGGAACTTAGAGTTAGCGTCGGCACGCTCAGCCATAGAGTAACGCTCGGCTGGCTTCCACAACGGCTCGAGATCGAGCAGGCTAGCGCGAACATCGTCGCCCATCCACCTAAACAGTAGAGACATCACACGAGACCAACCAGGGCTCACGCGAGCAATACGGTCCTCAGTCTTAAAGACCAAGCCCTCACGGGCCAACTGTGCGCCCTCAGCAGAGCCATTAGCGCCCTCGGGGGTGAAATAGTGCATCGGGGTACGGGTAACGGCCGCAAAGTCCTGTATATCGGCTCTGACGGCGTTTAGAATACCGCTAATCTCGGCCTGACCGAGCTCGTCAACGTCTGCACCCTCGGGGATAACCCAAAGAGAGCCAGCGGACGACTCGAAAATACCGTTGTAGTCAATTTCGTTGCCGTCGGCGTCGTGAGTGGGGAAATCGCCCTTGAGCACGCGCTGTCTAAACGCTTGTGTTGTAGCAATAACAAGACGTTGCAGGATCATATGGTTTACACGGTCGATAATGTCCAGATAGGGCTCGTACTCGCCCTTTTCGTCCGCGTTAGCAAACTTTACGACGGGAACCTCACCCAACGGGTTAACCATCTCACCAAGTAGCTGGTAACCGTCTGTATCAAAAATATTCTGGTCGCCAGGCTTTACAAACACCTCGATTGTGTCTGCGCGGTAGCAGTAGAGATAGTGTTGACCATCCTCGTTAAAGACCTTGATAGCCTCGAGCACCTTAAACGGCTCTGTGGGCGATACACGGCCGAAAACTTGTCGGGGGTCCTCCACGGTCACTACAGGGTATTCTGAGCCGTCAGGATAGCCCACAAGGGCGTATGCGGTACCAAAACGGAGTAGGTACGAGTGCAAGTCGGCCGCACCATAGTCCAGGTTGCTAGCTTTCCACAAACGACGAGCCTCACGGTCCCCGTTTTCGTCATCTTCGGCACCAGTGCGAAAACCACCAATAACCATACGCTCGCGAACAGCCGCAACCGACAACTGAGCCAGATTTAGACGCGCTTTACGCTGAAAACGCCTATACGCCCTACTTTGACCGTCTGCGGACTCGGGCAAAGGCGCGTCACCGTCATAATAACGCTCCAAAAGGTTATAGTGAGCCTGTTTACGAGCCAAAGACTTTAAGAGACCCTGCTGGGCCTTATCAAGCTGTGTAGCCATATAAAGAATGTCCTAACGTATACGACGCGGCACAAAAGTAGAGCGCGTGGCCTCACCTTTAGAGAGGGCTATAAGCCGTGCCTGGTAAGCCAGCAAAGCACTAACGGCAGCGTCGATCTTGTCCCTACTTTCTGGGTGGGACTTGGCAATAGTGACACCCGAGCGACCAATACGTCGACGAGCGTTTAAAACGTGGCGAGTCAGGGCAAGAGAGCCGTCGTGTGTTAGCTCTTTGTCCACTATGGCGGTGCTAAATTGTTCCACAGCTCGCACAACAAGGTAAGACCGGTTACCAGTCATCCACCAAGCGATCGGATTAGACTGGCTGGCCCTAGCCTTAAGTTTCTTACCGTAAGCGGCCTCCCATTTCGCTATATAACTCTCCCAGCGAGCGGGGTCCGCAAACATACCTACAACGTTGTAAGTCTCAAAAGCTTTAGTAACCTCATAATCGACCTCGTCGACCGGTACCGTCCAATCATCACCAGACGGGCCGTTAGGTTGCTCCCACACTTTAATCTCGAATAGATGACCGTCTGAGACGCGGCAACCAATCAAAGCGGTGGCGTCTGTGACACCTCGAGCACGTTTGCGAGAACCGTCAAAGCCAAGAGTGACTTCCTCACCAGGTTTAACTGGTTTGTCAGCGTAACAACTGTTCCACTCAGGGGCGGTAACCCAGGCGTCGCGTGCGCTAGTCGGCTGGTTAAAGTAATAACGCCTAGAGTCCGACGGATCGTTGCGAGGGTCGTAGATTTCTGAGACGATACGGTCAATATCCATCACGTCCGCAAAGGGGCCGTAAGCCTCACGTAGACCAGAGACAACCTGTGCCTCATCGGTGAGGTCTATATCGGCGTCAGCCTCGCGGTGGTCGAACAGTAAACGTTGGCGTTTAGTCTTGCCCTCGTTTATCATTTTCGCGAGCTCGTGCGTTTCCTCAGCGACAGATTTCTCGCCAGGCAAGTACATAGTAGACGTCTCAAGCGACCACGGCTCAGCGATTTTACGCTTTGCTAGGTTACGCCTAACCGTCTGATACATACGCTTTAGCTCAGGGCGGTTATACAAGTGAGTCTCGTCAAAGACCACCATAGTTTCTTTACCACCGTCTTTAGAGCTATTGCTCGCAGTCGACGGGATAATCTCGCCACCACCAGGCAAGAAAATACGGGTAAGACCAGCAGCGTCGCGTGGCAAACCCTCACCAAGAGTACCCTCGGTCAAGTTAAAATAAACGTTGTCGTAAGTGTTACCGGCCTGGCCCTCCTCAGTCGCCAGACAACGGATAACCGGTGCTGTAACCTCGACACCCACCGGCTCACCAGCGCTATACGTGTATAGCAAACCATCACGCTCGTAAGTCTCGCCACCATTAGCCCAATAGCTAAACCGTGCCGGGCCCATAGCCTCGAACAACACAATAAAACCGGCAAGCTCAGACTTAGCGCGACCTTTAGCACGCGACATAAAAGCCGAATCGTAAAGACGCTTCCCCTCACCATCGAGGGCGTACACGTCAACAATAAAAGCGGCAAACTCGTCGTCGAGGACTACCTTTTGGCCCTGTACGTCACCAGGACCGTGCACACAAAAGTTCTCTATCCACCAGACGGCAAGCCAACCCAGGGAACGAGTACGATCGTGCTCTTTAGCCCTAACAAGCTCACGCATCTAAGAGCCGTGCCCTGCGGTCGTCGATATTGTCGACGGGCGCAAGAGCAACCGGCTCAGTCTCAGCGTCCACGTAACGAATACGCAAGTCTCTGCGTGCGTCTAACGTGGTGCCCAGGATTTTCTCGCGCTGCCTGAGCTCTGACATAGCAGACACGACACCGGTAACAGCTTGCGCGTGGATAAGCGCGGTATCAAGACAAAAAGCCCAATCGCTAGGAGACCAGAGAGCACAATGGGGCATAGTCGTAACCGACTCCCACCACGTAACCGTCTGCTCAGGCATAGGGTGAACCGACAAGTCGCCGGCCTTAGTCATAATCTCGCGCACCTCGGGCAATACAGGCCGTTCGCCGGTATAAGGTACGTTCGCCACCTCTGTCCAGTCAACCGCAGGCTTATGCCTCGTAACTGTGGGGCGATCACTGGGTTTACGTCCAGCCATAACCATAGTGTTACCTCGTCTCGAGAATAACGGCGTATCTCACGCCATTTTAGAAACGGCACGCTCAAAATACAGAATATCGAGCTTGCCTCGGCGGTACGGGTCTCCCGTTACCGTAATAAACCTGCCAGCAGGGTAAGCCTCTACCTTGAGACCGCCCAACTTAAACCTTTTGCCTTTGTCCAGGTGACCGTAACCCCAAACGTGTAGGCCACGCTTAGACGGCGAAAACTCGGTATAGCTTGGACCAAGCAACTCGAGAAACGCTAACGCCTCATCGTCTACAACCCCATCGGCTACACAGTCGTCGAGGTCGATACACACAATACCGTCGCCATTTAGGACAAAACCGATACCATCGCCACGACTGCACTCAGTAGCCTCGGGATAGCTAACCCACGCCTCGGTATCGTGAACCGATATACGCCAACCACCAGTCGCTATTGGTTGCTTGTCGCGGTGTCGCACCCAGCGAGACAAGTCTCGGAGCTCTTGCGGTATTGGGTCAGCCTCAGCCTGCATTTCTGCAACCCACTCTGGCGACCGTCTACGATCACGGTGCGCTCGCACCCTACAACCGCTGCCACAGTAGGACGGCTTGCGGCCACGCTTAGGCTGTACCAGGTCAACACCACACACACGGCAAGTAGTCATATGAGGACTCTACCAGGTGTAACGATAAACAGCAAAGACCAATTTAGCGCCAGTCTTAGACCTCGAGTATCGCGTATACCAACGGATACCAGCCAATTAGCGTAAACCCGTTAGCGAGGCGCACAGCCCCTCTCAGGGGGTAAAGGTTGGGATATTGCACGCACAGCGAACTACAGCACCTCTCCGCCCTGGCCCCCGGGGGGGGAGGGGGTCGGCCCCCTACCTAAATCAGACCGGGGTGGGGTTTGGTTGGTCTTGTTTCGCGGGGGGAGGGCTTACGGGCCCTTGCCTTTGCTGCCTCTTCCGCTGTCTTCCGCTT
>Ga0181559_10007656_pt1 | contig 10026 bp, 11 predicted proteins | sample 011ome_21_FD_133752 | JGI IMG/M metagenome (GOLD analysis project Ga0181559, IMG submission 133752) | Coastal salt marsh microbial communities from the Groves Creek Marsh, Skidaway Island, Georgia - 011508AT metaG (megahit assembly) | ecosystem: Environmental > Aquatic > Marine > Intertidal... | reverse complement strand
GCACCACATCAAAATACTCCATCTTTATTACCACCAGGTCACGTCCCTGGTAAATCTCCATGGGAAATGGCCCCTGCATGGAATAGATGATACTGGGAGGCTGGCAGGTACTGCCTAACTCGATCTGGACCGATGGGTCATAGCGGGATGCCTTCAGCCGGGCAGACTCTGTGATATTAAGACCGCCATAATCTCCTTCAGGAAACTCTCTGAGCCCGGAGTCCGCTAACAGAAGTGTGCCCCTGGGCAGCGCATTTATCATGGCCTGCTCTTGTGGCGTTGCTTCCCGTTGGGGGGGGATCGGGCCAAAAGAAATCATCCAGTAGCCACTCAGATCGGGTTGTGCCTCAAGCGTGGTAGACGCACCCATTGTTGCCAGACACAGTAACAGGCATATGATTTTTTGCAGATCAGTCATCTAGATTCCTGGATACTCCGATTTCAGTCCCGTCAGCTTTGATAGCACGGGTGATTCGCATCAGTAAGGAGCCATCTCTGGCCCGAATACCTTCAAGGGTCATGGTGTCCCCTTCCTGCATAACTTCCTGGCTCCAGCCACGACGACGCAGTGCTGACGGCGCTGAAGTCTCGCAGGTCCAGCGTTCGGTTTCACCGGATTCAGTGGTGACCAGCAATTCCACGATAGCATGAGGATTTCGAAAATTGAATTTGGCGACTGTACCTGTGATGGAAATCGGCTCATCATCCGTATTGTAAAAAACGGCCGCCGAATGATGAGCGCCAGCCTGCATTGCAGGTAACAGGCAAAACAGCAGAGCTATCCTGAAAAGTATTTTTAGTGTGTGCATTGCTTTCACCCTTGGTATAGCAAATAAAGGGGACGGAGGGATTTAAATTAAATCCCTCCGTCCCCTTTATTTTTCTAGAATTCAACAGGTACTTCGGGCGCGGCGCCGCTCTTGATGTCGTCTACCAAAGTAGGGGAGCCGTTTTCCCACACCAGCAGCATGGAGCGTTTGGGGCTATAGCCCTGATGCCGACAGTAAGCTGGCATGGCCGCCATATCTCCGGCTTTCATGATTACTCTGGCCAGTGGTTCGCCTGAATCCTTGTGGGCGCAGTCCCAGTGAATTTCATCGCACATCTGGAAAAACCACTCAACCCGGTCATTGCCATGAATGATGGGCAGGATATGCTCTTCAGTAGTGGGACACATAAAACTGTTTTTTACTACTGAGGTGAAAGAAGGGTTCCAGGTGACCTGTGAACGCGACAGAAAGGCAAACAGGTTAAAGGCATGTACCTGGTTTTCATAGCCCGGCTCGGCATGAATCTCCGGTTTGTCCTGGGGCACATCAGCAAACGCCCGATTGACCGGGGCGCCACTTGCGTCTGTGCGCAGTGCCAAATCGCCTTCAAGCCCGACACAGCGCCTGGCTAGTTCTCGGGCTCTGGTGATGGCGGGCATATTGTCGCCATTTTTTGGACCATAGGGGGATCCGGTTTCCTGAGGCGCAGCAAAGGGATCAAAATCGGCATTGGTCCAGTCAGCCAGCATGGCTTCGAATACCTGGCGAATATCGTCGGTGGGAAAGTTTTCCAGACGGTCTATTCCGGCAGTTTTCATGGCGCCATTGTAGGACCCGGCAAATAAATCTACGGTGGAATAATGATTCACTGTGCCAATCACATCATCGAAATTTACCCAGCCATAGAAAAAACCCCAGGCGACATCACGCATCAATGCACGCAGGAAATTCCCTGCGTCCATGGTATGGCTCATGGGTCTGCCATCGAGTGTGTGCCAGGTGATGTGGCAGAAATACTCATCTCTTGCAAAGCCGAAGCCGCCGAGCGTGAAATCCTGATAACCGTGTGAATTAGTCATATTTTCCCCCTAGGCACTCTGGCAGATATCTGCCCAGCGTTCGATGGATAACTCACCCTTGCAGGTCTGCATAATAATGACTGCGGGTGACTGGGAGCGGAACTGATAGGCCGCGCCGGCTGGTAACATGGCCTGATGGCCGCGTCCAAGTTTTACCCAGCCCATGAATGGCCCTCTTGGATCACCGTCAACCCGAGTCGCGCCCTCTTTTTCCGGATCCGGGACCCTCTGGGCCGCGTCCAGATCGATGAAATGAATCTCTGCTTCGCCATCCATGCATAGGGCAAATTCATCATGGGCACAGGTATACCAGGGGGAGTCTCCCTCGGCACGCACAACTTCCAGTACGTATTCCTGGTTTTGCCCAAACACGATTTTTTCATAGGGCAGGGAATTGTTGGCGATCTCGAAACAATTGGAAAAGGCGTAGTGTCTGACATCATCGTCGACCGGCTCAACTCGGCCTTTGTCATAATCATCGAGAGAGCCAAAACGTGTTTTATAAGCATGTGCCATTATTGATTTTCCTTTTTATTCAATGCTAACAATTCTTTATCTGGCAACAAATCCGGCGCGGGGATTGAGCACTGTACCATCTTCCAGCTCTGCGACGACCCAGGCTGCAGCGCTACGACCATCTTTCATCGGGTGACCGGTGATGGTGATTTTTGTGCCCGGCGGCAGGGTTGATTTGCGTATGCCCGAGCGGGTCAGGGTTGTAGGTCCCTCGGCTTCAAAGCCCCACGTGGTGATGCTGCCGTCGTCATTGGTGACATCAATGATCAGCCACGAATGGGGATTGGTGTACTGAAATTCCTTGATGGTGCCGGTCACGGTGATTTCGCGCTGATCATCGAACATGGCAGTGGAATGGTGGGCCTGTAAGGGCATCAGGGTCATGGCTATAATCAGGCCAGTCAGAATTCTCAGTTTGTTCATGTCACACCTCAGGGCAATACTGCTTTATCAGTCAAAATCGAAATCTATAAAATTGGTTGAACCGTCTTCCTGTTCCTCGACAGCGTTATTCTGTCCATCGAAACAGTACCAGTAATGCATGCGAATCTGCTTGTCGGTATTGGTCAACTGGATGTATTCCTTACGGGTATACCAGGGCTCCATCAACACCACCGGGTCATAGGCCCAGACATGCAAAACCAACGTCTTGTCATCGGCCCTCTGGTAAACCTCGACCAGTTCAATTTGATCTGAATAATCCGGCTGGCCACGCTGGTACATACCCCACTGCAGCTGGTTGGTGTGAACAACGAGCTGATGATCGCTGGTCCAGAAGCCGATTGAATCACCATCATAGGTGGGGAAGCGGTCGAGCTCATTGAGGTGAGCACGACCATCGGTATAGATGCGTCGGGTTTCACTGGCCACTTCATTCATTAGCCAGGTCTGGTGAGGCTGGATGGCATATTCTCTGAGGAAGGGTTCGGATAAACCTCTGGGGGCGCCGGGGGGCTGGCAGTTGCCCAGTGGGTCAAATTCGATGCCTTCATCGCGCAGGGCAACCCGTTCTTCGTATTTCTGCTGGTACTCAGGGTAGAGTTTGACGTCAGCCAGTTCGCCGGCTTGTTGAAAACTGTCATAAGCCAGGCCGGCAGGCGGGAACTGCCAGGAATAGACGCCTGACCAGTCAGGCATAGTGTCATAGGTAATGCCGGTATTTGGGCCGGCTTGTTCGACAAAGTAGTTGTAGAGGCCCTCAGCCGTATCGAACTGTTTGCCCAGTCCCCTCATGGCGGTACGATCTGCATCTGGATTCGGTATCTGGGCAGGACACTGCACACTGGCCAGAGCAAGCCCCGCAGCGTATAGCGCAGACATCAGCGTATTTTTCATCAAGTACCCCCCGGTATTGTGGCTGATTATTCGGTCTTCACAACAAAAAGCATGCAGACACGACATTTTCTTTTAATTTTTCTTATTCTTGTGACAGAAAGACTCGCTTTGCATAGCATTCTCTGACCTTGGGCAAAGATAATCAATAGTCAGTAAAAACAAAAGACGAAGATGGTTTCATCGAAGTAAAATCAAGTCCTCATTTAAATGGCTGGCGTCAAAGATGCCAGCTGCTGAATTTGTGGTTAAATGTCGTTCAGCCCTTGATTTAAGCAGTCGTCTGAAAGACCCATGGGAGCTATCAGGTCGCCAGTAGTCTGATGATAATTAAATCAGGTTAAACTGGCATTGGACTTTCTGCCAGCCAGCATTAAAATTCGCTCTTTTTCCCGAAAACAGGAATATCCGATGGGACGTGCTTACCAGAACCGCAAAGAATCCATGGCCAAGACTTCAATCATGAAGTCCAAAATTTATGGACGCTATGGTCGTGAAATTTACATGGTTGCCAAGCAGGGCGGTATTGACCCGGATGGTAACCTGGCGCTGCGAAGTATTATTGACCGCGCCAAGCGTGATCAGGTGCCGACCCATGTCATCGACAAGGCTATCGACAAGGCCAAAGGAGGTGGTGGTGAGGATTATTCCCTGGCCCGCTATGAAGGCTTTGGACCAGGCAGCTCCATGTTGATCGTCGATTGCCTGACCGATAATCCCAACCGAACCTTCGGGGATGTGCGCCAATGCTTCACCAAGACCAACAGCAAACTGGGTAATCAGGGCACAGTCAGCCATATGTTTGATCACTCTATCATTCTGGTATTTGCCGGTGATGAAGAGGCCGTCATGGAAGCCTTGTTGAATGCCGATGTGGATGTGTCGGATATTGAAGAAGATGACGGAAAAGTCAGTGTGTTTGCGCCACACACAGAATATGCCAAGGCCAAATCAGCGCTTGCCGGGAGTTTGGGCGACATTGAGTATGACGTCGATGAAATCCAGTTCATCCCGCAAACCTACACCAGCCTGAGTGGCGAAGATGATATTGCCGCTTTTGAAAAATTGATGGATATGCTCAACGAAGTTGATGATGTGCAGAACGTCTATCACAACGTTGAACAGTGAAACTTCAGAAATGAAAAAGGGGACGGAGGGATTAAAAATAAATCCCTCCGTCCCCTTTATCTCGCCCAGGCAGAATTACACGCCTCGTTTGTATGCAGGCTACTCAGGGTTCTTTGCTTCGGCCTTCTTCACCCGAATTTTGCTACCACCCACTTCCTTGCCATTTAAGTGCTGAATGGATGCTTTGGCTTCGCCAGCTTTTGGCATTTCAATAAAGGCAAAGCCTTTGGACTCTTTGGTTTTTTCATCCATGACAAGATTGCAGGACTGGACAGCGCCGTATGCCTGAAACATTTTTAATAATTCTGCTTCGGTGGTGTTGCGGGCCAGGTTACGTATTAGAAGTTTCATGTGCTTATCCAGTTTGAGAATTTCTTGAGGAGAAAATGCGTTAGCAAAACCATTTATTCTGCAACGCCATTTGGAAATGGTAGCCCCATCAGCACTTGAAAGCTAAGCCTTTAATTGAAATCGACTATCGACCGCTTACTCAGCTTCGGGTCCTGTGTATTCATAGAGGCAGGGCCCATCCTTGCACCTGAACTGGAGCGGACCGCTATTGATGGTTCTGTTGTAGTCATTGATGAAACTGTTCATCCTCTCAAACGTTACGACGTCGGGGTTTGGATTGCCATTCAGGTAATCCAGGTAGCTGTTGTTGAGCGCCAGCCTGGTACTGGCCTGTGATGCCGCAGGGTTGGTGGGGTCAGCGAGGATTGCCGCCAGCGCTTCATTCTCCCTTTCCAGTTGCCTGCTTATGCGCGCATAGTCACTCTGTCGTGTAATAATGGCGAACAGCTCATCCACCAGCGCCTTTTCCTTCTGATTGGTACTCGCCGTAAAGGCCGGGTTATCGGGGCATTCTGCGCCAAGCCCATTGCGACTGCGGTGCTGAATGCAGTTCTCAACATATTCCCTGTTCAAATCATCGCGCATGGCGATCAGGTAGTTGGCAAGGGCTTCTCCCAAAGAAAAATCATCAACACCGGCTTCCTGCACATCTTCCGGCAGAACCTGGTCTTCTGCACTACTGATCGCAGTACTTTGTTCAGCAACAGGCGGCGGCAGGATGGGTTGCGGCTGTATTTCCAGATCGCCAGTCGGGGCACTGCGAAAGTCCTCCAGAACCTGAGGGGAAAGCTCCCGGGCTGGCATGGAGGGTTCTGACAAGGCGATACCCGTTGCTTCAGAACTATCCGGAGCCTCAACTACGCTCCCGAACTCGTCGTCGACTGACACAATAACCAGCGACAGGGCAACAAAAAGCAGCAAGCCCAGTGCAATATGAGCGGATCTTTTCTCTAAAAACCCCGATACCCTGGTTTCTTCAGCAGGTGGGGCACTTTCATGCTTGTTGGCATCATTGTTGACAACAGTGTTGCGCGTTTCAGCACTCATTGGATGGTATTCCTTGTTTTGTAATCATCCTGACATGAAAACATAAAGCAGCTTAATAATATTGCCTGAAAAATGACCGTGCCCGCTTGATACCAGTCAAATCAGCATCAATGGGGAATAAGGGGGAGGCAGGGCTGTCTCAAGTTCAAAATCAGGATCCGGGTCGACCTGATGCCAAACAATCAGAGTAGCAGTATTAATTGGTAAATTAATTAGTCTAAGTCTGTTGATTCCCGCTGTAGCGGAAAGGCAGGTGAACTGTATAAACTGTCGCTATGATATCCAAAAGTGAACTGCTGAGTGCACATCCTGAACACTAAAACAAAGGAACTGAATATGAGTACTGAACCAAAAATTGAGAATGACTCCAATAGCGTTGCCCACACTGGCATAATGAATTGGCCTTCTGCCCTTATGCTGGTTCTGTGGCTTCTGGTCATTCTGGGACTTTCCGGTATCTCCTCGTTTGCGATACCGGGCTCACCCTATGTGCTTGGCATCATCCTGGCTGCCGCTGTCTGTGTAACCGCATGGAGCGCTTTTCGGTTTTATAAAGTCAACGATAAAAGTTCCTCATAGTGTGGTAGCAAATACCCCGGATGCAGTACCAGGGTCATGCACCGGCAATGACTGCTATCCGTGATCGCAGACCGGTAATGAATTTTCAGTATTACTTGCTGTGAATCGAAATAAAGGAAGTGGCGAGACCATCATGACCCGAATCCTTTATCCGCAAAAGAATTGTTGCTATATCTGTATAGATTCAAGTTTCGAGCCCTGCGGGCTTTTGATGCATGACAGACGGATTCTGGGTAAATTGCTCTAACTTTATTTCTGTATAAATCAAATAGGTATATCGAAGAAAAATTCAGTATGTAAACACGTGTGTAACTCGCATCATTGAAATTCACGCCATATTTTTTTCAAAAACATTTACTCTGACGGCGATATGAAAGATATATGAAGGCAGTTTAAGGTGCTTCAATATCGTTATTATTTCTCAGAACAATGCCCATCATTTGGTAAATCAAACTAGCCGCTGAAAACTGATACCCGTGGAAACCTTCAATGGGAGAAAATTCTGTAACATCGAAACCAATGATTTGTGCCTGTTTTGCCACCGATTCAAACAAACTCAGTGTTTGGTACCAACCCAGGCCTCCGGGTACTGGCGTGCCGGTTGACGGAAAAATGGAAGGGTCCATACCATCGACATCTATGGTAAAAAACACCTTGTCAGGGAAGTCTTCTGGCAGGTCAATGCTTGTAATATTGTTTGGTACCAATTCTTTGGCGTCATAATGATGTATGCCGTGCACGCTGCGGATTTCCACTTCCTCCTTGCAGAAGGCGCGAACCCCTAATTGCAGTAGTGGAACATCTTCATCAACGATGCGTTTCATAACGCTGGCATGGCTATAGGGATTGTCTTCATAGCTGTCACGCAAATCGGCATGGGCATCTATTTGTACAACACCAAAGTCTTCGAACCCGGCATCCAGAAAGCCACGAATCATGCCGTAGGTGACTGTGTGCTCACCACCAATTCCTACTGGTAACTGTTCACGCTGAGCGATACTGCGCACCAACCTTGCAATCCGGTCTATGACTTCTGCCGCGCTACCGTCGCAATTCACGGGGGGGTGTGTGTAAATACCTTCATCACCCGGCACACTACTGCCATCATATTTTTCCAGTTGCCAGCTCGCCTCAAGAATGCTGCGCGGTCCCAATCCTGTGCCGTTCCCATAGGAAACGGAGGCTTCAAGGGGGATGGGAATGACCTGGAAAAAAGCTGAGTCCCTGGCGGGATGTTCAAATTCTGAACCCAGGAAAACTGGATAGCCGGGTGCGGCTAACTGGTCAAAATCATCCATGCTATTTCCCCGAAATTAGTGCGCCATTAAGCACGGTTTTGTTGAGGTAAAGGGCAGAATACGCTGATCTCATGACAAGCGCATGCGAAAATCTTCATAGCCGAATTCACGTTCTATCCGCAACTCATCAGTTTGAGAATTCCAAGCGGCAATGGCGGGAAGCTGCATGCCATTAAATGTGGTTGATTTGACCATTGTGTAATGGCTCATATCATCAAATATAAGACGATCGCCCACCTTCAGTTTATGGTGAAAGCTGTAATCCCCCATGACATCACCGGCAAGGCAGCTTAATCCTCCAATCCGATAGGTATGCTCCAGTTCGCCGGGGTGTTGTGAGTGAAAAATATGGGCCCGGTATGGCATTTCAAGAATATCAGGCATATGGCAAGTGGCTGAACAGTCAACGACGGCGATATCACTGACATTTTTTATGGTATCCAGCACTTCCGTAACCAATACACCAGTATTCATGACAATACCTTCTCCCGGCTCGAGGAATACTTCGATATCGTATCGTTCCCTAAATTCGCTTATGCGTTTGACAAGCGCTTCAAGATCATAATCCTTGTGGGTTAGATGATGTCCGCCCCCGAAATTGATCCAGTCAAATTGCGCCAGCTTGTCTCCAAAATCCTTTTCTATTTTTGCGAGTGTCCGATCCAGTGGGGCATAACCTTGCTGGCAAAGTGTGTGAAAATGCAGGCCACTGAACATGGACAAGTCAGTATCCTTTAATTGGGAAACCGGCACGCCAAGCCTCGATCCGGCGGTGCAGGGGTCATACAACGGCAAAGCTCCTTCTGAATGTTCAGGATTGATACGCAAACCAATATCCAGATCAGGACGAGCGCGGCGTTCTTCGTCTATCAATGACCTGAACCGCTGCCATTGGCTAATGGAATTAAATACAACATGGTCAGCAAATCCCATGATCTCTCTGAGATCAGCCGCTCGGTAGGCTGCTGAATAGACATGCACTTCGCCACCATATTCAAGCCGACCAAGCAGCGCCTCGGACAGGCCGCTGGCGCAGGTTCCACTAAGATATCGACTGATAAGCGGAGCCAGTGAATACATGGCAAAGGCTTTTAGCGCCAATAGTACCTTGGCGCCGGAACGTGCCTGAAAATCGCCCAATATTTTTAAATTGTTTTCCAATGCGACTTCATCAACCACGTAGCAGGGTGAAGGTACGCGTGTCGGGTCAAAATTCAGGAAGCTTTTAGCCGCCGGGAAATCTTCATGTGCCATTTATTCAGTCCAGGGAAAATTCGGGGGATTCGATAACTTGCCAGGACAAACCATAACGGTTCATGTCTGCCATGAAAGGATCCGGATCCATCTGCTCGATGTTCCAAACGCCAGGTTTTTTCCATTGGCCTTCCAGGATCATTTTGGCCCCAATCATCGCGGGTACACCTGTGGTATAGGAAATGGCCTGTGACATGACTTCTTTATAACAATCCTGGTGGTCACAAATGTTGTAAATATAGGCTGTTTTCTTTTTGCCATCCTTGAGCCCTGATACCAGACAACCTATGCAGGTTTTTCCTTTGGTTCTGGAGCCCAGGGTAGACGGGTCAGGTAACAAGGTTTTTAGAAACTGAAGTGGCACGATTTTCTGACCCTGGAAATCCACAGGGGTAATTCCAGTCATTCCCACATTACCCAACACCTCCAGATGCTTTAGATAACTGTCGCCAAAACTCATCCAGAACTGCGCTTTTTTCAATGTTGGATAGTGTTTGGTGAGGGATTCCAGCTCTTCATGGTACATGCGGTAAACGGTGTAGGTGCCAACCGATTCGGGGCAGGTAAAGGAGCACTTCTCGGACATGGCAGGAGTGGTGACAAAAGTGCCATCTTGCCAATGTCGACATTCAGCCGTGACTTCGCGAATATTAATTTCCGGATTAAAGTTTG
>Ga0181559_10007655_pt1 | contig 10027 bp, 9 predicted proteins | sample 011ome_21_FD_133752 | JGI IMG/M metagenome (GOLD analysis project Ga0181559, IMG submission 133752) | Coastal salt marsh microbial communities from the Groves Creek Marsh, Skidaway Island, Georgia - 011508AT metaG (megahit assembly) | ecosystem: Environmental > Aquatic > Marine > Intertidal zone... | reverse complement strand
TGGTCAATACTTTTTTCTTAGGGCTACTTCCAGGGCTTCTTTGCCCAGCATGGTATCCTCCAGCAGTCTCTTCAGCAGCGCATTTTCTTCTTCCAGGGCCTTCAACCGCTTGGCTTCCGATACGTCCAAACCGCCGTACTTGCTGCGCCAAGTGTTCAATGACCCATCGCTGAAGCCGCAGATACGACATAGCTCCTTCACGGGAACACCCGACTCGGCTTTCCTCAAAAATTCCAATGATCTGCTCTTCGGTATAGCGCTTCATCATGTCCACTTTCCTCTTCTAAAGTGGACTTTATTAAGATCCGGCTGGTAGTCAAAATTGGGGGCAGGTCAAGTTCAGTGATGAATGCCAGAATCAACACTGGTTACATACGCTGGGTCATGGCAGGGTGATCATCTACTAGTGGCGGAAGGATTGTAACGAGTGTCGATCACACTCTATGATGGGTTAACAAACCCCGGCCGGGATGGCCGAAATATTACATAACCATATGGACTGCTCTTAATAATACCTAGCAGTTATGTTGGGGGCAGGTCAGTTCTTCTTGAATGTCATCATAAATGAACTCAGCATCCTAGTGGTTACAGATTTAGTCCCGGGGTACACTGCTTTTAGTTGTTGTAGTCTGCGACAGAGCCTTGCGGAAGATTGCTTCAGCGTGCTCTTCCGAGAGGTTGAATTCATCGCGCATCTTCTTGAGCAAATCGGTCTCCTCCGAGGAGATGACACCATCTTCAAGAGCACGAAGAATGGCTGATTCAAATATGGCTCGCTTTCGTGCCAATTGAGCATTGAATGAGTTGGCCACTACACCAGTTAGCAACGCGACAGAGCATACCCCGAGAACGGCCGTGACAGCGCCAACAAATTTTCCTCCAGCCGTAATCGGGGCAACATCCCCGTACCCTACCGTTGTCAAAGTGACCACTGTCCACCACATCGATTGCAAAACGGAACCGAACTTTTCTGGTTGAGCGTTACTTTCGAACACATAGATCAAAGATGCACACACAACGCCAGACACTGAAAATATATATAAAGTCGAAATGAATGATTTGCGTTCGGCATAAATTGCGGAGCCTAGATCTTGGAGCGCCGAATTATAATGACTCACTTTCAATATTCTCAGCAACCTGACCAATCTCAGCACTCTCAAGTCAAGCACAGGGAATAGCGCGTTCAAGAAAAATGGAGCAATAGCTAAAGCATCCACAATTCCATGAAAGCTGAACATATATCTAAATCGAGCTCGTAAGGAGGAAGATCCGGAATATGCTAAGGGCGCGCACCATAGGCGCAGCAAGTACTCGAGAGAAAATAATGACACAAAGAATATTTCAGCTGTTATGAACCAGGTTCTATATTGGTCACGTAAAGTGGCCTCTGACTCCAGAATGACGCACATGACCGATAATAAAATAAGCACTATTAGTGTCGTATCCACCAGCTTACTAAGACGATCATCACCCTTCCCAGATTCCAACAACTCGTAGGTTCGCTGCTTCCATTCTAAAGTAATTAGCACTCTTTCTTTACTCATAAAAACACTGGTTCTCCCAAGGATTTTGCGAATTTTATTCTGACGAACATATCTCAGTACCGTAGGCGCTCGTTTCAGCGCAAAGCAAAAGGCAACGGTTCTGCTGAGTACTATTATTTTCTAGTGATTAACATATTTCAAACATTGATTTAGAGTGATTTTAGCTTTTAAAAATTGCATATATTTGTTGGTACTATATGGACTGATTCTGTAATAGTTATTAGGAGATAAGCGCCCAATTCCATCGACATATCAGAATGACAGTCAAACGTAAGACTTCCTGAAATCTGTTTTCAAGCGACCTACCATCAAAATAAAATCCGTTTTATAAGAGACGACAACCGGCACCGCTGGAAGTAGTGAAGAATTGACTAATACAGGGTCTTTTTCTCATTAATTGTCAGAGTTACTCGGAGAATCTCACGGCCAATCTAGCACAATAGCGGCATTTTCTTGGTGTTTAAGCTCTGCAAATGAGTCTTACCGAGCATGTACAGCCAGTTGAGGAAGTCATTTACGAGGCTTAATTCATTTTGCACCGTTAGCAGGTTTACATTGCCATAAGAGTTACGGTTTCTTAAGAAGAAACAGACCTTGTAGTATTGTTGATAGAGCTCTTTTAGCTAGGCAACTCTTTTGTTTAAATCAAGCCAGTGATCCAGGTGAATTTTGATCGGCGCTACTCGGCTATTGACGATATACCTCAGCCATTCATTACATTCTTTTTCCAATGCCCCAGTGGCTTCTACTGCCCATTTTTTTGAGGGTGAGAATATAGCTGTTTTTGCCGTGATTGAATTTGAGGATGAGTTCGAGGCAAGGTTTGAGGCCGTATTCAATGGCAATGTATTTGCTTCGTAGTTTATTATAATGCAGTTTTTTTATCGTTAGAAAGCCACGTGTGCATTTGCCAAACAGCTATGCTCTGGTACAAAACGGATATTTTAAAACTAGGAATTTGCCCTTCCTTGACATGCCGCTTATTGAACAAGGTTACCCCCTTGGTTGACATTTTTTGACAAGAAATAGCTTTGTATTGCCTTATCCGCTACTGTAAGAAGAAACCACAATGAAATCAACGTGATATATTTGTACGTAAGGCTTCTGTGTATGCAAAACGGCATAAAGATAAATAACGTATCTAAATTAGCCCTTTCCCCTCCCATAGTGAATCATATAATTATCTAATATATACACTTGATTACAAAAGATCTAAGAGGCACCTAACTCCTTTATAAATCAGCATACAGGTTTAGCCTCTTATAGAGGAAATTATTAAGAATTATTATCGTCAGCGGTACTTCTGAGGCTGACACAAACCTTGTAAACTGTTCGGGCACGTTAGTTGTTTAAAACATTTGAGCTGGTGTGCAAAGCCTACAAAAATGTCTTTAAACCGAGTTTACTAAAATTGGAAATCACTGGTAACAAAGTAAGTAGGTGGCCAAATTAGCCGGAACTCAAAATGATACAGTTACTCAGATCGTATACATTCATGTGAATATTATCGATTATCATTTGAAGTTTTATCTTTGATGAGATGTTTTTAGTCTGATCAAATATAATGATTAAAAAGGTTTTTTAAGAATATAACTTGCCTGCACTCTATAATTGTAATATGAAATGTAATATCAAAATTATCTGAATAAATTGCTCTGTGCTGATATTCGTGAGTATTAAATTGAAATTAATAGCTAGCAGATACAATTCCTTAATCAGCTAAGAGCTCAACAAATGGCTCTGGTATTTTAATATTATTTTTTAAAGAGAACTCAAGAATGCAAAAAAACATCCTCCGTGAACTTTTTGTATTCACATTAGTGGGTCTTGGCGTCGGTTTCATATTGACAGTTGTTGCCAATTCATTTGTCATGGGTGTTGAGTACGTAAGGCAATTTCGTGATTCTTATTCATTTCTATCGATCACGATTGGATCGAATAGTTATTCGATGACTCCAATTTTAAGTCTTCTTATTGCAGCATTTATAATCATCTGGTTAAAAAGGTTTCTTGGGGTAACTGCTTGGGCGGGTCCAGCAGATAGTATTTATGCAGCTCATAATCCTACAAGAGCTTTAGATTTAAAGGTCGGCTTAGCTTCTACATTGGCTGCTTTTATTTCTGCATCCGGTGGTGCATCTGTTGGCCAATATGGTCCTCTTGTGCATTTTGGTGGAACAGTCGGCGCTGCATTTAAACGCCTATTCAACTCAACAATTAGTCAAGATATATGGCTGGGCTGCGGTGTAGCAGCAGCCATCTCTGCAGGGTTTAACGCACCATTAGCGGGCGTAGTATTTGCTCATGAGGCAATTCTCAGGCATTTTTCTCTGCGAGCTATTGTTCCTATATTTATTGCTTCCGTTAGCGCAAACACTTTTGATTACATTCTGTTTCCAAGCTCCCAAGCATCATTTCAGTTATACATAGAGCCACCTCCGTTGACTGAGATAGTACCTTTACTTCTTTTGTTTGCACCACTACTAGCCTTACTTGCCACTACTTTTATGATGAGCATTCGTTTTATGCAACGGTTAGGAGGCTCTTTAAATAAAAAAAATATTCCTACGCCATTAGTAGCGGCATTTATCTGTGGCTCTGTGGGTGTTTTTCTTCCTGAAATTCTTGGTATCGGCGGTAATACCATGAACAATATTCTTGGTGGTTCATACTCCTTAACAATGCTTGTCGTGCTCCTAACTGGCAAATTTGCCATGACTGCTTTATGCCTGGGTTTTGGACTTTTCGGCGGCATCTTTTCACCTTCCTTGTTTCTTGGCGTTACAGCAGGAGCAGTGGTTGGTCAAATCATGATAATACTGGGGTATGTTGAATTAGCAGAGATGCTAAGTATTGCAGGAATGGCTGCTGTAAGCTCAGCTGTTGTTGGAGCGCCTATAGCATGCATTATCATAGTAATGGAACTAACTCGATCTTATGACCATGCAGTAATTTCCATGATTGCAGTAATCATTTGTAATCTTGTTGCTCACAGAATTAATAAAGGATCTTTTTTTGATAGGCAACTTATAGATAGAGGAATAGACATTCACAAAGGAAGAGACGCTATCTTACTTGCGGAAACAAAAGTCGGCAGTTTTATTAAGCAAGATCAAATAGTATTAAACAAAGGCTACAATGGGAATGATGCCTATGCCTTGATGAATAAACATCAAACTACCGAAGCGTATATTTGCGATAATAAAAATATATTATTAGGCAAAGTGACTCTCTTTAATGCCATTACGGCCGGCATGAATCCAATAGAAATTAGTATGGATTCAGATCCTCTTGTATTTTTTCATGATGAATCGCTTTCAAGAGCCATGGAGAAAGCTTCTCAGTTTATTGGTGAAAATATACCGGTGGTAGATCGTAAGTCAAATACACTGCTTGGTGTCATGACAGAAGGTGACCTTTTTCATGCTGTACTTGCAGTACAAGAACAAGCTAAAGCTCTTGAAAAAAATTAATGCAAGAGTATTTTTTTAAGACGACGGAGTCTAGCAGCTGTTAAATTGCTGTTGACGAGCGAGTCTACTCTTTCTTGCTGCGCGTCTTGCTTTAAAGTGAAACATTTCGCCTGGAATACATCAGCTGTTTCAGCTGGTCCAGCCGTTATATAGCCTAATCCCAGAGCAGGAAATCCGGCTTGCATTTCATGAATTAAATTTTTATCTTCTTGGTTGATTTTTAATCCATTTAAGAAAACTACCACCCTCAACTTATCTCTTTCAAGCTGACTAGCTTCCTCCATCCTCACACCCTCTAATATCTTAGAAAAATATTGATGAAGGCTTACATGACGACGACCACTACAAACATTTACTTCAACATCCTTTTGATCTTTCAATATACTCATTAACAAACGAATATAGTAGCGCTGCAACAATACATTATCGGCATTGAGTAAAATATGGGGATTTTTATCAAAGAACATGATATTGAGTATTTCGGCGCAAACCACCTCATCATCTTTTGCAAGAAAAAGGGTTTTACGTTTTTTAACTAACTCTAAACCTATACTCTGCATATCGACTCATATTAATCAATTATATTTCCGTCAGCATCAAACAGCATGGAATCTGGAACTACGGGGTTGGGTGCTTCAATTTTTCCGGATTTATCTCGATTTGGACCTAAACTAAATACGTAGGCAATGACTTGGGCGACGGCATGATATAGCAACTCTGGAATTTCCTGGCGTTCGGTCACAGAGAAATATATCGCTCTGGCAAGTGCAGGAGCTTCGAAAACAGGAATATCTAATTCCTCTGCACGTTTACGGATTTGTTGTGCAATGTGATCTATACCTTTCCCGATCAACACGGGCGCCTGTGATGAGCCAGGCGTATATGATAATGCAACCGCAAAATGTTGAGGGTTAGTAATAACAACGTCTGCTTTTTCGATTGCCTTCATCATTTTATTCAGGGCAATTTCTCTTTGACGCTGCCTAATACGACTACGGATTTCTGGCTTGCCTTCTGTATCTTTATATTCATCTTTAATTTCTTGCTTAGTCATTTTAAGCTTATTTTGATGTTGTTTTATTTTTATAGGAACATCCAAGATTGCAATAACAACCAGCATAGAAGCGATAGCAAGAATAGAATAACTTACAATATTCCCTGCAGCGTAAATACCAAGTTTATCCGGCAATATGCCAAGTACTTTAATTTCTTCCTCAAAATATTTAAGCATTAAAAAAGTAACTGATATTATAAAAAATGTTTTCAGAATACTTTTGAATAACTCATACCAAGCTTGAAATCCTAATATTCGCTTTAGACCCTTAATAGGATTTAGCCTATTCGCTTTTGGTAATGTTGATTTTAGATTAAATGTAAAGCCACCTAGTGCACTATTACCTACTATCGCCATTAACATGATTGTCCCAAACATCAATAATAATCGGGGCAACACTAATTGAATGGAACCTCCTAGATGCCCAAGCATTACTTGAGGATCACGTAAATTGTCCGCTACTAGATTTAGACGGAATACCCCAATTAAATCAGTGTAAAGACCTGGTCCAATTATCATCAACACCAATAATGCGGTCATTACTACCACTGCAACAGATAATTCCTGAGAACGGAGTATTTGTCCTTCTTCGCGCGCTTTATCTAAACGCTTTTGCGTAGGTTCTTCTGTTTTTTCGCCGCTTTGTTCTTCTTCTGCCATGACTTATATAAAATATATTCAATTAATATTTATGGTTATAGGCCAAGTAACCTGTTTATGGTCATCACGCCTTCAGACCATAAAGCTTCCATGACAGTTCCGATACCAGGTAAGGCCACCAATAAAAATATCAAACCTCCTGCAAGAAGCGCTGGGAAGCCAATAGAAAAGATATTCATTGCAGGAGCAGCTCTAGTGACTATCCCGAGCCCCATATTAATTACAAGAAGAGCAATAACAACAGGCAAGCCTAAAGCAACACCTGCAATAAACACTTGTGGAGTCCACAACCATAAAATATCAAACCATCCACTGAGATCAGGATAGTTGCCAATAGGTACTGCAATAAAACTTCCTATCAATACTTGCATTAACATTAAGTGTCCATTCATTGCCAGAAATATTAGCGTTGCAAGTAGTATAAAAAACTGGGAAATTACCGGTACATTTCCCATAGCAGGATCAACAATATTTGCAAAACTTAAACCCATAGAGTTTGAAATAAAAGAACCACCTACAGTAAATGCAGCAGTAACTATCTGTAAAGTAAACCCCATCATTATGCCTATGAAAACTTCTATAAAAGCAATAAAAACGCCATCAATACTAATTGGATTATATTCAGGGATTTGCTGCGAGGAAAACACCAGCACAGAAAGCACGACAGCTATAGAAATACGAAGTCGTAAACTTACAGAGTCAACGCTGAATAGGGGCGAAGAAAGCATAAATGCTCCAATTCGAAGCAAAGGTAGAATTAATTTCAGCAGGAGCGTAAGAAGCAAACCCAACTCTAAATTCAACTTATCATTCCCGGAATCATAGAGATTAGTCGAGTAAAGAAATCTAAATAACTTACCACTAGCCAATTACCCAAAAAGAATAACGCAACTACAACTGCTACGAGCTTTGGCACAAAGCTAAGTGTCATCTCTTGGATAGAAGTGGCAGCTTGAAAAAGACCAATAAATACACCTACGGCCAGAATAAGAAGTAATAACGGACCCGCAAGTAAGACACCAGTCATGAGCGCATCACGCCCAACCATAAGGGCGTCGTTGATTGTCATTTTGGCACTCCTTTCACACCATAAAACTTGTCGTAATGGACTGCATGATTAGTAGCCAGCCATCCGCCAACACAAATAACATCAATTTGAAAGGCATGGAGATCATCATAGGGCTCAACATCATCATGCCCATAGACATCAGCACACTAGCAACTACTAGATCTATGATGACAAAAGGAATATAAATTAAGAACCCAATCGTAAAAGCTGTTTTCAGCTCAGAAGTCATAAATGCCGGAATTAGAACCGATAGATTAACATCTTCATATTCGGTATCTATCGGCACCTGTGCCATTTCCATAAAAACATTCATATCGTCTTCCCGAGTCTGGTTCAACATGAAGTTTCTTAACGGAACAACAGCAGTTTGAAGAGCCTGTGTCTGGCTAATTTCTTCCGCCATTAATGGCGTGATCGCATTTTCATAAATATCAGATAAGACAGGACTCATAATATATAGGCTTAGAAATAGTGCTATACCTACTAAAACCTGATTTGGTGGAGTTTGAGCAGTACCGAGTGCTTGTCTCAACAAAGATAAAACTATGATGACCCTAATGAATGACGTCATCATAATTAGTAAAGAAGGCAATAATGTCAGCGCTGACATCAAGAGTAAAACTTGTAATGTCAGACTGTATTCAGTGTTACCGTCTGTTCCCTCCGTTATATTTATAAGAGGCAACCCTGTTTGGGCTTGTAATTTGGAACTTACAATAACCGAAAAGAATAAAATTAAAAAACTAGGTAGCCAGAGTCTTGTTCTGGAAAGTTTATATCTCATCAGATCTAAATTTTTCATTACAAGCATAATCTGCTTCTTTAGAGGACTCCGGGTCTAACCATGAATCAATAAGCTGAATCTTATTCTGATCTAAGGCGACTAAAAAGTGTCGATTGTCTGTTTTTATTTGAACAAGTCGCTGACGCAATCCAAGCTGAAGTTCTGCTTCCAATTTCAGTTTGGGATTTAAATGATGCTCGCCATATAAAACCCTAGGTTTAAACCATCGAAGCGCTAAGAGAAAAAGAAATAACAAAGACAATACTACAAGGATTCCAAGTATTGAGCCTCCAAGGTTTTGTTCTAACATTTACAAACTCAAGCTTTTATATCTTTTATACGATCTGCTGGCGGCACCACAGAAGTCAAGCGCACACCATAGCGGTCATTGACAAGAACCACTTCGCCTTGTGCCACCAGCGTATTATTGACAAATAAATCAAGTGGTTCACCGGCAAGTCTCTCAAGCTCAATAACTGCACCTTGAGATAGACGCATTAGATCTTTAATTTTGAGGGATGCTCTCCCAACTTCAACTGATATACTCACCGGAATATTGTTTAAAAGTTCTAAGTCAATCGATGGTTTTTCAGCTTCATCTTCTTCCATTTCTATCATTGCAGTATCATCAGCCATGCTTCTTACCTTCTTCTCTCTTCAATTTTCTAAAATTTGAGACTTTTGCTGAAACATTGTTTCCAATAGTGCCAATTTCCATATCAAATAGTGTGAATCCTTCTATTTGTCCCCATGCAAAATCGGGCTTATTGAACATTATAACATCACCCTCTCTAAAGTTTTTTAGCTTAGATAATGAAGTTGGGATATCAGCAAGTTTAACCTGTAATTCCATGAAGGCATCTTTACAAGCTGTCTGCAGATCGTCTATCCATTTCACCGCTTTTTCATCGTTTTCTTCGCTTGTTTGAATTCTACTTCTTAAAAGATCACGAATAGGCTTTAATGAGATAAAAGGCTGGATGATTGTAATTGCACCGTCTACATTTTTCCCTAAATTTAGGTTGAATCTACTTACGATGACCTGATCATTCTCATCAGCTATTTGGGCAAACTGAGGATTAATTTCAGCAGCAACTTCAGTGAATTCAAGCCTTAATACCGGAGACCAAGCATCCTTTAAGGATGCGAAAATCAAATTCAGTAAAATTTTGATTATTGAGCTCTCAGTTGGGGTAAACAAACGACCAGGTGGTAGATCTCCAATACCCTTTCCAAAACCTCCAAAGAAATTGTCTAAAGAGGAAAAAATCACACTAGGGTCAATTATTACCAGTGAATAGCCACGAAGTGGATCTATTTTAATAGTGTTTACGGATAACGGCGCTTTCAAGTCTTGAAGACAATGCTGGTATTTCATTGTCATGACTTTTTCGATCTGAATTCTTGGCGTTGTTCTTAATACATCAACTAACCCGGCGCGTA
>Ga0181559_10007651_pt1 | contig 10028 bp, 4 predicted proteins | sample 011ome_21_FD_133752 | JGI IMG/M metagenome (GOLD analysis project Ga0181559, IMG submission 133752) | Coastal salt marsh microbial communities from the Groves Creek Marsh, Skidaway Island, Georgia - 011508AT metaG (megahit assembly) | ecosystem: Environmental > Aquatic > Marine > Intertidal zone... | reverse complement strand
CGAGAGCGAGAGACTCCCGCTCGCATCAGCCTCGACGGACCGCCAGGCGGACCTCGAGCGTCATGACGCTCCCGAACGCGAGCGCACGAGCGCACGAGCTGTCCATCTCGGATGGCGCCCGCGGGAAGGAGCGGCTCGACGCGCGATTTCCAGAAGGTGATTTCCAACCCGCGAAGCGTCTGTACATCGTGCTGCATAACATCGACGGCGCGCAGCTTCGGTCGCCCGAGGCGCAGGCAGTGCTGGGGGAGCTCGCCAGCATGCCCCGCGTGCACCTGATCGCTTCCGTGGACCACGTCAACGCGCCTTTGCTCTGGTCTAAGCGCGAGGCTGCGCGCTTCAACTGGGTCTGGCGCAAAGCGACGACGTTTGCGCCGTACGCGGTGGAGACGAGCTTCGCGGCGCAGCTGCTCGCCAGCCGGGGCGAGGAGAGGCACGTGAGAGGCGCGGCGAACGTGCTTCGGTCGCTCACCTCGAACGCGCGCGACATCTTCCGCGTTTTAGCGGAGTACCAGCTTCAGAACCCGGAGGAGAAGGGTATGGGGTTCCACGCGTTCTACACCGAGTGCCGCGCGCAGTTCCTGGCGACGTCCGAGGTGACGCTGCGCTCGCACCTGACGGAGTTCGTGGACCACGAGCTGACGCGCGCGCGCAAGGGCGCGGACGGGGAGGACGTCGTGCACGCGCCGTTCGCGTCGGACGTGCTGGCGCAGCTGCTCAAGGAAATACAGGGCGTCTGAGGGATGAGGCCAGGCGTCGTCCGTGAAACGCGATCGACCGTATCATAGACTACTCGTAACACGCACTACCGAGCCGCTACCGAGCGATTTGAGTCGCTTCAATTCGCGTCGCCTCACGCCGCGCTCTTCAGTGCGCGTTGCGCCCGTAGGTCCTGCACCCCGGGAGCTTGCGCATGAGCCACCCGATGTCCCCGAAGTCGTCCGCCGGGCCCACGGCCATGCACAGCGCGCCGAAGAACACGACCGCCCACAGGTACGAGGAGATGATGGTCCAGCAGATGAGGAACGAGAACTTGACGAAAAACGTCAAGATGCACAGACCCAGAAACGCGCCGGCGATGATGGTGGTGATGGCGCCGGCGGTGACGGAGATACCCATGGTGGTGAGCGCGATGCGCGTGCGCGTCTCGCGGTCCTTCGCGTCGTTCTCGATGTACGCGTTCGCCAGATGCACGCAGTAATCCACGGAGAAGCCGATGGTGATGACCGCGGCGATGGCCTCCGTCGTGCCGAGGTCCCAGCCCATGATGCCGCCGGCGCCGATGCCGATCACCGTGGTCACGATGCCGGCGATGGTCACCGTGCTGCCGAAGGCCAGCGCGACGTTGCCGGTGGAGAGGGTCAGGACCAGGAACACGCCGGGGAAGCACACCGCCAGCCCGAGGTACACGTTGTCCATAAGGGACAGGGACGTGACGGACCACAGCCAAAACACGTTGGTGGAGGTCTCCTTGGCGCCGGCGAGCTCGGCGGGCGCGCCCGTATTGACCGAGTCGGTGAACTCGGCCCACTCATCCTGCGCGCCCTGGAAGTCCAGCGCCGCCTGCGGCATGCGGATCGAGGTGGTCGACTCGATCAGGATGAACTTGGGTTTCGGCGTGGGCGTCTCGGAGCAGTCGTTGGTGAAGTACCCGACGTGCGAGGGGTACCGCACCTTGGTCGCGTCCAGCTTCGAGTACGCGCACAGCTTCGCGTTGAAGTCGTCGCCAGTCACCGGCGCGCTCACCGGGTGCGCCGCCGCGTACGACGCGTCCTGCGCCCTGAGCCAGACGTAGAACCCGTCCGTGAGCGAGCCGGCGGCGTCCGTCTCCGCGAGCACGTTGCGGATCGCCTTCAGCGGGTCCACCAGCACGCCGTCGGAGCACGCCTTGGCGTCGCACGGCGCCGTCTTGAGCGTCTCGTACGTCTGCATCAGCCACGCCTGCGCGGCGGCGGTGGACGGGTCGAAGGCGGCGTCGTACACGGGGACGCCCAGGTCGCTGGGCAACCACGAGTCCGTGCCTTTGTCGTTCAGCCCTTTCAGCCCCCAGACGATGTTCACGTCCAGTTCGCTCCCGGCGCCGCCGCCCAGCATCACCTTGGACGTGCCGATGTCCTGGTACTGCTGGAACATGTGCGAGCCCGGGAACCACTGCTCGGGGTCCTTCGGCACCTCCAGGCTGACCCACGACGCGACCCCCCCCGCGAAGACGCCCGCGAACACCACCAGGATCACCCACTTCGCCGGGCCCTTCAGGAAGTTGAAGTAGGTCACGTAGAAGAACTTCTCGCTGCGGCGCATCTTGGTGATGTCGTACTTGCCCGCGGCGGCGGCGCCCGTGTCTCCTGCGCCGGCGACGGCGTCACGCTTCCCCTCCGGCAGCGTCGCGCCGGGGTCTTCGAACGGCGCGATGGGCATCAGCCCGCAGGTCAGGGCCTTGGCGGACTCGAGCCAGCCCCGGCCCAGCATGTTTCGCGCGTACATCACCGTCAGCGGGGGCAGCACGACGGCGTTGATGAAGAAGACGCAGAAGATGACCAGCGCGCTGAAGATGCCAAACGAGCGCAGCGGGATGAGCGGGCTCAGCGCCGTGGCGAGGAACGCGGCGGACGTCGTGAAGGACGTGACGAAGATGGCGTGAATCGCGCGTCTCATCGTGTGCTTGATGCGCTTGGGGAGCGTCGGGGTGATCCCCTTCGCTTTGAGCTCATCCACGCTCTGGTGAAAGGCGTCCATGAACACGAAGACGTCGTCCGCGCCGATGCCGAGCACGACGAAGATGATGAGGAAGTTGATGAACTGGAAAAACGTCACCTGGAAGATGACGCGGAAGAAGAAAAAGGCGGTGAAGATGCTGAACACCGTCATGGCCATGGACACCGCGGAGATGATGATGGAGCCGGTGTGGAACGCGACGTACCCGCCGACGCCGATGAACGAGAGCACGGTCCAGCTTAGGTCTTTGTCCGAAAGCACCAGCCACTCGTTCTCCTGCACGGGGAGGGACCACCAGTACAACTTGAAATCGCCATCCGTCGTGCTCGTCGTCGCCGCCGTCTGAAACGCGCTCTCGGAGAACGTCTCCTTCATCCCGAACCGCTTTTTCAGTGTCTCGGACATCTCGATGATGAACTCGTTGCCGGGCTTGCGCTGCTCCTCGGGCTGCACGCTGGGGTTGGCGTAGCCCTCGAGCGGCAATCCCAGGAAGTAAAACGACTGCATGAAGTTCGCCTTGAGGTTCACGGCGCTGAACCCGGTGTCGAAGAAAAGCGCCGCCCTCGGGCCGAGATCGGCGTCCGCCATGATGGAGGCCATCACCTGCTGAATGCCCGCCTCCGTGTCGACGTACGCGGCGCCGGAAATGGGGTGGGTCTTCTCCGTGACCGTGGCGACGGTCTCGTTGTTGGCGTCGCGAACAATGTCGATGTCGTAGAAAAACTTGAGGAAACTCTGCGAGGCTTCCGCCGCGCACGTCCCCACGTCGCCCACCTGCGCGACGCAGTACGTCGCGAACTTGCTGTCGGTGAAATACGTCTTCTCCACCTCTAGAATCTCTTTCAGGATCAGGGGCTTCAGCAGGTTATCGTCCCCGCCCTGGCTCTCGTACATGAAGTGCAGGAGCTGGTCCGACTGCCCCACCGATCGCTCCGCGAGCGACGTGTACGTGCTCGTCTCCTCCTGCATCTTGGAGAGCGCGTACGAGCGGCTCACCACCTTGTTCTGGCCGAGCAGCCAGTCATAGTTGGTGGTCTCCGTCTGCTTGAACATGGGCAAGCCCGCGGCGGTAAGCAGGATGATCACGAACCACGCGGAGCAGAACACCAGCCGGGGACGTTCCACGGACTTGAGCGCGTACCACCCGAAGGGGTCATTGCGAAAAGTCGGCGGCGCGTCGTCATCCCGAGCCTGGGCCTGAGCCTGGGCCTTGCCAGCCGGGACGTCCGCCAACTCTGTCGAGCTCATGGCGTTGGCAGAGACGTGCTTGACCGACTCGTGCGGGGCGTTATGCGCCAGGATCGTACCTCGTGGACGTCGACGGATGATCTGGCAAAAATAACGCTATTTGACACGTTTCGACATAACGCGTCCACGTGAGCCGTACAAGTGGCCCCTTCGCTGCGAAGAGTCGCGACTGCAGTCGTTGTTGATTCAGCTTTCCGAGGCTCGGCGTTTGAACGATTCGCTCGCTGCTCAGCAGAGGGGCCAGCGCTCGGGCGTTCGGCGAGCCGCGGCGTTCGGTCCGGGCGCTATGAGCGACCAGCGGTGGGCGAAGCAGGCCGCGTCCGCTCTGTTCGGCGTCGCTCGAGCGCGTCGATCCGAGACGCGCGCCGAGATCGAGTCCCACGGCGATCGAGAGGATGACGAGCGGGAAGAGGATCCCGGCATCCCCGCGCGCGACGCGGACGCCGACGCGATCGGGCCCGGCTCCACGGACCCGCCGCTCCCCGCCGGCGCGCTCCGCGCCGGCGAGACGGTGGCGTTCCTCGAGGACGGCCTGCCGTACGTCGCGGACCGCGCGCCGACCGGCGAGGCTGTCGGGTTCGCGCTGAGCGCGTTGGAGGATGCGGCGTCGGTGGCGGACCCCGCGACGCACCTGGTGGTGGTGCGCCAGGGCAAGTTCCTCGGCTTCCGCTCGGCTTCCGCGCCGTGCGACGGGAAGCTGCTGCAGGCGAGGCACCGAGGCAGGGGGCGGCTGTGCTTCTACAACCGGAACCACGGCGTGAACGAGCAGTGGGAGACGCCGGATGAACCCGCGGAGACCGGCTGGACCGCCGCGACGCTCCGCCTGCGCAATCGCCGCCTGCCTTCGTGCGTGCTGAGGGTCACCGTCACGCGCGTGCCGCCGGAGATGATCACCGGCACACCGCCGCACACCTCGCGTCCGTCGCCGGCGGTGGCGGAGCGACGCGCGGCACACGGATTCGGAAGGCGATCGCCGACGTCAAAAACGCGCCGCGAAAGCCGCGACGCGCTGGCGCGCGACGCCGACCGCGGGTCGGACTCGGACTCGGACTCAGACCTTTCGCGGGTTCCGAAACCCGTGGCGCGCAAAGTGGCGTTCCACGAGGACGAGATCGGGCGCGCCGCCGCCGCCGCGGCGGCGGCGGAGGTCCAGCGCACGCCGTATATCCCGACGCCTTCCGGCGGCGAAAGCGCCGCGGCGGGCGAGGAGCAGACGCACGCGCTGCGTTCGATGTCCGGCGTGTTGATCAAGGAGTGGAGCGCGTTCGTCCTGAAGGAGGTGCGCGCGCGGAAAGAGGTGGAACAGCAGATGCTCGAGCTGAGGGAGGAGATGCGCGCGATGCTGGAGGGGTTCAGGGGGGAGGTGAGCGCGACGAGGCAGGAGTGGATCGGGGACGCCTCGTTTTACGGCGCCAACGTGCGCGACGCGCGAGAGGCGGCGGCGGCGCAGCGCCGCAAGGTGGCGCGGATGGCGCGCGCCACGTTTTCCCGGCGGCGGACCGGCGACGCGTTCGCCACGTGGCGCGTGGCTGCGTTCCAGAAAAGACGCAGGCGCGTCGCTATGCGCCGCGCCGCGGGGCGGCTGACCCACACGCGCCTGGCCAAGGCGACGGCGGCGTGGCGCCAGCGCGCCAGGGCTCGGCGCGTCGCGAGGCGCGCCGTCGCGCGGGCCGTCCGCGTCGCCGACGCCGGCGCGACGCGGCGCGCGTTCGGCGCCTGGCGGCGCGCGACGCTGGCGGACGCGGACGCGAAGCGGCACGAGCGACTCGTGGCGGCGCTGCAGAGACGCGCGGCGGGGAAGATGCGTCTGGCGTCGGCGTCGCGCGCCATGGCGGGCTGGCGCGAGCGGACGCGCGAGCGGAGGCGCCTGCGAGGGATCCTGCGCAAGACGCACGCGCGGTGGACGCGCGCGGCGACGACGGATACGTTTTACGCGTGGCTCTCGGTGTGTTCCGGGAAACGCCGCCGCCGCGCGCGTCTGTCGCAGCTCGTGCTCCGCGTTTTGAACCGCGAGCGACACGCCGTGTTTCTCGCCTGGGCGCGCGCGGCGCGTGCGAATAAAAGGGAACGACACGTCCTGTCCGTGCTGAGCCGCCGGTTCGACCGGAGCGCGCTGCGGTCGTCCTTCCGCCTGTGGAGCGCCGCCTCGGGCGCGCGCGCGTCGCGTGAGGCGCGCGTCACGCAGTTCACCAGACGGCTGGTCGCGCGCTGGAACGGCGTCGCCGAGGCCAAGGCGCTCGAGCGGTGGCGGTTCGTCTGCGCGCGCCGCGCGCGGGCGAGGCGGAAGGCGGCGGCGGTGGTGAAGAAGTGGCGCCGGCGCGACCTGCACGCCGCGTTCGCCGAGTGGGCCACCACCGTGATGTACGCGCTCGCCGCGCGCGACAACGCCATGCTCTTCGCCGTGCGCATCACGCGCCTGGCGTCGCACAAGGCGTTCCGCACCTGGCGCGACGCCGCGAGCGACCTCAAGCGGCGCCGCGCGAAGGTGACCGCCGTCGTCGAGCGATGGCGCCGCGCCGAGACGGCGTCGGCGTTTGAGGGGTGGCGCGTCGCCGCCGCGCGTCAAAAATCGCAGACCAAGCGCGCGCGCGCGCTCGTGTGGCGCGTCGCGCACAGGTCCGCCGCGCGCGCGTTCCGCGCGTGGGCGCTCGGCGCGACCCGCTCGGCGCGCCAGCGCGCAGCCGCGCACGCCGTCCTGGCGCCCATGCTCCAGCGCGCGCTCGCCGCCGCGTTCCGCGGGTGGCGGTTCCGGACGCGGGACCTCTCGCGGCGCGCGGCGTTGGCGCGGCGCGTGGTGCGCCGCATGGGCGCGCTCCGGCTGGCCTCCGCGCTGGCGCGCTGGCGCGACGCCGCGGCGGACGCGGCGTCCTACCGCGCGGTGGTCTCCGGCGCGCTGCGTAAGATGGCGCGGGTCAAGCTGTACGGCGCGTGGTTGGCGTGGGTTTCGTTCGCGTCGGCGCAGAGGCGCGCCAAGCTGGCGCTCTCCCGCGCGACGCGCTTCGCGGCGCGGCGCGCGAGCGACCGCGGTTTGTGCGTATGGCGCGCGTGGTTCGACGAGACGCGCGCGCTCGTTTCCTACCGCAAACGCGCGGCGCGCGCGGTGTCGCGCATACGCATATCCGTGGCATCGCGCGCTTTCGACAAGTGGCTCGACGTCCTGTACGAGCGCGAGAGGCACGATGCGCTCGTCGCGCGGGGTCGGCGCCGGTTCGATCGCTTCGCGCTTCGCGAAGCGATCGAAGCGTGGTGGCGCCTGGCGGAGGCGCGCGGGCGCGCGCGCGCGCTCGCCGCGCGCGCCGCGCGGAGACTCGGTTTCCTGCGCGCGCGCGCGGCGTTCCAGGCGTGGCGCTCGCGCTCCGCGGACGACTTGTCGTCGCGCGCGACGATGCGCCGCGCCGCCAAGGCGTGGACGCGCCAGCGCCTGGCCTTGGGCTGGCGCTCGTGGAAAGCGAGCGTGGACCTGGACCGCGTGAAGCGCGCCGCCGCGGCGCGGCACTCGGCGGTGAAAACCGCCGTGCGCGTCGAACGACGTCGGCGCAAAGCCCTGACTGGCTGGATCGCGTACGCGGCGTCGTACAAGCGCGCGAGCGGCTTGGTGGCCAAGGCGTACGCGAAGAGCCGGCGCATCTACGCGCAGAGCGTGTTCGATCAGTGGTGCGCGTTTTGCGAGGAGACGGAGACGCGCAAAGAAACGCTCAAGCGGTGCGTCACGTCGAAGAGGCTGCTCACGTCGTGGTTCCTGGACTGGTACTGGCGAGCCTTCGAAGGGGACATCGCCGGCGCGCTGGGGCTCATCACCGACTCCACGGAGTCGGTCATGGGGTCGGTGTACGGCGAGAACCGTGGCGTGGACCCGTCCGTGTTCCGGCAGTGGCAGTCGCTCGGGTCGTCGCTCGAGGCGATCGCCGCCGGCGCCGGCCCGCGGAGTCCGGGTCCCGCGCGCGCCGCGGCGTTAAAGTGGCGCGACGAAACCGAAAAACTGAAAAGCCGAGCCGCGGAGACTTTAACGCCGCGCGGGTCCGGCCGAGAGACGCCCGTCCTCGCATCGCCGCCGGCGAGCCGGCGGAGACTCAGCCTGAGCGACGACGGAGGCGACAGCGAGGATGAGATCGACAGGCGCGTCTTGAGCGAGTTGGGCGCGCGGCGGTGATGAATGAGAATGAGCGCATTGTGATGGATGATGGATGACACGCGAAAAAAACGGCTCTCTTTTTCACACGACGCAGAACGCATATGGAATCGGAGTCGAAAATTGGGATTCTATCTTCGTCTCGGTGGTTTGTTTTCCTTGCAGTCATGTTCATCTATCCCCACGCGCGGAGGACACTCCTGCGCGCGCACGCCCCGAGCTCTTCCACTCGCGGCGCCTTGCGCGCGCCCCGGCGTCCCGAAGCGCTCGGCGCTCTCGGTCCGCGGCCAGCCTGCGGAACCGTCCAGAGTTGGGAGGTTCTGCGAGGGGCACCTCCCGCGGAGGTGGAAGGTCCCCGCGTGCGTTAACGCGTTAACGAGAAAACCGTACGCGCTTCTCTCCGGTACCATGGTGTTCGCGGCGCAGGAGCTGCTGCGCGATAACCTCTCGACGCCTCAAAACGTCAAGTTCGCGGGTGCGTTTCCCACTCCCGGCTCCGCGCGCGCGCCGCTCGGTCGCGCGCGCCGAGGCGCCGCGACGGTCGGCGTCGCGCGTGAAACGCGTTTTTTCATTCCGCGTCGGCGGTGGCAGCCAATCACCGCGCCGGATTTCCAACCGAACGCGTTTTGCCACTTTTCACCGAAGCACCCACGTCGACAGATCGCGGATCCGCGATCGCGTCCCAGACGAGCGCGGTGTTTCTTTTAGAGCGTTTTTTTTGGAGTTCGTCCGACTGACCGCGCCTCGCTCCCGCCACCGACAGCCGACTGCTCGGTGTACGCCGCCGCGAACGGCCTGTCGACGCTCGCGCAGAACAGGGATAAGGTTGGCGCGTTTTTCAAAAACTCGCGGTTCCTGTACAAGGGGTGGGCGCACGGGTACGAGCGCGCAGTCGCCGTGACTTCGCGCAAGATGCTCGCCGCCGCCGCCGGCGGCGCGAAGGGCGTGCTGGGCCCGTCGATGCTTTACGGGTGCACGATGCGTCTGTGCGCGAGCGCGGGCATGCCCTCGCTCGTGGCTGTGGGAGGCGCGAACGTCGCCACGCCCCTGCTGGTGTCGAAACTGGGCGGGCCGCTGCAGGCGATGCCCGCGTCGTCGCTGGCGGCGCGCGCGCTTCCAATCGCCGCGCACTGCATGATCGAGTGGGGCTTGTTCCAGCGGTTCAAGGAGCACCTCGCGCGCGCGCAGCAGGAGGGCGTGCTGAAGATGCCCGAGGGCTCCGCCATCGCGCGCGTCCCCAAGACGCGCATGAAGGCGGTGATGGACGGCGCCGCCACCGGCGCGCTGTGCGCGGCGGCGGCGACGGCGACGACGGTGCTGGCGATGTCGCCGCTGTACGGCGGGAAGCTGCTTCAGCGCGCCGTCGCCGCCGACAGCGCGGCGGCGGCGGCGAAGCTGGGCATGGCCGCCGTGCGCGTGACTCGCATCCGCCTCGCGGACTCGCTGCAGCAGGGCGTGGTGTGGTTCAGCACGTACGAGGGCATGCGCGCGGCGATGTCCATCTACGACGAGAAGCGGACGGAGCTGGACTGGGCGGAGAAGCTGCGCGCGCCCGAGGGGTTCACCGTCGCGCCCGAGCCCTTCTCGGAGGGGTCGGTTTCGGCGGAGACGGACGCGGCGGTGGACGCGGCGCCGCTCGGGACGGCCAGCCACGAAATTCCATCGCGGGAGGCGGAGGTCAGGATCACCCCGGGGCGCTTCGCGCGGCGCGCGGCGGCGTCCGAGTCGGAGCGCGCGCTCTCCGTTTCGCGCCGGCGAGACGGCGCGACTGGAATCGACGCGCGCCTCTCGCCGCGCCGGAAACTCCTCTTCGCGCGCGCGTGACGAGAAACGAGAAACGAGAAACGCTCGAAACACTTTTAGTCGTATGATATAGGCCATATTAGATCACCCTTTTAGGAAAAACAACGCGCGGTCGAAAGACGCGCCGCGCGTG
>Ga0181559_10007649_pt1 | contig 10029 bp, 7 predicted proteins | sample 011ome_21_FD_133752 | JGI IMG/M metagenome (GOLD analysis project Ga0181559, IMG submission 133752) | Coastal salt marsh microbial communities from the Groves Creek Marsh, Skidaway Island, Georgia - 011508AT metaG (megahit assembly) | ecosystem: Environmental > Aquatic > Marine > Intertidal zone... | reverse complement strand
TCCGGCATGGCTTCAATATCTTTACGCACCAGGCTCCAATCCTGCGCACGCAACGCCACGCGGATTCGCCAGGCCATCGCATCATCTGGCAGCAACACCGTGCCGCTCTTCTTCACGGCATCCAGCGCTTCCGGGCTTTGCTGAATGCCCAACTGCCAGCCGATGATGCCCCACACGTATTCCTGTTGCGCCTTATCCAGGCCAGAGCCATAACGCTTCAGGGCCGATACGGCACTGCCCGGTTCGTTGCGCGCCATGCGCACCAACGCCAGCGTCGCCAGTTCCTTCTGTGTCTCGTCGTTCGGCGTGCCCATACGCTCCAGATAAATCACCGGGCGGCTCAGCACGGCATCGAGGCCGCCCGCCGCATCATTCACATTCACGCGCATGACGCTTAGCGTCTGGCGCGCCTGATTCAGTTTATTCATCGCCACCTGGCGACGTGCCCGCGCCCAACCGTCGCTGGCCTTCAGCGCCCCGTTGGCCCATAGGGCATCGAACAAACCCTGACAGGCATCAGGTGAATCCACGCCTGTGGTCCACCGCACGTTGGCCTGGTCTTTCGCCGCGCTGTCGCCGTTGTTCACACGCGGTTGCAGGGCATAACACTGCACATCCGGCTCTGGTTGCAGCATGAGCACCCCCTGCTGCGCGACCAGCGTCCAGTTACCCTGTTTGGCCTGGGCGCGAATCCAGTCCGCCCGCAGCAATTCGGCTGGCCGCTCCCCCTCGTATTTTTTAAGGAAGGCACGGATCTCCGGGCTATCCGACGTCAGCTGCGGCTTCAGCATCCACGACTCCACATAGGGCGCCAGTTCATGCTGCTTCAGTTGCGGATAGAGCTGTTCCACCTTACCCAGCTGCCCGTTCTTCACCGCATCACGCGCACTCAGATACGTTGCATCTTGCGCCATCGCGTTGATGGAAACAGCTAACAGCCCCGCCGCCAGACCACGTTTAAGACACACGGATAAAACAGGAAAGGCAAAGGTCATCGTTAAACCAGACAGAGAAAATCAATCGGTGATGTGCTAGTGTCCGACCTATGTCGACGCACCCGGATGAAAAATTCTATCGCAGTACGCTGCGTACGCGCATGAAAGCGTGGCGCCGCACCTTATCTGCTGAAGATCACGCCGCCTTCAGTCGCAAAATCTGCGACATTCTGGAAGATCATTTCCATCCGCCGCCGTCGCCCTTTGCCCTGTATTACCCGATTACCAAAGAGCCGGATATCCAGCCGCTGATGCACGAGTGGTACGCCGCGGGCGTTGCCGTCTGCCTGCCACGGGTAGTGACGGCCTGCGAGCCTCTCGAGTTCTATCTGTGGCAACCCAATGTGCGGCTGACCATGGATGAAGCCGGCATCTATGCGCCACCGGCCGACCCGGCCGTACGCGTGACGCCCAAACACATCTTCATCCCCTGTCTGGGGCTGGATAAGACAGGTTATCGCCTGGGCTATGGCGGTGGTTATTACGACCGCACCTTACCCCTCCTGCCCGACGTTAAAACCATTGGCGTGCTGTACTCGGGGCAATTGCTGGACGACATCCACCCGCAGGCACACGATGTACCGCTCGACGGCTGGATTACCGAAAAAGGGCTGGTGCTTTAGTCCGTAGCAGCTGGCTGCTTGAGCGCCTGGCCGGTCAGCACATAGAGTAACGCCGCCTGCCCCAGACCAAACAGCGCATCGGATTGATCATAGAGCGAGGTTTGCACCGTAAAGAAGGCCGTACTGAGCGCTCGATCAAAAGCGAGCACCAGCACCAGCGCCAGCCAGAAACGCAGACCAGCCACACCACCGGAACCCGGCACGCGCGGCAGCAGGCGGCAGAGCGCCCAGCCAATCAGCACCAGCGAACCGGCCAGCATATAAACGGTGAGATCAAACGATTGCATGGCTCAGAACACGTTTAAGCCAGGAACAAACGGTAAGCCGGGTTGTCACGTTCATCACGGAACGGATAACCCAGCCCGGCCAGAAACGCGTCAAAAGCCGGCAGATCGTTAGGCGGCACCTGAAAGCCCACCAGTACACGACCAAAATCCGCACCGTGGTTACGGTAATGGAACAGACTGATGTTCCAACCGGCGCTCATGTTCTCCAGGAACTTCATCAGCGCGCCCGGGCGCTCCGGGAACTCGAAGCGATACACGAGCTCATTGAGCGCACCCGCCGATTTAGGCGCATGCCCACCCACCATATAGCGCACATGGAGCTTGGCCATTTCGTCATCGGTCAGATCCAGCGCCGCATAGCCTTCGGCCTGCAGCGTTTCGATCAGGGCCGTGAGTTCGGCACGGTTGCCGATCTGGATGCCCACGAATACATGCGCGGCACCCGGATCATTAAAGCGGTAGTTAAATTCAGTAATGCTGCGGCTACCCAGCAGCGAGAGGAACTTACGATAGCTGCCCGGTTTTTCCGGAAGCGTCACGGCAAGAATGGCTTCGCGCTGTTCGCCCAGTTCGGCACGCTCTGCCACAAAACGCAGCCGGTCAAAGTTCATATTGGCGCCCGAGGCTACGGCCACCAGTGTTTTACCCTGCGCCTTATTCTGTGCCACCCACGCCTTCATACCGGCCACAGCCAGTGCACCGGCGGGTTCCAGCACCGAGCGGGTATCTTCAAACACATCCTTGATCGCGGCACAGATGGCATCGTTATCCACGCGCACCATCTCGTCCACGTAGGCTTCGGCAAGGCGGAAGCATTCGTCGCCCACCTGCTTAACGGCCGCGCCATCGGCAAACAGACCCACCTGATCCAGACGTACGCTATGGCCTGCGGCCAACGATTGCGTCATGGCATCGGCATCCACCGCTTCCACACCAATGATCTTGATCTCGGGGCGCACCTGCTTCACCGCCGCCGCCACACCGGCGATGAGACCGCCACCACCGACGCAACAGAAAATCGCATCGATCGGCTTGGTGTGCTGGCGCATGATCTCCAGACCCACGGTGCCCTGGCCCGCGATGACATCCGGATCATCAAAGGGGTGCACAAAGGTCAGGCCTTCTTCTTTTTCCAGGCGGCGCGCTTCGTTGTAAGCGTCATCAAAGGAATCGCCAAATAGCACCACTTCGCCACCGCGCGAACGCACGGCATTCACCTTAATACCCGGCGTTGTGGTCGGCATCACAATCACCGCACGGCAACCCAGTTTCTGGGCCGACAGCGCCACACCCTGGGCATGGTTACCGGCTGAAGCCGCCACCACCCCGCGCTTCAGCGCCTCGGGCGATAACTTGGCCATCTTGTTATACGCACCACGCAGCTTGAAAGAAAACACGGGCTGCTGGTCTTCCCGCTTGAAGAACACCTCATTGCCCATGCGACGCGACAGGTTCGGCGCAAAATCCAGCGGCGATTCAATGGCCACGTCGTAAACCTCGGCCGCTTCAATACGGCGCAGATAGTCGGTCAACGGGAAGGGCACATCAGTCTTGGCGGTCATGGCAATAAGGGCTTTGCAATCGTTATAAATGCGCGGCAAAACGCAATTGCGGCGCGTGTTTGCATTATACCGGTGGGCGCCAACACCGGTAGATCGGGCGCCTGATCGGCAAAACCCCATGCAAGGCACGGTTTTATCAGGGATTTTAGACCTACGGGAACGCCTTGCTAGCGCCCCTGTTGCGCTACAATATGAGGTCCGAAAGATGGCCAAAAGCCCCAATCGTCTGAGTCAGAAAATCATGAACGCACGCCTCCGCGAGATCCCCTACAACTACACCTCGTACTCCGACCGGGAGATCGTGATCCGTCTGCTCGGCCAGGAAAACTGGGCGATCCTCGACGACCTGCGTAGCGAACGCGTTACCGGCCGCTCGGCCCGTATGCTCTACGAAGTGCTGGGCGACATCTGGGTCGTACAACGCAACCCGTATCTGGAAGACGATCTGCTGCAGAATCGTCAGCGCCAAAGCGCGCTGATCTCAGCGCTGCGTCACCGCCTGGCCGAAATTGAAAAGCGCCGCGACGGCAACGAGAAAGTCGCGCAACTGCTCAAGGCCACTGGCGAAGCCATCACCCGCTTTGCCAAACACCTGGACACCAGCGCCGCCCGCCGCCGCAAAGTGCTGCGCACGCTGACCAAGCACACCCGTAAAGACAACATCGCCTTTGATGGCCTGGCCCGTGTATCGCACGTCACCGATGCCACCGACTGGCGCGTTGAGTATCCCTTCGTGGTGCTCTACCCGGATACCGAAGCAGAAATCGGCCCGCTGGTGCGTGATTGCATCAAGCTCGGCCTCACCATCATTCCACGTGGGGGCGGCACCGGTTATACCGGTGGTGCCGTGCCACTTACCGCCGACTCGGTGGTGATTAATACCGAAAAACTCATCGACATCGCACCCGTCGAGTTCGTGAACCTGCCTGGCCTGGATCACCCAGTCGGCACTGTGCGCACCGGCGCCGGCGTCGTGACCAAGCGCGTGTCCGAAGCCGCTGAACGCTCGGGCCTGGTGTTTGCCGTAGACCCAACCTCGGCTGAAGCCTCGTGCATTGGCGGCAACATCGCCATGAACGCCGGCGGCAAGAAAGCCGTGCTGTGGGGCACCGCGCTCGACAACCTGGCCTGGTGGAAGATGGTCACGCCGGATGGCAACTGGCTCGAAGTCGAACGACTCGACCACAACATGGGCAAGATTCACGAGCAGGAAACCGTGCGTTTCCGCCTCAGCCGTTTTGATGCCACTGGCAAAAAACACCTCGGCGAAGAAATTCTAACGATGCCGGGCGCCGCCTGCCGCAAGATCGGGCTAGGCAAGGACGTGACCGACAAGTTCCTCGGTGGTGTACCGGGCGTTCAGAAAGAAGGCACCGACGGCATCATCGTCGCCGCCCGCTGGGTGCTGCACAAAATGCCGGCGCACACGCGCACCGTTTGTCTGGAGTTCTTCGGCCAGGTCCGCGAAGCCGTGCCGGCCATTGTCGAAATTACCGACTACTTCAAACCCAATGGCGGCGGTCGCAACCTCGGCGTCCTGCTGGCCGGTCTGGAGCATCTGGACGAGCGCTACCTCAAGGCCGTGGGTTATGCCACCAAGGCCAAGCGTCACGGTCGCCCGAAGATGGTGCTGATTGGGGATCTGGTCGGCGACGACGAACAAGCCGTCATGCAAGCTGCCTCCGATGTGGTGCGCATGTGTAACTTGCGCGCTGCCGAAGGCTTCATTGCCGTCAGCCCGGAACAACGCAAGAATTTCTGGCTGGATCGTTCGCGTACCGCCGCAATTTCCAAACACACCAACGCCTTCAAGCTGAACGAAGACGTGGTGATTCCGCTGCCGCGCATGGGTGATTACTGCGACGGCATCGAACGCATCAACATCGAACTCTCCATCGCCAACAAGCTGGAACTGTGCGACGCGCTCAGCAACTATCTGAGTGGCAACCTCACGCTAGACGCAGGCGATGCCAACGTCGGCAAAGACGTGCTTATCGGTGATCGTGCCCAACAAGCGCTGGATACCGTGGCGCAAGTACGCGCCCGCTGGCAGTGGCTGCTCGACCATCTGGATACCCCTCTCGGCGAAGCCGAAGCCTCGTTCGCTACGCTGGGCGTTGTTGCCGGCCCGCTAGAAAACAAAGCCGCTAACCCGGCACTCTTCCATCGCCTGCAAGACTACAGCGTCCGCGTTTCGTGGAAGCAGGAAATCAAGCCCGCGCTGGAAAGCATTTTTGACGGCAACGTGTATCGCCCGATCCTGGATCGCATCAACGCGATTCATAAGGAAGTACTGCGCGGTCGCGTCTTTGTCGCCCTGCACATGCACGCGGGTGACGGTAACGTACACACCAACCTGCCGGTGAATTCCGACAACTACCAGATGCTGCAAACCGCCAACACGGCGGTCGATCGCATCATGCTGCTGGCCCGCTCGCTGGATGGTGTGATCTCCGGCGAACACGGTATCGGCATCACCAAGATCGACTATCTGCAAGACGACGAGATGGCCGCATTCTGGGCCTACAAAGAAAAGGTGGACCCGGCAGGCCACTTCAACCGCGGCAAGCTCATGCGCGGTGGCAATCTCGACATGGCCTACACGCCAAGCTACAACCTGATCGGTAGCGAATCGATTGTGATGGAGCAGTCGGGCATCGGCGAAATCTCGGCGATGGTGAAAGACTGTCTGCGTTGCGGCAAGTGCAAACCCGTGTGCTCCACCCACGTGCCACGCGCCAATCTGCTCTACTCGCCGCGCAACAAAATTCTCGGCACCTCGCTACTGATCGAAGCCTTCCTCTACGAAGAACAGACCCGTCGCGGTGTCTCGCTCGCCCACTGGGCCGAGTTCGATGACGTCGCGGCGCATTGCACCGTCTGTCACCGTTGCGAGAAGCCTTGCCCGGTGGATATTGATTTCGGCGATGTCACCATTGCTATGCGTAACCTGCTGCGCAAGCAGGGCAAGCAGAAGTTCAATCTGGGCACCGCTGCGGCCATGACTTTCCTCACCATCAAGGACCCGATGTTCATCAAGGGTATCCGCGAGGTGATGATCCGTTTTGGCTACGCCGCACAGAACAAGCTCTATCAACTGGGCAAGTCGCTACATCTGATCCAGGATCAGGTCGCGCATCCGCCGGCCACCGTGCACAAACCGACGGTGCGTACGCAGATCATCAACTTCATCAACAAACCCATGCCGGGCAACCTGCCCAAACGATCGGCGCGGGCGTTGCTGGATATTGAAGACGACAAGGTCATCCCGGTGATTCGTAACCCCAAGCTGAGCGCAGAAGAATCAGAAGCCGTCTTCTACTTCCCGGGTTGTGGTTCAGAGCGTCTGTTCTCGCAAGTGGGGCTAGCCACACAAGCCATGCTTTACGAAGTAGGCGCGACGACGGTGCTGCCACCGGGCTACCTGTGCTGCGGCTATCCGCAAACCTCGGGCGGCCAGGAAGATAAGGGGCAGCGCATCACGACAGACAACCGCGTGTTGTTCCACCGTGTCGCCAACACCCTGAACTACCTCGACATCAAAACTGTCATCGTCTCCTGCGGCACCTGTATGGATCAGCTGCAGAAGTACCAGTTCGAACGCATCTTCCCGGGCTGCCGTCTGCTCGACATCCACGAATACCTCATGGAGAAGGGCGTTAAGCTGGATGGCGTCGAGGGTACGCGCTACATGTACCACGACCCCTGCCACAGCCCGATGAAGACGTACGCACCGCTTAAGGTAACGAGCGAGCTCATGGGCACTGCTGTGCCGCTCAACGATCGTTGTTGTGGTGAGTCGGGCACGCTGGCCGTGACGCGCCCGGACATCTCGACCCAGGTGCGCTTCCGTAAACAGGAAGAAATGGAGCAGGGTGCCAACGAGCTGCGGGCCGATGGTTTTGCCGGTCAGGTGAAAGTGCTCACCTCCTGCCCATCATGCCTGCAAGGTCTGTCGCGCTTCCGTGATGATGCCGACACCGACGCCGACTACATCGTCGTTGAACTCGCCAAGAATATTCTGGGTGACAACTGGATGGCCGAGTATGTTAATCGCGCCAACACCGGCAGCATCGAACGCGTATTGCTGTAACTCAGGGGGAAACCAATCTTGATCGTTCGTCCCAATCAACATTGGTTCCTCTCTTTATTTAACTGGCGCGGGTCGGTACTACCGAACATCCTGTCACGACTCGCCTTGAACCTGTTGGTTTCGGTCAGTGCGGTCATTCTGCTGCCCTATTACGATAGCCTGGGACTACATCTCACAACAGCACCCTTCAGTCTTGTGGGGATTGCTATCGCCATCTTCTTGGGCTTCAGAACCAATACCAGTTATGCCCGCTTCAACGAAGCGCGTTGCCTGTGGGGCTCGCTTATCGTCACAACGCGATCGATTTCGCGTCAGATCAAAAGCGTTCTGCCGGACAAAAACGATGCGCGACTGGTCTCGCAACTACTCACAGCCTTCAGCTGGAGTCTCAACCACCAACTGCGTGGCACAAATCCGCGTTCAGATCTAGAGCGTCTGCTGCCAGCGCCTTTCTTGAGCGAAGTCCTCAATAGCCCACTCTACACCAACCGCATTCTGCTAGTTTTAGGCGAATGGTTAGGCCAAAAATATCGCAGCGGTCAGATCAGCGACATGATTTTCGTCGACATCGACAAGAATCTTGGAGAAATGGCACACATTCAAGGTGCTTGCGAGCGGATCTTGAACACACCAATTCCCTACGCCTACGGATTGATTTTGCGCAGAACCGTATATTTCTTCTGCGCCATCCTGCCGTTTGCGTTTGTCGATGACCTTCGTTACCTGACACCCCTGATCTCGGTTTTCATCTCTTACACCTTTCTTTCTTTGGAATATGTTGCCGAAGAAATTGAAGAACCTTTTGGCACCGAGCCCAATGATCTGGCACTCAACGCGATGTGCACCACCATAGAGATTGATCAACTGGAAATGAATGACATCCGACCGCTGCCTTCATCGATGCAACCAGACCCAAACTACCGGCTGAGCTAATCCGTGGAATCTGCACTCAATAAAAACGGCTGCCCCCTCTGCCAGACTACTGGTGAAGATGTTCTTTTCACTAACGATCTATACCGGATTATTGCGGTCAACGATCCGGCCTGGCCGGGCTTTTGCCGGGTCATACTTAACCGGCACGAAGCCGAAATGACGGACCTGCCGATTGAACACCGCTCAGCACTCATGGAAGCGGTGTGCGTGGTGGAATCGGCGCTACGCAAACTCATGCAGCCGACCAAGATTAATCTGGCCAGCCTGGGTAATGTGGTGCCGCACCTGCATTGGCACGTGATTCCGCGCTGGGCTGATGACACGCACTTCCCAGACCCGATTTGGGCTCCGGTACGGCGGGCTGACGCCCCGATGCGCCAGCAGCCGGATCGCGCCGCTCTGGTGCAGGAAATTACGCACGATCTGACCTGACAATTGCAGCCTAGAGCAACCGCTGCCGCTCTAGCGTTTGTTATGATGTCACCCATGGCTGGACTACAAACAAGCACCCCGACTCCGGAACAGATTCGTCTGCGTTCAGGCGGCAAGGTTTTGCTACTGACTTACCCGGAAACCGGTGAAGTGGCGCTAAGCGCCGAGTTCTTACGCGTCTCTTCGCCTTCGGCAGAAGTGCGCGGACACGGGCGGGGCAACGAGGTACTTCAGGTCGGCAAGGAAGCGGTCACCATCACCGGCATTGAACCCGTAGGTAACTATGCCGTAAAGCTGATCTTTTCGGATGGACATGACAGCGGTTTGTACTCCTGGGACATCCTCCATGAATTCGCCAGCAACCATGAGGCGCTCTGGCAATCTTATTTACAACGGCTGCACGCAGCCGGTCATACGCGCAAGGCATAACGTGACGACTCAGACAAACAATAACGCGAGCACGACCCACTTCGGTTACGAGACGGTCAACGAGCGAGAAAAAGCTGGCCGAGTGCGTCAGGTATTTGATTCGGTCGCCACCAAGTATGACGTGATGAATGACTTGATGTCCGGCGGCCTGCACCGTCTTTGGAAGACTTTCACCATTGGCCGCAGCGGCGTACGCCCCGGTATGAAAGTACTGGACATTGCAGGCGGCACCGGCGACCTGGCCAAGGCCTTCAGCAAGAAAGTAGGGCCCAGCGGTGAAGTCTGGCTAACCGATATTAATAACGCGATGCTCACCTGCGGTCGTGACCGTTTGCTCAACGCCGGCACCGTCATCAAGACAGCGCAATGCGATGCTGAAAAGCTGCCTTTCCCTGATGGCTACTTCGACATCGTCACCGTTGCTTTTGGGCTGCGCAACATGACGCATAAAGATGGCGCACTGGCCGAAATGCGCCGTGTACTCAAGCCAGGCGGCAAGCTTTTGGTACTGGAGTTCTCCAAGGTCACACCACTGCTCGCGCCCATCTACGATTTCTATTCCTTCAAAGTCATCCCGCAAGTGGGGCAGATTGTGGCCCAGGATGCCGATAGCTATCGCTATCTAGCCGAATCGATTCGCATGCACCCGGACCAGGAAACGCTGAAACAGATGAT
>Ga0181559_10007644_pt1 | contig 10036 bp, 9 predicted proteins | sample 011ome_21_FD_133752 | JGI IMG/M metagenome (GOLD analysis project Ga0181559, IMG submission 133752) | Coastal salt marsh microbial communities from the Groves Creek Marsh, Skidaway Island, Georgia - 011508AT metaG (megahit assembly) | ecosystem: Environmental > Aquatic > Marine > Intertidal zone... | reverse complement strand
CCCAAAACCCCAATCGCCATGCGCGCTTCCAGGAACATTTCACCCCTGCAAACCCTCGGTGCACAGATGGCATGATCACTCGCCGTGCCGAGATGCACGCTGAACGTGCCTGGGGGTTTAAAGAAACCAGCCACCCCACCTTAGCTGTTCCGCCGGGACATGGGGTCATTTAAGCAAGACTCAAATTGACACCTAATCCTCGCGCCAACGCCGAGGTATGCGCAGCGATATAACGGGCACCCAGTTGGGTGCCGGGTAACATTTGAAATCCGTGGCACGCACCGGAGAACATCTCCAGATCTACCGCCACCCCCGCCTGCATCAAGCGTTTGGCGTACTCAATATTTTCATCTCTGAACAGATCCAAGGTGGCTGTAAACATCCATGTGCTCGGTAAACCCGCAAAATCATCGACCCGCGCCGGCACCTGGGGAGCCATGGGCGCTGCCGTCCCCAAATAAGCACCCCAGCCATATTGATTACGGGCTCGGGTCCAGACAAACTCACCGACCAGAGGATCACCCGGATGGGCCTCGTCTCCGGTCAGATTGTCCAGCATCGGGTAAGTGAGGTGTTGATGACACACCGCGAACTCGCCTACATCACGCGCACGAATCGCCAGCGCAGCCGCTAACCCGCCACCGGCACTCTCACCCCCTACAGCAATGCGTTGGGGGTCTATACCCAATTCAGACGCTTGTTGATGTAACCAGGCCAAACCGGCGTAACAGTCATCCAAGGGCGCCGGAATCGGGTGTTCTGGCGCCAGTCGATAGTCAACCGAGAGTACCACTACACCGAGTTTTGCACAGATCGCTACATTACCTATATCGGAGCCTTCAGGCGCACCCATGATGTATCCACCACCATGAATGTGCAGATATCCGGCAGTCAACGCGCCCCGGGTTTGCGGTCTGTAAAGTAGACAACGTACCGGACCGTCTGCGCCTGACACATGCACTTCCTCACGGCTGACACCCGCCGCTTGCGCGTCGGCCATCACCGGATTCTGCCGACCAAAATCACGAAAACGCTCGAGATTTTCGTCCGTAATATCCGTTGCGGGCATGGCCTCAATGATCGGATACAGCTCCTCGGCCAGCAGATGCTTCGTGGACAAAACGTTCTCCTCAAAAAAATGGGTTCAGGGGGCACTATAAATGTCTGCTTCGGGTTGGCAAAGGGGTGGTTCGCGCCTGCATGCCCGTCAGGCTGAGCCAGCCCCGGCCTAACCACGAGGCTTCGCACCCCGTGCCCTGCAGGGGGCCTGCCGACACGAGTCACAGGCACCATGCACCCGCGTGACGCTCTCCAACAACCGGTTGTTCTCAACCATTGAGAACCTCTAAAGTACAGGCTCGCTTGGGGTGCAACCACCCTGAAGACAAGCTCAGGTCTTTCTGTCATCGTGTCTTTAAGCGAAGCAACATCAAGGGATAAAACAAGCGGGGGAAACACCATGCCAACGGTCATCAGCCACGACACACCTATCTACTATGAAGTGTTCGGAGCGAGCGAACCGACCCTGATTTTCGCCCACGGGATGGGCGGGAATGCGGCCAGCTGGTACAACCAGGTTGCTGCGTTTTCGCACAATCACCGGGTGATCACCTTCGATCACCGCTACTTCGCCCGATCGAGCTGTCCAGAAGCCGCCTTTAATCCGGCCTGGTTTACTGACGATGTGATCGCGATCATGGATGCCTGTGACGTCGAGCGGGCGATATTCATTTGTCAGTCCATGGGCGGCTGGACCGGCAGCCAGATGGCTGTGCACCATCCAACACGCACTATGGGTCTGCTCATGAGCCACACTCCCGGAGTGTTCGAGCATTCCAGCGCCGTACGCGATATGACTCAAGTAAGCCAAACCGTGAGTCGCCCTTTCACGGAAATTGGCAGCCCCGCCCTGGCGGCAGATTACCCCGAAAAAAACCGCGCGGGTGCGTTGTTGTACGCGCAGATCAGCCGCTTCAACGGCATTGACCCTAGCGTCATTCCCCGCGCGATTGGTGCCGCCAACCTTGGGGTCAACATCGAGACCCTCACGGACTACTCGATACCCACTCGATTTGTGACCGCGGATCACGACATTTTATTTCCACCGGATTTTATTCAGGCCATCGCAGAGCACTTACCGGGCGCGGAGTTCGTCAATCTGGGAGACGCCGGCCACAGCAGCTACTTCGAATCGCCCGAACGCTTTAACGAGACCCTGCACAGCTTCATTCAGACCATCAGTTAGCGGGCAGCCGGCGAACCCAAAACCGCAGATCACACCGGCTCATATCTTGCGAGAACCCGCCATAGGGCCCAATATTCAGTCAAATACAGGAGTTTTACCCCATGTCGGATCATATTCTTTACAGCGTCAGCAATGGCGTCGCCACTCTCACTATCAATCGTCCAGACAAAAAAAATGCCATGACCTACGCCATGCTCGGCGAGTTTATCGACACCCTGAGCCGCGCAGGACAGGCGCCAGATACCTCGGTGTTAATCATCACCGGCGTGCCCGGCGCATTTTGCGCTGGGACAGATTTAGCCGACCTCGCCACCATACCGGGTGCCCAACGCGGACTACGCGGGAGTGCTGAGGAACGGGGACGATGGTGGCCCATCGTCGAGTGTCCGGTCCCCGTCATCTGTGCCATTGATGGTCCAGCGGTCGGTATGGGCGCTGAATTCACCTCCCAGTGCGACTTCCGAATTGCCACCCCTAACGCCAAATTTGCATGGAACTTCGTACACCGTGGACTCGTACCTGACACCGGGGCAGGCAGCTGGTTGTTACCTCGCCTCATCGGCCCAACAAAAGCGTTACGCTTACTGTACACCGGCGATTTTTTAAGCGCCGAGGAAGCCGCAACGCTGGGCTATGTCGATGAGCTGGTTGCTCCGGAGCAACTCATGCACAGCGCCATGACACTGGCCAACGCCATCGCCCAAGGCTCTCCCTTTTCCCAGCGGCGTATCAAAGCACTGGTCTATGAGGGACTTGGCGCAGACGTCAGCGAACATATGCAACGCCATACTCAGGCCATGGCCGAGTGCTTCGCAAGCAACGACCACCACGAAGGTGTTGCCTCTTTTTTGGAGCGCCGCGCAGCAAAATTCACTGGAACCTAGCGCCTGCATGCCTCACGCTGTCTCCGCCATCGGTACACCGAGTTGGGTACAAAGGACCCACCGACACGCTTGTCAGCGAATGGTGTCCACCGACTGTTCCCAGTTCTGGCCGTCGAATGCCGTCACCTCTAAGAAATCGTACCCCGCATCCAGACAGCGGGCGTTGACATCAAAAGCGCCAGGATGCGAACGGGGTCGACTAAACGGATGTACGCCGCACATCGAACAAAAGTGGTGTTGTGCTGTACCGGTGTTGAAGCGATAAACAGACAATGTTTCGCGCCCCTGGAGCAACTCAAAATCTTCAGGCTGGGCAATGAGATTGATCATGCCTTTTTTCGCACAGATCGAGCAGTTGCAGGCTATCGCTCGGGGGACAACCAGGCGTACGCGAAAGCGGACGCTGCCACAATGACAGCCTCCGTCGTACCAATCTCCTTGGGCATCCATAACGCGATCTAACTCCGCTCAAGACTTCACAAAACGATAATGAGCCACCTGCCACTCGCTGCCTTTCGCATAAGCAAACATTTCTTCGCAGGCCATAAAGAACATACGCCAACGCTGCTGCCATATCTTCGCTTGCTCCGCCCCATAGGCCTCGTTCAAGGGCATCATGACCTGCTCAGCGCGAGCGTCCATGTTCTCAAGCCAATGGCGCGCCGTGCGCTCATAGTGTGTGCCATCGTGGACCCATTTTTCCTCAAGCTTCAGGTCATCCTGAAAGGCTGGCAATGTGTCCGCTGCCGGCATCAAACCACCGGTGAAGAAATAGCGTCCCATCCAGTTACTTTCACCCTCCACCTCAAACGGGTAGATCAAATCTTTGTGGCAGAAGATATGCACAAACAAGTGACCACCCGGCTTCAGCCATTGTGCAATGCGCGCCATCAGCGCCGCATAGTTACGCACGTGTTCAAACATTTCCACAGAGATGACTTTGTCAAAAGATCCGGGCGGCAGATCCAATTCGTTCACGTCAGCGGTCACCACCCGCAAGTTCGTCAGCCCAAGCGTTTCTATCTGACTTTCTATGTAGTGCCGCTGGGTCGCCGAGTTCGAGACTGCCGTAATCGTGACTTCTGGTTCCTGCTCGGCCAGCCACAACGAGAAGCTGCCCCAACCACACCCCAGGTCCAGCACACTGTCCCCTGGCTGGATATCCAAACGGCGCTTATACAACGCTAGCGTATTGAGTTCCGCATCCGCCAACGAGGCCGTTGCAGACGGATATATGCAGGCAGAATACTTCAGGCGTGGCCCCAACGCATACTGAAAGAATGCGGTCGGCACCTCATAGTGCTGCTCATTGGCCGCATCGGTGTGCAACGCAATCTCACTGTCTCGTAACGCCTGTGTACGCTCCTGCTTCATCGCTGCTGGCTGCCGCATTTCTTCGCGCAGGCGTTGTTTGACCAACTGACGAATCCCCACTCTAACCAGCGAGTCAGGAATCCATCCGGATTCTGCCAGAGTTATAATCGATGCCATAACGCTTCCTTAGTAATTACCGTGTACAGTTATCGTGATTGAGGTGCACACGGCGCGCGTAAAGTACCCGGCTGGGCCTGGTTGCAGAAGACCATATGCACATCGCTGATGACACGCTCGATAAAGCCGCCTTCGCAATAAGAGAAGTAAAATTGCCAGAGTCGTTGAAAACGCTCATCAAAACCCAACTTCAGCAGTTGTTCACCGGCTTCAGCAAAATTTTCTGACCACTGACGCAAGGTCTTTGCATAGTCCAGCCCAATATCGTCGAGGCTCACTAACTTCAGTGTGGGGGTCCGTGCTGAAGCTGAGATCAGGCGCGCCACCGATGGGATAAAACTGCCTGGAAAAATATGCTTCTTGATAAAATCAACCTCGCGCAGCGCACCCTCGTAGCGTTGATCGTCAATGGTGATCGCCTGAATGACAAAACGCCCACCCGGTGCCAGTAGCGCCTCTACCTGGCTGAAGTACTCGTCGAGGAACGGATCACCCACCGCTTCGACCATTTCCACTGAAACGATCTTATCGTATTCGCCACGCAGATCGCGGTAGTCTTCCAGCAATACCTGAACGCGATCCTGCAATCCTGCTGTTGCCACTCGCTCGCGCGCTTCTGCCTGCTGCGCGGCTGAAATTGTGGTGGTCGTCACGGATACATCGAAGTGCTGTGCCGCGTATATCGCCAACCCTCCCCAACCACTGCCAATTTCCAGAAGATGCTCCCCTGGTTGGAGTGCCAAAAGGGTACACAGTTGGTGCAATTTGTGGGCACTGGCCTGCTCCAGATCCCAATCGGGCTGGGCATACACGGCACTGGAGTACATCATCCGGGAATCCAGCCACAGCTGGAAAAAATCATTGCTCAGATCGTAGTGCGCAGCGATGTTGCGTCGACTACCCGCGCGGGTATTGGCGTTTCGCCAGTGCTGAATTTTCTCAAACCCCTGTTTCATCGAGCGAGTAAAGGCATTGTCTAAGCCCTCAAGAGCGGTTCGGTTAGCCACCATCAGGCGAACCAGTAAAGTCAGATCTGGAGTCTCCCAATCACCTTCTGCATAGGCCTCGCCTGCACCGACGGTGCCTCCCATTAACAATCGTAGATAAAAGCGTGGGTGGCGAACCTGCACCCGCGCGCAGCGACTCGAGGGCATTGGGGTACCAAAGATCATGGCCTCCCCTTGCTCTACAATTTCCAGCCCGCCGTGTTCGATTTGACGCAGGCTGCGCAGGACAACACGACGCGCAAAGCGCTGCAGCCGATTAGATCGAGCGACTTCAGTATTATTGTCCAGTCGAGCTGCCGGGGTGCGCATAAAAACGAGCTCCTTTAAGTTTGAGAAGTGCCGCCTGGTAATAGATACGGACTAGGTTACGGACATTTTGTTGGGGATGTTTGAGGCGCCACAACAGTGCCCCCCAAAGACCGACGGGGCGAGGCCGTAGATCCAGCACCGCTGAGAACACCCGTTGTTCTTGTTCATACACCTGCATCTTAATGTTGATGTGGTCGCCCGACACACGAAAGCGCCAGCCGTAGTTCAGCGACATAGGCAAGAACGGTGAGACATGGAATGTCTTCTCAAATCGCCAGGTGTCCGAGGCCGTCCGCTGCAGGACATAACAATGATCCTCGTCCCAGGGAGTATTCGTAATGTGCGCTAAAATCCACAGCAGTTCGTTGTGTCGGGTGACAAAATAGAAGGACACGGGGTTAAAAGATCGGCCTACCAGGCTCGGCTGTGTAAGCAACCAAATCTGGTCATCCGGTGCAACATTTTGATCAGTCAAGTGAGCCACCCGTTGACGATCAAAATATTTGGAAGACTGGGGCCGAAGCAACCAAGGCAACTGAGTTTGGGTCAGGTCCGTTAACGTCATCCAAACCGGATAACGGAAATGATGTTTGATGTCGAATTGCCGTTGGTGGGTGACCGTACCGGCAAACAGCCCTTCCGTTAAACCCGGCTTGCCCAAACGCTCAGGCTGCACGGCTGAGTTCTGACTGCAGTAACTGATCTGCGGCACGTATCCCACTGACAAAACCATCTTCGTGGAATCCTGCACCCCAGTAGGCACCGGCGTACTGTATCCGACCCGCAGAAATCTCCGACCAACGTTGCTGTGCCGCATAAGATTGCTGAGTGAACTGCGGGTGCGCGTATGCACCTTGCCAATGGACCTCCTTGGGGACCCTTGGCGGGTTCAGGGTCACAAAAAAAGATTCAGTACAGGTTAGGCCCTGCAGCTCATTCATCCAGTAGGTGATCGTGTATTCGTCGTCCTGCCCTCTGGTTACGTTCCAACTCGACCAACAGTCTCGATGACGCGGCATAAACGTCGTGTCCGAATGCAGATAAATCTGATTGGGCTGATACGCAATGGCGCCAAGCACCGCTTGTTCCACCGCGGTTGGCATGCTAAGTGCGGCTAACGCCTGATCTGAATGGCAAGCCAGTATCGCCGCATCAAAAACTTTGTCTTCAGACGACGCGTTGCCAACGAACACCTGCGACGCGGTGCGTTGAATTGTGCTCACCTCGGCACCCAGATGGACCACCCCTGAAAATGATTGCGCAAAAGCATCGACATAACAGGACGACCCGCCCTGCACGACCCGCCAGCTTGGGCGGGCAGACACCTGCAACATACGGTGATTACGCATGAACTCGACCACATGACGCAACGACAACTGTAGGCTTTGTGACATGGGCTGCGACCACAGCGCCGCGCACATAGGGACAATGTGGCTGTCGATGAAGGCCCGGCCATACCCCTCGGCGGACAAGTAGTCGCCCACTGAACAGTCCGGTATGGGGCCGCTGCGAAGCGATTTGTAAAACCGAGTGAGGTCCCACCATAAGCGCCAGAAGTCAGGGCGTAATGCTTGCCGCCGGTTGGCCAGAATCGCCTGCAGATCCCCGGTGCCATACTCCAATCCAGATCGTTCGTCACGGACCGCAAAACTCATGTGCGACGGCTGCGAACGCACATTTAACTCGCTTAGCCACTGACTGAACTGCGGGTAATTCAACTCATTGAACACGATAAACCCGGTATCGATCTGCACTGAGCCCTGGGCCACATTGATGGCGTGGGTGTCCGTGTGACCACCCAGTCGGTCCTCTTGTTCAAACAGTTCCACCTGACACCCATGCCCCTGCAGGCGCCACGCCGCCGACAACCCCGCGATGCCACCGCCGATAACAGCCACTTTCACGAGGATTTCTCCAGCACTCGCGGTGGCGGCTCACGTATTTCCCAAACCAGGCCCAGGACCGCCATCATGCGCAGCGTGTAATAGGTCATATCAACCTGCCACCAATGAAAGCCTTGGCGAGTCGACCCACAGTAATGGTGGTGATTGTTGTGCCAACCTTCGCCGAGTGTGAGCAGCGCCAGCCACCAGGAATTCCGCGAATCATCCGTAGTCTTGAAAGGGCGTTTTCCCCAACGATGCGCCAATGAATTAATCGACAACGTCACGTGCAGAAGGACCAGCGTAGACACCAAGAATCCCCAGAAAAGCAATTGCAACCCACTGGTGCCCCACGCTGGCAAAAAGTGTTCGATGCCCGCGCCAAGGCCGTACACCAGCAGCGCCAGCACAACCGGCGCGGTGATGTCGAAGCGGTCCAACCATATCAACTCCGGGTAGCGGGCGAAATCTTTGATTTGGTGCGTACGGGTAGAGAAATGCTTATCACATAGGAACCAGCCTATATGCGACCACCAAAATCCGCGCCGGGCATTATGCGGGTCCGGCGCCTGTTCCGTATGTTGATGATGTTGTCGATGATGGGCTGCCCACCACAACGGGCCGCGCTGACCTGAGGTTGCCGCGACAAAGGCCCAAAACAACTGGTTGAGGCGCCCGGTTTTGAAGGTTTTGTGTGCAAAATAGCGGTGATAAAAACCCGTGATCGCAAACATCCGTACCACGTAGAGCACAGCAGCGACAAAGACATCAACCAGCGCCACCTCAAAGAAAAACACGCCAACCAACGCAATCACGTGGAGCGCGATAATCGGCACCACCCTCAGCCACTCGACGGTTTCAGATTCAGGCTCCGGCTTTAGCCGATAGGAGTCCACCCATGAAATGACCTGTGACCAAATCATGTTCTGATCAAACTTTGCACTACCCTCACCCTGACTCTCACTCCCTTCTTAAGCAGTCTATGCAAAAATAAGGGGTTTGCAAATTCGGTTTCATCAAACACCCATATTCACGTGCTTTTGCAAGACTGGCGTTTATGCTCGGCGCACCGCTGCGGTGGTGGCGGCGGCTGCGGTTAGTCCACGGTAAAGCCGCAGACCCACCTGATGATGGCCTGTGGAGCCGATTTTTCATTCGCAGTCATACCGAGATTCACGTATAGGAGAACCATATCGTGCGGCAACTCGTCTGGTTTCGTAACGATCTGCGCACCGCTGATCATCCGGCACTCATCCAAGCCATGGCCTGCGGCGAAACCATCGCCTGTTATTGTATTTGCGTGGACCAATGGCGCACGCACGACATGGGTGACCGACGACTAGCCTTCATACAACGCACGCTGACCGACCTGGCCGGGGGGCTCGCAAAACTTAACGTGCCGCTGAAGATTTTGATCACCCCGCACTTCGAGGAGATACCTGAGGCATTGGTTGAACTCGCCACGGCGTTAGCGGCCAAACAGGTCCACATCACCGACGAATATCCAATTGATGAACGTCGCCGCGACCAACACTGTGCCACCGCTTTGGCCCACGCCGGCATCGCGCTGCAGCGGTATACCGCGGACACCGTGTTCGCACCGGGCACTGTGATGACGGGGGCCGGCAAACCCTATACGGTTTTCTCTCCGTTCTACAAGCAATGGCGGGGCCGCCTTGGCACAATCAGCACGGCACAGTCTGCCGTACCACCTTCACAGGCACCCAGCGCTGTGGCCAGTGACCCCATCCCAACGGCTTGGGGCGGCGTTCCCGCCGAACTCGAGGAAACGCTGTGGCCAGCCGGTGAGGCCGCCGCACAGCGGCAGTTGTTCCGCTTTCTTGAAGACCGCATCGACGACTACGGGGCTGCGCGCGACATACCCTCAGTTCAAGGCACCAGCGGGTTGTCTACCCACCTGGCGGTGGGGGCTATCGCACCGGCGGCGTGCGTTCGAGCGGCACTCGCCCTACAGGCTCTGGACCCCCACGGGGGGGACAGTGCAGAAAAGTGGATCGCTGAAATCGCCTGGCGCGATTTCTATAGGCACATCGTTGCCCTGTTCGATCACGTCAATTTTGGCCACGCGTTTAAGCGCGAGTACGATCGATTACGATGGCGTCAGGCACCGGATGAACTCGCCGCCTGGCAGCGTGGCGAAACCGGCTATCCCCTGGTCGACGCCGGTATGCGCCAACTGCTCGCCACGGGATGGAT
>Ga0181559_10007634_pt1 | contig 10044 bp, 9 predicted proteins | sample 011ome_21_FD_133752 | JGI IMG/M metagenome (GOLD analysis project Ga0181559, IMG submission 133752) | Coastal salt marsh microbial communities from the Groves Creek Marsh, Skidaway Island, Georgia - 011508AT metaG (megahit assembly) | ecosystem: Environmental > Aquatic > Marine > Intertidal zone... | reverse complement strand
GCACCGGCTCGTCTTCAGTCAGATACGTTTGATTCTCGCGGTGCTTGCTGGGCTAACTTCCGTGGACACACGACCCAGTGCTACACCATACTTCCTCCGAACCGTGAAAACTGTGTTGGTCAGGGGGTGGACGGACCTGGAACGATGCCAATGAGCAGCAATCACCAAGGTGGTGCTCATGTTCTGATGGCGGATGGTGCAGTCGTGTTCATGACCGATTCGATCGAAGCGGGTGACTCCACCGCCGGTGCGGTAAGACTAGGCCGAACCGGTCCCCGTGCACCTGGCAAGCCTAGCCCTTATGGACTTTGGGGTGCCCTAGGCACCAAAGGTGCCAAAGAAACGATCGAAGAGCAATTGAATCAGTAACACTCAAAGTTACGCATCTACTTTGCAAATCACGCGAACCTCGTTCAGCTTTGAGCGAGGTTTTTTTGTTCAACACAATAAATGAGTCATTGGTGAAAACCGCATAGCAACTGCGTGTCACGTACCACGTCTGGCAAAGCATTTAGCGTGCTTCTTCTCAAAAGTTTGAATGATACTGCTGCAAAGCAATCATCGATGTTCAATCGGCAATGACAAAACTTAGGTGAAGTTCTGCGTGCCGGCAGTGAAGCAACTCGGTTTCACTTCGAGTCATTTCTCCAAAATAGGGATGCTCCAATAACGTCGTGTTGGACATCAATTCCGAGATCGACTCAGCATAGTGCTGCATTGCCAACGACAGATCGACTTCTTCGTTGGGCCAAAAAATATCCTGCGTTTTTGCGGGCAATCTGAATCCTGGTTTCATCCCATTTTTCAGCACCCGATTCTTCATTCGCTTGGCGATAAACCTCAGTAACCAGGGTGCTTTCGTCACAGCAGATTTGCCTAAACCAATATCGATAGAACGGGCCAAGTGTTCAACGATCTGCGGCAAAGAAAATCGCCCAGTGGTGATCAATTGCTTACCAGCGTATTGAAGTTGAGCAAGATCCTCTGCAGTAGCGAGCGCGTCGGCAAGTCTTTCAAACTTCAGCACGGGCCTTGGATGTTTGGTCATCATTTGCGCGTATGGTTCGACTTGGACATTGAAAATAGCGAAACTCATTGGCAAAACACCAACTCGCCGACTGCTGTTTGCAGAGTGATGCTTCTGACGAATGAAAACTCATCCTCAAAAAGCATAGAAACTACTCCGCCTCACACGGATTCGTCAAACTTCCGATCCCCTCAATTTCGACCGTGCAACGATCGCCCGCTTGCAAGAACCGAGGTGGCTGCATGGCTGCACCGACTCCGGGGGGTGTGCCGGTGAAGATTAGGTCTCCCGGATGAAGCGTGACAATTTGAGTGAGATGCTCGATCAGCGTTGGAATGTCAAAGATTAGCTGTGCCGTTGTACTATCTTGAACGGTTGCGTCGTTGAGATGCATGCGCACTCGAACGTTGGACGGATCGGGTAGTTCATCGGTCGTGACAAGACACGGCCCAATCGGTGCGAAAGTATCAAACGTTTTCCCAAGCAACCACTGGCCGCCAGGCCTCCCCTTTTGCCAGTCTCTTGCAGACACATCATGACCGCAAGTGTATCCGAGGACGTAATCCATCGCGTCTTTCGCCGCAACATGTTTTGCGGTTCGTCCGATCACCACCACCAGTTCGGCTTCATAATCAACTTCCTTCGAAACCTTGGGCAGCACGATCGCATCGCCTGCGCCAGAGAGCGTCGACAGAAACTTGTTAAAGACAACGGGTTCAGTCGGAATCTCTGAACCGGTTTCGATCGCGTGATCACGATAGTTCAAACCGATGCAGATAATTTTTTGTGGGTTCGCAACGGGTGGCAAGAGACGAGCGGGTGAACGAACCCATTGATCTTTGTGCGGACTGGGTAAATCACGAAACCAAGTTTTGTCCAGTTGAGTCACATCTGCATCGCTGGATAACTCGACACCGAGTTGACGCAGCGGACAGACTTGTCCATCTCGATAAAGAGCGTGCTCGATGTTTCCGTCTGAATGTTGATATCGACAAATTGCCATGGATTAGTCGCCTCAGTTCCTTGCTGTTGTTCCGTGCTACTGATGAGAGCTTTCACGCGTCAGTTGCTGATCCACTTCGTTACTAACGATCACGCCATAATTGATTGCCCCCAGCCATCCACTCATGATGATGCCGACGCTGCCTGCGTGATACATCCCGCCAACTTGCTGAGGAAGATCGCGACTGACGGACAATCCTTCGAATTTGGTGCCAAAGCTTGCCCCCATCTCATGCTGGGTGTAGTGATGAAAGGTTCTCGGAGTGGCAGCGTCGACCCGATCAATTTTGGATCGAATATCGGGTAAGTATCGACTCAGTGCATCCAACGTGGTTTCGATCAAATCTTGTTTGCTGGCAGCATACTCTTGCTCGTTCAAATCTGCCCAATCTGACCAATTTGCATTGGTACTACTAACCACCGCAAATCTTTTCTTCTCTTTCTGAGGACGAGTTTTGGGATAGTAAAAGCTGAACGTTCGGCTTGTGATATCACGGCTCAAAAGCAGGTCGGTACGAAAATCTTTGGCAGTACTAGTGAAGAAGAGATCACCCGTTGATTCGTCAATTTCTTCTCCCTCTTTCAATGCCATGTAGACTTGTGTGCTGCTATTGTTCAGCCGAACTTCGCTCGCGCGATCCACATAAGCTTTGTCCAATTTCTCTGGGCCGATCATCTTCAGTAGCGTGGTTCTTAAGTTGGCATTACTGACAACTGCACGACACGCAATTCGTCGACCATGCGTTTTCACCGCCGAGACTTTTCCGTTTGCCACTTCGATTTCATCCACTGGGCAATTGATTCGGATATCAACACCGTTGGAGACGAGCTCTTTTTTCATTCGTGCGACGAGATCTTCGGTGCCACCCTCATAGATAAAAACACCTTTACTCATGAAGTTACTAAAGACGATACCGTAGGTGATCGCAGGATCTTCCAGTGTTGATCCATTGGCATAGGTGATCGGCTCCATCAGCAAGCGAACAACATCATCGCGTCCTGGAAAAAACCGATCGAAGAGTTGGCGAGTTGTGGTTGCCTGGTCATCATAAAAATTCATACCCCGAGCCGTATCAAAGAAATCATTGACCGTCTGGTGCGCAATACCAAAGTCTGATGTTAGCAGTTGCGTAAAATCCTCGCGGTTGAACGTGGTGGTGAGCGAAAACTGCGGGTTATCAAAGCGAATATTCTTAAGCTGTACGATTCGATCAGAGATATCTTTTGACCAGTAACGGCGACAAGATTTAATCATCCCGTGCGGAAAGCCATGCAGTGAGATATCAAAAACATGTCCTCCGGGTCTAAGGAACCAAGTTGCTAGGCCTCCCAATTTGTAATGCTGTTCCAGCAGTAACACTCGGTGGCCTGCGCGACCAAGAATATTGGCCGAAGTCATCCCGGCCAAACCACTTCCAATCACCACCACGTCGTACTCGTTCGACGCACCTTTGAGAAAATCACGAGGCATAGAAGACTGAACACAGTTTGGGGAGAAAAAAATAGAGCGGACTATAAGTTACCGAGGCAGAGGGATTGATGACACCGGACAAAGCATCAAACCAGCTAGCGCATGGTGTGGTTTTTCCAAAAAAAGATGCACCGAAAACGAATCCCGCAGATGCAGAGCTAGGACGAGAAAATTTCAGGAAAAAAACCCACTAGAGATGAGTTTTTACGGACCAGAAGAGGCCTGTGGCATCAGCGGTTGCAACTCCGCGTAAATACCTACCTGTGTCTCTCGCGGCATCCCACCGTCGAGAATTAAGCCAGCACCATCCACCAGCCAGCGTTCATCGAGCAACCGAATACTTTTCCCGAATTCAGCGACGAAGGTTTCTCGTCCGATTCCAGTACTAATGACATCGTGAGAACCTCGAAATACTGCCTCATGCGGCGGGGGTAATACTGTCGCCATTCGCTTGGTTCCATTAGACGAAGAGACCACCGCCGCAAGCTTCCACCTACTGTCTCGAGGATCATTGAGTACCTGCATCGTGACCAGAGACTCACCTGCCGAAACCGGAACTCCGGCGAACCAAGTTGGCGACGTCTCCCCGGATTCCCACAATGAACTGTAGACCACTTGGTATTGCATCCCCGGCGGCAAAGGGTCGGGTAGACGCACTCGAACACGGTAACTAAGCGGCTGGTCGCTCGGGCTTCTCGTCGCGGCGATTTCGGTTGCCTTGGAAGGAGCTAAGTATCCAAACTCTTGACGCATCACCTTTAGCTGGCTCTCGCGATCGGCCAATTGACGCGAAGTATTCCAGAGGGCAATGGCTAATGCCGAAATGGTCACCAGCCCGATTGCTTCACGTAAACTAAAACGCAACCTCCCCTGTTGAGTACCAGGACTTGATTTTGCGTGATCTTCTGGCTTTTCTTGGCTAGCAGACTGTGTCATGTGAGATTTTAGGAGATTGTCGACTTAACTCGTTGGCCTGCTACGTTAGCAACTTGGCCCTTTTGTGGCAAAATCTAGCGACCCGATCGCCCAGCAATTGCCCCAAACCAATACCCAGCAAACTAGCTATTCTGAGAGACCAATGTTTGCTGCGACCGATTGATCACCAAGACGCGTGCAAATGGGATGCTACCGAACAGCCATCGCCACCCGACACGGATGCAGCGAACTCGCAATACGGAATAAGCCATCACCCTAACTCACGCCGAATCCGGATCAGAGCAAACAGAAACCATTCAGCAAAATCAAACAGAATCAGAAATCCGGTCAAAACAAGTTGCGATGAAAGAGACTCAACAAGATTGGAAATGCGATGCAAAATGATCATCCGAATCGACTGGAGAACCCGCCACAAAGCCAAATCGAGCTGATTTGGGATGGGGGTGTCGTCGCGGTTGTGGATAAGCCCGCCGGCCTACCAACCCAAGCCCCCAAAGATTTCGATTCGCTCGAGACACGAATTCGCGTCCAGTTTGCTGATCGCGGCCAGTACTTCGCTTTTCCCCATCGCCTTGATCGGCCGGTTGGCGGACTCATCTTGGTTGCTTTTCAAAAACGAGCGGCAAGACTGCTAGGATCACAATTCGAATCAAGAAAAATCGAAAAGCAGTACCTTGCGTGGGTGAACGGTGAGGTGCAACCAGAAACTACCGAATGGACTGACCACCTGAGAAAGATTCCCGATCAGGCAAAGGCAGAAATCTGTGGGTCGGATTCATCCCAAGCCAAACTCGCTCAAACGCTCGTGGAACGACTGCGCTATGATGAAAGTCATCACTGCAGCCTCGTAAAGCTCCATCCTCTAACCGGCCGAATGCACCAACTGCGTGTGCAGTCCAGTCATCGAGGCCACAACATTTTGGGTGATACGCTATACGCACCAACTACCTCGGAAAAGGGTTCCCCTCCGCAATGGATCCAATCGTTGACTCAAGATCCGACCAGATCAAACCATACCGCTGGAGCAGAACGCACTGAGGTCGATCGGTCGAAAAGCCCGACCGGCTCCAATCAAACGGAGGACTGGATTGCCCTGAGAGCTCATTCTATCCGCTTCTTTGACCCTCGAAACTCGCTTCCGGTCTGCGTTTCGGCAAACAGTGATTGGATAACAGCCGACGGAGGCGAATAATCAAAAATTGCGAGAGATTGGCTTTGCTCCCAGGCACCGAGTAACCGAGACAAGACGACCCCACCTACCACCTCGGCTCTCTCTCTTTTGCGACCCGATGGCAAGCGACAACCTTGATCAAAAATGGCATTCAAGACTGTTGTCGTTCTTGGCCGAATTTCGGTTCTCTAGGGATACTTTCACAACGCGTAGCCCAATCCCTACGACTGACTGAGTCATAGAAAAGCTGAAAAAACGGGTACTGGCAGTTTCCGGTGTTAATTCCGAGACGACTCCCGACCTAACCGGGTTTCTGCAACAATCAGGGAAAGGGTCCAGGACAGCAACGACTCTATTGGTAATCTCTCGATTTTCTGGGAACAATCGGATCTAGAAGTCTGGTCCACCTTGTGGAGCAACTTGACCTTGGCGGCAGTCACAGTGATCGCAGGTCACAGTGATCGCAGGTCACAGTGATCGCAGGTCACAGTGATTTTGCAACTCGCGATCGCTTGCTCGGTGAGGTCTGTACAAGAATAATCGGAAAGATCCGTTTAAAAAAAGTCGGGTGTTACCCAAACGAATTCCAAAGGACTCGAAAATGCTGCGAATCGGCGCAGTTTCCTACCTAAACACCAAGCCATTAATCCATGGGCTCAACGAGAGACTTGGTGAGCGAGGTCGTCTCACGTTGGCTCTACCCAGCCAACTTGCGGACGACCTGCGTGGAGGACAACTCGATGTCGCATTGATCCCGTCGGTAGAGTACTTCCGTGGGACGGGAGATCCGAATTTCGAGTACCGAATCATCTCCAATGCGGCCATTGGCTGCAGAGGCCCGGTGTGGAGTGTCCGATTACTGAGTCGCGTTCCGACACGGCAGATTAAACGCTTGGCATTGGATGAGGGGAGCCGCACAAGTGCAGCGATGGTGCGAATTTTGCTCAGTGAGATGCATGGTATCCAACCAGAAACCGTTCCTTTCCCCATGAACACCGAGGCGGAGTCGGTGGACGCGGACGCGGTGTTGATGATTGGAGATCGAGCCATGCATCCCGAACGTGGAGTCTACCGCGAAATCTGGGATCTTGGTGATCGCTGGTGTCGGCACACGGAACTACCATTTGTATTTGCGATGTGGGTCGCTCGGATTAAAAAGTGTGCAGTCTCACCCTCAAGTGAGCCGTTTGAGTCGAGTGACGGCTTGTCGGTCAACCATCATGAGTTGAGTGAATTAGCACAAGTGCTTGAATCGAGTCGCGATGACGGGTTGGAAAATTTTGAGTGGATTGCCAAGAATGAATCGGCGGCCCACGGACTCACCGCCGAAGACTTACATCGCTACTTTGCCGAGAACTTGCACTTCACTCTCGGACCAGGCGAACGGCTTGGTTTAAAAACCTTTCAAGAAAAGTGCCAGTCATTAGGTTTGGCACCCCAAACAAAATCCTCCCTTCCTGAATTCATCTGAGAAGACCATGACTAATGCCGCATCAATACGCGACATTCTAGAAAAATCCGTTTCGGGTGAACGAATCAGCCCAGCCGAAGGTGTCAAGCTACTTCAAAGCCACGACCTTGCCGCAATCGGGTCAGCAGCGGATCAAGTCGCTCGTCGCCTCCATCCTGAAGGCTATCGAACCTACAACATCGACCGTAACATCAATTACACGAATGTCTGCACAGCGGTCTGTCATTTTTGTGCGTTTTATCGCGGACCAAAAAGCGACGAAGGCTATGTCCTTTCAACTGAGCAAATTCTGGAAAAGATTGCCGAAGCCGTGCAACTCGGTGGGAATCAAGTGCTCATGCAAGGTGGCTTGCACCCAAAATTCAAGCTGAGTTGGTACGAGGACCTGTTGCGCAGCATCAAGTCCGAATTTCCTCAGGTCAATGTGCACGGCTTTAGTCCACCTGAATTTCATCACTTCACCAAAGTTAACAATCTGAGCATCGAAGAAGTTCTATCGAGACTTCGTGAGGCCGGCCTAGGCAGCATTCCGGGCGGGGGAGCAGAGATTCTTGTTGACCGAGTGCGCAATGAATTGACTCGCGGCAAAGTCATGTCAGACGACTGGCTGAACGTGATGCGCGTTTGGCACAAAATGGGAGGGAAGTCCACCGCAACCATGATGTTTGGCCACGTGGAAACGCTCGAAGAACGCATCGAGCACATGGAACGCCTACGACAACTTCAAGATGACACGGGTGGATTCACTGCTTTCATCAGCTGGACTTTCCAACCAGACAACACCACACTTGCGCACATCCCTGCGGCTGGATCCTTTGAATACCTAAAAACGCAGGCAATCTCGAGACTGTACCTCGATAACATTCCCAACATTCAAAGCAGCTGGGTGACTCAAGGATTAAAAATTGGTCAACTTGCAATGTTATTCGGCGCCAACGACATGGGTAGCCTGATGATCGAAGAGAATGTTGTGGCGGAGGCAGGCACCGTTCACTACCTGTCCCTTGACCAAATACGCGAAGCAATTGAAGAACTGGGGTTCGAAGCAAGACAGAGAGATGTCTTTTATCAATTAATGGATGAAGAAACTCAAAAGCGAGCCATTGAAGCTAATCGAAACCGACAACCGAAGCAGATCGTCGAGCTCACCACCGCCTAACATCCAACGTTCTTTCCAATCGATTCGACTGATTTGGTAGCCACAATCATCAGCGGTGCTACCTTTCGTGGTGTGTGGGTGCTAATTCCGTTGCGTCCAGTTGAAATATCGAACAATCTTTTGCACAGTATCACTCACTTATGCTCAGTGTCACTCACACTGTTCTAGATTTTCAATCCATAACCAGAGGCGTTCTCCATGGCACAACTTGCACACCACGTGTTCTTCACACTCAAAGATCGGAGTGATGAATCAATCGAAACGCTTCTTGCCGCCTGCAAAAAATACCTCGACAACCATGACGGACTCGTGGGATTCTCGGTCGGCCGAAGGGACCATGAATTGAACCGACCGGTCAATCACGACTTTGATGTTTCGCTACACACCATTTTTGCGGATCGTGCTGCACACGATGTTTACCAAACCGCAGAACGACACTTACAGTTCATCGAAGAGAACAAAGAGAATTGGGCGGAAGTCAAAGTCTGCGACAGCTTGCTAGACTGACCGATACCGCTTCCACTCGAAATGGACAACCACAACAAGTCCATTTTTAAAAAGCACCTAAACAATCGTCTAGAACGATTACGTTAGGTGCTTTTTCAATTGAATTCCACAAAATTTTGAGCGGTCAAAAAACAGAAGTAACAGATAACTGAGTTATAATCTGTTTCAGTCTTGGGATTGCATCAACCGACCTGCGAGAATTCAGCGCAAGAAGGAAACATAACCATTTCAAACGGTCGCACTACCCGCAATCACAATAAGAATGAACGGCAGGACAGCGAGGTAGCAGAAAGCCGTATCAAACAACAAGTGATTGCAAAGCAAACTACCACAGAGCTGGATAAACCATCTCGAATCTTGCGACAATCAATCGAACACGACTGCAAAAAACCATGAGACAATCGATCGCTCATCGATCACTACTGACGATCTGCATCTTCATCTGTGGACTTTTTACCGAGGCTCACGCGCAGCAAACGGAGCCAACGGCAGTGAAGGTTGGTAAAAATCAAGTCTCCGAGAAAACAGCCAACCAAGAACTGGCATCAAGCGATCGTGGCCTTCAGTCTCTCGGTCAAAACAGCATCGTTTTCAGTGAACAGGTACAACCGCTTTTGAGGAGGCACTGCGTACGCTGTCACGGAGAAAATAACCAAGAGGCTGATCTGCGTTTGGATCAAATTGATCGCATTGTGAATCGATCAGCCGCCGACCCATCCGTCGCAGCGGTTATTTGGGCTGGAAAATCTTCGGCCAGCACATTGATTCATCGCGTCACGGATCCCGACAAGGGCGACGTGATGCCACTTGACTCCGAACCGCTTTCGAAAATGGAAATCTTGATTTTAAGGCGTTGGATTGATGAGGGAGCAACAATTGACAGTCCCGCTAACGATAGCGTCCTAGGGGAACAACAACACTGGGCCTATCAAACCATCAAACGACCGGAAGTGCCGACCTCGGACAATTGGGAATCACCCATCGATCGATACGTTGATGAAAAACTGATGAAACAAGGACTCTCTTTTTCCAAGACGGATGATCCGGGACGTTTACTTCGGCGTGTCTTTTTAGCACTCACTGGTCTGCCTCCGACCCCACAGCAAGTCGAGTCTTTTGTAAGCAGCCCAACACTCGCCCACTATGAATCCTTTGTGGAGCAATGTCTTCACTCGCCTCACTACGGTCAGCGATGGGCGGTTCATTGGTTAGATATGGCGAGATACGCTGACAGCAACGGATTCCAGGCAGATCAAATCCGTGACAACTGGGCGTACCGAGATTGGGTCATTCGCGCGTT
>Ga0181559_10007632_pt1 | contig 10048 bp, 15 predicted proteins | sample 011ome_21_FD_133752 | JGI IMG/M metagenome (GOLD analysis project Ga0181559, IMG submission 133752) | Coastal salt marsh microbial communities from the Groves Creek Marsh, Skidaway Island, Georgia - 011508AT metaG (megahit assembly) | ecosystem: Environmental > Aquatic > Marine > Intertidal... | reverse complement strand
GGCCGCGGCGCCCGCCGCCGCCGCCGCCGCCGCCGCCGCCGGAGGTGGCTCGTGCGAAGGAGGCTTCGGCGCGATGCTGCGAGGCTCCCTGGAGTGAGCGTCGCGCCCGAAACCCAACCTGATTACCTTATTTACCTTGTTTTATCCTGTCTTTATATTATTTACTCGTGAACGCGTTTCGCCGTGAACGCTCGCCCGTCTCCTCGCGCGAGCGCTCGGTTCGTTTCGGCGGCGGACGCGCGTTTTCTTCAAAAGTTGCCACAATATTTTTATGTTTAATTTCGTCGCACTCGCTGTCATCGAGGCGACCAGATCTTCCGCGCGCGAACGACGCCGACGACGACGCGCTCGCGCGTCATGGCGACGCGGTGACGCCATGAGACCCAAAGTCCGCGCCGCGCTCGAGGCGGCGCAGAAGCCGAAGCCGACGACAGACGCGACCGCGGCGGACGACCGCGCGCCTCCGCCCGACGACGACGCGGCACCGATCGTCGCCTCGTCCTCCCCCGCGCCCGCGCCCGCGTCCGACGCGGACGCGGACGCGGACGCGCCGCGCGCGTCCTTGCCCTTCTTCGGCGACCAGTGCGCGATATGCCAAGAGGACGTCTCGCGACGCGGACGCTTGGACTCGTGCGCGCACGTGTTCTGCGTCGCGTGCATCAAGCGATGGGCCAAGATCGAGACCCGGTGTCCGCTGTGTAAGGCGCGCTTCTCGTTCATTCAACCCGAAGACGTCGACGTCGACGTCGACGTCGACGTCGCGGGGGAAGACGGAACGTCAACCGACGCGAAGACGAAGACGAAGACGACGACGACGACGCGGGGGGGAAGTCGCGGAGGAGCGAAGAAGCCTAATAAGCCGCTGAAGAGGATATACCTCCCGCGGCGCGACCAGACGTACGAAGACCCGGACGGCGGCGAGCTGCCCGACGGCGTGGACGTCGAGACCGTCCTCTGCGGCCGATGCGGTGAGACTGCTTCCCGTACGACCTCGTTCGCGAAGTGCACGCCGTTCCTTAAGGACTTTGGACTTTCCCCGCCCGCGCTTTCCTTTCGGCGTTCGTTTAACCGGCGAGACGTTCGACTGACCCCGACGCGTCGGCGCTTTAACCCCACCAGGCGACGGCGGCGACGAGGATAAGCTCATGCTGTGCGACGGCTGCGACCAAGGGTACCACTGCTACTGCGTCGGGTTAGACGAGGTGCCGTACGACGCGTGGCGGTGTCTCATTTGCGCGAACGACGAATCTGATTCTGCTGACGTGGACGCCGTCGACCAATCGGACGCGGACGCGGCGCTCGCGCGGGGACTTCAACGCGCGGAGGACGACGACGCGGAGGCGGCGGCGTCCGCGGCGGCGTTCGCCGCCGCGCGCGCGAGAGCCGCGCGGCTGCGCGCGGCCTCGAGCGCGCGGAACGTCAACCGACGCGGCGGGCGCGGCGGGCGCGGCGTCGGCGGCGTCGGCGTCGGCGTCGGCGGCGGGATCCGCTCGACGCCGGCCGCGACGGACGATCGCTCGCGGCAAATCGCGCGCGTGACCGAGCTCAGAGAGCTCTGGGAACGGTACCGCAGCGGCGAGCTCGGGTTCAGCTCGGGGCGGGATGATCCGCGCGGAGGAGGAGGAGGAGGAGGGAGGGGAGAGCCGCCGACGACGCGGACCGCGGGGACCGCGGATCGAGCCGCCGGCGCCGTCGAGGACCGACCGGACCTCGACCCGGCGGCGGTGGCGAACCAGACTAATCGCCCGTACGATCGGTTCGCGTTCCAGCCCGGCGAAGAGGAAGCGCTCGGCGACGCGGTGCACGACGCGTGGGACGCGATGAAGCGCGCGGAAGCGGAAGGATTGAAGTCGAACCACCCGAGCGTCGGACCGAAGGCGCGCGCGAGGGGCGGCGGCGGGGACGACGCGAGGGCGCGCGCGGTGGCGGTGCTAACTCGCGAACGCGAGGCAGCGGCGGCGGCGGGGTCGGGGTCCGCGCACGTTCGCAGACGGCGCCCGGCCGTCCCCGCGCGTCGGCGCCTCCCCACGCCCCCGCCCGGGCCGGGCGGAGGGGGGCTCTCGGTCCGTCTCATCGCGGGCGTGTCGTTCTCGCCGCCGCGGCCGGGGCGGGCGAAGACGCGGACTCACCCGACGCGGCCGCGGGAGAAGAAGAAGAAGAGAGTTCGCTCGGAGTGGTCCGAGAGCGACGCGTCGTCGGAGTCAGAGCCCGCGGGGCCCCGCGCGCCGTGGGAGTTCGTTTGCGAAGAAGACGACGACGACGACCTCCTCGCCGCGTTCGCCGCGAAGAAGAAGAACGGTGCCGCATTCGCCGCCGATCCGCCGCGAGCGCCGACGGAGCTGGACGTCGTGCGAGAGATCGGCCGAGGGCATCTGCGACCGGCGACGGGGTTCGTGCCTCCCGGCGCGGTGTCGCATTGTCCGACATTGTCCGACAGTCGGAGGTGCGTTCTATCTCACACTGGTCCCCATACGACCGCGTTCGCGTGGTGAACGCCGTTCCTTAAGGACTTTACTTCCCGGCATTTCTCTGCGCCCATCACCCCTCGCTTTCAATCCCGACACGCCTCGACGCCTTTCAACTGCGACTGACGCCTTTCAACTCCACCCCGACGTTCGCTTCGTATGGATCCTCGACCTTCAGACGCGTGGCGGCGTCGCTCGAGGCGCGCGAGGCGGCGCGCGTCGCGTCGATCGAGACCGGCGCGCCGTCGAAGCACGAGATCGCGCGACGCGTCAAGGAGAAGCTGAAGCCGGCGTGGAACGCGAGGACGCTGAGCCGAGAGCAGTTCAAAGAGCGGGCGGAGCGCGCGACCAAGGCGGCGTCGGCGGTGAGACGAGACTGCTTCCCATACGCTCCCGTTCGCGCGTCGATCGTCGTTTCTTTCTCAAGGCGACCTCTTCTTTCGCGCGCTGTGAACCTCACGTTTCGACACGTGGGAACGATATCCACCAATCACACACACTCTTGACTGACGCGCGGATTCCCTCGACCGATCAAACGCAGGCGGCGGCGGCGACGGCGCTGCGCCTCGTCCGCGAACGAAAACAGAACGAGGAGAAGCGCGTGGGGGCGGAAGAGGGAAGCGTCGACGGTCGTCGCGAGGCGTACGTGGCGACGTTCGACGCCGCGATCGAGAAGGCGATCGACGCGGCGCTCTTACGCGCGAGCACGAGTAGCGGTAGCGTAGCGGTCGAGGATTAGACGGACGTCGACGACGAAGAAGATTATTAGATCACAGAGTGCAGTCGTCTTCTCTCGCGTCTTCGTTCGGTGAATCAGCCGACGACGCGTGGCACGTCCGAACAAACCACATCGAATCACAACGTCCACGTGGACGCTCCTCACGGCTCCGGCTTCCCCGGCTTGGACCACTCGTCCCACTGCGCGGTTTCGTCGACTTCGCGCTCGGCGTCTTTTTGTTTCTGCCACTCGAGGTACTCGAGCGACGGCTTCGGGTGTTCCTTCCCGTCGGGGAGGTCGTAAAAGTCCTTCACCTGTTGACGTGTACGTGAGGTTCGAGCGCAGGTTTGTTTAATTCGTTAGGGGTGAGTTAGGGTTTTCAGGGCGTCGTCGAATCGCCGTACGCGCAAACAGTCAGGCGCGAAACGCGAAGGCGGACGCGGGCGGACGCGCCTTCGGGATGTGTTCCGGGACGATGACGCGGCCGAGGTACTCTTTGTCCGCGCCCAACTTCTCTAGCACTTCGCACGTGCTGTCGTGCATCATGTTCGCCGCCCACTGCCACGCGGTGTCCCCGGCCTGCGCGCGATGACGATATGAGTGGCATTCATTCGTCGTGAGTAACGTAACGGTCGATGATGAGCGGTTCGCGGAGCGTTTTTTCGGACCCGCGGTTCGATTGAGGAGAAAAAAAAACCAAAAAAAAAACCACGACGGGGAGGGGAGACGGCCGACGCGTCGTCGCGTCGCGGCGCACGTTGTTGCTCGCGTTGACCTTCGCGCCGAGCTCGCACAGGAGCTCGACGCCCTCGTTCCAGCCGTCGTACGCGGCGCAGAAGAGTGGCGTGTTCCCCGCGCCCTCGACCTCGTTGACGTCGTCGCCGTCATCGATCAGCTTCTTGATCAGATCTGAGGGTCGTTCCATACGAGCGAACGTCGGGGTGGAGTTGAAAGGCGTCAGGTGGAGTTGAAAGGCGTCGAGGGCGGGTATTGAAAGCGAGGGGTGGGCGGAGAGATGCGCCGGGAAAAGTCCTTAAGGATCAGCGTTCACCACGCGTGCGCGGTCGTATGGGGACCAGTGTATAGAACGCGCCTGAGTCGCGGTTGAAGACGGCGTGATGGACGCGCATCTTTCCGACGGTGCCGCGGCCGCGCATGCTGCCGCCGCCGTCGGGCTTGACGCCGACGCAGCCGTACGACTCCGGGAACGGGCCCTTCACGCGCGAGTACCACGGGTTGCGTTCGACCATGGCGGACGGACGGAGAGGGCGCGAGGGAGGAGCTGCGCGGCGGACGGACGCGTGAGCGGAGTGAAGAAACGCGGCGGGAGTCGAGGCGTCGCGTCGCGCGAATCGACGACGGATGAAAACGCGCGCGCGCGACGCGGGGACGCGCGGCGGCGACCGCGACGCAGATGCGCGCGGTCGCGGCGCACCTCGAGGACGACGGGCGGGGGCGGGGGTCTTCTCGACGCGCGCGCGCGAGCGAAGTGGCGCGCGCGCGGCGGAGGCGCGGACGGACGCGACGTCGACGCGAGCGGCGGTTCCGAGGCGCGCCGAGCGACGACGGTTCGACTCCTCGCGCGAGACCTGACTGATGATGAGAGCTCGGTCGGTCGGCGCCGCGCGATCGCGGCCCGCGTCCAGTCCGCTCGCGTGGACCGCAGAAGCAGCGGTGAGCAGCCCCCGAGCGTCCGACGTCCGCGCACACGACACCGCGCGCGCGTCCTCCGCGTCCGCGACGTCTCGCGGAGTCGCGGCGAGGGCGAAGAACGGTCGAGCGAGGGGCGATCGCGCCTAGGGAGGGAAGGGAAGGGAAGCGCGCGCGCTCGACGAAGACGCCGACGGAGGAGCTGAGTCGATCGCGGCGCGGTTCGGCACTCTGGCGGACTACGAGAGGAGAGACGCGTCGATCATCACGATGGGGGGGCACGTCGACGTGGAGTCCGGGATATCGCACGCCGCGCCGCATCACAGGGACCCGGCGAAGCTGTGGGGGGTTCCGCTTCGGATGTCGGACAAAGACCTCGTGTACTTCCTCGTCAGCGGCGCGATCCTGTCGTACCTCGGCGCGTCCCCGGCCCCGGCCCTCCTTCGAATCGAATAAATCTTAATTTTTTTTTCGTCCCGTCCGTTGTCGATCGATCGTTCGCTGACCTCCCCGTTCACGCTTCCTCCGCAGGGTTCACGGCGACGCAGGAGGGCGTGTTCCGAGGCGCGGACTTCCACTACGGCGGCATGGTGACGCTCTTCACGACGCTCGTGTACTGCGCCGCGGCGGCGATCGAGCGTAAGAAATCGAACGACGCGGTGCGAAAAGGGTCGTGGCGAAACTACCTCATCCTCGCCGCGATAACCACGGGGAGCATGTGGATCACGAACGCGGCGATGCAGTACTTAAACTACACGACGCGCATCGTCGCGAAGAGCTCGAAGGTGATCCCGACGATGATCTTGGGGACGTTCATGCAAGGCCGGACGTACGGTCGCGACGAGTACGGTTGCGCGATCCTCCTCGTCTGCGGCATCGCGTTGTTCACGATGGGCGGTGAGACTACTTCCCATACGCTCCCGTGTGAATGATATCCACCGATCACGTCCCCGCGCGACTGACCTGACGCGCGTCTTCTCTCGACCGACGATTGATATCGCAGACGTGGACGCGGCGCCGAGCTTCGACCCGACCGGCGTGGTGATGATCTTCGTCGCGCTCTTCCTCGACTCCGCCGCGGGGAACTTCGAGGAGCGGCGGTTCTTTAACATCCCCGACCCGGTCACGCACGCGGAGGTGGTCTTCCACAGCAATCTCATCGGGATCGGATTCAGCGCGATCGCGATGCTCTTCTCAGGCGCGTTCTATACACTGGTCCCCATACGACCGCGTCGGCGTGGTGAACGCCGATCCTTAAGGACTTTTCCCGGCGCATCTCTCCGCCCACCCCCCGCTTTCAATACCCCCCGCCCTCGACGCCTTTCAACTCCGCTTCTGACGCCTTTCAACTCCACCCCGACATCGCTTCGTATGGAACGACCCTCAGGGGAGCTCCTACCCGCGTTCGCGCACGCGTTCGCCAACGCGACGGTGCTGCCCGCGATCTGCGTCGCGGCGCTCTTCGGGTACCTCTCCGTGTCGTTCATCATGCTCCTGATTCGTCACTACGGCGCGTCGAACACGGAGATCGTGAAGTCCACGAGGAAGATGATATCCATCGGCGCGTCCATGCTGTTGTATCCGGCGCCGTGGAACTGGTCTGGGCCTACTGTATCTAGTTCTCCCGCCTGTTTCCCCTCTTTCATCCCCTGTGAACGTGTATTTGTCGATGACTCACCTGGCTTTGATGAATGCACGTATGCGACCTTACGTACTGGAAGTACGGCGCGGGGTTAGCGTGCACGGGGGCGGCGTTGTACGGTTTGTATCTGTTGAAACGGCGGAAGCTCGCCGCGTCGGGGGGGTCGATCGAGGCGACGAAGTGATGATTGAATTGACGAAGAGAAGACGGTGACGGACGGACGACGACGACGCGTTCTGTTTGGTCGGCGACGCGCGTCGCGCCTAGACGCGCGGAAGTGCTCGCGCGCGACGCATAAATGTTACTCGTACGCGTTAGAACATTCAGATGTTCGTTTCGTCGTTTCGTCTCACGTCTAGCCCTACATAAGGTTATTCCCCACCCGCGAAGGTAAGGTAATTTGTCACAGTGCGCACACTACGGGACGCCTATCGCATACCGTAGATATTCTCTCACGCGTCCCAGCCGCGAAGCGCGTCCGCGGGGACGAACTCGTTGTGAAACCCGAACGGCACCCGCGTCGGCACGTGCACCGTCGCCGCGGGCGTCATGTCCTTAGCGTCCAACACGATCAGCTCCGTCCGCGTCGAGTTACCTAACGCATCCATGACGTGCGTTAACACGAGGACGTGACCGTCGTCCTCCTCCGCGTCGTCGGCGTCCGTCGCGGGGACGAAGAGGATGTCCCCGCACGCGCGGTCGTCGCCGAGCTCGTACGTCGTCGGCGTCCTCCCTCCCCGCGTCGTCGAGTCGTGTGGGCATTTAGTCGTATGGTCGTTCTCGTCGTCGTCCCTCTCGACGCCTCTCAGGTCGTGCTTGAACACCCTGTCGAACGACGGGATGTCCATGCGGTCCTTCGGCTCCGTGCCGCGGCGGTACCCGACGCTGTACGCGTACCGGTGCTCTGCGCCGACGACGCGCGGGGACACGCACGGGAAGTCTGAGGGCCGTTCCACGCAGAATACGTATGTTCATCGGTCAGCGGAAAGGGGAAGCGATCAAATGTTGAAACCGAGCGGTGGGTAAACGACGATATCATACTGTAGGAGGACGCACCCGACGGCTCGGAACACGTCCGCGTCGACGACACGAGCGTCTTCGACTTCACGTCCACGACCCAGCGCCACATCGCGGCGACGTCCCGTCCCTCGCCGACCGCGTTCGCGTGTCGACCGATGACCGCGCCCGCTTCGATCGGGCGGTCGCGGTCGACGCCCGCGACGAACCCGGCGTCGGTGACCGCGTAACCGTTCGGCGCGTCCTTATCGAACCCGCGCGCCATCCCCAACGCGTTCGTCCCGTCCGCCTTGCACGCGTCGACGATCACCTTATTCGCGTCCGTCGGATCGTCGTAACAGTTCACGACGTGGTACGCGTAGCACGGCTCCTCGGTGTCTATCCACACCGCGTCGGACGCGTCCGCGGCGCCCTTCCGCGGGAGGATTCCGATCCGCATGGTCTCTTCGCCCTCGAACGCGAACGGCAGCCCGCCGTCCATCACCCGGTTCAGATTAAACACGAGCGGGCCGTCGAGGAGCACCACGCGCGTGCGCGTGATGCCGACGTCGTGCTGCATCGACGGACGCGCGACCGGGACGGAGACGCGGCGCGCGCGTTTTCCATCCGCGTCGACGACGCCGACGGTGACTTCGGTCTTCCCGTCCGCGTTGATATCGATGAGGTTGTATCCTATGTACATCATCTCCCCCGTCTCCGCGCACGTCTTCCCGTGCGCGGTCATGTTATCGAGCCAAAAGTCATTCGTCCCGAGCGTCCCTCCGAAGTCGCACAGTCCCGTCGTGGTCAGCTCCGGCGTCAACGCCAGCTCGTACGCGGAGCCGCTCTCGTACGTCGCGAGCAACCGTCCGGCGTGGTACTTCAGGCCGTTGTTCGCCGTGTTCTTCGACTGAGGCGCGTTCCACACGAAGCGACGAATGTCGGGGTGGCGTTCAAAGGCGTCAGAAGCGGAGTTGAAAGGCGTCGAGGCGTGTCGGGATTGAAACCGAGGGACCCTGGGCGGAGAGATGCGCCGGGAGAGAAAGTCCTTGAGGATCGGCGTTCACCACGCCGACGCGGTCGTACTGTATGGGGACCAGTGTGAAGGAGAACGCGCCTGAATCACCCAGAACGGGCTGTCCGGCGCGCGCCACTCCCACACCTTCTGCGCCAGCCGCGGCAAGAGCACGCGCCAGATCGGATTGATGTCGCGCAGTCCGGTGTACATCGCCTCGCCCGCCGCCTCCTCTTGCTCGAACCCGCGCGTGCGCACGTACTTCCGCCCGTACGACGCGCGCTGCGTCGTCGCGTCCAAGCGCACCCAGTGCACCATCCCGTCGCCGTCGAACCAGTGGTACCGGTCCGCCCCGAGCAGCGGTTCGCGCGCGGGGTTGGGACCGTTCCGCAAGAAGACGCCGCTGACGGACGGAGGGAGCGTCCCGTCGACGCGCAGGTCGCGGAGCGGATCGCGGAGCTCGCCCGTCACCGGCGCGAAGTTTCCTCGCAGCGGCGGGTTGTTGGACGCGAGCGCCCACGCCGGGGCGGCGCCGAGCGCGTCGTCGGTCGTCGTCGTCGTCGTCGTCGTCGTCGTCGTCGTCGTCGAGGCGCGATCGCTCGACCTCCTCGACGCGGACGGCGCGCGGACGTCCCGCGCGTCGCGGCGCGTCGCGCGTCGACGCGGCGACGCCGTCGCCGCGGCGGAGGCGCCGCATCGAGACGCCATCGTCTCCGGGGCGCGCCGCGGCCGCGGGGCGCGGTCGCGGTGTCCGACGCGCGTGGACGGACCGCCGTGGATGTTTCCGTCGTCGACGCGCGCCAGCCACGAGTCGATGAGAGATCGAGCGCGCGCGATGAATCGCGTTCGATGCGATCGATTTTCACCCACCCTTCGGTTTCAAAACGTGATCGATCGCGACCCTCTTTCAGCCGACCGATGAACCAGTTTTCGCGCGTCTTCGATATCATCTTTGTACCGGTGTCGTGTCCCGAAACTGTAGGGGTTATATTCGTTGAATAATCAGTCTTGTCATCCGAAAATCACTAACCGCGAGTTCGGGCGATCACACGCCTAAACGCACCTCTGAAGCATCGCTGGTCTAGTGGTAGAATAGTACCCTGCCACGGTACAGACCCGGGTTCGATTCCCGGGCGATGCAACCTCTCTTTTGCTTTTGCGCGGGCGAATTCGACGTGCGCGCGCGCGCGACTGTCTACCGCGGAACGCGTGCGTTCATCGCGCGCGCGTCGGCGGACGAGATTTCTCGATGAACGGGGACAAGGCGAGGCTCCGGCGACTTTTTGGATTTTTTTTTTTTTCTTTCCCAATATTGTAGTGCACTTCTTTTTTTCCATCGCGCCCGTCGCGCCCACGCCCGAGCTCACGTCCCCCTCCCGCCCGTTCTACCCATACCATACATTCCCCCCCCCTCTCTCGCCTCCCCCCGGGGCAGGCGCGCATCACCCCTCGAACTGCTCCGAGAACCCCGTGAGTCGCGGAACCAAGTATCTCGCGAGCTGGAGAGAGAAGACGCGATCGGTCAGTCGCGACGGGTCAGTCGGAACGGAACGAATCGCATC
>Ga0181559_10007624_pt1 | contig 10054 bp, 8 predicted proteins | sample 011ome_21_FD_133752 | JGI IMG/M metagenome (GOLD analysis project Ga0181559, IMG submission 133752) | Coastal salt marsh microbial communities from the Groves Creek Marsh, Skidaway Island, Georgia - 011508AT metaG (megahit assembly) | ecosystem: Environmental > Aquatic > Marine > Intertidal zone... | reverse complement strand
TCCGCCGGGTCTGCCGCGGGCTTGGACCTCGGGCTGCATATCATCCGTCAGGATTACGGTGCGCAAGTCGCGACCAGTGTCGCCAGAAGACTGGTCCTGCCTGCCCAACGCGACGGAGGGCAGCGCCAGTTCGTGCCCAGACCGGAACCACGTGTGCGGGGCAGCTCGAACCTTGCCGCCCTTCAAGACAAAATCAGAACATCACTGGACGAAAACTGGCCCATTGCCCGGATGGCAAAGGTCGCCGGAACAAGTGCGCGGTCGCTGGCGCGGCGTTTCCATGAAGAATCAGCAGTGACACCCATGCAATGGCTTAGAGCCGAGCGCGTGTTCCGCGCTGCCGAATTGCTTGAGAATGCCGCCATTCCCTTGTCCGATATAGCGCAAGCCTGTGGCTTCGGATCGCCTGAAACCTTTCGCAGAGAGTTCCGCAAATTGATTGGTGTGCCTCCGATCAAATACCGAGAGCGGATGAACCTGTCCTAAGCTAATGCTTCGACGCGAAAGCAGTCGTTTGTGAGGTGCGCAGCATTTGCGGCTCTGGGCGCGAAGCCGCTGTGCGTAATGCCGCAATCCCGGCGGGTTGGGCAGCTTGGGGGCCGCAAACGCGGCCATCTTCGGGCGGCTTAAGGCATGGCGACCTGCTCGTCGGCCACCACCCGCCCCTTCCGCCCGCACCGGTGCGACCGGTTTCAGGGCCTCCACAACGCCCATGGTCATTCCCCCGCAACGGGCGGCGGAAGCCACTCTGCCAGCCCTCAACCCGTCACCGGGAAACCGGGCCTTGGCGTGCCGAAATCGCTGTTCGATTCAGGACCCAAGCTGCAAGCGCTTTCAACCCAACGCCCGTCCGGAATTCGAACTCTTCGTAGTGAAAATTTCGGGCATTGACGCCACGCTGCGCCAAACCTTTCCTAAGCGCTTCGCGCAGCAAGACCGGACCGCAGAATGAGACACGCATCTTTGACGGATCCCCCGAAATGATTTGGGAAATCATCGTGGCCGATAGTCTGTTGCCCTCATTCGAGGCGATCAAGTGCAGGTCAAGGTTGGATTTCGCGCGGGCAATGGCCTGCAACTCTGAAAGATGTGGGGCTTGGTCCCGCGACTTTACGCAGTAAAAAAGATCGACATGCTGGGCGTTTTCTTCAAGGGCATGTGCCCAGGCCAGAAACGGGGTAATGCCGATGCCCCCGGCAACCCAAATCTCTGGCATTTTTCCATCATGTCGAAATCTGCCAAAAGGCCCTTGAACCCGCACATCCTGACCAATTTGCACCGCGTTTTTCAGGCTAAAGGTAAAAACGCCAAGGGCCTTGATCGTTACCCGCAAAGAGCCGTTTTCATCAATTTTCGAAAAGCTGAATGGATGAGGCTCGGCCATGCCGGCGCCCATGAACCGCAACACGCCGAACTGCCCCGGTTTGGGGCGCAGTGGTTTCCCTGAAGGTGACAGTGTGATGGCCATAGCGTCACCCGTGTCTTGAATGTCTGTGATCTTGTAGGCGTAGCTTGGGCGCATCGTTTCAGGCAGAAGCATCCAGATGTAAGCCGCAAGCCCAGCCATACAGAAAAACCCGGTATACAGCCCTGACGGGTCGCTCATGGCAAAGGGCTTCATGATGAAAAAGAAATGGAACACCCCTGCGGCGAACATCGCCCCCATGGCTTTGTGCGTCCATTTCCAAAGATGATATGGGATGAAGGTCGCAACCGACACGACCACCAGGATCAACAAGCCATAAAGGCTGATTTCGCCCACGGTTTCTGCCAACTCGTTAAGCGCAGTTTCGCGGCCTAGGTCGCGCATGTCTGCATCAATCGTATCATGCAGCAAAACCGCAATCATGGCGATGATGCCTGCCCATTTGTGCAAGACATAAACCCGGTCCAATCCAGCAAAGACTGTTTCGATACCCCGCAGCCGGGTCGACAGGATTTGCCCCCAAGCCATCAAGATCAACGCAGCAAGACCAAGATACTGGGAAAAGAGTGCGACCTTGTCGGTCACATTCGACAGTGAAAAAAGCTGATACGCGGGGAAAAGTGCTGTCGCCGCTATGATCAAAAGTCCAAGAGGGTTCATGTTAACGTCCAAAATTACCAATTTCTGCTACTAATTAACCAAGCCGTCTGTCATGCGACCATCTGGAAAAGGCGCGTCAGGTTCAAACACACTGTGGCTTATCCTGTCTAGCAAACTGAGACGCAGTGTGCCTTTAGGGTTGCCCATTCGGCGTCTCGAATATCGGCTATTCGCGCGATAGAAAACCCCTTGGTTCCGGGCTTGGGTCAAATGTTTGCGAAGGAAAGAGGCTATTCAAACGGCCCGCAGCAGCGATGACTATGGGCTCTAAGCCACCTTGAAACTGCCCCGCGCCCGCCGGGCTGTGGGGTGACGCCGCTCTCAAAACGGGATCTCATCGTCGCGGTTGGGCGGCGGGCACTGGAAACACCGTTCTTCGGCACCCGCCAGTTGAAAACGCGGTGCCCGCGCTATTGGGCGCACATGGCCTTGATTGCGCGGGCGGTATCGGGGTTGGCAGCCAGCGTATCGGCGGCAATGTCGCGGGCGGTTTGCAACAGGTCTTCGGGCGCCACGATACGTTCGATCAGGCCAAAGGCCAGCGCCTCGTCTGCGGTAATTTTTTGCCCCCCCATCAAGATCAGCTTGGTGCGGGCCGGGCCAATCAACGCCGCCATGCGACCGGGATCCGACGGTTGGGGCAAATAGCCCAGTTTCATCACCGGATAGAAAAACTTGGCCCCCGGCACAGCGATGCGCATATCGCAGGCCAGCGCCATGCCATTGGCGCCGCCCGCCAGCGTGCCGTTTAGGGCCGCCAATGTCAGGCATGGCAACGCCGCAATTGCACCTGACAGACGCTCCCACAGGGGCGATGTGGCCAGACCTGCCCGCGCGGCATCTAGATCGGCACCCGCAGAAAACACCTTGCCCGCGCCGGTCAACACCAAGGCGCGCGCCTCGTGCGCGGCTTCGGCAATGTCGCACAATTGGGTCAACATCTCGGCGGTAAGGGAATTGGCTTTTTCTGGCCGGTTCAGCGTAACCAGCCACAGGCCGTTATCTTCTTTTTGCAGCTCGATCATGCCACCAGCCCCAGCGTTTGACGAATGCCTTGGTCGCGCAGCGAAATCTCTTGGCCCAAATAGGCATCTGATGCGGGCTGGCACATCCACAGCAGGCAGCGCGCGGGCCATTCTGGCGGGATATGATCGTGCCATTCCAATTGGCTGATGGGGTTCACACCACTGGCCTTGATTTCGCGCTGCATTTGGGTGGCCACCGTGCCCGGCGACAGGCCCATAATACGCAGCCCGTGCTGGGCCACTTCCAAATGGGCGTTGCGCGTCAGCATTGCCGCCCCGGCCTTTGAGGCGCAATAATGGCTCCAACCTTCCAGCGGGTTATGGGCCGCGCCTGAACTGATGGTGATAATGGTGCCATGGCCTGCGGCCAACATCACGGGCAGGGCCGCGCGCATCCCATAAAAGACGCCCTTTAAATTGATATCAATCGCGCCCCCCCATCCGGCCGGATCGGCCTGTGACAACAGCGAAATAGGCTCGATCACGCCAGCGTTGCCAATAAGAACATCCAAGCCACCAAAGCTGGTGCAGGCCAGATCCACCGCTGCCTGCACCTGCGCAAAATCGGCCACATCACAGGCAATGGCACGCGCGTTTGGGCCGATGTCATCGGCAATGGCTTGCACCGCAGGCAGGCTGCGCGCTGCCAGCACTAGGTTGGCACCCTGCTGGGCAAACAGCCGCGCCGTGGCCTCGCCTATGCCGCGGCTGGCGCCAGTGATCAAAACGGTTTTTCCGGCCAGATCTGTCATGGGGTTCCCTTTGTTCGTGTTTTGCCTGTGGTAAACCGCCTATGCGCCCGGGTCCAGCCACTAGCGCCTTGACCACAGGGGTTGGGCACCCGACATTAGATGCAACGTGAAAAAAGGGCCCATCATGAAACTGATCGCAAAAATTGCCATCTCGGCCGCATTTATGGCCATGGCCAGCACGCAAGCCGCCATGGCCGATTTGGCCCCGCGCCAAGTGTGGGACGATTGGAAAGCGTATTTCACCGGCTTGGGCTATACCATCACCGGGGCCGAGCAAGAGGCCGATCGCGCGCTATTTTTGCAAGATCTCACCCTTACGATTGCCCTGCCCGATAGCGCCGGCACTGTCGCCGCCCAACTGGGCGATGTGCAGTTTCAAGCCCAAAGCGATGGCAGCGTAGCGGTGGTATTTCCTGCGGAAATCCCCGTGCGTTTTGCCATGGTCGGCACAGATGGCGCGCAACTGCGTGGCACAATCGTGAACCGCCAAACCCTGTTTTCACTGATCGTCAGCGGTACGCCCGAAAAAATGGCCTATAGCTATAGCGCCGCACAGGTGCAGATGACCTTGGACAGCCTGATCATCGATGACTTGGCGATGCAAACCGCCGATACCGGCCTTACCTTGCGCGATGTATCGGGGCGCGGCACAAGCGAAGGCCGCAGCCTGACACAATCGCAACAACAGCTGCAAATTGCGCAGCTAGACTATGCCATCGCGCTATCCGCGCCCAAAGGCCCCGACAACAGCATCGATATACGCGGCACGCTACAAGATGTGTCCCAGCAAAGCCTGACCGCCATGCCACAATCTGCGGACCGCACAGATTTCGAAGGCATGCTACAGGCAGGCTTGGCGATTGAAACCCAGCTGCGGTATGGCGCCGGCCAAAGCAGCTGGAGCTTTGTAGAAGAGGGCGCGCGCGTTACGGCCGAGGGCACATCAAGCATGGGCCAATTCAGCGGCGCCCTGTCCAGCAGGCAATTGGCCTATTCTGGCAGCGCAACCCAGCAATATACCGTGCTTACCGGCACAGAATTGCCATTACCGGTCGAATTTTGGTCAGAAAAAACCGGGTTCGAAATAACCATACCCACAGCGGTTTCGATGCTGCCGCAGCCCTTTTCCTTGGGCGTCACGCTGCAAGGGGTGCGCGTGTCCGAGGTGCTATGGGCCATGCTGGACCCGCTAAAGAAACTGCCGCGCGAGCCGGCCAATTTGTCTGTGCAGCTGGCGGGCACAGCGCGCGTTGATAGCAACCCATGGGATCCCGAGGCGATGCTGGCGCAAGACAGCCCATTTTTGCCCCAAACCCTAGACCTGCGCGCCCTGACCCTTAGCGCGGCGGGCGCCACGCTGAACGCCCAAGGCGGCTTTTCCTTTGATGGCGACGATCTGCAAACTTTCCCCGGCATGCCCCGCCCCGAAGGCATGCTAAATGTCACCATCAGCGGGGCGCAAACCCTGCTGGAAACCTTGGTGGAAATCGGCCTTGTGCCGCAAGAACAGGCCATGGGGGCCTTGATGATGTTGGGTATTTTCACCGTGCCGGGCACAGCCGAGGGGCAGCTGACCTCGCAGCTGGAAATTAACGCCCAAGGGCATGTGCTGGCAAATGGCCAAAGGCTGCGCTAGGGCCTATATCTGGCCAAAGGCGCAGCCCAGCATGTGCCCATCACTGTGAAGGAGTATCCATGTCGCACCCCCTAGAGGCCCTATGCCACCAATTGCTGGATGCCGCACGCAGCGCGGGCGCAGATGCCGCAGATAGCATGGCGGTTGGCGGCACCTCTGTCTCTATCGATATTCGCGAAGGCAGGTTGGAACAGGCCGAACGCTCGGAAGGGGTGGATCTGGGGTTGCGGGTGTTTGTCGGCCAACGCCAAGCCAATGTTTCCGCCTCGGATATTCGGCCCGAAACCTTGCAGGAAATGGCCCTGCGCGCCGTGGCAATGGCACGCGAAGCCCCCCAAGACCCGCATGCAGGCTTGGCCGACCCATCGCAACTGGCGCAAAATATCGATGCCAATGCCCTGCAACTTTGCGACCCTGCCGCCGAACCCACGCCAGAGGCGTTGCAAGAAGATGCCCTGCAGGCCGAGGCCGCCGCCCAACAAATTGCAGGCATTTCGCAGGTGCAGGGCGCCAATGCGGGCTATGGGCGCACCGATATCTGGCTGGCGGCCAGCAACGGGTTTTCAGCAGGCTACGCGCGCACCCAGCGCAGCATTTCCTGCGTGGCCATTGCCGGCACCGGCACCGGGATGGAGCGCGATTTCGATGGCGATGGCCGCAGTTTCCAGACCGATTTGCGCAGCGCCGCTGACATTGGCCGCTGCGCTGCCGAACGCGCGGTGGCGCGCTTGGGCGCGCGCAAGCCCCCCACCGGCGCCTATCCGGTGCTGTTTGACGAACGCATTTCATCCTCGCTGATTGGGCATTTGGTCGCCGCAATCAATGGGCAGGCCATCGCCCGTGGCGGCTCGTGGTTGCGAAACGCGTTGGGCCAACAGGTGCTGCCCCACGGCCTGTCGTTGGTCGAAGACCCGCATCGCCCGCGCATCAGCGGCTCGCGCCCGTTCGATGCCGAAGGTCTGCCCACACACGCGCGCACGATCATCGATAACGGCATTCTTACTGGTTGGACGCTGGATTTGGCCACCGCCCGGCGGCTGGGCATGGCCCCCACAGGCAATGCCGCCCGCGGCACCGGCGCCCCCCCCGCACCGGCGCATTGGAACCTTAGCCTGACCCAAGGCCCGCATACCCGCGCCGAGCTGATTGCTACCATGGGCACGGGGCTGTTGGTGACCTCGATGATCGGCGCCACGATCAACCCCAATACGGGGGATTATTCGCGCGGGGCATCTGGGTTTTGGGTAGAGAACGGTGAAATCACCTATCCGGTGAACGAATGCACGATAGCGGGCAATCTAAACGATATGTTGCGCAGCATGGTGCCAGCCAATGACGGGCGGCAATGGCTGTCGCGGGTTGTGCCCTCGGTTTTGGTCGAAGGGATGATGCTTGCCGGTGCATGATGATTTGGACTTGCTGACACAGGCGGCGCTGGCGGCGGGCAAACTGGCCCGCAGCTTTGTTGGCCAACGCTACGAGATCAGCGAAAAGCCCGGAAACCTAGGCCCGGTCACAGATGCCGACCACGCTGTGAACGACCAGCTGTGCACATTGCTGCGCGGCGCCCGCCCAACCTATGGCTGGCTGTCCGAGGAAACCGAAGATGGCACCAAGCGGCTGGGCGAAAGCCGGGTTTTTGTGATTGACCCAATCGATGGCACGCGCAGTTTCATCGAAGGGGGCAGCGCATGGGCGCATGCCTTGGCCATTGTTGAAAACGGTGTGCCGGTTGCCGGGGTGGTGTATCTGCCGATGAAAAACAAGCTCTACCGCGCTGCCGCTGGGCTGGGGGCACAGCTGAATGGCCAGCCCATACGCGTGGCGGGGCGCGGGCAATTGCAAGGCGCCACGATGGTTGCCGCGAAACCGAATTACGACGCCAGACATTGGCAAGGCGCGGTGCCCGATGTCACCCGGGTCTATCGCCCCTCTTTGGCCTATCGGCTATCGCTGGTGGCCGAAGGCCGTTTTGACGCCATGATGACGCTGCGCCCCAGCTGGGAATGGGACATTGCCGCCGGCGCGGTTATTTTGCAGCAGGCAGGCGCGGCCATTACCGACCGCAATGGCCAAGCGCTGCGCTTTAACAACCCCCATCCACAGGTCAATGGCGTTGTGGCGGCCAACCCCGCTTTGCATGCCAATCTGATGGGCCAGCTGCGCCCTGCCGCAATAGATACAGCGCAGGGCTAGCGACATGGCGCGCACTATGGCCCTTTCTTCTTATCGCGCCTTGCCGGGGCGGGCACGGGCCAGCAAATATTCGCCCAGCGCCATCCGCCCAAGGGGCCAGCTGATCTGGGCACATGCTGCCAGCGCCCCAGACATTGCAGCGCTGCTGCGCCTGTTTGAACGGCTGTATCAACAACGCCCCGATGTGCATTTGCTGCTTACACACGAGGGCGCCACCCTGCCCACACCGCTGCCCCGCGCATTGGCCGCAACCGAGGTGGTGGTGGCAGAAAAGGCCGATGCGATCCGCAGTTTTTTGGGCCATTGGCGGCCCGATCTATGCCTATGGGCCCATGGCAACCTGCGGCCAGTTTTGCTGCAACAGGTTGCCCATTCTGGCATCGCTTTGGTGTTGGTGAACGCCGTAGAAAGCGGTTTTGAAACCATTCGCGCCCGCTGGTTGCCAGACCCGGCACGCCAAGTCTTGCACAGCTTTCATGCGGTTTTTGCCTTAGACGAGGGCACCAGGCAGCGGCTGTTGCGTTTGGGCCTGCCCCAAAGCGCGCTGCATGTTGTGGGCCCGCTGCAACAGGCCAGCATGGCCCTGCCCCACGATCCTGACGCGCGCGAAGAACTGTCAGCCGCGCTGACCGACCGGCAAGTGTGGTTGGCCGCCCACGTCAGCCCCGATAGCCTGACAACACTAACCGAGGCGCACCGCGCGGCCATGCGGTATGCGCACCGAATGCTGCTGATCGTTGTGCCAGACAACGCCGATGACGAGCCGGGTTTTGCCGCCTCGTTGGATGACGAGGGGTGGCGTGTGGCCCGCTGGGCGCGCGGGGAATTGCCCAACGAGACAACCCAGATCTTGCTGGCAGATGGCACCGACGATATGGGCCTTTGGTATCGGCTGGCCCCTTTGACATTGATGGCCAGCACCCTGCATCCCACGGGCGCGGCGCAAGATCCATTTGCCCCAGCCGCGCTTGGCTCGGCGGTGATTTATGCCGGCGCAACCGGCGCGCAGCAGGCAAGCTATGCGCAGCTACAGGCGGCAGGGGCGGCAGTGGCGCTGCCCGATACCACCCGCCTGCCCCATGTGATCAGCGAGTTGATATCGCCTGAACGGGCCGCCAAAATGGCGCTGGCGGCGTGGCAGGTTATTTTGCAAGGGGCAGCCGCCACAGATCAGGTGATCGAGTTGTTGCAAGACCGGCTGGACATTGCCCCGCCGCCAAAGGAGGCCTGAATGCGCGCGCCCGAATTCTGGTTCACCCCGCCCCAAAAACCCGCATGGCAAAGCTGGCTTTTGGCGCCACTGGGCGCGCTTTACGCGGCAGCCACGGCGCACCGCCTGCGCCGCGGCCCGCAGGCACGGCTGGGCGTGCCTGTGGTGTGCGTGGGCAATCTGAATGCGGGCGGCACCGGCAAAACCCCCACGGTTATTGCCCTGCTCGAGGTGCTGCGCAGCCTGCATCTTGAGGCCCATGTGGTTTCGCGCGGCTATGGCGGGGCCTTGGCCGGGCCAATCGAGGTGCATCCAACCCACCACAGTGCCGCGCAAGTGGGCGACGAACCGCTGCTGCTGTCGGCCTTTGCGCGCACATGGGTAGCCCGGGACAGGCTGGCAGGCGCACAGGCGGCCATTGCGCAAGGGGCACAGGTGATCGTGCTGGATGACGGGTTTCAAAACCCTGCCTTGGCCAAAGATTTCTCCATCATCGTGGTGGACGCGGCCAAAGGGTTTGGCAATGGCCGGTGCCTGCCAGCCGGCCCCTTGCGCGAAACCGTGCCCGTGGGGTTGGCGCGGGCCGATCTGTTGCTATCCATCGGTGCAGAAGACGACCAGCGCCAATTTGCCCAAACGTGGCACAGCCAAATCACCGTGCCGCATATGCAGGCCCATTTGACGCCCCTGCAAACCGGAATGGATTGGCGCGGCACGCCCTTTTTGGCCTTTGCCGGCATTGGCCACCCTGAAAAGTTTTTCGCCACATTGCGCAGCTTGGGCGCGCAGCTGGTGCGCACCGAGGCGCTGGACGACCACCAAACCCTAACGCCTGCCTTACTAAACCGGCTGGAAGGCGCAGCGCGCCAAGCCGGGGCGCAGCTGATAACCACTGAAAAAGACGCAGCCCGCTTGCCAGCCAGTTTTCGCACCAAGGTGATTACTTTGCCGGTCAGGCTGCATATCACGGCACAAGATCAGCTGAAAAGCGCGCTGGCACAGGCCCTGAAAGACGCAGGTTAAACGGCCAATAGCTGGTCCATTTTACGGGCCAGTTTGGCATCCAACGCCGACAGGCCCCCCACATCATGGGTGGTCAGCACCACGGAAACGGTTTTGTAAACATTGCTCCATTCGGGGTGGTGATCC
>Ga0181559_10007623_pt1 | contig 10055 bp, 10 predicted proteins | sample 011ome_21_FD_133752 | JGI IMG/M metagenome (GOLD analysis project Ga0181559, IMG submission 133752) | Coastal salt marsh microbial communities from the Groves Creek Marsh, Skidaway Island, Georgia - 011508AT metaG (megahit assembly) | ecosystem: Environmental > Aquatic > Marine > Intertidal... | reverse complement strand
GGCGGAATTGGTTGGCGTGATCGAATTGCACCAAATGGATCGCGGGCAGTCGGAAATCCGCTATTGGGTGGCCCCCACAATGTGGAACACGGGTATCGCCTCTGAAGTGGTGCGCGCCCTCATTGCTGCCAATCCGCTAGCCAATGACACAATTTTCGCAAGCGTCTTTCAAGACAACCCAAGCTCGGCGCGGGTTTTGGTGAATGCAGGCTTTGAATATCTGGGCGATGCAGAAAGCTATTCAGTCGCGCGCAGCGCGGCATTGCCCACATGGACATATTTGAAAAAACTGATCTAAGGCGCTAAGGCAGGTCAGACATTCCGAATTTGGCAAGGGAGCGCCATAAGCTGCCCGCGAAAGGTGAACTTATGAAATTCCTTGATCTTGCCAAAGTTTATATCCGCTCGGGCGCGGGCGGTTCTGGCTGCGTCAGCTTTCGCCGCGAAAAATTCATTGAATATGGCGGCCCTGATGGTGGCGATGGCGGGCGCGGCGGTGATGTCTGGGCGGTTGCGGTTGATGGGCTAAACACCCTCATTGATTTTCGCTATCAGCAGCATTTCTTTGCCAAAAACGGGCAGCCTGGCATGGGGCGGCAGCGCACGGGCAAAGATGGTGACGAGATCATTTTGCGCGTGCCTGCGGGCACAGAAATCCTAGACGAGAATATGGAAACCGTCATCGCCGATCTGACCGAGGTTGGCCAGCGCGTGCTGTTGGCCAAGGGGGGAAATGGTGGCTTTGGGAATTTACATTTCAAATCTGCCACCAATCAGGCCCCCCGCCGTGCAAATCCTGGCCAAGAGGCGGTCGAGCGCACCATTTGGCTGCGCCTTAAACTAATTGCGGATGCGGGGCTTTTGGGTTTGCCAAATGCGGGGAAATCGACATTTCTCGCAGCAACGTCCAATGCCCGCCCGAAAATCGCGGATTATCCCTTTACCACCCTGCACCCGAATTTGGGGGTTGTTGGGGTCGATGGGGTCGAATTTGTGGTTGCTGACATCCCTGGTTTGATCGAAGGCGCATCTGAGGGCAGGGGGCTTGGCGATCTCTTCTTGGGTCATATCGAACGCTGCGCGATCTTGTTGCATCTAATTGATGGCACATCCGAGGATGTCGTGGGTGATTGTGAAACCATTCTGACCGAGCTAGAGGCCTATTCAGACGCGCTGTATGACAAGCCCCGTGTCACAGTTCTCAATAAAATTGACGCGCTCAGCGATGAAGAAATCGCCGAAAAGCGCGAGGCCTTGCAAAAGGCGATTGGCGGTAAAGTCATGTTGATGTCAGGGGTCGCAAAAACAGGCGTGACCGAGGTGTTACGGGTCTTGCGCGCGGGGATTGATGACAGCAATCTGCGCCAAAAGAAATTGGACGCAAAGGAAGACGAAGCGTGGCGGCCATAACACAGCCCCAGCAGGCGGTGCCGCAACTGGCACAGGCGCGGCGATTGGTGGTTAAAATCGGCTCGGCCCTTTTGGTCGATGGTGTATCGGGCCAATTGCGCGAGGCATGGTTGCAAGATTTGACCGCGGATATCGCGCGGCTGCGCAATCGCGGCACTGATGTGATCGTGGTGTCGTCTGGTTCAATCGCGCTTGGTCGCGGCGTGCTTGGATTTGGGGCCAAGGCGCTCTCCCTTGACGAGGCGCAGGCCGCCGCCGCCGTAGGGCAAATCCGTTTGGCCCGCGCCTATGAAGAATATCTCGCCCCGCATGGGATCACGGCCGCACAAATCCTGCTGACCTTGGATGATAGCGAGGATCGGCGGCGCTATTTGAACACGCGCGCGACTTTTGCAACGCTTCTCGCACAGGGTGCTGTTCCCATCGTCAACGAAAATGACACTATTGCCACTGATGAAATCCGCTATGGCGACAATGATCGTCTAGCGGCGAATGTGGCCGCCATGGCGGGCGCGGATCAATGTATTTTGTTGTCAGATGTGGATGGGCTTTATTCCGCCAACCCTTCACAAGACCCAAGCGCCATACATTTCCCCGTGATCCATGACATCACCCCTGAGATCGAGGCGATGGCAGGCGATGCGGGAACGGGTCTGTCAAAGGGTGGAATGAAAACCAAACTGATGGCCGCACGCAATGCCATGAGTGCAGGATGCGCCATGGCGATTGCCCAAGGGGCGGTGAGTGCGCCCCTTTCGGCGATTGAGGGCGGCGCGCGGGTGACATGGTTTATTCCAACACTCGACCCCCAAGATGCGCGCAAGCGTTGGATTTTGGGAATGAAGCCCAAAGGCAGCCTGACCTTGGACGCAGGCGCGTTGCGCGCGCTCAATCTGGGGAAGTCTCTGCTGCCTGCTGGGGTGCATAAGGTTTCAGGCAGTTTCTTGCGCGGCGATCCTGTAGAACTGCTTGGCCAAGACGGCGCGCATATCGGAATTGGCTTGTCGCGCTATAGTGCCGATGAAACCAAGATTATTGCAGGCCATCATTCTGATCAAATTGAAGAATTACTTGGCTATCCAGGGCGCGCGGCCTTGGTGCATCGCGATGACATGGCCTTATAAGGGAGGGCTGCGCCAGTGACAGAGGATATCACAGGATTGATGAACGGCCTATGCGCGGGCGCGAAAACTGCGGCGCGCGCCTTGGCCATAGCATCGGCTGAACGCAAACATGCAGCCCTGATTGGCGCGGCAGACTATGTGTGGAAATTCCGCGCGGATATTCTGGCCGCGAATGCGCAAGATCTGGATTACGGACGTGGAAAAGGGCTGACAGCGGCGATGATGGATCGCCTCACCCTGACCGAGGATCGACTGCGCGATATCGTGGGTGGCCTGCGGGCGATTGCAGAACAGCCCGATCCGATTGGCGCCACGATTGCAGAATGGGACAGGCCCACAGGGTTGCATATCGCCCGCGTGCGCACCCCGCTTGGCGTGATTGGCGTCATCTATGAAAGCCGCCCCAATGTGACTGCGGATGCAGCGGCGCTATGCCTGAAATCTGGCAATGCCGTGATCTTGCGGGGGGGATCGGAAAGCTTTCATTCTTCGCGCGCCATCCATGCCGCGATTGTGCGTGGCATTACTGAGGCTGGCCTGCCCGCAGAGGCCGTGCAAATCGTGCCAACACGGGATCGCGCGGCTGTCAGCGCCATGTTGAATGCACAAGGACAGATTGATGTCATCGTGCCGCGCGGTGGCAAGGCCTTGGTCGGTTTGGTGCAGGCTGAGGCCCGCGTGCCTGTCTTTGCCCATCTTGAAGGCATCTGTCATATCTATATCGACAAGGATGCCGATTTTGATAAGGCGCTGCGCGTGGTGTTAAATGCAAAAACCCGCCGCACAGGTATTTGTGGCGCGGCTGAATGTTTGCTGATCCATCAAGACGCGATCAATAGCCATGCGGAACCCATTATTGCCGCACTTCTTGCCGCGGGGGTTGAGGTGCGCGCCGATGGGGCTTTGGCCGATATCGCAGGCACAAACCGCGCCGCACCAGACGATTTTGGCAAGGAATTCTTGGATATGATCATCGCCGCCAAGCCCGTGGAAAACCTATCTGCTGCGATGGGTCATATTGCCCAGTTTGGCTCGGGCCATACGGATGCGATCCTGACGGAAAACCCTGAGGCCGCACAGATTTTTGCCGCGAATGTCGACAGCGCGATTGTAATGGTCAACGCCTCAACCCAATTCGCCGATGGTGGGGAATTTGGAATGGGCGCTGAAATCGGTATCGCCACAGGCAAAATGCACGCCCGCGGGCCTGTAGGCGCAGAGCAGCTGACCTCATTCAAATATATCGTCAAAGGAAATGGGACGACCCGCGCATGAGTAAAGATCCCAAAACCACCAGTCAGATCATCCGCCGCCAAGCCATGGATATTGGCGCGGCGCGGCCAGTGGCCACACCTTTGCACCAATCCGTGGTCTATGCCGCAGGCAGCCCTGACCAACTGGACGCGCAATATAGTGGGCAATTGGCGGGCTATACCTATGCACGCGAAGGTCATCCTAACGCAGCCGCATTGGCCGCGCGTATTGATGCCCTAGAAGGCGCAGAGGGCGGCCTGATCACGGGGTCTGGCATGGCCGCGATCACTGCCGCACTTCTGGGGCTTTTGAAGGCGGGCGATCACATGATCGGCGCCGACCAGCTATATGGCCGCTCCTTGCGGTTGATGTCGCAAGACCTGCCGCGTTTTGGAATCGAGACGGGTCAATTTGATCCGACCGATGCGCCAAGCTTCAAACGCGCCCTTCGCCCCAATACAAAATTGGTTTTGGTCGAGGCCCTCTCAAACCCCACCTTGCGTGTGGCCGATATGGCAGGCATTGCCGAGATTTGCACCCAACATGGTTTGATCATGGTGTTGGACAACACCTTTACCACGCCCGCAATGATGCGCAGCTATCAGGTCGGGGCAGATATCATCATCCATTCCGTGACCAAGCTTTTGGCGGGCCATGCCGATGTGACCTTGGGCTATGTTGCCGCGAAAAACCCAGACCATCGCAAAGCGATCTATGATTTTGCGGTCACCACGGGCTTGACGCCTGCACCCTATGAATGTTGGCTGGCCGAACGGGGTCTGTTCACCTTTGATCTGCGCTATGCGCGGGCAGAGGAAAATGCAGCCGCCTTGGCCGAATTTTTGGCCCATCATCCAAAGGTAAAGCGCGTGCTATATCCAACGCGTCCCGATCACCCTGATCACAACCGCGCCATGGCGCTATTTGAGGGGCAGGGGGGCAATATGCTGTCCTTTGAGATTGAGGGCGGTCGCGATGCGGCCAATCGTTTTGTGCAAGCGGCCCCCAATATCGCCTTTGCGCCCACATTGGGGGATGTGGCCTGCTCTCTTAGCCATCCCGCCTCGAGCAGTCACCGCGCCTTAACGCCAGAGGGGCGCGCGGCCCTTGGCATCAGCGAAGGCTTTTTCCGCCTGTCAGTCGGGATTGAAGATGTGACGCAACTGAAATCCGATTTCACAGCGGCATTGGCAGCGGTCTAAACCCTGATCTACCTGTCCTTATCGCCCAAAACCAACAGGCTAACCGTGAACCCCAAGGCCTGATTTTCCAGTTCTTGTCGGATCAAAGAGGGGTCAGGCAGCTTATCGCAAATGACCACCAACCGCCCCCGAAATGCGGCCTTGCGCAGTTGAACCGCCAATTCAATCGCGTCAAATTTGGGGCCAATCAAGGGTGAGATCACCATATCAGGGCGCTCAGTGGCCAAAATTTCGGGCATTTTATCAATATTCGCCGCAATAGCCATTTCCGCGGCATCAACCACCATGCGCGGCAAACGAGAGGCGAGATTTGGGGGAACATCCACCAAAACCAAGTTGCGCATCTGACGCAACGCGGTGTCATTATTCGAAGCCGATGACATCGTCCCGCACTCTCAATTCGGACATCTAAGACCTGATGCCTAATCCATTATCCGCCGCAAAATCGTCACAGATGCAACGAATTAGAATGAAAAAGCACAAAAAAAAGGGGCGGTCGACATTTTCTGAAACTTGGCGAAGTTAAAGTACATATTGATTCGACCCTTTACCCCCCGAAAAGGCCCAGAAAATGACCAACACCCATTCCTTTGAGGCAATTGTGACAGCCATGTTCGATTGCGTGCCTGACCCAATGGTTCGCTTGGGGCCAAATGGTATTTTGCTCGAACAAAACGAAGAAGCTGAGGCCATGTTTGGAACATGGGCGCAAGGCGCTGCGAGGCGGGGGCGAGGGTGACCCAATTCGCACTGTGCGCGGCGCTGGATACGCGCTTGGGTGATGATGGGCGCGCGCGATTTTGCGTCCTTCCATTTGTCCGATAATCATGATTATGTTAATTATTGTGATGTGGAAACATGCGTGATCACTTCAAGAAAGTATCGCAACCAACTAATTTAAAATAAAAAATATTCACTCGAAAGCCATCCCCCCGCGCAGATACATTCAACTCGCTAAACTTGGGGGTTGTTATGGTTGATGCACGAACTGCGCGTTACTTAGCCTGCGCTGATGCCGAGAGCTTGGTCACGCTTCATCAAGAGATGCTGACGTCTTACGGCTTTCGCTGTTTCATATATGCCGCCAACCCGATTGCTGCTGAATTTGGCAAAACGGGTCATGCGCATCACAACCGTATCCTGCACAACTGCCCTAAAACGTTGATTGCGGGTTATGTTGGCGAAAATCTCTATCGCGTCTGTCCTATCGTCAAATGGGCCATGTCGAACACTGGTGCAGAACCTTGGTCGCATCTGTCATCAGCGACACCTGATGGAACCGCGTTATCTCGTGCCGAGCGCGAATTATATGAGCTTTTTACGGCTCACGCGATCACAGCGGGATATACAGTTTCGCTGCCACGGCGCCACCATGCAGCAAATGCCGAGTTTGGATTGATCGGCGCAGAACACATGACCCAAGGGGCGCTTATCGACATCTGGGGTGAATATGGTGCAGATATCTTTGCCTATTGTCATCTGTTTCACCTATGCGCCACTGCACTGCCCGTCTCGCCACATTTGCGAATCCTAACCGAACGGCAGCGCGAAGCATTGGAATTGGTGATCAAGGGACGCACAATGCGCGAAATAGCCTTTGCCATGGAGATAAGTGTGACAACGGTTGAGAAACATCTACGCGGCGCAAGAGATGTCCTACAGGCTGACACAACAGCGCGAGCCGCCGCTAAGGCACTGGTTTTAAATCAAATTTTTATTTAAAATTGAACGTAAAACAATTTTATTAACCAATTATTAACCTATCTCACAGTTGCGTGACCATGGTCAGCCCTGAGGAATTCCTCAGTGTCGAATGTTCTTAAATTGAACATAATAACCCCATGTGTCGCGCGATGTCCCCCGCAGGCACATACAGGTTGTACCTAGAGCAACCTGTCAGTCCCGCGTCCCTAAATAAAAAGTGGGCTGTTGGCGGCGTCATTCATGTCCCTGAGTGACGCCGTTTTCATTTTACAAGAAAAAAGGCAGGGGTTGCCCCCTGCCCTTCATTGTTTCGCAATTTGGTGCGGAGTTAGCCTTGAACGGCCTTCGCAACTTCTGCGGCGAAATCTTCTTTTTCCACCACAATGCCTTCACCAACCTCAAGGCGCACAAACCCTGTCAGCTCAACACCCGCTTCTTTCGCTGCAGCCGCAACAGTCAAGTCTGGGTTGATGACGAAGGCTTGGTTCACCAAGGTCACTTCGGAGAGGAATTTCTGCATACGGCCTTCGATCATCTTCTCGATGACGGCCTCTGGCTTGCCAGATTCACGCGCGATGTCGATTTGCACCTGACGCTCTTTTTCCACAATCGCCGGATCCAGATCATCCGCAGACAAGGATGCAGGGTTCACCGCTGCAACATGCATCGCCACCTGACGGGCAAAACCTTCATCAGTGCCATTGAACGCGACAAGAACGCCGATCTTGCCCATGCCATCAGCCGCGGCGTTGTGCACATAAGACACAACTGTCTGGCCCGACAATTTTGCCATGCGGCGCAGCGCCATGTTTTCACCGATTTTCGCAATCGCATCGGTGATCACGGTTTCAACAGGCTTGCCGCCCATATCCGCCGCTTTCAAGGCGTCTACATCATCCACGTCAAGCGCCGCTTGCGCGATGCCTGCAACCATGGATTGGAATTCGGCGTTTTTCGCAACGAAATCGGTTTCCGAGTTCACTTCAACGGCAACCGCGCTGCCGTTTGAGACTGCAACAGCAACCAAACCTTCGGCCGCAGTGCGACCAGATTTCTTGGCCGCTTTCGCCAAACCTTTGGTGCGCAACCAGTCAATCGCGGCGTCAAAATCGCCATCGGTTTCGGTCAGCGCTTTTTTTGCGTCCATCATGCCTGCGCCAGTTGCTTCGCGCAGGTCTTTTACCATTGCAGCAGTAATTGCCATGGTGAGAATCTCCTGATTTGTAAGTCAGGCGGGGATATGCCCCGCCGATATGTCACAGATATGTCAGTCGAGCGGGAAAGGCGCGCTTCCCCGCCAAACTTAGAACCCCTTAGGCAGAAGCGTCTTCTGCGGCTTCTTCAGCAGGTGCTGCTTCGGCCAAGGTTTCTTCGACAGTCTCTTCCATTGCGCCAAGATCAACGCCAGCTGCATCCATCTGCGCGCTCATCCCATCAAGGGCTGCGCGCGAGATCAGATCACAGTAAAGGCTGATGGCACGCGCCGCGTCATCATTTCCAGGAATGACGTAATCCACGCCTGCGGGCGAACAGTTGCTATCAACAACCGCCACAACAGGAATGCCCAGCTTGTTGGCTTCGGCAATGGCGAGGTCTTCTTTGTTGACGTCAATCACAAAGACCAGATCAGGCAGGCCGCCCATTTCGCGGATACCGCCAAGCGAGGCTTGCAGCTTCGCCTGATCGCGCTCCATGCCAAGACGCTCTTTCTTGGTCAGACCCTCAATACCATTTTGCATCGCTTCATCAATCTCGTTCAAACGCTTGATCGAGTTGGAAACAGTCTGCCAGTTGGTCAGCGTGCCGCCCAACCAACGGTGGTTCATGTAATACTGTGCGCAACGCTCTGCCGCTTCGGCAATGGGGCGCTGTGCCTGACGCTTGGTGCCTACGAACAAGATGCTGCCGCCTTTGGTAACAGTTTCGCGCACAGCAACCAAAGCCTGCTCAAGCAGGTCAACAGTCTGGGTCAGGTCAAGAATGTGAATCCCATTGCGGTCGCCGTAGATATACGGGGCCATGCGAGGGTTCCAACGATGGGTCTGGTGACCAAAGTGAACGCCAGCTTCCAAAAGCTGACGCAAAGAAAAATCAGGAAGCGCCATAATAGTTTCCTTTCCGGTTTGCGCCTGAGCGAGAGATCAGGGGCCGTGCCCCAACCGGTGGATCAATAGGGATGTCTCCCCTATGCGACCCGCCCTCGCCTGTGAATTGCCCTTTCGGACAGGCGCGCTTTAGGGCATTTTCCCCCTGCCCGCAAGGGCCATCTGCAACAGCACTGCTGGGGCATAGACGTAGGCCCATAGGCGGGATAGAGACGCAGCCATGACAAAGAACAGCATTATCTGCATCGGATCGGTTCTGTGGGACGTGATTGGTCGCACAGATACGGCAATGGCCCTTGGCGATGATGTTGCGGGGCGTATTACGCGCATTCCTGGTGGGGTGGCGTTGAATATTGCCATCGGGCTTGCCGCCTATGGGATGCAGCCCGTTTTGCTGACCATGATCGGGCGTGATGCCGAAGGCGCGGATTTGCTGGCCTTTTGCGAAAAGCGCGGCATGAATTGCGACCATGTTTTTCGCAGCTCTGAATGGCCGACCGACCACTACATGGCGATTGAGGCGCAAGGCCAAGTGATGGCTGCCATCGCCGATGCACATGGCCTTGAGGCCGCAGGCGCGCAGATTTTAGCCCCCCTAGAGCATGGCCCCTTGGGGGATGCCGCGGCCCCCTATCAAGGCGTAGTGGCGCTTGATGGCAATTTGACCGAGGCGCTTTTGGCTTATATCGCGGATGCCCCTGCCTTTCAGGCGGCGGATTTACGCATTGCGCCCGCATCACCCGGCAAGGCCACGCGTCTTTGCCCGCTTTTGCATCACCAAATGGCAAGCCTTTATGTCAATCGCCGTGAGGCCTGTTTGATAGCAGGGCAAGCGCCTGACCTCTCTGCCACAGAGGCCGCAGATGCGCTGATCGCGGCGGGGGCGGCGCGCGTGATCGTAACCGATGGTGCGGGCCTGACTGTAGACGCCAAGACGGGTGCTGAAACAGTGATGGGCACGCCACCACAGGTCACCGCCACCCGCGCGACAGGTGCAGGGGATCGCTTCATGGCCGCCCATATCGCCGCCGAAACCGGTGGTGCATCGCGTCAAGAGGCGCAAATTTTTGCACTCAACGAAGCCGCCGCTTATGTGGCAGGAAAGGATTAAGCATGCTTCCCCTCACCATCGCCCCAGATGTTGCACATGCCCTAAAGACAGGCGGCGCTGTGGTTGCCCTTGAAAGCACCATCATCACCCATGGCATGCCCTACCCCGCCAATTTTGAAACCGCACAGGCCGTTGAGGCCGAAAT
>Ga0181559_10007622_pt1 | contig 10055 bp, 4 predicted proteins | sample 011ome_21_FD_133752 | JGI IMG/M metagenome (GOLD analysis project Ga0181559, IMG submission 133752) | Coastal salt marsh microbial communities from the Groves Creek Marsh, Skidaway Island, Georgia - 011508AT metaG (megahit assembly) | ecosystem: Environmental > Aquatic > Marine > Intertidal zone... | reverse complement strand
GCCGACGCCGCCGAATCGCCGAAAGCGCTCACTCGGTCTCGTCTTCGCGTCTCCGCGCCTCCTAACGCCTCCTCCGCGGCGTTTTTTTTCGCGGCGTGACCTGTTCCGGGCGCGACGAACGCGACGTCCGCGCCGTACTCCCGCGAAGCGTTCGCGTCGTCCGGAGAGACAGTCACGGGTTTTTTTTCTCCTTCGCAGACAGACGTTTCGGTTTCGCGAGACCCTTCTTCGCCGCGCCGGCGCCGCGCGAGCGCCGCGAGCGCGACGGCTCGTTCGCGGAACACGCCGAACGCGCCAACGTCGATCGGACCCATCGCGTCACGCAGCGCCTCCATTTCTTTCCTGTGCGTCACGCGCATAAACGCGTCCGCCTTTCTCGACGCGAGGTCCGGGTCGCGCGCGTACGCCGCCTCGGCGACCAGTCCGCGATATTCGTCGTCGCGCGCGAGGGCGTCCTCGCCGACGGCTTCGAACGCCGCCGACGCGGCGTCCCCGAGCTGATCCGGCAGAAACGTGTCCCCTCCCGTGACCGCGACGACGCTCTGAACGAACGCGTCCAGCGCCTCGCGCACGTCTCGTCCTTGAGGCATCCCATAACCTGAGGGGTCCTCGCCCGATTGAACGCCGAAAACGCGTCGCGCGAGTTGGCGAGTTCCGGCGCCGCGGCTCACATCGGATGAGCTCTTCGGCCGATGAGAAGCCGATGAGAAGCCTCCGTGGCTCGTTCGCCCCTCGGATCCCGACCCCGAAACGGACCCGCCGGCTCCCGAGTCACGACCCAGGTGGGTCCCGCTCGCGCCGCCCACGCGCAGGAGCGCGAGCCTCGCGTGCGTCTCGTGGTCCACGTCCACGCCCGACCGCGCCTCTCGCGACGCGGAGGTGCCGAACGTCCGGAGGAAGGTGGACAAACGAGGCGTGGGGGGGGCGCGCGTGCCGCTGCCCCCACCGTCGCTCCCGCCGCCGCCGCCGGCGCCCATCGCGGCGCACCGCGCGTCCGAAGCGAACCGCGCGGATCCGGCTCCCAGGCCCGGGTCCGGCGCCCCGCGCGTCGAGTTGAGATCCGACACGCTCAGGGTTCGGGCTGCTTTTTCTCGACGTCGACAACAATATTTCGCGATGTCGCTCGTGGCTGACGCACGTGGGCTGACGCATCGCGGTGACGGCGAAAGATACGAAAATAACTAACGCCCGCGGATTCAGAGCATTCGACACGAAGTGATCGGGTGACCGCCACTCTCCGAGCCGCGGCACACGTCGCCGCCGCCATAGCCCCGCGCGCGCCCGTTTCCTCGCGGTACGCGCGCGAGTCGTTCGCACGCGAGCGTCTTTCGATACCCCCGGGATCGAGCCCCCTCGCGAACCGCCCAGATCGCGATCGCGTGAATTGCCTTCCTCTCGAGGCAACAACCGCGCGCGATGCCCGTCAAGCGCGACGCCAAGCCGGACGCCGCGGAAGACGCCGCCGACAAGGCGCTCGCGGCGTCCTCGGAGACCCTGAAGCACGGCGCGAAGGTGGCCGCGGAGGTCTCCTCGAAAGCCGAGGGGCTCCTCTCGAAGGTGGCCTCGGGCGCGAAAGCCGCGGCGACCGCGGTGGCTCGCGAGGTGCTCATGGTGGACGAGAACACGCCCAAGAAGACCTCCAACAACCCGTTTAGGAAGGACGACCCTCCCGAAGAGGCTTCCCCCAACGCGGCCTCGCCCCGCGCGTCCCTCGACCGCAACCGCTCCGCGCGCGTCATGTCCCCCGAGGAGAAGGCGGCGGCGGCGGCGGCGGCGGCGGCGGCGGCGTCGGCGTCGGCGTCGGAGTTCGAGGAGCTCATGTCCGATCGTCTGCCGGACATCAACACCAAGCTGGATTTCGACGAAGCTAAGGCGGAGTGGAAGCGCGCGGCTGTGACGGACATCAACGGGCAGTACATCTCCGTGTGCGGCTCCGGGTACGCGGATCTTGAGCCGCTCGGCCCCGGTATCGGGTTGTGGTTCCGCACTTTAAAGAGCCTGGCGCTGTACTTCTTCCTCATGACGCTCCTCATGGTGTTCGTGATCTACAACGCCGTGTACCTGTACTACAACGACGACTCCGACATGGACGAGGACACCATGGAGGTGTTGGCTCGCGTCACGACCGGTGTCGTCGCGACGACGTCGCAGGAAGACACGATCGAGGGCTGGGACATGCGATTGGTGATGCTCATCATCTCCTGTTTAGACGTCTTCGCCATCCTGTGCTTTCTGATCATGATCGCGCACCTCAAGCGACGCCAAGACGCGTACGTCGAGGAGAACGACGACGCCGTCGTGTCGCTGCCGGACTACTCCGTGGTGGTTTGGGGCATCCCCAAGGACGCGGATGAGGACTCGCTCGTGAAACACTTCTCGCAGTTCGGCGCTTTGGCGGACTGCGTCGTCGTCCGGGACCTGGGCAAGGTGATGAGCCCGCGCATCGCCCGCGCCGCGCAGCTGGATTACCTGAAGAACATGAAGATCCAGGCGGCGGCGTTTGAGATCAAGAAACAGGCGCGCGCGCTCCGCGTGCAGCTCAAGCGCATCGAGCGATACAAGAAGCGCGTGGAGAAGACGAACGCGCGCATCGAGAAGCGACTCAACGAGGGGTTCGACACGGTGTGCGCGTTCATGACGTTCGAGGAACCCGAAGCTCGCGCGACGTGCGTCGACGCGTTCAACGAGCAGTGGTCCTGCTGCCACAAAGAAGAGCTCATGTACCGCGGGACGCACGCGCTCAAGATCAAGCCCGCGCCCGAAGCGTCCGACATCCTCTGGGAAAACGTGTTGCGCAAAAACGTGTGCGCGCAGCTCACGCGCAAGCTCATATCGTTCCTGGTCATCCTCGTGCTGTGCGCCGCCGCGGTGGGCGTCCTGGTGTACGCCAAGGACGCCGCGAGCAACGCCGCGCCCTCAGTGTCGTGCGCCACGGTGGAGCCGTCTGACTTGACCCCCGAGCCCACGCTGCAGTGCTCCGCCATCTGGGACTTGGTGGGCGAGGACGCCTACAACGACCCCACCTCGCAGGCGCGAATCGCGATCGATAAGTTCGTGACGAACGTCGATCTGGACGCGTGCCGCAACTACATCTCCGGCGCGGAGTGGATCCTGCCCATGGACGGCTCCGCCGCCGACGGGTACGCGGCGGCGCAAAACGCCGCGCTCCCCGCGGAGGGTGAGGCGTGGGCCGGGGGTTTCATGCCGGACTCCTTCGCCGACGAGTGCGCGGCGCTGACGTGCAAGAAGTGCTTCTGCGTCTCGTCCGTGGACATGACCAGCGTGATCATGGACTACTTCGCGGGCAGCTCCGCGGATACTTCGAACTTCTGCAAGGAGATCTACGACCAGATGGCGCTCGAAGCCTCGGTGCTGATCGGCACCATCGTGATGACCACGCTCACGAACATGATCCTCATGTCCAGCGCGCAGGTGTTTTCCAAGTTTGAGCGCCACAAAACCATCTCCGCCACGGAGACCAACTGCGCGAAGTACACGTTCGCGGCGCTTTTGGTGAACCAGGCGATCGTCCCGGTGGTGATCTACTCCTACGTCGAGGCGCTGGAGGGATTCCCGGTGCTGTTCCAAGGTCAGTACGGCGATTTCGAAACCGCGTGGTACAACAAGGTGATGGTCACCATCATCAGCACCGCCATCGTGAACATCGCGGCGTTTCCGCTGGGCGCGGCGTTGCCCAACATCGCCGCCGCCGCGTCGCGCTTCGTGTTCGGGTGCTGCGCGCCGTCGCAGAAGAAGCTCAACGAGATTTACACCCCCGCGGAGTTTTCGCTCGCCAAACGCTACGGCCAAATGCTGTGCGGTTTGTTCTACTCCATCATCTTCCTGTGCGCGGCGCCGCCGCTCGCGCCGGCGGCGGCGGTTCTCTTCTTCGCCATGTACGCCACGGATAAGTGGCTGCTTCTCAAGTTCAGCAAGCGTCCGCCGATGTACGACCACAAGCTGAACGCGTTCTTTTTACAGACGGCGCCGTACGCGGCGTGGGCGCACCTCGCCATCGCGTGCTGGGCGTTCGGGTACTACGAGATCCCCTCGTACATCGTCGACCCCGGCGGTTTAGCGGGCAGCGTGGGCGTCGACGCGAGCGCGGTGACCGCCGCCGCCGGCGGAAGCGCTTCCGCCGACGCCGACCTCACCGGCGCGCCCGATCAGTTCGACTTCATGGCGCGCTTGGTGCGCGCCAACGCCTTGGTGCCGTTCGTGATGTTTATCATCCTCACCGTGGCGCTGTTCTTCGCCGGGCTCGTGGAGCAGATCGCGTCGGTGTTCGGCAACGCGTGCGTGGGCGAGGAGAAGGTGGACGAGGTGCCTCCGTTTTCCGATCTCATCTTCGCCGGCGACGCGCGATACGACGAACCCGTCGGAGAGGGCGAGATGAACAACAAGCTCTCCGGTTTGCGGTCGTACCGCCTGGAGGACAACCCGACGTACATGAAGCTCTTCCCGGAGGTGCTCAGCGCGGACGGCACCTCCCGGGCGGAGCGCCCGGCCACGCCCGCGAACAAGGCACCCCAGGCGCAGAACATGGTGTGAGGGTTGAAAAAGAGAAGAGGCGCGCTTGACGCGAGACGTTTTTTACGGTGTGTAACGCGACGATGCTTTTATTTCGACGTCGCGTCGCGCTTTTTTCGGACCGATCCGCTTCGCCGCGCGACGTCACTCGAACTCCTCGCTGAGCACCTGCGCGAACGAGAACGGCGCGAACTTGTACCCGTCACCGCGGTAGAACTTGTTCTGGTACTCCACCCAGTGCAAACGCAGCGCGTGCAGGAACGCCGAGAGGCTCTCCATGCCCATGAGCACGCCCACCGTGGCGCACGCCCACAACGCGAACGCGACGGTGATTAAAACCGGCGACCCCGTGGCGATCCCGCCCATGAACACGCGGTCCCAGAACACCGCCGAGAGCTGCGCGTGCGCCAGCGACAGCGCCCACAGCCTTAAGTACGACGCCGTGTTCGACACGGCGCCCAGAACGAACTCGATCGTGTGGATGAGCTGGTGCACGACGGCGTCGCCGTAATCGAAGGCGGCGGCGCCGCCGGCGCCTCCGGCGCCGCCTTCGTCGTCGCCGGCGCCGGCTTCCGACTCGTTCTCGCCGAGCACCGCGTACGCCCCCCCCCGGCCCAGGCGCGCCTCGTGCCTCTTCTTCAGGTAGTACGGCTTGGGGAAGAGCATCACCGGCACGGCCGCGAACGCCGCCAGCACCAGCAGCACCTGGAACGCGCCCTGCCCGGGGAACATCGCGTTCTCGGGGCAGCCCGGCTTCCCGTCCTCGCCCTCGCCCGCGCAGTCGGCGTTGCCCGGGCTCAGGAACATGTAGATCATGACGTGGTACAAGTCCGCGGTGGCGCCCGGGGTGACCCACTTCGCCACGATCAACACGCTGAGGTACCCGAACAGAGACCCCAAAAACACAACCTGCGGCACGAACTCGCACCAGATCGAGAGCCAGTCTTTTTCGTGGAGGAAGTTGAGCAGGCTCATGAAGATCCCGAGCGTCATCTGCGCCATGCCCATCAAGATGGACATCTTCATCTTCATCGAGTTGATGAACAGCAGTTCCGTTTTCGTGCCGTGCCACACCGGGTCGACACCGACGGCGTACGGCGTCGATGCGCTCGGCACTAAGCCGGACTTGAACTGCGAGTCGCACCCGCCGCCGTCGCCCGCGGTGGGGTCGTTCGGGTCGCACGCGAACTTGGAGCGGCCGAAGAGCGACATCGGCACGGAGAAGCACTCGTTGTACAGCAGACCGGTGTAGACGCTGAACACGGACATGAGCAGAACGCAGTACCGCCCGTCGAAGCCCATCTGAAGAATCTCGTTCAGTTTTTGTTTTTTCAGCGATTTTTCGTTGAGCACCATGTACGTCGCGGCGGCGAGCATCAGGAGCCCGTGCCCGAAATCGCCGAACATCACGGCGAAGAGAAAGGGAAACGTCACGATGGTCATCGCCGCCGGATTCACCTCGCGGTACCGCGCCACGCCGTACGCCTCGACGATGCCCTGGAACACCTCCGTCACTTTGTTCGTGGCGTAGTACGTCGGGGGCTGCTCGCGTGTGGGGAGCGGCTGGAACACCGTGCCCATCTGCGCGGAGGCTGAGCGGTTCGCCGCGAGAAGCGCCTCCCGCACGCGGGGCTTCGCCGCCGCGGGGCACCAGCCCTCCGCCACGAGGCACTTACGCGTGACGTCGACGGAGAACGCGTTCAGCGCGTGGTACGTCGCCTTCTCCTTGCGCACGTCCGCGAGCCACCGCTCGTACTTGTGGCCGATCCCAGACAAAACGCCGTTCCTGTGCCTCGTCGAGGCCTCCAGCGTGCTCTGCAGCTCCAGCGTCCGCGCCGTCACCTCCGAGTTCATCTGACGTCGCCGCGCGGCGTTCTCCGGGAACGGGTACCGGTTCGCGCCGAAGGCTTCGCAGATTTTCAAAATCTTGGCCCGCGCGCGTTCGCCCGCGAAGAAAACAACCACCACCGTCTTCTCCGCGCGCTCGCCGTCGCGCGGATCGATGACTTTGCCTTCGATGACGCTCTGCTTCAGGAACATGTTTCCGCGCGTCGCCCGAAACAAAACGCGTTCGAACGACGCCGTCTTGTGCGTCGGCACCGCGGCGGCGATGAATCCCAAACGCACAGCGGAGGGGTCCAGCGCGCTCTGCGGCATTTCGTACTCGGAGAACACCTCGCGCGATGCGGACCTGGAGTGCGCGCCGCTCGCGTTTTCCAGAAGGCTCTCGCCCATCTCGGCGTCCCTTCCCGTGGCGCCGCCGAGCAAACCCACGCCGCCGGAGATGGTGATGTCGGATCGCGAAGAGGACGCGCCTCGGTCGGAAGACGCGCCTCGAGTGCCCGGCATCGGCGCCCCCGCGGCGTCCGCGCGCGCGTCGTCGAAAAACCCGCCAGCCTTCTCCAGCACCAGCTGCAGCTCCACCAGCTCGGAGTGCGACTTACGCAGCTTCTCGGTGTTGGCGGTGATCTGTCTCAGTTCGTGCTCGAGCTCCTCGAGCCTCGCCTCGAGCTCGTCCAGGTGGTACGCGCGGTCCTCGGCGTCCGCGCGGGGCACGGCGACGAGCCCGGCTTTGTGCATCTGCTCGGCGAAGAAACGCATCTTGCGGAGCATCTCGTCGCACCGCTTCACCTGGCTGGCGTACGTGCGCTGGAACGCGGACCGGTCGGGGTTCAGATCTCGAAACTGCACCAACCCAACCTCGCCGAGCGCGGTGACCGTGTCGTGCGCCGCCTCGGCGGGCACGATCATCTGCACCAGCTGCATCGTCTCCGACCGGAAGAGCTCCATCGTGGCGCTCTGGGGGGAAGGCCTGACTACAGTCACGAACCTCCGGAAGCCCGCCGCGCACGCCGCGCGCACCGCCTCTCTGCGCGCACTCTAGGGATCTCGCGTGCCTATGTAGCTACGGGTTTGTTTTCAAGTTTCGAACTAAATGCTCATATCGATAGCCTCGTACGCTCTGATGGCATCCGCCGACGAGGAATCAAAACGAGGTCGTTCGCACAGATGCGTAGAATGCGGGAAGCGGCGAAATTTCGACAGACTGTAAAAAACCACCGGGAGCGCTCGACGTCGCGCGCGATGACTATCCGCGAGTTAAAACTCGAGTTACTTACCCGACATATCGCGTCTCACTCCACCTCACTCCACCTCCTGTATGACCATCGGCCCCCGCCTGGGTGGGGCGAGACCGGCCCTCTGACCGTCAGCCCCCGGGTTCGAGCTCGGCGCGTCGGCGCCGCCCAGACTCGCGCGGGCGGCGGATGACCGCTCTTTTTCCACGCGTCGCCGGTGGTTCTCGTGCTGATTCGCCACCTCGCTCGCCAGCGCGCCGCCGACTTTCAGCACACCGCCCAGCATCGCCCCGAATAGGCTCCCCACGCCAGCGACCGCGTCCTTCAGCGGCTCGGCGCCTCCGTCCTCGGGCCTCCGTCCTCGGTCGCGCGAAGAAGAAGGCTCTTTTTTTTCTTTTTTTTCTTTCGTCGCGCGCGAAGAAGACTCGCCCGCGGAAGACTCGCGTTCGGAAGACCCCGAATTTTCGTCATCGCCTCGAGCCTCCGGGTTCGCGCGTCCCGTCGGCATCGCCTCCTCGCCTCCGTCGCGCATCACCCCCCGCAACCCTTCCCCGAACGCGCGCAGGCCCTCACCGAGCAAACCCCCCACGTTTCCCAAAGAGTCCACGGAGAACACCTCCGTCGTTCGAGCGTCGTCTTCGCGGGCGTTCGCGGATTCGGCGGCGGCGGCGACGCGCCTTTCGTTCTGCGTCACGTGCGCATCGCGAACGAACACGCGCGTCTCCGTGTTAGATGCCGTGCCACTACCCGGTGTTGGGTCCAAATCTTTTTTCAATTTTTCGTGACTGACACTTCTCGGCAAGTGCGCTCGGCCGCTGGCGTGCGCGACGCGTTCGGCGTTTTCGCGCCATTCGAACGCCTCCGTACTCCGAATCAAGCACTCGACGACCCACTCCGTTTCGGCGTCGTCGTCCGCGAACTCGCACCCGTCGGTGTTTTCGAAGAGCTCTTTTTCGAGAAGCGCGGTTTCGTCTAAACGCGTTTTGTACGTCGATCGTATGAGTTCGTTCGCGGCGTACCCGCCTATGATCGCGCCGGGCGCGCCGAGGCCGACGGCGCCGAGACCGGCGCCGATGAACTTCACGGCGTCTCCGATCTGGTCGCTGCGGTTCACGCCGTACCTGCACCACGTCACGAAGTGCTCGCAGTTGTTCCCTACGACGTGGTACTTCCCGAATCGCGTCTCGTACGTTTTTTGTACCCCGAGGGAAACGAGCACCCGTGACAAAATTTGGTCCGGCCGCCGCGGTGTGTGCGCGTCGTCGTACGCGAGGTTCCCGTCGTAAGGCGCGCCCCCGAGCTCGGACAGGCGGTTGCGCACGACCACCGCGTCCGCGCTGGTGTCCCGCGCCGCGGAGTCCGCGGCGCCCCACAGGTGCACGACGGACTCGGGGATCACATCGCCCGTGGTCTCGCACACGCCCACCATCCATCGCGTGCGACAAGGCGCGAGCTTGCGCCTCCCGACGTACACCGCCCAGTGCGTGAACTTGATCGGAATCCCGAGGACGCGCTGGTCGTCCCGGGGCCAGAACAGGATGTCCCCGGGGACGCGCGGCTTCCCGAACGCGGGCCACAGGTGCTTCCCGAGGGGGGGCTGACGCGGCGCCGACGTCTCCGCCATCGTGGGACAGCCCCGTGCGACACCCCGCGCGCTGCGGGTGTGGGCCGCGAGCCACGACACGTTTAGCGCACGGGTCGACGAAACCAACAGCTCGACGCGTTTTGTCCGATCCGGACGTCCGCCGGCAGCAAGGCCAGCGACGTCCCGAATCTGAAAAAGCAACATCGGCGGACCGTGAGAGGTCCACCGCGCGGCGCGCGCCGGTGGAGCGGACCGCACCCACGGAGAGGGACGTGCGTCGTCCTTTCGAGGCGGCTATTGGTCGGGCGCGCCTCAGGGGGGGTTGCCGAGAATGCCCCCCTCCTCGGCGCGCCCTCGGCGAGGCGCGCCGCGTGCCCTGGGAGAAAAGAATATTGCGCGACACCGTCGCAATCCCACCGCTGAGTCTTTCGACGAGGACCTGGCGGAGGACGCGTCCCTGGACCCGCCGCTCTCGTCGGAGACGCCGTCGCAGGACACGTCACAGGACACGTCGCAGGATGAGCGGCGACGACTTTTCGGGTCGTCCGCGCGTGTCACGAGAGCCGAGGCGCGACGTGACCGACGGAAAAACGCCGGAACCTCTCCGGGTGGTCGTGGTCTGCTGCAGCGCGTGCATCTCTACGCGCCGCGATTTCCGGTGGTGAGCTCGGCGTTTCTGCTCGCCGCGCTGGCGGTGTTCGCGCCGGCGGTGGACCGCGCGTACCACAAGCTGCACACGGAGGGCCGCGTGGTGTCGGACGTCGCGAGCGTCGCGTACGACGTGGGGAGGTTCACCGTCGCGTGGGACGCGACGGCGCTTCGATTAGCGGTGACGCACCACGAAGCGCCGCTCGACGACGACG
>Ga0181559_10007620_pt1 | contig 10057 bp, 9 predicted proteins | sample 011ome_21_FD_133752 | JGI IMG/M metagenome (GOLD analysis project Ga0181559, IMG submission 133752) | Coastal salt marsh microbial communities from the Groves Creek Marsh, Skidaway Island, Georgia - 011508AT metaG (megahit assembly) | ecosystem: Environmental > Aquatic > Marine > Intertidal zone... | reverse complement strand
GACGAGTCATTCGGCGTCGACGTCGCGCTCGCGTTTCAACAAAACGGCGGCGAGATCTCCATGCGCGAGTTCCTGCCGTTATGGGTAGCGCACAGAGAAGGTTACCGCGACGCGCACTTAGAAGTCGTTCGAAACTTGATAGCTCATGACTGAATCGATCGCCTACACAACGCTCGACGATATTTCTCGCGATGAGAGATAAGATTGTTATCACAAGCTACATGATGCGATGATTATTTTGCTCGTCGGTCGGTCGGTCGATGTAAGAATATCACTAATGGTGTTCGTTCGTCGTCGGTTGGTTTGAATCAAGAAGTACACGGCTCCGACGCCGGCGAATGAAGAATCAAAATCATTCGTCGCGCCGTTTCCCGAAACGAATCGAAGCGCGCGCCTACTTCCCGCGCTTACCCTCCTTTTGAATCACGACCTCGTTCTCATACCTGATACCCTTACCCTTGTAAGGCTCCGGCGGACGCTTAGAGCGAATGATCGCCGCAAAGTTACCAACTTCAACCTTGTCGTAGCCGCTCACGACAACCTCGGTGTTCGACGGGCACGTCACCTGGATCCCCTCCGGCAACTTCATAATCACCGGGTGGGAGTAGCCCAACGCCAAGTTAAGGTCCTTCCCTTGCATGGAAGCCTTGTAACCCACACCCAACAACTTCAGCTTCTTCTCAAAGCCAGTAGACACGCCCACCATCATGTTGTTCGCGAGCGTGCGGTACAACCCGTGACCCTTGCGCGCGTCCGGGGTGTCGTTCGCGCGAGCAATCTTGATCGAGTCACCCTCTTCCGTGAACACCATGGTGTCCGGGAACGACATTTCCAAGCTACCCTTCGGTCCCTGCGATGCGGCGCGCGGCGATCGATGCGTTCTCGTCAGTCTCTTCGTCTCTTCGCCGTCCGACGCGCGCGGAAAACCCTACAACCTCAAGCCCTGGTCGCGTGGGATTGGGTCGTCGTCGCGCGTTTTCCCCCGTCACGCCGTCGCGGATCGCGCGCGTCGATGAAACGTAATCCCTCGCGCGCTTTCCCGCGTCGCGCGCGTCGCATCGCGCCGCGCGCACCTTCACCGCGAGATGGTTATCCTTCAGGGTGTACGTCACCCCCTTCGGCACCGCCACCGGCTGCTTCCCGATGCGCGACTCCTTCGCCTCGATCGTCGCGCGGACGACGGTGCGACCGCGCGCGGTGGATTGCGGGGAAATCGTGGCATCGCCTCGGGCGAACGTGGAGACTTGCGAAGCGAGCATCGCGCGCGAACGTCGGCGTCGCGCAGTGACGCGCGCGGTCGGCGCCGCGCGAGGGTTCGGGACCGCGTCGTCGATTTAGCCATCGGGCGCGTTCACACATGGTTCTCTTTTCGTCTTTTATATTACGCATCGAGCATCGATCCCGAGGACGCCGCGCGATGCGACGCCGCGCCGTCGACGACGCGCACTTCGCGACGGCGCCGTCGCGAACTCATGGCGTCCGGGGAGACGACGAAGACGCTCGTGATGCGCCAGACGCAAGAGGCCGTGGGAAAGAGTGCGTCCCGCGTCGGCGCGCGTCGAACGAATGAAGGATGGGAAAACTCGACGGTTCGTGTGCCCGAGAACGAGTGACTGACGCGGACGAACGACGCGCGCGAGAAAGGTTTGAGCGAGCTGCAGAGACGAAAACGCGCGACGCTGGCGCGGATCGAGGCGAGCGCGCGCGATGGAGAGACGCTCCGACGACGGGTGAAGGAGCTCGAACAACGCGTGGCGCGGGACCGCGAGCGCGTCAAGGCGTACGACAAAGTCATTCAAGAGGGTGAATCATCGCTCGATCGCATACTCGAGAGCTCTGAATTTTTGTTGAGCGCGCTCGCTCGCGAGACGCAAACGTTCGAGGACGACGAGGACGACGTGGAGGAATGACGTGATTACAACTCGGCGGAACCCATCGCCGAGGCGTACGCCTCGGAGATTAAATTTAGCACCTTTTTCGATCGAAGCTGCTTGGCGAGCTTGCGCAAGTTTCGCCCTTTCGAATCTCCTTTCGTGACGTCCGCGTTCGCCTCCAAGAGCATCGACACTAGTTCGGCGTTTTGCTTACGAACCGCCGTGGCGAGCAACGAGTCGCCGCGCTTGTTCGCAAAGTTTGGATCCGCCCCGAGCTCTAACAATATCTTCAGCATGAACGTATTCTCGCGATCCACCGCCCTGAACGTCGCGCTCATCCCCATGGCGTCCGTTTCATCCACGTCCATCCCGCACTCGCGCACGAGATACCGCACGACCTCCGCGTGCGCGTCCGTCTGTCCCCACGTCGCGCGCTGCAGCGCCGTAAATCCGTCTCGCGCTCGCGCCCCCGCGTCCACCCCGTGTTCGCGCAACAATTTCACCATGCTCACCTTCCCCGACACCGCCGCCATATCCATCGGCGTGTGCCCCTCGTGATCCTCGCTCCGCGCGTCCGCACCCATCGAGAGCACTTTTTTCGCCGTCGTCTCGTCGCCGCGCGCCACCGCCGTCGCGAGCGCGCCGTACCCGTGGTCGCTCTCCTGTCGGTCGAGCATCGTCTTCAACTCTTCCTCGTCGTACGCCAGCGCGGCGTCATCGAACCACGCCAGGTCACCTCGCACCGCCGCCGTCACCGCCGCGGGCACGCCGTGCGCGCGCGCGACGCGCGAAAACATCGCCGTCGACACCAACACCAGGGCGACGACGACGCGCGATGCGACGCGTTTTCGCGCTCGATATCGTCCCGTTCGCGGCACCGCGCGCGCGTCGAGCGCGTCCGACATATTCGCGTCGCTCGCGCGTCGCGTCGACGCGCGCGCGGGTGGGGTCGTCGTGTGACGTCGCCGATCGCGCGATTCCGCGGTGGTTGCGTCGCGATGCGTCGTCGATTCATCGCCCGCACTTCGCGACGCGGCGCGCGTTGGAGGCGCGATCGCGCGCGCGCGTCGAGAGCGCGCGCGCGCGGTATGACGCGCGCGCAGCAGTTCGGTGCGCGCGCGCGTCGTCGCGATCGAGCGCGATGATGATCGACGCGGACGCACCGTCTCGACGTCGCGCGCACCGACGACGACGACGACGACTGACCCCGCGCGATGTCGCAGGTGGCGTTGGAGCGGTATTACTGAGCGTGTGGTACGCCACGCTTCGCAACGCCGAGCTCACGCCGAGCGCGCGAGCGCTGGTGGTCGCGGTACGACGCTCGACGCGCGCGCGCGCGAACGCGAACGCGAACGCGAACGCGAGACGAAGACGCTGACCCCACGCGCGCGCGATCGAATCCAAATCCACAGGCCCCGATCTACGCCGTCGTTGCGTTCGCGCTGTACTCCGTCGTCGTCATCGCGCGAGGCGTGATTTGGTTCCCCACGTGCGAAGCCGAAGCCGAGGCGCTCGCGCGAGACGTCGCGCGCGCCAGGCGCGAGCTCGCGAAGCGCGGCGTCCGAGTCCACGACGACGACGACGAACGCGAAGACGCGAAACCTACCTCGCGAACGCGCGCCGACGCGCGCGCGAGCGCTCGAGCGTCGACTCGCTCGTAGCCGCCCCGCCGTAGTCGTCGTCGTCGCGTGTAGTCCCTCTCCTTTCCCAGTCACGTCTCGAGCGGCGCGCGGCGACCGCGCGGCGACCGACCGACATCGCCAGATTTATCGCACAAACGCGCCCGCGCTCGTATTCGACGTCCACGAAACGCGATGTGATTCAATCTCTGCGAGGGGGGGTCTATCTCGCGGGCGTTCTCGAAACACCCGAAAACGAGGCCCCCTCGAGGGGGGACTCGTTTTTGAATCCTGACTCGCCGATTCGAAAACACCCGGGAGTCAGGCTCCCTGTCGCTCGCGAACGCACGCGCCATCGCGACCGATTTTGGCGGCTCGGTACCCCTCGCGAACGACGCGCGCGCCGCACTTTCCGACGCCCGCGATCGAGGCGCGTCGCATTTCCGACGCCCACGCGTCAACGCACCGCGAGAATCGCGCGCACGCCGGGAAACGCGCGAAGAGCGCACCGAGGAGGCGCAATTAACGCTCGCCGTTGACTGCGAAACGTCGCCGGCGAATCGAATCTAGCTCGCGTTCGGCGCGCGCGACGATCGCGGCGGGTCGACGCGGTCGGCGACGACGCGCGCGCGTGATCGAGGCGCGGTCTCAGCGTCGACGGGACGCGTCGAAGCGTCGCGTCGATCGCACGTTCGAGGGTGACGGCTGACTGGCAAGATTCGGGGCGTCATCGAACGCGCGATGGCTCGCACGCGAGGCGAGGAGCCGGCGGAGAAGTCGGCGACGATCGCGTTGGCTGATATCGCCGCCGCGACTGAGACGATTAAGAAGGCTCACATGAAGAAGGAATCGAAGAAACGTAAGGCGCAATTCGACGTCAGGGCGCCGTTGAGCAAGCGACAGCTGGACGACGACGCGGCGTACGCGGCGTTGATGCACGACAAGTCAAAGGATGCAGACTTGCCGGTGGCGCAGGCTTCGGAGAAGGAATTGCAAACTGTTTCTGATAGTAGCGAGTGGGACGTCAAGTTTCCGGGGCAGAGATTCGGGCAGTGGAGCACGCTCGAGGTGGAACAGATGAAGCGCTCGCTCGAGAAATGGGCCAACGGGCACGGGCTCGCAGAAGATTTCATGATTGGCAACTATGAGTTCTTGTTCAACCGTCGTCAAAAGCAAGGAGGTAAAGGTGCACACTTACCGCTGTCTGAGCGACGCGCGTTTATCGAAGTCGCTCGCGAGACGCCGACAAGAAACGCCAAGCAAATTTACGGCTGGATTTTGAGAAACATGGACAAAAAGTCGAAGTCGGGGAAGTGGCAGAAGGAGGAGACGGAAGCTTTGCTCGAGCAATACACGAAACTGGGCCCGAAATGGTCCAAGATCGCGGAAATAGTCGGCAGGCCGGCGTCGGCGTGCCGTGACAAGTGGCGTCTCGCCAAGGGAGGTGAACACAAAAAGTCGGGGCACTGGAGCCAGGAAGAAACCGACAAGTTGTGTGAGCTCGTGAAGGAACACTTCCGCCAGCGAGGCGCGGAAGCTGGATGCGGGCCGGGAACGGGCAACGAACACCTTTCACTTCGCGACAATATCAACTGGGTCACCATCTCTGCCAAAATGGGCACTCGAAACGAGCAGGCTTGTTTGCAACGATGGTATCAAATCTCGCCTCCAATGACGAGTACGGGCGAGTGGGATGTCGAACAAGACTACGAGATGTTGAATAACGTCATCAAGTACAGATCGATGACTGCCGAAGCTGTGCCATGGGCGTCGACCGTTCGGGGCCGTGATTTGTCTCGAATCATGCGACGGTGGAAATTGCTTTCGTCCAAAATCTCTGGACACGTCGACATGGCATTCCGCGAACTCGTGCTCCAAGTTTGCAAGAGTAAGGACTACAAAGACCTCGTTATCAAGGCGCAAGCTTTGGTCAAGTCTTCCTCGAGCGCGTGACTACGAGCTTAAGATGCGATGATGTTTTCACCTACCCACCGTACCATCCACATCACCTGCCCACTGTACCATCCATATTCATGTCATAATTTTTTCCGTTTCAGCGTGAGTTTTGAAACAGGCTCGTCATACAATTTAGATAATTCCTTAGTCATGCAAGATATAACCATACGTCGACTTCGCATCATGTGCGCGCGCGCTTACTAACGTTTACTATTACACAACCAACGAGACGCGTGATCTTCTAAAGCTCTCCTTCGTACGGACGGAGTTTATGACACGGCGTGCCTTCCGAATCCGGCGCCGCCGTCGCGCACAACGCATTGCATCCGAACAACAACGCTTCATCCTTTTCAATCGGCGGTGGTGTGAGTCCAAAGTAGAAATCGCAACTTTTGTTTTCAAAATTCGGCTTGATGGTGAGCGGCAACCCGAAATCGTCCGTGAAAACTTCTTGCGTTGCGCACTTGCACATGTTCACGCACATCGCCGTGCACCCGCTCTCTTGAAGCCACCGACACTTCTTTATGTGCACCTTGGACGCCATCTCGATCCCAAGATCATTCTCCGTGGTCGTTTCCACCTCCATCGGTCCAACCATCCACGCGAACACGATTTTCGTGATCGTCGCGTTGAGCTCGCAAGAAAATCGATTCGGCGGGAACAGCGCCCTGAACGCCGCGTTCCCTCCCGGCGGCACCAGCGACCGAATCACCCCCGCCGTCACGTCACCCATCCCTACCGCGTCTCGTCCTTTCATCTGCAAGAAACACAGCGCGATGAACTCGTCGTACGATATCTCTTTCGGTTTCGGCGCGTCGATAGCCGCGCCGATCTTCGCCGTGAACCACGCCATGAGCGCCAGGTCCAGCGCCGAGTCCTCGTACCGCACCTTCACCGCGGGCTCGCGCCAGTTTTCCGGGAACTCCGCCCGGGCGAGGTTGAAGAACGAGTACGACTCCGTCGCCGGCGCGGACGCGCGCGCGACGACGCGCGAGGCGCGCGCGCGGTCGCGTCGCGCGCGCGTCGGGGCGCGTCGTCGCGCGCCGTCCCGCGACGACGACGACGACCGCGCGGGCGCGCGGGCGCGCGTCGGCGCGCGCGCGATGCCGGACATGCCTGAGGTGCGCGACGACGACGACGACGACGACGACGACGACGACGCGCGCGCCGATGTGCGACGTCCCGGCGGACGTGTCGCGCGGTGCCGATAAAAACCCTTGATCGCGTTCGTGGGTCTACAGTAGTGTAAAACAAAACCCTAGGCACAGTCGTTCGCGCCACCATCGCGTCTCCGAATCCGCGCGAACGACGCCAGTGGACGACGCGCGGCGCGCGGCGCGACCCGCGGGCGCGCGAGGGAAGGGCGAAAAGGTCGCACGTCATGGATCGCGCGCTGGTGAGCGCGCTGGTGGCGTTCGTGGTGCTGTTCGCGCTCGGCGTGACTTCGGTGCTGGTGCTCGGGCGCGCGCACGAGGCGCGGATGAGAGCGACGCTGGAGGAGGCAGACGCGCACGACGACGGCGGAGGAGGCGCGCGACGTGGTCAGGCGCGCGGGGGGGGGGCGCGGAGACGACGAGGGAGGGGTGAAGACGCGAACGGCGAGGCGGATGCGATGCGCGCGCGCGCCGAGGCGGAGGCGGAGGCCGAAGCGGCGGCGCAGCGCGAGCAGCGAGGGCTGACGTGGAAGGAACAGAAAGAGGAAAAGTATAGGAGAAAGTGGGCCGAGCGCGAGGCGAAGGATAGGGCGGAGATGGAAGCCGCCGCCGCCGCGCGCGCGGAGCGGCGTCGACTGGAGGACAAGCAGCGCGGGACTCGGAGGGGATTATTCGGCGGCAAAGAGGCGAGTTCCGCGGACGAGACGTCCGCGAATGAGTCTGAGGAAGCGCTCGTTGCGTTTGCCGACGAGATCAAGACGAAAAAAGTGGTCGTTTTGGAGGAACTAGCCGCCAAATTTGGCTTGCGAACCGCCGACGCCGTGCGGCGCGTGCGAATGCTCGAAGCCGAGGGGCGAATCACGGGCATCATGGACGACCGCGGGACGTTCATTTACGTCTCGCGCGAAGAGATGGAACGCGTGGCGGCTTTCATCACCGAGAAAGGGCGCGTGCGGATCGCAGAATTGACGCGCGAGTCGGCCGAAATCCTCAGACTCGGCCTAGAATAGAAGTCATTGTTACATCGTGTAGGAAAGAAACCGTAAGCTTCAGCGCCGCGACGGTCACGACACGGGGCGACTCGAATCCGCAACATCCAGTTCCGCGCGTACGAACGCGGTGAACCGTTGGAAACTGCACTGTCTATGTCGATGCTGTTTGCCACTTTTTTGCCCGCGCGACGACTGGACGAGCGCCCTTTGCCGTCCTCGAACACCGTCCCGCACTGTCGCGCGCTGTCCCGCACCGTCCCGCGCGACGTCGCGCGCGACGCACGCGCGCGCGTCGACGCGTTCGTCGACGCCATGTTCACCTCGTTCGTGCTCATGGCGGTCAAGAAAGGCCCGTTCGCGCGAGGTACGTCGCGCGCGCGCACCGCTGGGTTCGACCTCGACTCGATCGCGCGCGACCGCTGGCGCCCGACGCGCGCGCCGAGACGCGCGAGCGCCGAACGCGATCATCGACTGACGCATCGCGCGCGTCACGCGCGGTCGCTCGCGCGCAGGCGGGATCATCTGGAAGACGCACGCGTTCGCGAAGATGTCCCAAACGCGCCAACGCAACGCCCTGGTGCGCGCCGTCGACGCGCGACGCTCGCATCCATCGCTCGCGCGCCGCCCGCGCGCGAAACTCGACGACTGACGCCGCGCGCGTCGTTCCACGGATTCGCAGAAAAACGCCAGATTGATCCAGGGCGTGGAGAAGGCTCTGAAGAAGGCGGCCGCGCTCGACCCCGCGTCGCGCGCCGCCAAAGTCTCCGCCGCGCCGCCGTCGCCGTGATCGTCCTTCGTCCCCGTCTCGCCCTCGTAGATCATCATTAGCACGTAGCGCGCGTGTATCCAACGCTCGATCCTCACGCGCGACCGTCGCGCGCGTTCGCTCGGTCTCGAGTCCCGCGCGCCGCCGCGCGCGACCGCGCGCCCTCTTAACCCCCATCCGCGCCTCGCGCGACGACGCCGGCGCGCCCGCCGACCGCGCGACAATGTGCCCGAGTGGTCTAAGGGGGTGGATTTAGGCCGCACGCGGATCGACGCGCGAAACTTTCCACTGCTCACGCGCGCGGGTTCAAATCCCGTCATTGTCACTACTTTTTGATACCGTTCGCGCGCGCGACGGTGCGAGACTTTTCGTGATTTTTTTTTATGTTTCGGGTCGAGGCGTCGCGCGAATGCGCGCCGCGCGCGCGCAGACGTCGACGCGCGACGCGACCGCGCGGGCGCGCGTTCGCGCGACGCGACGGCGAACGCGCGGAGACGAACGGTTGGCACCGCGCGACGCGCGATCGAGCGCGTCCGGCGCGCGGGAGACGAACGCTCGGTCTCCGCGCGACGCGCGCGGAGACGAGGAAAGATTCGAGGCGATTGAAATCTGCGTCGACGCGACGTCGTGGCGATGGAGAATTCAGACGCGATGGACGGCGCGGATGAAGGCGGGGATGACGACGCGCGAGACGCGATCGAGGCGTCGACGACGGCGGCGGACGCGACGGTGGGGGACGCGAGGGAAGAGGAGACGATTCTGGTGGCGCGGCGAGGCGACGCGGCGGACGACCTCGACGTTCCGGGCTCGGTGATTTCGGCGCAAGATGGAGAGAAAAGGAACGCCATGGCGCGGGTGAAGCTGTACAGGCTGAACGACCGAGGACATTGGGACGATAAAGGCACGGGGTTCGCGTCGTGCGAGTACATGGAGGTGCGAATGAACGACTGGCGCGCGCGCGTAGACGACGCGACTGACGGGTCTCTCGCGATTCCGCAGCAATCGGGATCGGTTGGGTTGGTGGTGATGTCTGAACACAGTCAAGAACCGCTTTTAGTGCACGCGATATCGCCTGAGGTGGGATTTTACTCGAGACAAGAGGACGAGACCATTATTTCCTGGGTCGACGCCGAGCTCGAGACGGACATAGCGCTGAGCTTTCAGGAAGGGATGGGATGTAACTTTATTTGGGAACAGATCAAATCGGTACAGAGGGCGTACATGCAGCAGACTGGTGGTGATGTGGAGCAGCTCGCGGGAGGATTGCCTTTGGAGGACGGTTCCAAGGTGGCGGCGATGGACGTCGGGTCAGAGCTGCTTCAGTTTCAGGCCGTCGAGGCGCAAGGCGGCGTGAGATACATAGGACTGCAACGTGACGTGCAAATAGAACTTCCCGAGCCCGAGATGAAGAATTTGGAGCAGCTTTACAACCTCATCTCGGGGAGCTCGCTGTTTGCTCGAGAGCGCATCCCGATGCAAATTTTGAAATCGAAAGAGTATCTGCCCAAGCTATTCGAGCTATTCAGGCAGTCCGAAGACGTGGACGACATCGAGAACTTGCATTTATTCTACGCCGTATTTAGGGCGATGGTGATGCTGAACGATCCGAGTCTGTACGAAAAGTTACTGAGCGAAGAATTTGTATTCGACTTTGTGGGCGCGTTGGAGTACGACCCGGACCAAATCGAGCGGGTTC
>Ga0181559_10007617_pt1 | contig 10059 bp, 8 predicted proteins | sample 011ome_21_FD_133752 | JGI IMG/M metagenome (GOLD analysis project Ga0181559, IMG submission 133752) | Coastal salt marsh microbial communities from the Groves Creek Marsh, Skidaway Island, Georgia - 011508AT metaG (megahit assembly) | ecosystem: Environmental > Aquatic > Marine > Intertidal zone... | reverse complement strand
CATCACCGCGATCGTCAGCATCGTGAGGGTAATCGAGATGATCATTTTTGTGAGAAGGCAGCTAGGGGTGTCGGGTGGGCAGCGTGAGGTAATTGCTCAATCAAGGCAAACGCTGGTTGTCCTGAATCACGGTTTTCGGATTCAATATACACACTCGGTTAACAATTTTAGATGACTGAAGGTGATGAAACATTATTCTCAGGCGTGGTCAAAATCGATCCTTCCCCTGTCCGCTTGTGTACTTCTGGGGTTTTTCCGTCACAATAGTAACCATCCACCGTGGGTAAGATGCTTTTGTGTTGTCAGATAGGAGAAGCTTTACGCCCGACGGCTACCAGTTTTCTCATTTTAGTTCCTGACGCATTGTTTAGAGTGTTTCTGTCGTTTACACGGGCTAAACCTACTTCTCTCACTCAACTGCTAACACGCTTTTATTTGTTCGGTCATGGATAACAATCAATCGATCATCAATGTCCGTCTAGCTATCCACGGAGAAGACGGGCGGAGTGAATCTGTGGGGGATATTGTTGCTTTCCTGCGTCGCTCGATGGGTTTGGTAGGTTTGGTGTTTCTACTCTTGATGGCGGGTTGCGATTCGTCTTCCAAGCAGCGGGCCAGTGATAACACCGATGCCGAAACGAATCTGGTGGATAGCGATCAGGATTCGCAGAGTGATGCGAGTAGCGATTCGGTGACGACTCAAAGAATGGCGTTCGTGAATGAGGTTCGCCCCAAGGTCGAAGCCTTTTGTGGAGATTGCCATGCCATGCCGCGTCCAACAAGTTCGACCAAAGAGATGTGGGTTGAGGAGGTGAATCAAGGATTTGCCCTCTATGGGGAGTCGGGGCGTAATGACCTTGTAGTCCCCGATTACAACGATGTCTTGAAATTCTTTCAGTTTCAAGCTCCTGCTGAAATCAAGTTGCCCAGCAGTATCGAAAACTATCCAAAGGCGAAACTGGGTTTGGTTGAGTCGGCTGTCAGGATGCCGGGGAATCGTCCGCCCGGAGTAACCAACGTGCGCTGGATCGATTTAGGAATTGGTGATTCTCCATCACTGGTCTACTGCGATATCGGTACCGGAATGGTCAAAGCGTACTGGCCAGGCGACCCACAGGGACAGCCAAAGCGATTGGCAACACTGCTGCAACCGGTCCACACGGAACCTTGTGACCTCAATCAAGATGGTTTGACCGACCTCATCGTTGCCGACATTGGAGAGTTCAATGCCGAGGATAGCCAGCTTGGACGAATCGTTTGGTTGAAACGAGAGGCTGAATCCGAGTCGTTCGAAAAAATTGTGATTCGTGATGAGTTAAGTCGAGTTGCGGACGTTCAGGCGGGCGACTTTGACGGCGATGGCGATGCGGATTTGCTGGTCGGGGTTTTTGGTTGGCGTAAAACAGGGCAGATCCTCATGCTGACCAATCAAGGACTCAATGACGATGGAGTTCCTCAGTTCGAAGAACAAGTGATCGATGATCGGCACGGCGCGGTCAACGTTCCTTGTATTGATCTCAATCAAGATGGGCACCTTGATTTTGTGGCCCTCCTGAGTCAAGAGCATGAGTTAGTGGAAGCGTATCTCAATGATGGGAAAGCTAACTTTACCCGGCAACGCATTTGGTCCGCGCCGGATCCGGCTTACGGTTCGAGCGGCATAGAATTAGTTGATATGGATGGTGATGGCGATCAGGATATTCTTTTGACCAATGGTGATTCGTTCGATCGTGGTGCCAAGCCTTATCATGGTGTTCAGTGGCTAGAGAATGATGGTGGATATCCCTATATTCATCACCCCGTGTGTGAGATGCCAGGTGTTCTCAATGCGACCGCTGTCGATATCGATGATGACGGTGATCAGGATATCGTTGCGGTTGCGCTCTTAGCCGGCAATGATTTTCAGACGCTTGCTCAACGTCCGACTTCTTCGGTCGTGCTTCTTGAACAGGTGGCAACCGGGGAATTCAAGCGTTTCCAAATGGAGCCACAACAGCCGAATCATCTTTCGGTCGAAGCGGGTGACTTTAATCAAGACGGCAAAATGGATGTCGCCGTAGGAGTCTTTCTGCGCAGTGGTGGGATCGACCAACCCGATCTACTCCTGTGGTCGCGGAAATAGTAACCGTGGCTGAGGGATGGATCGCTTCATACGTTCTTCTATTCAGTCATTTTCCCGCCGTTTCTCGATAATCAATTTGTAAGAGCACTCGCGTTTTTGCGGTGATTGTTTTGTCGTTACCCACAAGACGTTTCGAAGGCAGTTGGATACAATTTCAGAGTGTGGAGAGCACTCATGAGATTTCAATGCCCAAGTTGTAAGTTCCCAGTCAAGCCGCCCGATGGCGTCATGCTTGCTGATGCGAGCTGCCCCAAGTGCAAACACCCACTGAAACTCAGTCTCGAAGATAGGACCTTCGAGCAATATGAGTTGCTTGAAATACTCGGTTCTGGAGGATTCGGAACGGTTTACAAGGTTCAAGATTCACAGCAGCTTGCTTTTTTTTCACTCAAGCTAATTCGTAAGGAGAAAGTCAGTAAGGCAGAGCAGTTACATCTTTTACGGCAGATCCGTTCTTCACGTGAAATCAAGCATCCAAATGTCGTAGCGGCTCACGACTTTGCCCAGAATAAAGATTACTGGTATTTGGTCAGCGACTACGTGGAAGGTAACCCGCTGAATCGTTGGGCGAAAAAGAATCGTCCGGACTGGAAGAAGAAACTGCATCTCTGTGGACGCATTGCGGAGGTTCTTCAATACATTCATGAACAAGGATTTGTTCATCGCGATCTGAAACCAGGTAATATTATTATTGGACCCGACGATGAACCGCATATTATCGATTTTGGTCTGTGCATTTGCTTGAATGACAGTGAATTGATGGCGATCGAACGGTATCGTGCCGCTCGGCAGGCCTTAAAGAATAGTTCATCTGCCAAGAAACGATTGCTTTCCGGCACACCCGGTTACGCGGCCCCCGAGCAACTACAAGGTGATCCCTTCGCTGCGACCCCGAGTAGTGATTTATATTCACTCGGCGTGATTCTTTTTGAATTGTTGGTTGGCAGAAGACCGTCCGAAGGGTTTACCGCGATCTTTGATGGCTACGCCTTCGCTCGATCACTTCGTGCACAAGGAGTGCCATCGGAATCTATCAAGACACTCAAGCAGCTCTGCATGCAATGTCTTAGCCAACGCAATACGACTCGCCCTGCAAGTGCAATGCAGATCGCGGAGTTGTTGAATCAGGTCGCAGAGACCGCAGCGTAATCAGAGGCCACAGCGTAATCTTGGTGAACGTTGTCAAACAAGGTCTCGCATTGCTTAGCCCTTGGTTTTCATCCGTTCGGAATGATCCTCACTTTGATCACGCTGATCTCTGCTAGGTTGCCAACTTTGCCCGAAGTCAGTGCCAGCTTTTGCGCATGTCAGTTTTTAATTTGGTGTGTTACCGAAGTAGCCTTCCCAAGCGAGATCGAGAACATCCGGCGAAAGTTGGAGTGGTTTTTGATGCAGTTTGCAGATATCGCGCGCACGCTCGATCAAGTCTCTGGGTTCGGCGCCTCGTAATTCGCGTCCGTATTTTTCGTATCTCGCAATGACGGAATCAATGGCACCCGCTGGCACATCAGCGCCGACGTTTTTTGCGTACCTTGCAAAGATCTCACGGTAGCGTTCCTCAGTCGGTTTCTCCATGTGCAGTCGATATCCCATCCGCCTTAGGAACGCGGGATCCGCGACTTCTTCGACTGTCAGGTTGGTGGCAACGATCAGTAGCAAGTCAAATGGAACCTGTATCTTTTGACCGGTCTGCAGCGTGAGGTGGTCGATGTGGTTTTCCAGCGGAACGATCCAACGATTCAATAGCTCCGAAGGCGCCACTCGCTGCCTTCCGAAGTCATCAATCAAGAAGGTTCCTCCGTTTGCTTTGAGATGGGGAGGTGATTCATAAAACCGCAGTGAGGGGCTGTAAGCGAGATCCAATTCTTCGATCGTCATTTCGCCACCCGCGACGATGAAAGGACGTTTGCAGCGATTCCAACGTCGGTCATGGTGGGTTTGATTCGAAAAATCAGATTCACCATTCTCTTCGGCTCGCTCGTGGAGTTCTTCGTCAAAGATTCGAATGATCGAGTTGTCGATAGCGATGGCGTGTGGAATCCAAAGATCTCCCTCGGTTGCCGAATGAAGTAAACGACCTAGGGTGGTTTTGCCGTTACCGGCGGGGCCAAACATGAACAGGCTTCGACCGGATAATGCTGCCAGTGCTGAAACTTGGATCGAGTACTCAGGTAAAACCAACGGGCTAATGCATTCACGAACCTTTTCGAGAGTGACTTCTGCACGATGTTGTTGCTGGCGTTTCAGTGCCGAGGTATAGGCGTGAAGCGAAATAGGCATTGGACCAATGTACCCCGAGACTTCGAGTGATCGATTCGCAAGATTGCGGCCTTGGTCGGTACAGGAGTAGCGGTAGCAGAACGGCCCCTCTTGCGAGAGCACCTCCAGAAGGCGATCTTGCTTGAGTTTCCAGAAAACTTTCTCCGCAAGTTGGATGGGTAGTTGAAGACGATCAGCGCCCCACTTGGTATCAAATTGCGGAACGGTACTAGCCAGTTTTAAGGCAAGGTCGTTCACCAAAGACTCGGCGATTCCCAGGTCCGAGATCTGTTCAGGGGCGGGGGGAAACGCTACCCAGTTCTTTTTGTCATCCGTTGCCGTTGGCATTTCTAAGGTGCTGCTCATCGCTGTTACTCCTGCTGTCGAGAGAGTTCGCTCGGTTTAGTCAATTAAAATCAGTGGGGTGAAAACGGTTGTGTCTCGATCGACTGGGTTTTCAATGTCTGGGGTCGAGTTGCCTAACGTGGACTGACACAGTTGCACCGCCAAATGCTTGAAGTCCAAAGCACCTGTCATCTCAACATGCATGACGCGAATGCCTGCCATATCCACAACATCAAAGATCGCGTTGTTTCCGGGCCTCTCGAGATGAGAAAAAAGTAGCATGGCTCGGCACTGCCCGTAGATCGACTCTAACTCCTCTTTGATACCCGCGCTAACACCCGTGTCCCCCTCGAGTGTGACGGGCAACGAAAGGGTTTCATTTGGTAAGTAAGAGAGGTCTTTTTCATTCACGCCATGTAGGATCTGACGAGCAATGTCATCGGTCGAATTACTTCCGGCTCCGATATCGACCGTGCCAAAGTTACCTGATGTGTAATCATCACGTGGGAAAATATCGATTTCTAAATAGCCATCGGGTCCAAACGTTGTCAGTGAAATTTTTTCATCACATTGACATTCGCAAGACCAAAGATCTGCAAAGTCCTGTTTGAAAATTGGCTCTTGATTATTCAGTTGAACCCAGTGTCCAAATAGCGGTTCCCCAGTTGGATCCGAGTCTCGATAATTATTTGTATCGTTATCAATGATTTCACGGATTTGTAATGGATCGTTAGGTAGTCCATGCACTTCGTAGTAGGACTGGGCACGTCGATATTTTTGCCACAGAGTTTTTCGGACGACGAAGGGTAAAATATCAGAGGTGGAGTCATCACCGATTCCGATGCGTGATCCATTGGCGGGCATGATCACTGCAGTGGCGGTGGTCTCCAGTCGAGAGACAAAGCGGCCAAGTACTGGTGCAAAAATTAATGGTAGCGGACCGTCGCCGTTTGGGCTTTGTGAAATGTGACGCCGCAACGTGACTCCGATCATGTTGTATCCACCGACGCCTGGGATTTGTGTTCCCCAGTAACGCTGCCACTCTCCAGAACTCTTTTGATACACGGCATAGCCGAAGCGAACGTCACGATCAGGATCGATGTACGAGGTATCGATGTCCCCGTTGGGATGTAATGCAGCGTATTGTTTTGCAATCGTCGCAGCAGAGACGCTGACAAATTCCGCTGGGATCGGATTGATTCCCATGCCCTCAATCAACTCAGTTCCCCCACTCAGACAAGCCGCATCCGTCGCAGCCTGCATCGATGTTTTTGTGAGAATGATGTATCCGAGATCAATCGCCAAGGCGACCATACCCATCAGCATGACCATCATGATCGCAGCAAGGATAGCGACGGCGCCTGTTCGTTGATGGTTGAATTTAGCCGCGGATTGGTAGTGCATGACGCTATTCCTTACGCATGATGACTGACGCAGATAAGCGGCGCTCACCGGCTAATAAATACATCGGGCCCCAAGCAACGTCGGAGTGAAGCACGCTGAGGTCCACACCCACCTTGGTGCGGGAAGGTGCGTAATTGATCAGGTGCGCGTATTGATCACCCGATGTGCTGTCGGCGTCAAACGGATGTCGGGATCCGTCCAGCTCGAAATGTGCTTCATATTCTGAGATGCCAGCCGCCGTCATGTAGTCCTTGATAATCAGGTGGACCTGACGATCCGTCGCGCCAGGGATCACGGCACGTCTGGCCGCTTCGCGAGCGGTGTTGACAAGGATTTGTTGCACCATCATTGCTCGACCGAATTCAATGATTCCAAAAATGAGCGTAAGAAACAGCGGAAGCACGATCGCCATCTCGACCGCAGCGGCCCCATGGCGAGACCGCGATTTGCGTTTTGTCTGCCCTCGAGCGGACGCGTTTTTGCGGAGAAGAGTCTGTGGGAACATGATGCAAGCGGTGAAAGCGGTCGATTGTGATGAACAAGCAGTGGGAGTGGGGTTAGTCTTTGGGGCTAAAGATCGAGGAACACGCTTCTGCAATAACTGTGCCGAGCAACAATCGCCATCATGAAAAGGATCAATCGCAAGATGCGACAGCGTGTAACCAAGTCGTAGTGTCAATATTTTCTTGTGTCGCGAGTGAGCCAAACGCCGACCACAACAACGAGTAAAGTTAGCAGGGCGAGCGTTTGTTCTGGGTTTAGTTGTGCAAACGCGTAATTGAATCGGCTTCGCGTGATCGCCATCCAAACGTAGGCAATCCCGGTGAGTTCATTGAACTGGATCACAACGACCGAAAAGATCGCGACAAAGGTAATCAGTGGAACCAGTTGTTTAGTTTGCTTGGCGATACGAAATCCGAAACTTCGAATCGCATGATTGAGTTGATCGCACTCATCGAGCAGTTCGCGAAGGATACGATTTTCTGCGTGGCAAATGGCATCAAGTGTTACCCAAGGCGAAACGATGGCGAGGATCGAATCCTGTACCGGTGTGTGGTTTTCGTTGGTTCGGCAAAGAGCCAGAAGGCGACTGTGAACGTATCGATATCGCCGATTGGAGATCCTCGGTCTTCGGTGTTGCTGAACGCGCCGTGTTGTCTCTACCCAGCGGTCCCAATGTCTCAGTAGCTCAGCGTTCTGCGCTGAATCAGACGAAAGCGATTTTTCCTCCTTGGCTTCGCTTGTTTCGATTTTGTTATTGGTGGACATTCTAAATTGCCATTTTGTCGAACATGCCAAAAATACGAACCACTGCTGGTCCGGCGAGAACAACGAACAAGGAGGGGAAGATGAAAACGATCGTCGGAAAAACCAATTTGACGCCCGCTTTTTGCGCGAGTTCTTCAGCTCGCTGGAAACGTTTTTCACGAAGTGTTTGACCGTGAACTCGAAGCGCATTGATCACGCTCGCACCGAATCGCTCAGCCTGATTGATCACCGATGCAAGACTCCGGACTTCGGCAAGATCAAATCGCTGTGCGAGACGATTCAGGGCGTCACCGGCGCTGGCACCCAATTGCATTTCACGTTGGCAAATTGCCATCTCCGTTGCGAGCAAGGGATGAACGCTTGAGAGTTCCCTCGATACCTTTGCCATTGCCGCTTGAATACTGAGACCAGCCTCGACGCAGATGATGATGACGTCGAGTGCATCAGGTAATGCACGTCGTAGAGATGTTTGACGGCAAGATTTCTGATAGTCCAACCAAAGGCTCGGAGCGAGGTAGCCAAAGACACCCGCCCCGACCCCAAAGAGCATCGCCCACATCGGCGAGATGATGCTTGTCTGAAAAGCGATAAAAGCAAGGACTCCAGGGACGAGACTCAATGCCAAGCGAACGGTTTGGTATACCGCAATCATTTTGGGGCGGTAGATCCCCGCTTGCATGACACGATTACTTAATTCGGCATCCTGATGATTCGTCGATTTCGATGAACTGGAGGAGGATTTTCCGGAACCTGGTTTTCGTGATTCAGTGCTGTTCACAGATGATGACTGTGAAATTTCGTCGAGTCTGTCTTGGACACGAGTACGGCGAGTCAGCCACAACGTTGCGCACAGAAAAAGAAATCCTGTCAAAGCAAATCCGCTGAGGAGGATCAGTTCGTTTTGACCCAGATAATCCATGACGTTTCTCGGTTACTGAAAATTAGAAATCAAAGTTGACGATTTTTCGTATCCATAACGCCCCGAACGTCATGGAGACTAAGCATCCAAAGATCAAGTCGGTGTGTTTCAAAAGTTCTAACGCGTATTCGTTACTGATTAATAGCAGCAGGCAATACATGGCCGGTGGTAGCCCCAGTAAGATCGCAGCTTGTAAACGGCCCTCGGCAGTCAATGCTTTGACCTTGCCCCGCATCTTGTATCGCTCGCGAATGATCTTCGCGAGTTTGTCGAGGAGTTCGGTTAGGTTGCCACCCGACTGACGGTGAATGATCAACGCCAGCACAAAAATTTTGATCTCCAATAGCCCGGTTCGTTTTGCGAGGTCTCTTAAAGCGATATCGGTTGAGATCCCGAGGTTCTGTTGTTCGTAGCAGTACACAAATTCGGTCGAGATCGGTGCTTTGAATTCTTGGCCGACAGCGAACATCGCCTGGTTAATCGTTTGTCCAGCACGCAACACTCGGCTCATTAATTCCAGTGCATCGGAAAGCTGAGACGAAAGCGCTTCCATTCTTTGGTTTCGCTTGATTTGGACCCAAAGCAGCGGAAGGGGGAATCCAGCCAAGGAAACCAACAGGCCGACAAGGACATCACCGGTCAGGTAGATTGCTGGACCAACCGAAACAAGAACAGCAGCAACGCTCGCGATCGCCAGTAATTTGATGGAGATGCCGGTGCCTGATTGATCAACGAAAAGTTTTAAGCGTTCTGCGAAGGTTGCTTTTTCAGCGTTGGATTCGCTAATCGCTTGTGCAGCTAATGTGCCGAGTGTTTTTTCTTGTTTGATCGCTGCAGCAGCACGAGCCTTTTGTTTGTTGCGTCGAAGTAGTTCTTGCTCGAGTTGCTGAACTCTTTTTTTGCGATTCACTTCAAGAACATCCGTCACCAATAGGTTTCCGGCGAAAACCATGGCAACGCTTGCGATGAAGGTGAATAGGATGACAACGAGGATCACGTTCAATCCCCCACGGTCTGAAGAATGCGTTCTTCGAACAATTCAGGGGGCAACGTCATTCCGGATGCTTCGAGTCTTTCCAAGCATTGCGGTCGAATACCCGTCGCCTGAAAATAACCTACCGCCCGTCGCTCTTCGTCGACCCCTGTTTGGACAAATTTAAAGATGTCGTGCATGGTAAGGACATCGCCTTCGACACCAGTGATCTCCGAGATGCAAGTGATTTTTCTTGCCCCGCCGGTTAAGCGGACCGACTGGACGACTAGATCGAGGGCCGATGCGATCTGTTTTCGAATGGTCCAGATCGGGACGTCAAATCCCGCCATGCCGACCATCATCTCAAGACGTCCCACTGCATCGCGAGGATTGTTGGCGTGAATCGTTGTCAAGCTACCGTCGTGACCGGTATTCATTGCTTGTAGCATGTCGAGTGCTTCTTCACCGCGGCATTCCCCAACGATGACACGATCCGGACGCATACGCAGTGCGTTGCGAACCAGGTCTCGAATCGTTACTTCGCCGGTTCCTTCGATGTTACGCGGCCGTGTTTCCATGCGGATCACGTGCGGTTGCTGCAATCGCAGTTCCGCAGCATCCTCGATCGTGGCAACACGTTCCTCGGGTGGGATGAAGCTGGATAGGATATTCAGAAGTGATGTTTTCCCGCTGCCCGTTCCGCCGGAGATGATGACGTTCAGGCGCCCTTCGATGCACGCAGATAAAAACGTGACCATCTCGGGTGTG
>Ga0181559_10007615_pt1 | contig 10059 bp, 7 predicted proteins | sample 011ome_21_FD_133752 | JGI IMG/M metagenome (GOLD analysis project Ga0181559, IMG submission 133752) | Coastal salt marsh microbial communities from the Groves Creek Marsh, Skidaway Island, Georgia - 011508AT metaG (megahit assembly) | ecosystem: Environmental > Aquatic > Marine > Intertidal zone... | reverse complement strand
GAGCCCCGACCCCAGCCGAACTGATCAACTTGCGTTAGTTGCCTTTGGTTTAGGCTTAGAAGTAGTTGGTGTTTTGATTTTTAGTAGGTTTAGCTACGCAAATTTTGAGGTTAAAGCGTAGGGGATGAACAAAGCAGTTACAAACGACGTTTTTACGAGTATAACCTGCTGTTTTTGAAATAAAAATTTCAGCTCTATTGCTGAGTGGGAATAATGTCCGGTACGTTTCTGCTAGGGTAAAAGAAAAGCTATGTGGGCATGTGAATGGATCTAGCATACGGGGCGGAGTACGACGCCTTTCGAGAGGAAGTCAAAGCGTTTATTCGGGAGCACCAGCACAGGCAGCCCCAGCCTGGCGATGGCCCCCGGAGCCAAGCACTTAAGGACTGGCAGCGCTTACTCATTGAGCACGGTTACCACAGCAGGACAATCCCTAGCCAGTACGGCGGCTATGGCGCAGAACCCGACATTATAAAATCACGCATTATCGCTGAAGAATTCAGCGCGGCTCGCGTGCACCGCGGTTTCAGCGGGCAGGGGATTTCCATGCTCACCCCTGTGTTGCTGGAAATGGGCACGGAGGAGCAAAAACAGACATTCGTTGCGCCGACCATTCACGCCGAAATGATTTGGTGTCAGGGTTATTCGGAGCCGGGCGCCGGAAGTGATCTGGCAAGCCTGACCACCAAAGCCGAGTTGGATGGTGATGAGTGGGTAATCAACGGCCAGAAAATTTGGACTAGCACGGCGCATCACGCCGATTGGATGTTTTGCCTTGTTAGAACCGAGCCCGACGCCCCAAAACACCTCGGTATTTCGTTTTTATTGTTCCGTATGGATACTCCTGGCATCGAGATCCGGCCATTGGTTGATATGACGGGTGACGCCAACTTTAACGAGGTATTTTTTACCGATGTGCGCGTGCCCAAACATCAGATCGTGGGCGAGCGAGGCCAAGGCTGGCAAGTCGCAAACGCAGTGCTGGGGCACGAGCGTGGTTCGCTGGCCACGCCCGACGCCGCAATGAATCGGCTCAATGGAGTGAAGCGCTTGATGCGCGAGGAAAGCATCAATGGCCAGCCACTGATAGAAAATCCTGTTTTCCGCGACCGATTGATGAAACTGGAAGGGCGTGTACTGGCCATGCAGTACAACGACATGCGTTTGCTCTCGGCCAAGATCAATAAAAATCAGAATGTGCGATTAGCTAAATTGATTGTGAAGCTCGTAGGCACCGAGCTGCGCCATGAAATCGAATGTCTGGGTATCGATGTCATGGGTGAGATCGGTTTGAGTTACGGTGATAACCCCCACATCAGAGGCAAGGGTTCCTGGCAGTACCAATATATGTTTTACCTCGGGTTGATCATCGGTGGCGGCACGTCGCAAATTCAGAAAAACATTATCAGCGAGCGAGGCCTGCGAATGCCAAAGGAGCCCAAGATTCCTGCGAGCCAGACCGCAGAAAAGGCGGGCTGACATGGAATTTGGATTATCCCAAGAACAAGTGATTCTCGAGGAGAGTGTTCTTAAGTTCCTGGCCTCAGAGGTGCCGCTGGACGCAGTCCGCGCTGTGGCGTCGGGTGAGACCACTGATGCCAGTATTTGGCGGGGCTTGGCCGAGATGGGGCTCGCCGGTGTGCTGATTCCTGAAGTGCACGATGGTGCGGGGTTAGGCATGCTGGATGCAGTCGTCATTGCTGAAGCTTTGGGCTATGCCGCGTGTCCCGGTCCTTTTTTGAGTAGCGCGGTCATGGCCGCGTACCTGCTAAATGAGGCCGGCGCCACGGATCCGCTCGCGCGCATGGCCGCGGGAGAGTACCGCGTGGGCATTGCCTTTGGCGACGCGATCGGCGCGCGTAAAGGTCGGGTCAGTGAGTCAGATTCAACCTTGTCTGGGCAGTCGCTGTTTGCGCTGGATGCCGAGGCTGATGCTTATCTGGTCGCGCTCAGCGACGGGCGCGTGTTCATGATCGAGGCGTCGGCGTTAACGCGCGTACCCCTCACCACCATTGATACAACCCGCAGCGTCTGCGAATTGAATTTTGATACCTCGGCCGCCTGTTTAGTCACGGACGATGTGACGCTGCTGAAGCAGACTATCCTCCGCGGGCGCGCCATTCAGGCAACCGATACCCTGGGTGCGGCCCAGTGCATGCTCGATCAGGCGGTTGCTTATTCGCTGGAGCGAAAGCAGTTCAACCGGGTTGTGGGCTCTTTTCAGGCGGTGAAGCATATGTGTGCCGAGATGGCGTCTCAGCTGGAACCCTGCAGGGCCTTTGTCTGGTACGCAGGTCATGCCTTTGATGAGCGTACCGATGATGCCGCGGTCACCGCTTGCCATGCCAAAGCACATCTGGCTGAGGTGGGACAGTTTGTCGCAAAAACCAGCACCGAAGTTCACGGTGGTATGGGCTTTACCGACCTCGTGGGTTTGCACTACTGGTTTAAGCGCATTGGCTTCAACCGGCAAATGCTGGGCTCCCCCGAAGCCGTTCGGCATGAGGCTGCCCTGTTGCAGGGTTTGTGCGATTAGGCCCCATTTTGAGGAAACCAATGGGCTACAGATCAAAAATCGAATTCGTGCCCCCGGAATTTGTCGTCCCCCTCGAGCTTTCGATCGATCGATGCAAGCTCCGCATGCTGTCGATCGACGACGTGGAGAAAGATTTTGAAGCAGTGACGGCTAGCGCGGCGCGTGTGAGTCACGTGTGGCCAGACAGCGGCTGGCCTAGGGGATTAACGCTGAGGCAAAACCTGATTGATCTCGGTTGGCACGAGAAAGAATTTCAAAACAGAAGCTCCTTTGCCTATACGTTCGTCACACAGGATGACTCGAGCGTTCAGGGTTGTGTCTATCTGTATCCCACGCAAAAGTTTGGATACGACGCAGAAGCGTTTATGTGGGTCAGAGAGAGCGAGCGTGCTGACGACTTGGATTCACAGCTTTTTCAAGCGGTGCAGGCCTGGCTAGCCGCCGATTGGCCTTTCGGCAATGTGGCATACCCGGGCAGAACCATCGATTGGGATGCATGGAAGACGCTACCTGCCAAATAAGCCTTGTCTCACTGGCGGCCGCCTGACCCCGGGTAAAAATCAATCGCGCATCACGTGCTGACCCAACCGGCGTGGAATCCGTAAGGCACGCGAAACGGCATAATGATGCTCGCAATGGGGCCCGCCTCGATGTTTTGCGCATCAATAATCAGGCACTCGCTCTGGTTATCTGCCTCGTCATGGACAAAGCAAACCAAGTAGCCATCATCCTCGGAGGCGCTACCTAGCCTCGGTGCAAATACGGCCTCACCACCGTGGCGATGGGGTCCGTAGCGAAACTCAGCAGTGACGCCCGAGGTGTTGTCGTACTTCATGACGCCGTCAAACGTGAACGCACGCTCGGTATTGAAGATGCCGGCGTAGACATAACGGGTCTTGAAGCAGGCGTAGTCGTCGTTGACGCGAGTGAAATCGCAGGGTGTATCGCTCAGGCTTCGCTCGGTTACTTCTCCCGAGGTCAGGTTGATGCGCCACTCGTATAACTGACCTTGATTCTCCTGAAGATTGTTGCCTTCTGAGGTGCCTGCGCCGGCGATGTCAGCGGTGTTGGAGCGCGATGCCTGCAACACCACTTCATCACCTTCGTCCCACGCGTTTGCGGTGTGGATGACAACGCCGGTTTTTACGTCAAACCATCGCACGTCGGCGTCACTGCCATAACGCGGCATAACACCGATACGCGAGCCATACTCCGGTTCAAAGGCTACGGCAGGCCCGCCCGCTATGGCGCGGCCAACATCCAAGGTGATGGGAAAGTCGAGGAGTAGCGTGTGGTTTTCGGTAGCCGCAAAGTCGTGCATGAAAATGGAGCGCGGGATGGTAATGGGTGTTGAGTGGACGAGATGCCCTGCTTTATCGATGACCGAATAGGTGACGAAAGGCGCCTGAAAAGAGTAGCCGTAGGCCATCATTTCTCCGCTTCGTTGATCAATCTTAGGGTGCGCGGTGAAGGGGTGCGTCAGCTTGCCATCGAAGTCGGTTGGTCCTCGTGTTGCAAGGCTAGGCAAATCGATAACGGTGGGTTGCGAGGGTTCATGCAGCGCATACAGAGTATTGTTGTGAAAGGCGAATGCCGTGTTGGCGAGGTTTTTGGCCCCCGGCGCCCCTTGGGGTAGAGCCGAGGGCGTCGGATCCATCAGAGAATTCATGCCCTTGTACAGCCAGTCGCCGTGCGCCTGTTCCAGTTTGAACCCCTCGCTCTGAATAAACCGGTTTCGGTAGCGAACCTGCCCGCCGCTAAACTCGATAGCGTGAATCATGCCGTCGCCGTCAAAGGTGTGGTACGCCGCCTCGCTGAATACGTAAACCGGGTTCGGTCCAACCCGCAAAAAGTGACCTTGCAGGTCGTCCGGTATCGTCCCGATGACCTCCATCTCGTCGGTATCACGCTCCTCGGCAACTGGGCTAAAGTTGCCGTCGAGAAAAAAATTCGTGGAGGGTGCGCCTGCCTGTATCTGTGCCATGTCACGGATCCATCATTGGAGTGGCGGTTGATTTTGTCTTCGGAGGTGCCACCAGCACACTAGAATACAGTTTTTTGTGAGTAATCGCGCATGGAACGGGATGGCGGCACTGCCGTTATCGCTCACCTAACTCAATGAGCTTTATACATGCCGCCTTTGCCCCCGGGCGTTATCAAAGAGTGTGAATAATCGTAACAAAGCGGTCTGGTTGCACTTTTTTCACGTAACAACAATCACTATTCTTCGCCCCCTTATTTTCGGCTTTCCGTTGCCTGGATTCGCTGGGTCCGTTTTTAAGCGCACCTATTTTTGAGGTTCCTGCTGATGTCAAAAAATGTTACTTCGGCTTCGATTGTCGCTGGTCTGTTGCTGTTATGGCTCGGTTCAGGGCTGTTTGTTGATCAGTCGTCTGGGCCGGAACCCGTGGTCACCGTCAAGTCGGGGCAGCAAATGCGGGTAGCATCCGTCACACAAAGCCGGGTCAAGGTTGAAGTGAAAAATGCCGAACTCCGAAATCAGAGCGTGGTGCTACGAGGTCGAACCGAGGCTAAGCGGATCGTCGAGGCGACCGCCGAGATCTCGGGTCAGGTTGTCAGCCGCGCCGTGGAACGGGGCGAGCAGGTAAGCCGCGGCCAGTTGCTCTGTGAGATCGCTGTCGATGATCGAGCGATGGCAGTCGAAGAAGCGCAGGCAGGCTTGGACAAAGCACAAATAGAGCACGAGGGTAGCTTGAAACTGGCAGCGCAAGGCTTGCTGTCTGAGGTGGCCATTGCCGCCTCCGAAGCGCGGCAAGAGGCGGCGGAAGCGCATTTAGAGCGTCAACTATTGAATCTCGCGCGGACGCGAATTGCAGCGCCCTTTGATGGTGTGGTCGAGGATTTGCACCTGAACGAGGGCGACTACGCGATGCCGGGCGAGTCCTGTGCCACGTTGATTGACCTCGATCCGATGCTGGTGACCGCGCAGGTGACCGAGGAGCAGGTGGAGCGCCTTCAGTTAGGGAGCAACGTTAAGGGCAGTACGCGCATGGGGCGTCCTTTGGAGGGGGAACTCTCCTTTATAGGAAATCAAAGCGACCCTGTTACGCGAACTTACGCCGTCGAAATTACTGTCAGCAACGAGGACTATGTCCTCAGGTCCGGTTTGACCGTCTCACTGCGTGTGATGCTGGATCAAATTCAGGCGCATTACATTACGCCATCGCTGCTTACTTTAAATGAGCAGGGCGAAATGGGTGTGCGTTTGATCGATCAGAGTAATCGGGTGGTCTTCAGCGCCATCGAAATTGTCGAGGATGGGCCCGACGGTATGTGGGTGTCGGGTCTGCCCGATAGGGCGGCGCTGATTACCGTTGGTCATGAATATGTGACGGTAGGCACCCTGGTCGACCCGGTGTACGTCGACAGTGCAGGTGCTCAGGTCGTCACCCGATGATCATCGCGAGCATTATTGGCCGCACCCGCACTACGCTCTCCCTGTTAGTGCTGATGGTGCTTGTGGGGCTTGCTGCAAGGTCAGCCCTGCCGATTGCCAATGACCCCCATGTGGACTTGCCGCTTTTTTACGTGGGCGTAAACCACGATGGTATCTCTCCTGAAGACGCCGAACGACTGCTTGTTCAGCCCATGGAGATTGAGCTGCGCAAACTGGAAGGCATTGTAGAGCTCAGATCAACCGCCTCGGAGGGTATGGCCAGCTTCTTTATCGAATTTGATGTATCTCAGGACTTGGATAAGGCGCTTAGCGATGTGCGTGAGGCAGTGGATGCCGCTAAAGCCGAGATGCCCGATACTGCCGAGGAGCCGTTTGTTGAGGAGATGACGGCAGACGACTTCCCGATGCTGCAGGTTAACCTCATCAGTGAGGGCGTCAGTGAGCAGGTGCTGTACCGCGCCGCACTGAGGTTGAGCCAACAGATTGAGACAATCCCCGCCGTGCTCAGCGCAGACCTCCAGGGGCACCGCGATGAGGTGCTCGAAGTCATCATCGATCCTAACGCACTCAACACCTATCGCATTTCGGTCGAGGAGCTGGTGGTCGTGCTGCAACGCAATAATCGTCTGATCCCCGCGGGAACCGTGGATCTGGACAACGGGCGCTTCGCCGTAAAAGTCCCGGCGGTCGTTGAGCGGGCAGACGAAGTGCTGGAGTTGCCCGTGCGTAGCACCAACGAGGGTGTTGTCACCCTGAGAGACGTTGCTCGCGTTAACCGCACCTTCAAGGACCGTACCAGTTACGCGCGGTACAACGGGCAGGACACGATCTCGATCGGCGTCACTAAACGTTCCGACGCCAACGTGATTGATGCGGTGCAAGAGGTGCTTCAGGTCGTGGAAGAAACCTCAGCCATGCTGCCCAGCGGTATCCGCATTATTCCATCACAGAACCAGGCGGAGTTTGCCGCGGTCCAGGTGCGGGAGTTGGAGGGCAACATTCTGACCGCATTGGCACTGGTGATGATTCTGGTTGTGGCCTCTATGGGATTCAGGAGTGGCCTGGTGGTCGGGCTCGGGATTCCGTTTTCATTGTTGTTCTCTGTCACCGTCATTTATCTGCTGGGGTATACGTTCAATTTCATGGTGATGTTCGGCATGTTGCTGGCGCTGGGTATGTTGATCGACGGCGGCATTGTGGTTACTGAATATGCTAACCGGTTGATGAGCGAGGGCGTGGACCATCGCGAGGCCTACATCTCGGCGGTGCAGCGCATGTTCTGGCCGGTCACGGCCTCGACAGCCACGACACTGGCGGCATTTTTGCCGATGCTGTTTTGGCCGGGGGTGTCAGGCCAATTCATGGGTTACTTGCCGATTACCGTCTTTACGGTGCTTATCGGTTCGCTCTTTTACGCGCTGCTGTTTGGTCCCGTGCTCGGCACGCTATTCGGTAAGCCCTCCATGCATGGCGCAGAAGCGCTCGATACCCAACGGATTTTGGAAGATGGCGACCCGACGCAATTGAACACATTCACCGGCCGCTTTGCCCGCTTTATGACAAAAGTGTGTCACCGACCTATTCTCACAATGGGCATTGTTTTTGGCCTGTTATTCAGCGTGTTTTGGGCCTACGGAAAATACGGTGTGGGGACTATTTTCTTCTCAGACGCTGATCCCCAGTTTATCCAGGTATCGGTGCTTGGACGGGGTAATTTCTCGGCCAACGAGGTGAATGATCTGGTACGGGAGGTCGAATCTGAGGTTTTACAGATTCCCGGGATTCGCTTTGTTAACACGCAGAGCTTGCTGCCTGGTGCCAGTGACGGTAACGGCGGGTTTATGGGGAGTAGCTCGGATCGTATTGGTTCCATTTTTATCGAGTTGGTAGCAGAGGCCAACAGAGACCTGGGCGGTAAAGCAATCATGAGCATGATTCGCGATCGTACCGAGTCCTTGGCGGGCATCAAAGTCGAAGTGCAGCCCCTCGAGAAAGGGCCACCAGTTGGCAAACCGATACAGATCGAGTTTTCATCCAAGCAGCGGGATCTGTTGGAGCCCGCCATGGCGCGCGTCCGGGCGTATCTGGACACCCTGCCAGAGCTGGTTGATATCGATGATTCAGCCGCTTTGCCCTCTATCGAGTGGCGTATCGAAGTAGATCGACAACAGGCAGCTCTTTACGGGGTCGACGTGTCCTCAGCCGGGCTTGTTGTCCAGCTGGTGACCAACGGGGTCAAGGTGGGTGAATATCGTCCTGACGATGCCGAAGACTCTGTGGATATCAGAGTACGGTTTCCTAGAGCTGAACGCGGTATTACCGCAATGGACGAGCTGCGTATTAGCACCGATCAGGGCATGGTGCCGCTGAGCAACTTCGTACAAATGCGCCCTGCGCCAGGGGTTGACTCGCTCAAGCGCGTTGACGGGCGACCCGTGGAGTTAATCAGAGCCAACGTTCGCGAGGGCATCATGGCCGACAGCATGGTGGTTCAAATTGAAGAGTGGCTCGCCAGTCAGGCGTTTGACCCCGCCATTGAAATCCGCTTTCGGGGGGCTAACGAAGAGCAGGCAGACTCCATGGCTTTCGTGTCGGCTGCTTTTTTACTGGCGCTCGCGATTATGTTCATCTTGCTGGTGTCCCAGTTCAATAATTTCTACCAGAGCTCCCTGATTTTGCTCGCGGTGGTCATGTCCACTGCCGGGGTGCTCTTGGGTCTTTTGGTGCTGAGCAGTCCGTTCAGCGCGCTTCTCACTGGTGTCGGCGTAGTGGCGCTGGCGGGCATTGTGGTGAACAACAACATTATTCTGATCGATACCTTCAATCATGTGCGGCGCCAGCATCCCGGTATGGATATTCGCCATGTCATTGTGAGGGCAACGGCACAACGCTTGCGGCCAGTGCTTTTAACAACCGTCACCACCGTATGCGGTCTCTTGCCACTGGCGGCGGGATTTTCTATCGATCTTGCAGGGCGTTCTGTGACTGCAGAAGGTGAGATGGCGATGTTTTGGGCGCCACTCTCTCAAGCGATTGTATTCGGGTTGTCGTTCGCAACAGTCCTGACACTTGTCGCAACGCCTGCGTTGCTGGCGCTACCCACCGTTGTGGGCAACCGTCTAAAGGACCTGAAGCAACGATGGGTCTCGCCTAAAGAGAGTTTTGGCGAGATACCTCCTCCGAGACCGTAACTACCGGGCATCTTGTTGCCTCATGGATTACGCAAAAGGGGTGACGACAGCGAGATAAATGGCTTTGGTCCGTGGCCGCGCTACCCGGCTGTTCTTGGCCAGTGGCCCGGCGCTTATGGATTGAGCGGATCACCAGACATCGGTCTATAAATAACGATAAAGGAGCGAGTACCGATGCAAAATGCTTTGATGGCCGTGGGTCGTGTCCTTCTGGGACTTTACTTTTTACTACCCGGGATTGCCAAGTTTGCAGCGTGGGAGCGCCACATCATACTCATGGAAACCCACGAGATGTCCATGGTGCCCATCTTACTGGCAACGGCAGGCGTGCTTCAGATTATCGGCGGCTTCTGCCTGATATTGAACAAGCAGGTGGTGGTCTGTGCTCTGGGGTTCGCGGTTATGGTGTTGGTGATCAATGAGAACTTGCACGATTTCTGGAATGTTTACGAGGGCGTTAATCCAGAGCGCGAAACACAGAACTTTGTGAAGAACCTCGGTATTTTGGCTGGCTTGTTGGTCTTGGCAGCCGCCAACATGGAACAGCCTAATCGCGACGACCATCCTTAATGCGATAACGCGCGCAAGGTATGGGACTGCTAAGTATGGCGTGGTGAATGTCCAGAGGTGCTACTACAGCTGCGGTAGGTTAGAGAGCTCCCCTGCGTTTGAGCGCCGTCCTAGCGGGTGTCAGAGATTGCGGGCGGGTGTTGAAGGGCGGTGAGTACCTTTGTTACGCAGGTAGCTCGCCCACTGCTCGGTGCCCCATTTCCATCGCTGCAATCGCATCCGCGGCGGGTGCCGAGTCAGAATTGGCAATGGTGATGCGGCCATGGGGCGCTCTGCCAATCTCGACCGAATTGCCTGGTCCTGCGACGGTATAGCCGTGCGCCCAACGATTCACCGTGATACTG
>Ga0181559_10007614_pt1 | contig 10060 bp, 6 predicted proteins | sample 011ome_21_FD_133752 | JGI IMG/M metagenome (GOLD analysis project Ga0181559, IMG submission 133752) | Coastal salt marsh microbial communities from the Groves Creek Marsh, Skidaway Island, Georgia - 011508AT metaG (megahit assembly) | ecosystem: Environmental > Aquatic > Marine > Intertidal zone... | reverse complement strand
TCTGACCCAGAGAGTACGTGATCCGATCGCTCGCGTTGTGACGGAGTCATGTCCACACCTCGACGGTGATACGTAATATTCGTAATATTCGTGAGCGTCGTCGTCACAACTCGACCTCCCACCGGTAGACGGCTAGCTAGCTCTAGTTCCCCACACTACCCCAAACGCGCGGCGTCGTCGCCGGCGATAAAGAATCGTTCCCCCCCCGTTCGCCCAACCGCGACCCGGGCGTGTCACTCCGCGTGTGCCACTTTTTTGTCCCTGCTTTTGCGTGCAGGGGGTGCCACCACGCGCGTGCCACTGTGTTTTGTCACTGCTTGATGTGTACAGAGGCGGGATCCCCCGTCCGGGGTACCCCGCCGAAAGAATCGTTTTTCGGAGACGCTCACGCGTGGAGCTCCGCGGGCAGAGACGGCGCCGAGCCCGTCACCGCGGCGACGCCCTGCTCGTACGTCACGGCGGCGCTGTAGAGCATCGCGAGCATATCGAGTCCCCCGCCGTTGCCGTAGTACTCCGCCCCGCCCGTCTCCGCGCCCTCCGCGCCCGTCTCCGCGGAGAAGGCGTCCTTGAGCATCTTGCGGCGCTTGGGCTCCTTCTTCTCGGCGAGCTTATCGACGCGTTTCCGGGAGCTCGCGCCCGCCGCGACGCCCGCCGCGGTGCCCGCGCTCACCGTCCCAGCCTCTTCCGTCACCGAGGGCGTGCTCGGGGACATGTTCTCCGACTGCGTTTTCTTCTCGGCGCGGCCGCCCGCCTTTTTGCGCGACAGAGACGCCTCGTCGCCCGCCGCGCCGACGGTGACGGTGACCACAGTGGCGCCGTCGGCGGTGGCGTCGCTCGCCGCGCCCGCGTCGTCGTCATCCGCGGCGCTGAGCTGGAACCACCGCGCGCGGCACTGCTGCGCGGTGCGCCCGGTGAGCATCTTCGAGATGTTGCTCCAGCGCGGGCCGAGCGTGTCGTGCAGACGCATCAGCTTGTCGTCCTCGGCGCCCGACCACGCGTCCTTCTTCACGCTCGGGTCGAGGTGCCGGCGCCAACGCCCCATGCACTGCTGGTCCGTGCGACCCTCCAGGTGGCGCGCAATCTCCGCCCACCGCTGGCCGTGCGCTTCGTACAGCTGAGCGAGCTGTGAGTCAATAGAGCGTGGAGCGCGTGGAGTGTGAGACGTGGTCAGACACGCGGCGAGACGCGGGGCGAGACGTCGTTCGCGGAGGAGAAGAATAGCGCCCGCGTCGGAACGTTTTCGAAGTGCGAAACTTCCAAAACGCGCGCTCGAAAAAGCGAAAAACGTCCGTCTCAAAACGCGGACGACCGGTGAAACCGAAACCGACGGTCGGATGAACGGCGACCTCAACCGTGGACCGCGGATTCGTCATCCCGCGTTTCTCGACGCCACGTCTGTTGTTGGTTAACGGGTGTCCGCGCGACGCATGCGGGCGGGAGGCGGCGGGCCGCGCGACGCGCGACGCGGACGCGCGCGGGAAAGACGCGGGTGTCGCGCATCCCAGCCACTCGCGCGCGACGCGCGCGCGTTTCGCGCGGACAGGGCTCGATTCGCGGCTCGCGCGTGCGTACCTGCGCGTCCTCCTCGGGCGTCCACTTTTCTTTTTTTATCGCCGGGTTGACCTTGTGGCGCCACCGCTGCGCGCACTGCTGGCCGGTCTTCCCGGGAAGCTCCGCGGCGACGAGCGCCCATCGGTTGCCGTGAATTTCCTGGAAACGGCGGGAAGAAAAGACGGGGCGTCAGCGTCGCGCGAGGTGGCGTCGGACGCGAGCGTCGCGAGCCGCGCTTTCGGCGCGCGGGACCCATCTAACAACTGCCGCGAGCGCTGTTACCGGAGAAGAAAACAAGATGCGGGTCAAAGCGCTGCTTCGAGAGGGGACGCACCTGCAACCGCGCGAGTTCCGCGTCTTCCTCGACGCTCCACACCGATGAGCTCTTGCCATCGTTAACCATGTCACCCGTTCGTGAGCGAGCGCGTGCGTTCCGCGCGTGCGTGCGACGGAGGGAGATAAGCCGCGGAAGCGCGACTGCCGTGCGGCGAAAAAACGCCAGCGATGGGCGGCTCTGCTTTTCTCGCGAGAACGAAGGCTCGCGGGGCGTCCGCGCGTGCGCGTGCGCGTGTGCGTTCGGGAGAGCCCTCTGTCGAGGATCTCGTGGGCGAATTCGCGCGTCTCGTCCCTTGCGGTGGCGCGGGGCGGGCGCGAGGTGGAATGGAAGGAGCGCGAACTTCGTCGGCGGTTCTTTGAAACAACAACGCGACACCCAAAATTGACGGCCGGAGGCGCTCGAGCCGAAAATTACCCATTTTGCGTTTTTTTCTGACCGGTCTCGCACTCGCCGAACACAAGTTCAGAAGCATTCTCCGCCGTTCGTTTCGAAGGGGAACTTCGAATCGCGCGCGCCGCCAAAGAATTTCATTGGCTGACGAAGCGAATCGCTTCTCTCTTTCAAAAGACGGTTGCCCGGCGTTTTCGTCGTCGAAGCAACCAACAAGCACGCGCAGAAGTGGGCACTCGTCAAACTTTGTAATTCGCGGCGCGCGATGCGCGCGTCGCGCCGCCGCTCGGCGGCGCTGGCGGCGGTGCTCCTGCTCGGGCTGGCGGGCTTGGCGCAGGGGGTGACCGCGCGGACGATGACCTTCCAGTCGCGGTTCCGCACCGAGCAGGGCAAGGAGTGGCAGGTCCACCTGGACCACGATTCGGGGCGTCCGTATTTTTTCGACAAGGAGACCGGGACGTCCACGTGGGACGATCCCCGGACGACTCCGAACGGAGACGCGGGGGACGGCGCGTCCTCCCGGGCGGGCGGACTCCTCGGGTCCCTGTTCGAGCCGGGGGAGGTGAAGTTCACCGGAGGGGGGCTCGGGGGAAAGAGCCGCCGCTCGAGTAAACGCGCGGCGAGGGAGGCGGAGGAGACGAAGCGGTCGTGGTTTTTTTGGAAAAAGCTTTTTCCATCGTCTCGCGCGTCGCCGCCCGGCGCGTCCGACGACGATTACGGCGAGCTCGACGCGGACCAGCGGCGCTCCGCGGGGGGTTGGAGCGAGCCGTCGTCCGCGAGACGTCGACGCGTCGGAACGGGCGGCGCGGGAACGAAAGCCGGGCACGACGAGAACACCGGGCGGATGCGCCTCGACGACGACGACGCTCGCGGCGACGAGGACGACGACGACGACGCCGAGTCGAACGCCCGAACGTTTTCGTATCCGCGCGCGCCGTTCGCGCGCGGCGTCGTCGCGGTGACGCTCGTGGCTTCGGCGACGAGCGTCGGCGTGCTTTGCGTTTCCGCGGTCGCGCGCGTCGTGGACCGCGCGGGAAAAGGCGGCGTCGGGTACTCGCGGCGCGACGCGACGTTTTTAGGGGAAACGGCGCGAGAGATTCGGTTCGCGGTCGCCAAGTCGACGCGGCGAAAACGCGCGCGGCTGGAGTCTTCGTTCGCGGTCGTACAGACGGCGCTGATGGAGACGTTCGCGTCGTTGGCGGAGATGCGGCTCGGCCGCGGCGCGGTGGCGTTCGCGGCCGGCGCGCGGAAAATCGAAAAGTCCGCGGGGCTCGCGTCGCTCGCGCAGTTCTGCGTCTTGAGTCACCACCTCGTCGAGTCCGCCGAGCGGGTCGCGAGGTTTCTCGAACACAGGGCGATCGCCGGAACAGAGACTGCGTGTCTGCCCCCGGTCACGGCGTTGGTCGCGGCGTCGCTCGTGACTCTCGCGCTTCACGGCGTCGCGCCGCGGCGGTGCGTCGCGCTCGCGCTCGCGGAGAACGCGGCGTGCGGGCCGACCCTTCGCGCGGCGTTCGGCGCGTGCGAACGCGCGTTTTCGTCATCGCCATCATTTGCCACCGGCGAGTCCTCACACGACGCCGCGCTCGCCCTGAAGCGGCTGGCGTGCTGGGCGTGCACCGGCGTCGTCCTGTCGCGCCTGGGCCGCCGCGAGCGGACGCGCGTGCGGCGCAAGGTCTCGACCGGCGCGCTCGACGGGGTTTGTAAACCGAGCGACGACGAGGACGACGAGGACGACGAGGACGACGAGGACGACGAGGACGGTGTTAGCATTAACGGCGACGCGTTCGCCTCGCGCGCGCGCCACCGATCGCCGCCGGCGCCGAGGAACAGGAAAACGCGCAAGAGGAAAACGCAGAGCCGCGGCGCGTCGGCGGCGCTCCTGGCGGCGCGCGCGCTCGTGGCGTCGGCGTTTTTCGCGGCGGGCGCGGCGAGGGTCTACGAGCTCGGGACGGATTCAGAACGCGACGGCGCGCTTGGCACCTTGCTGCCTCTCGCGCAGCTCGCGCTGGCCGTGCCTCTGGCCGCCGGGTACGGAGTCGGCGCGACGGCCCGCGCGGCGGCGACGTGCTTGGCGCTCGAGGCGTTTTCGCGTCGCGACTTTCGGAGCGCGCGCGCGCGCGCGCACTGCGCCGCCGACGTGGCGTGCGCGGGAGGATTGGTGCTGCTGCGCGCGATGGGGGGGGGGAGGTACGCCGCGGACGCCCGCGTCGCGTCGATGAAACGGGAGTGAACACGTGCGCGCGTGCGCGTCGCGAGCGTCGGGGACGGCGAGGCGCGCGATCGCGATTGTCGTCAAAGCCCGAAAAACACGGACTCTCACACTCGTCGTCATGTCGTCTCATAAAAAGGCGAGTGACGTTTTCAGTCAACGCTGTTGTTGTCGGCACCACAACGAGACGCGCGTGGTGATGACGCTCGTGGGTCTGCGCGCGGCCGGCGACCAGCTGCGGCTGGCGCGCGAGTTCGCCGTGCTCGGGGACTACGACACGTCGCGCGTGTACTACCAGGGCGTGCTGTCGCAGGTGTCCAGGTACGCGCGAGGCCCGTCTGCGCGTCCTGCCGTTGGCACCCTCGCCCGCGCTTCAGATGCGCGCGCCGCCCGACCCCCCGCGCGCGTCCTGACCCTCCCTGACGCGCCCCCGCGCTCCCGACCCGCAGACACGTCGACGCCGTGGACCGGGACGAAGACGCGACCGACCCGTACCGCAAGGTACGTCTTCCCGCACCCTCGCACGCCGCGCGTTTTCGAAATCCGCGCCTCCTCCTCGCGGCGTCCCGCGAAGAGCCTCATCGAAAAGAGCCTCCTCGAAACGCGTCCCGAAGTCTCTCGACTCACAAAGAAAACCGCAAACCGCCATATGCGTTTTCCTCCGCGCGCAGGGCAAGTGGCACCGCGTGCGCGCGCAGCTCGCGGACGAGTTCAAGTCCGTCTCTGCGCTCGACCTCGAGCGCGCCGTGTTCTCGACTCGCCCGGGAAGCGACGCCGCCGCCGACCGCGCGCGGGGCGCCGCCGCCGTCGCCGCCGCCGCCGCCGCCAACGCGTCCGTCCCCGCGAGCCGACTGGACTTTAACCCTAAACCCACGGCGGCGGCCGCCGCGGACCTGCTGTGGGGCGCGCGCGCCGACGGCGCGAAATCCGGAAACGGCGCCGACGTCCGGCGCTCGCTGGACGACCCCGACGTCTGGCGCGCGCCGACGCCCCGGGACCCGCCGAGCGAGCCTCGGCGCGGAAACGCGGGCCACGCGGGCTCGGGCCGGGCCGGCGCGGCGCGCGGCCGGGACCTCCCCGCGTGGGCGCGGCGGGGGGACGAGAGCGGCGTCGGGGACGCCGGTGGTGGCCGCCGCGGGGGCGGAGGCTCTGGCGGCGCGGCGGCGGGCTCGCGGCGCGACCGCGGCGATTCGCAACACGCGCATCGCAAAGCCACCGGGCACGTGAACCCCGATCGTTTGGGTCGCGGCGGGAGCGCGCGCGACGCCATCCACGCCGCGCGCGAGGGCCGCGATCCCACTCACCGCGGCCCCGACGGCGAGCTCGCGGAGGGCCTCGAGCGCGAGATCCTCGACCGGTCGCCTTCGGTGCGCTGGGACGACATCGCCGGTTTAGGCGACGCGAAGCGTCTGCTGGAGGAGGCGGTTGTGTTGCCGCTGTGGATGCCGGAGTACTTCCAGGGCATCCGGCGCCCGTGGAAGGGCGTCTTGATGTTCGGCCCGCCCGGCACGGGCAAGACCATGCTGGCGAAGGCGGTGGCCACGGAGTGCGGTACTACGTTCTTCAACATCTCCAGCAGCACGCTCGCGTCCAAGTACCGCGGCGAGTCCGAGCGCATGGTGCGCATCCTGTTTGACCTGGCGCGCGCGCACGCGCCGTCCACCATCTTCATCGACGAGATCGACGCGCTCTGCACGTCGCGCGGCGCCGCCGGTGAGCACGAGGCGTCGAGGCGTGTTAAGTCCGAGTTTTTAGTTCAGATCGACGGGTGCTCCGCTGGTGGCGAGGACGACGGCGACGAGACGCGTGGGAACCGAGACGGCTCCGAGCCCGACGGCGGACGCGCGCCGGGCGCGTCGAAGCAGGTGATGGTGCTGGCGGCGACCAACTTCCCGTGGGACATCGACGAGGCGCTGCGTCGCCGGCTCGAGAAACGAATCTACATCCCCCTCCCTGACGCCGACGCGCGCGCGGCGCTCGTGCGCATCAACGTGAAGGGCGTGGACGTCGCGGACGACGTCGAGGTGGACACTATCGCCGCGGAGATGGAGGGGTACTCGGGGGACGACATCACCAACATCTGCCGCGACGCGGCGATGAACGGGATGCGGCGGAAGATCGTCGGCAAGCGCCCGGAGGAGATCCGCGCCATGTCCCGGGAGGAGGTGGCGGCGCCGATCACCATGGAGGACATGTCCCAGGCGCTGCGGCGGATATCGCCCAGCGTCAGCAAGGAGGACGTAGAGAGGCACCTGGAGTGGCTGCACGAGTTCGGGAGCACGTGAATCGCGTCGGACGCGGTACGTTTTGCGCGGCGTACGAAAACGGTTAGCCGCCGCGGATTTGTAACACAGGAGCGTCGCGCTTCCGCCCTCTACCCCATCGTGGCCTTCTTCAGGTTTTCCCGGAACGATGCCGACGTCACCGCCAGCACGGGCCACAGGCCGATCATCATCGCCTTGTTCTTCTTCGTGAACGAGGTTTTGTCGTAGTTGAGCGCGAAGCGGATGGCGACGAACACGTACATCACGGCGAGCACGGGTGCGGAGAAGAGCCCGCCGATGATGGGGATGGGGAGGCCGTGCGCGACGACGGATGCGCCCCGGTCGATCGGGACACGAGGCGAGGCGATGGCGCGCGCGCCTCCGAGCGGCACGTCCCCGAGCGGCAAGTAGGAGCCCCCGAACGACGCCCCGCGCGAGCCCAGCGCCGACTTCGACCGCGTCGCCTCTCGGCGAGAAAACGCGTGCGCGATGGGTGCTGACGACCGCGCGTCGCGCGAGCGTGCGGGAACGCGAAACGCGACGTTGACGCTCGAGGCGACGGCGCTCATGACTCGCGAAGGTAGTCGGTGACGTGCACGCCGATCGCGGCGTACCGCGCGACGTGGTGTGTGCTCCGAGGCTCGGGCGGCTTTCCGAAACCTCCGAGTCATCATCAGGCAGTCAGGACGACGGCGAAAACGGAGCTAGTCTACGCGCCGTGCTAACCCCTACGTCATCTCCACACTATCTACCGCTACCGCGTCACTCGGTTCCGTCGTCGCGCATCAGCACGCGTCCCGGAGGGATCTCCCGCGCCACGAGTCCGAACCGACTGGGCGGCCAAAGCACCGCCGGCACTCGAGCGTCAAGCAACGCCACCGGGACGACGTCGAAGTCGTCCGCGTCCGCGTCCGCGGTTCCGTCCGCGGTTCCGTCCCTGTCCCTGTCTCCAGCCCCGCGCGTCCCCGCTTTCGCATCTGCGGTCCCGCGCCATTTCGTCCCCGTGGTCCCCGTGTGCCAGGTCTCGCGTCCCAAGAACCCCCGCGTCTCCACCACGCGCTCCAGGCGGCAGTGCCCCTTGGGGATCTTCTGCACCTCGTCCGAGTCCGCGGCGGTGACCCAGTCCCCCTCGAGCGCCACCAGCCTCCGCACCGCGCGCACGTTCGGATCGCTCGGGGTCTTCAGGTACACCATGTCTCCCCGCGCGAAGGTCAGCAGGCGCGTCGCGGTGCGGTCCAGGACGACCCACGCCGCGTCTCTTCCCCGCGAGGAACTCGGGCCCACTTCGGAAGGCACCCCGCGCGCTCCATCGGACGCGCGGCCAGCCTCCGGTCGGCCGACGGGAAGGTCCGCGGCGTCCGCGCGCGCGACGGTCGCCACACAATCGTTCACGGTGATGACCACGGGCACGCTGAGCGCCACATCCCGCAGCCGGCGGAGCATGGCTCGCACTGCGGGCGCCCGAACTCGATCCTGCGTTTTGGTTGGCTGAGACACGTGTGCTTCGTCTGAAATCTCTGACAACGAATTCTTCTCGGGTCTGTCGCGCCGCGCAGCGCGCGCACAGTACCCCGCGCGCGCCGGTCGCGTCTTACCTCCACGACTCGGCGATGCGAGCGCGACGCATCGCGGCGTTCGCGCTCGCCGCGCTGTTCCTGTGCGCGCACGGATGGCTCGTCGCCGCGCAGGCCGGCGCGGTGCGACCCGTGGGCGACGTGGTAGACCACGCGCTCCCCCCGGCCGGCGAGGCGGGCGCGTCGGTCGATCCCGAGGGCGCGCTCGAGGCCCTCCCCGCGGAGAGCATGCAGGGCCTGTTCAACTGGGCGATCGAGAACTCCGACCCCGGGACGCTGCGCGAGATGGCGGAGCGAGCCGAGCGGGGCGCCGGGACGGGCGACGACGCGTCCGCGACGGATGCGCCGGCTCCGGCGAAGCGCGCGGCGACGACGCCGAACCGCCGCGAGCTGACGCGGGAGGAGATGCTCGCGAAGCGCGAGGACGTCAAGGAGGCGCTCGAGCTGCTCGCGTCCAACCCCACGGAGCAGCAGTTCATCAAGCAGGCGGTGGAGATGTTCGCGGACCCGCGGCGCTCGGAAGCCGACCGCGCGCTCGCGCTTGAGGAGATGGAGGAGCTCGTCGCGCCCATCGACAACGCGAACGATCTGAACGCGCTCGGCGCGCTCGCGCCGCTCCTGGCCGTCGCGCTGGACGTTTACGGGGACGCGCCCGATGCCGTCGCCGCGCGCGCGCTCGGCGTGCTCGCCGTCGCGCTCAGCAACAACGAAAAGGTGGCGGACCTCGTGCACAGCTGGCGCTTCGAGGAGGCGGAAGAAAAAGGAGGCGAGCCGCACGGCGTCGTGTGCGGCGCGGGGGCGGGAGGCGAAAAGTGCGCCTCGCGCGATCCTTCCGAGCCGCGCGACAGCGTCGCGGCGCGGCTCGGGAGGATCGCGCTCGGGGAACCGACGGACGCGAAAGACGCAACCGGAAGCGACAGAATCTCCCCCGCGCGTCGCGCCAAGGCGCTCCGCGCGCTGGCGTCGCTGACGCGGTCGCATTTCCCGTCGCGCCGCGCGCTCTTCGCCGCCGGCGGCGCGGACATGTTCGCGGCGCTGTTCGACGCCGAGGACGAGAAGACGCGCAAGCGCGCGCACGCGCTCGCGGCGGACGTCTGGACGCGCCCGGACGTCGCCGGCGGGCCCGCGGCGAGGGGTTTCCCGCCGGGCCGGCGGGACGAGGAGACGCGCATGGCGCGCGACCTCGCCCCGCGGCTGGTGGCGGCGCTCGGCGAGGGCTCCTCGGACGCGCGCGAGAAGGCGATGGGCGCGCTGGAGGCTGCGCTCGAGCGCGTCGGGGGCGAGGCGGGCGCCGCGGCGCGCGACGCCGCGGCGAAGGCGCACGCGGGCGAGGCGCTGGCGCGCCTCTCGAGGTTCTTCGAGGAGGCCGCCGCCGCCGAGCCGGACACCGCCGAGCACGCGCATTCGCTGGCGCGCGCCGCCGAGCGGCTTGCGGGGACGATGCGCGCCGTCGGGAGCGCCGGGCACGAGGAGCTGTGAGACGTATCTTGTTTCGCCGTGAGACGGCGTGACGCGCGCGTCACGTCCCATAAACGCACGTCGTGTGGGGTTTTTTAACGACTGACGGCGCTACTACGTATCGCGTCGGGTCGATATCACAACCGTTCGGCGGTACCGCGAAATCGTCTTCGCCGCCAGACCATCTTCATCTTTTCTCTTCGCGCGCGTTTCGTCTCGTCTCGTCACCGCTCGCGCCGTTTTTAGTGAAAAATCCTCCGACTCTCGCTCAGAGGCG
>Ga0181559_10007613_pt1 | contig 10060 bp, 4 predicted proteins | sample 011ome_21_FD_133752 | JGI IMG/M metagenome (GOLD analysis project Ga0181559, IMG submission 133752) | Coastal salt marsh microbial communities from the Groves Creek Marsh, Skidaway Island, Georgia - 011508AT metaG (megahit assembly) | ecosystem: Environmental > Aquatic > Marine > Intertidal zone... | reverse complement strand
TCAGCTGACGCAATACAAAGCGATCAATTGGATGATCGGACCAAGGATTACCCTCGGGCGGCTCAAACTTACTTATCGGTTCAAACGCCCAGTGCTGATCATAGTCGGCACCCATCTGAATCCATTCCCGTAACTGCAACCGCTTCTTCTCGTCGAGTGATCTACCCGACGCTGGTGGCGGCATCACCAGATCCGGATCGTTTGACTCGATTCGTTTAATCATTTCACTTGCATTGGGATCCCCCACCGCGATCGCACCGGTTTCAATCGCGAGCTGCCTCTGATCGAGTCTAAGGCCGGCCTCACGAGTCGATTCGTCGGGACCATGGCACGGCAAACAATGCTCAGACAAGATGGGTCGAATATCTCGATTAAAATCAACGGGTACTTTGCCCGCCGACTGCACCGCATCCTCGACCTGTGGCAGTAAAGCAGCCGCCTCACTCGCGATAGCTGTCTCGCTCAATCGCAAGGACAGCAAAAACACCACGATAAGAATGACACCGGAATTAAATCGCCAAGTATTGGGTAAAGCATCTCGACGAAAGGCAAACCGAACTAGCATGGTCATGGACAAAGGACACGATTTCGGAGAATTGAATGGAAGAAGCTAGTCTAACGCGGGAAGCACAAAAAGTCTTGATGGATCAAGAAACGGCGATTCAAAACGCCGGGCAAAGTTGATTCTAAGGAGTTATTTTGCGGGGATGCTTTCCGATGATTTGCCCTTGGGATTTTCCCCGAGGATGTTGGGAAAAAAATTAATCCTCGGAAAATGGGGCGACGGAGATCCGCTCCCTCTTCAAGACTGATTTTCTGTGCAGGCGAGCCTTGGCGACTTAGGCTAAACTGTCGCCACGAAATGTCCGGTTTCCTCGAATCCGCGCCCAAAAAACAAAGCCCATATCATCCACCTTGATTCAGCCAGTATGTACCGATTGAAATTTTCACTGATCTTGATTTTCGTTTTAGGACTTTCGGTAAAAGTCTTCGCTGAGAATCCGCGACCCCTTCGTGCTCTATTAATCGCCGGTGGATGCTGTCACGACTATGCCAATCAGCAGCGAGTCCTTCGTGAAGGAATTCAGGCAAGGGCTAATGTTCGCGTGGATGTTTACTGGACCGACAACTCAACGACCTCTCCAGTGTTCCCGCTTTACGGAAAATTGAATTGGGCCGAAGAATACGATGTCATCATCCATGACGAGTGCGGATCAAGTGTGGACGACCCAGCACTGGTCAACCGAATCATTCAGGTTCACAAACGACTTCCCGCGGTGCATTTACACTGTGCAATGCACAGCTTCCGAACAGGTGGTGATGAATGGTTCGAGCATCTTGGCTTGCAATCGTCAGGCCATGGCCCTCAACAACCAATTGACATTATCTTTCATGGCAACGACCATCCGATCACACGCGGTTTAAAAAACTGGACCACCGTCAACGAGGAACTTTACAACAACGTCAAACTGTTTGGCGCAAAGCCATTGGCGATTGGCAAACAAGCGATCCCTGGGCCCAACCCACGGATTGATGAGGCGGTGGTTGCGTGGACCAATGAGACACAAGGCGCAAAAAGCTTCAGCACGACGATTGGACATAATACCGCGACAGTTGAAGACGCACGATATCTGGATCTTGTAGCACGTGGCTTGCTTTGGGCATGCGATCAGCTCAACGACGAATACTTGATACCGTACACCGGTGAGCAGACGACGATATTCATCGACAAAGATAAATACAAGGCACCGGGGGATGATGACCTTGGTGCTGTCCCCCCAGACGCCACACTTGTCAAAGTGACCGCTTCAAGCACGCAGAACGGCCACCCACCCTATCACGCGGTTGATGGAAAGGTTTCAACACGATGGTGTGCAGACGGCGATTCCTATCCACAATCGATCACCATTGAGTTTGAGAAACCGCAACCCGTACAAGAGGTACAGATAAGATGGGAATTTGAAGATCGCCAATACCACGCACGGATCGAGGGTGAGACATCCGAAAGCACCTGGTTGAAGCTTTATGATGACAAGGTCAACGGAAACCAAACGATCAGACTTTCAGAATCAGCAGCGGTTAAGAAACTGAGAATCACGAGCGAGAAAGCTTTTGGTGGAGGTTGGTGCAGCATCAAAGAGATCGTTCCAATCGGAGAAACGATTCGCACCATTTGGCCTGCCGAGATGAACAATAAGGGTGCGTTTACTCCGCTTCGAGGAGACCCATTCGAAAACGCAGGAAACACGATTCCGAAAATCGTCCCGCTTAGTCCGGAACAAGAAGCCGAGATACTGCGAGAAGTCCAAGTTCCTGATGGCTTTAAGGCTACGGTCTTCGCGGCTCCTCCAGCAGTCAACTACCCAGTGTTTGTTGCTTCAAGCGTTGATGGAACTTTGTTTGTCAGTTCAGACGGCAATGGATCATTGGGACGAGACCCATCACGGGGAAGAATCATCCGACTACGTGACCTAGACGGCGACGGTCGTGCGGATGAGACAAAAATCTTTTGTGAGATCGATGCACCCCGCGGACTACTATGGGATCGAGATCGCCTTTTCGTTATGCATCCGCCCAATTTGAGCGTGTTCTTTGATCATGACAACGATGGTGTTGCGGATGAACAACGAACCATCGTGAAGAACCTAGCTTTTGGCTACGAGGACCGCCCCGCGGACCACACCACCAATGGCCTCTCTATCGGCGTCGACGGATGGATTTACATCGCAGGCGGGGACTTCGGATTTATCAACGCCCTCGGAAGCGACGGCACTCAACTTACCCATCGCGGTGGTGGTGTGATTCGAGTTCGCCCCGACGGCACACAACTTCAGCTCTACTCGACCGGAACGCGGAACATCCTCGAAGTTGCGATTAGCCCCGAGATGGAAATGTTTGCTCGCGACAACACCAATGATGGAGGGGGGTGGGATGTTCGTCTTCATCATTTTACCGGCCAAGAAGATCACGGTTATCCTCGGCTCTACAAAAATTTTAACGACGAGTGCATACAGCCACTAGCTGATTACGGTGGTGGCTCGGGCTGCGGTGCAGTCTATGTCGCCGAACCTGGTTTCGGTGACTGGGGTGATGCGCCTTTCACGGCAGACTGGGGCACGGGAGCACTCTATCGCCACCAAGTCGCAAGAAGCGGAGCCTCCTACAAAGAAACCGAAGCTCCTCGGCCCTTCGTTCGTCTAACCCGTCCGACCGATGCCGACATTGATGGAAATAGTCGACTGTATTGCGCTAGCTGGAAAGGTGCCACATTCAATTGGAACGGCCCCGATGTCGGCTATGTTGTCTGCGTTCAACCAAACGACTACACACCGCCGGTAATGCCGGATTTTAAAAACCTTTCGGAAGATGAATTAGTAGACCAGTTTGATTCACCAAGTCATCGCCGTCGACTTGCCGCTCAACGCGAACTTTTTTACCGAGAAAGCAGCAAGGAAAACCTCTTACACCAGCGTGCGATTCAAAATCGCCCTGAAGACCGCAATCTGCTCGATCAACTACAAACGAACGCTACCGCCACTGAGTGCATCGAAGCCTTGCTGCACGAAGACGAAGTGATCCGACACACGGCCATTCGAGTGATTGCCAATCGCGGTGCCGCATCAGACTGCTTTTCTGCAATTGATAACCAACATCCGGCAACGGAGTCACTACTGAAATCTCTGGCGATGATTCATCGACCCGATGTTGTGGAAGGATTGACCCAACGTCTTCACAACGCATCAGGGAAACAGCGAATACCGATCCTCGCGGCACTCTGTCGTCTGCATTTTATCGAAGGTGACTGGAATGGTGATTCATGGGGCACACGCCCTGACACGCGAGGACCGTACTACCAACCTGCAACTTGGGATCTATCAGAATCCATCCGAAACACGCTTGAGCAAGCATTGGATAATGCATCTCCCGCTCAAGCGAGCCTTTTGGTTGAACTAATGCGAGTCAACCGGATTCAATCGGATCGTGCGACCGAGAAAATGATTCGGCTTGCAATCACTGAGAAATCGCTGTTAAGCGAAACTCTCGAGCAGTTAACACGACTTCCCGCTTTACCGGACTCGGTTAACTCGCTTTTGAAGCAAACCAGCAGCGACCAGGCGATCTCAGAACAAGACAGACTTAACCTCCTGAAACTTCTTTGCCGAAATGACGTCAAGCGAAATCCTGCACAGGTACTCGCCATGATTGATCAACTTGCAACCGAGCAATCAGACCCTATCTCCGGCCAGCGTGTTGCGGAGATCCTGAAAGGAAGTGCGAATGCGGATCAATTCTTCGCCGCCTCGTTGTTATCGCTAAACGCTTCAGTAGCCAAAGACCAATCCATCGGTCGATGGGTGCTTGCAATGATTGTCGCAGGGAAAAACGATGCGAGTCCCGAACAAAAGAAACTGGCAGTCGAGAAGATCGAAAGTGGAATCAAGGATGTCGATTCACAATCAAACATCCTTCGAGCCGCCGTCTGGATTTCCAATCGCAACCTTGACACCGAAATCTGGAACCTACAGACAAGTCCGGCCCCCGAAATCGCAAGTTTAGCGAAAACGGCTGTACAGCGATTAAAAATCGATCCGCCCAATCAAGACAATAGCCCGCTCATCAAGTCCCTTGAACTGACACAAGCTCTTGCTTTGGTAACCGATTCAAAAGGTGACCAATCGCTAGGCAAGGCAATCTTTGAAAAAGCAAAGTGTTCGACCTGCCATACGCTGTCACAACAAGAAGCACAAAAAGGCCCCTACCTAGGCAACATCGCCAAAACTTATAAGCGGCCCGAATTAGCGGTCGCGATCTTACAACCAGAAAAGACGATTGCGCAAGGGTTTGCAACCAACTCATTCCTGACATCCGATGGAGTCGTGCTAACGGGCTTCGTCACCGACGAGCAAAATGATCGCGTCGTTCTGCGTGACCAAAATGGAAAAGAGTACACCTTATTGAAAGAAGATATCGAAGTACGAAAGAAGCTCCCCACCTCAATGATGCCCAGCGGAATCCTTGATGAGTTCACCGTTTTTCAAGCATCTTCATTGATCGATTATCTCAATTCGCTCGCCACACAGAATGAATGAAACCCTTGAACTATTTTGCGGCAAAAGAATTCGGAACGGTACTTGGCATTAGCATGAAGTCGCTTAGACACTTACCGCTTTTGATCTGTGTTGCCTTCCTCTGCCCAAGACAGATTCACTCGCAGAGCCTGACGTCCCCGCAGAGCGTGACTTCGGGGATATCCCTTGAACCGAAATCCACGGTGGTCGTACTCGGTGATTCCATCACCTACCAAGCGCACTTCACCGAATACCTTAGAACATTCTTTGATACTCGGTTTCCATTGGAAAGCGTCCATTTCATCAATGCCGGTATCCCAGGCCACCGCGCCGCGGATGCGATCATCCGTTTCGATCAGGACGTAGCAAGATGGAAACCACATGCGGTCATGGTGATGTTCGGAATGAACGATGGCGGCTATCAATCAATGCATTCCGACAATCGCTTTTCTGATTTCCAAAAGAACATCCGAGAATTAATTGCCCGCATTGAACAGATTGGTGCTGAGGCAATCATTCTTTCTCCAACACCTTTCGACTACCCAACGAGTCAAAAACGACAGGTTGATGAAACGTATCGCTTTCGTGGAAAAGCTTTCGCATCCGACTATGACTCGACGTTAGGTAATTACGCAAAATGGCTTCAGCAGTTTGCCGAGCAAAAACACCTCTTATTCATCAACTTGCATGAAACGATCAATCAACGACTGAACTCAAAGCGATCGAAAGACGCCAGTTTCACCTACACACCTGACGCGATCCACCCGGACCCCGCTGGTCATCTCTTCATGGCGTACACCATCCTGAACGAACTCAAACCAACGCGATATGAATTGCTCGACGTTACTTTTCAACACAAAGAAACAAGTTGGTTGGCAACCGCCCAAAATGCTCAAATCAGAAACATCACCGGTGATCAAACAAAAATCTATTTCGAAATCAAGCTCGAGTCACTTCCTTGGAGGGTGCCGATCCAACACACACTGAAAGATCTTCGTTGGAAAAATCCATCGAATGCCGCCGAGATGTTTGAAGAACTGCCGATTGAACAAGAATACAACCGCAGCGTCCTAAAAGTCTCCGGATTGTCGAACGCCAATTACCGACTGACCTGTGATGGCAAAAGAATCGGAGTTGTTAGCCAAGCCGAATTAGCACTCGGAGTCGACCTGGAAAGATTGAAGCAACTTCCATGGAGTCAGCAAGCTATGGAAGTTGCGATGCTGAATCGTCAAATTTCTGATGAAGTGGTACGACCGGTTCGCGATATTGCCTCACAGCGATTTCGGTTGATTCACGAAGGAGATGCTGAATTAGATCGTTTTGATCGCAAGCAAAGTGTGAGGATCAACGAACTAAAACGCAAAGAAGCAGAGATCCGCTCGCACATCCGCGAGCGTGCCGCGCCGAACTGGCACCAAATCCAGCTAGAAGAAATCAGGCTTAAATCGGAATGAATTATCACTCAATGCTTGAACTTCGGCTTCCGACAGTCACAACACGCCGCTTGCAACCGAAGTAAATCTTATCAACACCCAAAACTACTGGGCAACGTTTTGTGCCGCAAAATTATTTGCATGAAAATTCATGATGCGAGCAGCTGACTTTTGGTAGATCTGCCATGCACTGTGTTCGGCATTCGGAACGATGACGGATTCATGCTCGATCCCCAATTCTTTTAGGTGCCGCATCCACTCAAGGTTATTGGAGTAATTAAAACCTTTGTCTCCGACATGTACTAAAATCCTTATTCGGTCGGTATTCGGATCGTTCTTGATTCTTGCCGCGTAAGCCTTTGCTAGATCCCAAGCATTATCACCCTCTGCAAAAATCAATTTCTCTGACTCAGCTCCCGCGTTCTCAGAAATCTTCTTCTCCGTTGCATAACCTCCACCACCGGGTGAGGCACTACAGAAAAGGTCCGGATACCGGAACATTAGTCTCGCCGTACCTCGACCACCTTGTGAAAAACCTTCAATAGCGCGACCGCCACGATTTGCGATGGTTCGATAAGTACGATCAATGAAAGGGATTAACTCTTTAATGAAGACATCTGCTCCCTGAGCTTTGGGATCGTTGGGCATGTTGTAGTGGCTAACCGGACCACCATTCACAAAGACGTAAATCATCGGCGGAACCGATCCGGAATGAATCTGCTGGTGAATCAACTCGGAGAGTCGGATCGATTTATTCTCGTTGCCAGGCCTTCCACCATGGAGGTAATAAACGACGGGGAAGTTCCGAGTACGCCAGGTTGGATCAGAATATTGCGGTGGCAGGTAGATGCAGTAACCGACATCTTGCCCCAAGGAACGACTCTCAAACGCAGCGTGCTGAATATGTGGAACACGCTCCAACTCCTTCCGACTCAACGGATTATTCCATTTGAATGGAGCGGTTGATTTGCGTGTTACTTCTTGCTTTGACTTATCAGCCGCCTCTTGACCCTGTACCGTCATGCCTGAACCAAGACAGCAGAAGATTGCCAAAACAACGGCTTTGACTGCGATCGAAATCATGTAAACACTTTCAAAAAAAGCATACGGGAATCCACGACGCCAAAAATCGATGACAACTAGATGGCGATTCTCGATCGCAACACCTGATTGATAGACTACGCCCTATCGTCGGTCTAGGGCACACGCACCTGCAACGACTGAACCACTCCGTGCAAAGGATTGGGTGCATCGTAATCACCGGCAGCCGACAGATCATCAAACCCAACACTCAGACTGTCTTTTGGCTGAACGGGAATTAGCCCGGGAGAAGGACCTGATGCCACTAATTGTTTATCCACGTATAGCTGCATCTTTTCAGAATCAAGCTTCGCCTCTATTTCACAATGATCAGCCAGCTTTCCATCAGACTCGATACGAGTGACCAAACCATTCACCCGGACATCGAACGCGACCTTGCCGTTGTTCACATGAACCGCGTAACCGTGCTCGCGTCCCCCCTGCGCAACAACGACGCCGTCACCGATCAGGTCCATTATGACCGCATCAATTCGCAGCGGCGATTTAGCAATCTGTGGTGTTTCAATTTTCAGTTTTGGCTGCCTTGCATTCGGCCTGCCGCCTTGTTTTAGATCTTTGGAAACTGGCGAGGGATACTGCTCAAGAATCCCCTGAAGTTCACGAAGTGTTTCAGTCTTTTCGTCCGCAAGATTTCGTGATTCGAGCGGGTCCATCTGGTAATCGTACAACTCATATTCAGCTTTATCGATTGATTGCCCTTCCTCGAGCCATTGAACTAATCGATAACGCTCGGTGCGGATGGCACGTCCCATTTTCCTTTTTGGGTAGGCGTGGTACGCGTGATCGCGAACCCGAATCGCGGGATCCTTTAAAACGGGAACGAGACTCACACCGTCTAGCTTTTGCGGCACATGGGGAATCGGCAAGCCTGCCAGCTCCGCGAGCGTTGGAAAGATGTCGACACTTTCAGCCAACTGTCGAGTCGATGAGCCTGACCGAACTAAACTCGGTGATGCAAAGATAATCGGTATTCGATTTGCCTGTTCATAATTCGTATGCTTGGTCCATATCCCAAGATCACCGAGGTGAAACCCGTGATCACCCCATAGGACGACAATCGTGTTATCGGCAAGATTCAATCGGTCTAGTTCATCCAAAACCTTTCCGATCTGTGCATCAACGTAACTCATACTTGCGTAGTAACCGTGAACTAGGTCACGTTTGAGATCATCACTGAAGGACTGATCGGATTCGGTGGGAACCGGCGTGTAATTACTGATTTCTCCTCCTCGCTTACCAGCTACCTGAGGTGAACCTTCGGGTAATTCCTCGAAGGTTGGCATGGGAAGCTGATCCCGTTGATACAGATCCCAGTACTTTTTTGGCGCGCTAAAGGGAAGATGAGGTCGCGCGAAACCAGCAACAATCAAAAAGGGGGTTCCATCATCTTGCAACCTTGCTTTAGCGGCGGACAAACGCCTCATCGTTTCGTTGGCAACTCGTCCATCCGCATAATCGGCATCCTCTGCAATCGGTGATTCAAAGGCAGCTCCTCGAGGCAGCGAGCGAATCTCACCGAGTCTCTGATTCGTAAAATATGCTTCCTCCCTTGTTAACTGCCCACCATTCGTACTTTTCGGGTCAAGATACTCAATGACCTTTTCATGAAAATGCGGAACCATAAACGAGGCAGAATCCCCCTGATTACCGTGTCCAATATGAAACACCTTTCCCAATGATTCCGTGTGATAGCCATGCTGGGCGAAATACTGAGGCAGCGTTACAGCGTCGGGAAGGATTTGCCGTAACTGACTCCCAAGCCCATAGAGCCCAGTTGATGTCGAGTGCGCACCAAGCATCAGAGTGAATCGCGACGGAGCACAGACGGCTTGGTTACAGTAAGCAAGGTCAAACCTCATGCCGCGTGAAGCCAACCGATCCATGTTTGGCGTGACAGCAATAGGGTCACCGTAGCATCCCATCGCCGGCTTCAAGTCATCAACCAATATCATCAAGACATTCGGCTGTTTCGCAGCATGACCATTGGACTGGCCGAGAGAAATCGCCCCCAAAAGCCCAAGGACAAGGTAAAGATGTTTTGGAATGAGCTTCATATCACTTATTGATAAATCTAAAGAATTAAGCCACTGGTCTTGAGTCCATCTTCTGGATGGATTCATTTAGGCCCCAATGTGCAGTTACAGAGTTCGGTTACAAAGTGCAGTTACAAAGGAACCATCAGCAATGTCCTATTCAATCTGCAAGTTGCTAAAGACAGTATCCGAATTGACGACCCGTAGTCCAATCGATCCACGATCGTATGTTGCATCATGGTGAATGATTTTACTTTCGCCTTCCAAAAACACCTCAATGCGATCCCCTTTGACGTCCACCGCAAGTCGTTGTTTGGAGGTGACATCAACCTTTACGAGCTCGCGTCGCATTTCCTGCCAACGTTCGCCGTCCATCTTTCCGAGAATTAACAAATTGGTCCTCGGCACAATCCCCGCAAAG
>Ga0181559_10007611_pt1 | contig 10061 bp, 12 predicted proteins | sample 011ome_21_FD_133752 | JGI IMG/M metagenome (GOLD analysis project Ga0181559, IMG submission 133752) | Coastal salt marsh microbial communities from the Groves Creek Marsh, Skidaway Island, Georgia - 011508AT metaG (megahit assembly) | ecosystem: Environmental > Aquatic > Marine > Intertidal... | reverse complement strand
TACTTAGAACTGGGTTCATAGGCAATTTAAACGTGGCAATGAACGCGGCAATAATTTAGAACGCAAACAGCTAACTCAAAATTAAAGTGGCTAATTTACTGAAATTATGTGTATTTTTTGGTTTCGGGGGCAGGCAACCGCCGTTACTTGCACCTTGATTTTGCAAATTTAAGGAGATTTTCTTCAACTCAATACCCAGATCAGTTAAATGCAGAAGATTGAATAAACAGTGCCTTAATGCAATTCCATCAACCATTTTTTAAAAGCCTCAGCCTCTCTAGTCAGTGAGGGGTTCGCATAATGCAGAATGTGGTAGGCTTCAGAGCCAACTATAGAAAAACCATCAAGGCAGGGTGTTAATCCGAGCCGGCGAACTAAAATATCTGTTGCAGGCGGGCGTGCTAGCGCAATCCCACCATTATTAGCCGCTAATTCAAGTGCTAAAAGGGTACTCTCAACCTTTATCACTCTTGTTGCCGATGGCAAGACTGGCAGTCCCAGGACATGAGCCCAGGTTGTTTCATGGGCCGAGGGTTCTATGAGGACATAGTTTAGTAAATCATCCGGATTGTTGATTTGGCTTGCAACTTCTGGCCTTGAGACGGGTATAAGGGTTTCCCCGAAAAGTGGGGTTGAAACCAAACCGGCAGGATACGGGCCAAACGCAACCCAGATTGCAACATCAGGGTCAGGACGCTCTGGCCTTCCTGTCAATGCCCTGAGATCAACCTTTATATTTTGATTTTCAGCCATAAATTCGGGTAATTTTGGTGCAAGCCAACCTACTGAAAGCATCAGCGACGCTGCAATGACTAGTGTTTTTTCCCTTGGCCGAGCAAACTCATTTGTTACAGTCTCAATCTGAGACAAAGGAATGCTACAAGCGGTCAACAAAGCACGGCCATCATCTGTCAAGGTTACCCCCGCCGCCGCTCGCTTAAAAAGTCGCAGGCCAAGATGATCTTCTAATGCTCTTATCTGTTGACTAACAGCTGGCGGAGACATGGCAAGCCGTTCTGCCGCTCTCGCAAAACTGCTTGTTCTGGCTGCTGCCTCAAATACACGGATCCAATTAAGTGAAGTAACTCGTCTGCCCATAAAGCTAGCATAAGTTTTACTTATCCTAAACGTCAATAACTATAGTTTCCAATATCAACCAAACCCAAATTAATATCATGGAGGTTGAGGAGACATCTTATGATTATGGATTTAAATACTATTGTTTCTCGATATCGGGAAAATGGATTTATATCGGGCTTACCCGCCTTATCTCTAGATCAAGTAAGATCTATGCGCACATATATCGAACAACTTGAGATGGATTACAAAGAGGGTGCTGGCGGACATTCACTGAACCAGTTTTTCAGGGTTAATGGGCATGTTGTCATTCCTAAACTTGCAGAAATGGCACGCAATCCTGATATCCTTGATATTATCGAGGCTATATTAGGTCCTGATTTGTTAGCCTGGTCAGTAGAGTTATTCATTAAAGAAGCTGGAAGTAACAAAACTGTATCCTGGCACCAAGACATCACCTATTGGGGCATGGGTGAAACTGATGACGAAGTTACTGCCTGGATAGCTTTGTCTGATGTCAGTGTCGAAGCCGGTTGTATGCGCTTTATTCCTGGAAGCCATAAATCTGGCTTGGTCGAACACAATGATACATTTTCTTCAGACAATCTTTTATCGAGAGGCCAGGAAATTGCAAATGTTCAAGAAGAAAATGCTGTGCATGGCCCCCTGCTCCCAGGTCAGATGTCACTTCATCATGGACGCTGCTTTCATGCCTCTGGCCAAAACAGATCTTCTGATCGCCGAATTGGACTTGCGATACGATATGTCACTCCTGCAGTACGGGATCATGCTCCAGGAAGGGATTGGGCTATGCCAGTAAGAGGCGAAACCCCTCGTGGGGGCTGGGACTGTATCGCAGGCCCTCGTAGTCTATTCCATCCATCCGACCTAGCTCTTTATGACCAGATATTAGCGGGACAATCAAAGACGCTTGCTGCTGGAGCAGAAGGTAAAACCAACCTATACGCATAGGAGAAATCATAATGGATGAAAGAGTTGGTTTTACTGCGATGAAAGATGGCACAAAAGAAGACTATGAGCTTCTAGCCAGACTTGAAAAGCCCTTTCTGGCTCTCACTGCTGAGCGTGTTCTTGAGGAATTACGCAGAGCAGGTGAAACAACTTTTGAAGGGTACCAAATTACTCGCCTTCAGCATGGCCTTCAGTCAGGCACTCGTGCGCTCCGTGACGGCGCAGATATCGACTGGGTTGTCGGTGCCCTATTGCATGATATTGGTGACGGGCTCGCCCCACAAAATCACGATCGTATGTCAGCTGAAGTAATTAGGCCATTTGTAAGATGGGATGTTTCCTGGACGGTCGAACATCATGGCATTTTTCAAATGCTGTATTATGCCCATCATTATGGCTGGGACAAAAATGCTCGGGATCAATTTCGAGATCATCCGTTGTTTGAGACATGCGCAGAATTTTGTGAAAGATGGGATCAATCTAGTTTTGATCCAGACTACCCCATGGAGCCACTTGAAACCTTTGAGCCAATGGTTCGTGAGGTTTTCAGTCGTAAAGCTTATGATCCCGAAATCATCAGAGAAGGCTATATCTCATCCATGATCAGAGGCATTTCCAGCTGGCAGGATCACTTCTAAATAAGTTGGGCTGTCTAGATTACATCCACTGTCACCAGATAATCCGGCTTCTAAATACCAGTGCCGGCATAGATTGCTATCGTGTAAAGCAGTCTCTACAGTGAACTTCCCGCATTACTAAACCCTGGCGTAGGGCCAAAAAACGACCGCCCCCAAGCCACAAGCGAGGGGGGTGCAAATAACAATGGTTACGGGGGCGCGCAACCGCCGTTACTTGCATCTGAATTTTGCACCGCTGGTATAAATCTGGTTGAACTTTATGTGCCGGCGCTATACCGGCGTGATCCACGGTAACCGTTATTGTTTTTTTAAAAAAAGTATTTCCGCAAGTTTCTATGACACTTCATCAGCTGCTTTTTCAATCTAGCACCAAAGTTACCGATGGGTTCAAATTTCCAAATCGTATCTTGTAAACTGCGTTAATCAATAATGCCAAAGGGGGTTTATTCGCGCGGTACATATCGGCCCATCTTTTGGAATAGACGCAATGATCTGTTAAAAAAATTACGCTTCGCCCTTCAATACCGGATCAAACGGATAGGTAGTAAGGTTTTCATAGCCCGTATCGGTGACCAATACCTGATCTTCAAGCTTAATTGAAAAATCGCCGCATCAATAACAAGCATCAGCATTGAAGCCTTTTATATCAGTCGGGCCACGCCCGAAAAGCCGATCCCCATCGCGCGTCAGTTGAAAGGGTGCCTGGCTCAACACCTGTCCTCCCAATGAAACAACATCGGAATGTGCAGAGAGTAGGATGCCACCGCCCGTTTGTGGGCCAATCTCTGCGTACAGGCCTGCTCTCTCCTCGGTCAGGTCAGGGATGCGGTGAACCCAAAATTGTCGTGCGCGCAAAAAATCCTCAAAATAGGAAATCAAGTTGAGGTTGGACCGGCTGCTGACGGTGTCAAAGGTAATCAGACGGTCCAGAATGTCCAGTGACAGCGTCATATCAAGGGCTCCCCGCCAATGCACTCAAACGCGCCAGAGGAAACCTGATCCCTGGCAAACTCCATGAATGTCCAAACGGTTCGGGATTTTTTCGCCCCTTGGGAGGTCAGCAACCCCATCCGCAGAGGCCTTACGGGACCTGCGACGGGCACGCAAGCCAGCGGCAACCCATCTGGAGAAATATTGCTTTGCGGTCGCACATTGGCAATGGAATAGCCAAAGCCATTTCCGACTAACGAGCGCATCACCGCCATGTCGCGCGTGCGCTCGGCGATGCGGGGAAGTTGTTTGGCGGCTTTGAACAGCGACAGAAAGTAATCTGTACTGATCGGCAAATCTAGCAGCACCATTGGCAGATCGGCGAGATCTTCGATGTTAATCTCTTCTTTGTCCGCATAGTCATGCGCGGCACTAAGCAACGCAAAAGGGCGCAGTCGCACAAGGCCGGTGAAGTGCAGGTCTGTGGGGATATCCATGTCGTAGGTCAGTGCGATATCAATGTCGGAGCGCCGCAGCGCGCTGAAGATTTCAGCTTGATTTAGCTCAGTCTGCTCGATGCGGACATCTGGATGAGCCGCCTCGTAACCAGTCCGCATGCGCGGCAGGACAAGTTGCGCAAAAGTAACGAGGCATCCCACCGCCAGTGGGCCACGCGCCATACCGGATACGTCAGAGGCAATATCAGCTATTGTCGCGGCCTCCTTCAAGACTCGCTTTGCTTGATCAATCACTCTGCGCCCACCTTTTGTGGTCGACAGCCCTTGCGCGTGCTGCCGCACAAACAGCGAAATGCCAAGTTCTTCCTCCAATTGCGAGATTGCGGATGAGATGGAGGGTGAGGACACATTCAGTTTTTCCGAAGCGCGGGCGATACTGCCCGTATCACCAACGGCAACCAAATATTCCAACTGCCGAAAGGTGAAACGGGGCAAACTCTATTCCTTTGCTATGTAACAATTTAAACCAAAACAGATTTTCCGACCAAGGACAAGTGAGCACTTTATGCGGCGGGTAACCTCGCATCCCGTGCGGCAAGCCAAGTCTGGAAATCGCGTACCGTTCCTTCGTAATCATCCTCCGCCAAAGGCCCCCCGACCGCATGCACGGACGCCAATGCCACTTGCATCCGCTCGAGCTTCTCACGGTCTTCGCGGTTTACTTCTTCCCACAGAGCGATCCTTTGCTGAACAGTGTCCCAGTCCAGATAGTCCTGATACACTGACATGGTCCATTTCACGCGGATCAAACCGGCATGGATCGGAAAAATCGACAGGGAGACCAACAGGCTGGCCGCCTGACTGGCAACTTGTGTGGGAAACTTGGCAAAAAGTGTGGATCTTTTGCGCTCCGCATCGCTTAGACCGGGCGCGCCTTCCCCGCGCGACTCGATGCTATCGGGGTAATTGGCAGCATAGGATGTATAGCCATCCCCGCTCACCAACTTGCGTGAAAGGCCCGTGGGCGTGTAACCATGCAAGGTGCGTGGATGTACTACGCTCAGGTGATATCCTTCCATAAAATTCTCAACGAGGCATTTCCAGTTGGTGTGCCATTCTTCCTCGGCCATATGCACCAAGCGGAACGATCCGGTCTCATAGGGCGAAAGCAAGGCATCCAGCTCGGGGTGTTCAAATGCAGGCTCGTTGGAGTCAAGGGTCACGTAGATAAAGCCGTTCCAAAGCTGGACTTTGTGCTCAGGCAACTTGCAGCCTTTGGCATCAAAGCCTGCGTGCTGCATGCGTGGTGCGCGTAAAAGGGCACCGTCATGGCCATAGGTCCACGCGTGATAGCTGCACACAAAACGCTTGGTGTTTCCCTTACCTTCCGCCAGTGGCATGCCGCGGTGACGACAGACATTGGCCATAACCCGCACGATGCCCTCTTCTCCGCGCACCACCAACAGCGGCTCATTGAGCAGTTGTGCGGTGAAAAAATCGCCCATTTCGGGGATCTCATCTTCGCGGCCAAGACAGTGCCAGCCGCTGCGCAAAACAGTGCGTGCTTCATAGTCAAACTGTTCCTGCGACGTATAGAACGCTCCAGGCATACCCATTGGGCGGTCTGCAGGCAGGGCTGCGACGTCCTGAAGTTTTTCTTGTAAATAGCCCATAGTGGCCTCCCTTGCTTATCTAAAGTTATCTATTGCGCGGCACGCCGCAGGACGGCGCTTGGGAGGGGCCGAGCGCGCGGCGCACATAGTCATCCAATTGTGGCTTGTAGATGTCCCAGGCCGTTGCAATCGTCTCGATCGGGCAAACCTGTGCCCATTCACACCGCATTTCGGCCACCAACCATGACACTTTGTCCACCAGCAACAGACCTGCTAAATAAACTGGTCCTGCTTCACAACCTGCGGCCAGACCTGCCCGCATCGCCACGATCAACCGATCACCCAGATGGCCCTGCGCCGTCTCAAACCCAGCGACGATGGCCTTTGACACGCCGTCGTTGTCCAGCAAGTTTCCGCCTGAGGCGACGTCAACGCCCTGCGCTTCATTCCAATTGCCAAAGACATTTGAGCCGGAATGGATAGACGTACGCCCCATCGCATCAACCGCCAAAAGCTGGCGGCACTGAACATGCGCTGCGCCCGCCACGGCGGCACCAACCGCTGCGCGCGCATAGGCACACCGGGCGGCTACAGCAGAGGAGGAGGAAGAAATGGCCATGCCGAGCATTCTAGTCTCAGCGCGGCGGGCGACAAGCGAAAATGTCATGGCCTTAATCCTGGATGACGGTGGTGGCGTCGATTTCCACCAGCCATTCGGGTCGGGCCAGCGCTTGCACCACCAACCCGGTCAAAACTGTTTGCACGCCTTGAATATACTCTCCCATGGTGCGGTAAATCGCCTCGCGGTGGCGCGCGTCGGTAATGTAGACAACGACCTTGACCAGATGCGCCATCTCGCCACCCGCTTCCTCGATCAATTGCTTGATGTTCTGCATGACCTTGCAGGTCTGCTCAACGGGTTCGTGACTGTCGAGATTGACGGCGTCATCGAGGTTCTGCGGGCATTGCCCCAGGATCCAGACTGTTTTGCAGCCATGCGTGGCAGCCGCCTGACACAGGTCCTTGTCCAATGCCTGCTCTGGATAGGTATCGCGGGTGTTAAAGGGGCGAATGCGGGTAGTGCCATTTCAGTTTCCTTGTCCCGCGTCGATTTTTGCGATCAGGTATTGCGCAAAATCGTAGTTTGGACGTTCCAGATGGCTAAGGTGACCGGGGGTTGCTGCGTCTGAACATAGACCGCGATAAACCTTTTCGGTGCAGCCGCGATCCTCGACATTCACCTCGTCCAGCAGGGTCTTGAGTTGCGCGAAATTCTCGTCTGTATCCGGATCATCGGCAAAATCATTGGACATGCCACCACCAAACCTGATGTGCACCTGTCCGGGGCCCTTTGGGTGCAATGATATATACCAGAAATAGCCCGGCGTGAGCGTGATCATCAGGCTTGGATAGAGCGCTAGCAGATAGGTTGTGCGCCGTTCATCCCCACTTAGCCGGTCATTCTTGGTCGGATGCGCCATGGCAATACGCAGGGATTCATCCTTGAGGATCGTGTGGTAGTTAAAAGCCGGACGCCCCGGTGGGCAAATCATGTCTTCCAGCTTGGACAGCCCGCCAATCGTGCCTGCATGGCAGACAGGCAGGTGGTAGCTTTCCATAAAATTCTCAGCCAACACCTTCCAGTTAGTGTCCCAAACGTGTTCCTCGTAAAACGATTCGGAATAATTGGCCATATCATAACCCGAGATCATCTCTGCGACCTCAGACAGTTGATCGGCAACCGGTGCCACGTCGGTATCAAGGCAAACAAAAATCCAACCAAGCCATTCCTCACATCGTACCTTTGGCAACTTGTATTGGTCTTTGCAAAACCCTTCATTCTGCGTCATCGCAGGTGCGCCGCGCAGCTTACCGTCCAGATTATACGTCCATGCGTGGTAGGGGCAGACGATGGTCTTGGTGTTGCCGCGCCCGTGCAGCAGGGTGGACATACGGTGCAGACAAACATTGCTCATGGCGCACAAAGTACCTTCGCGATTGCGCAACACGACAATCGGCTGGCCAGCCAATTCAGCAGACACATAATCACCCGGGGCTGACAACGCATCCGCACGCCCGACGCAATACCAGTCTTTGCTAAAGATATGCTCCAGCTCTGCCTCAACAAAATTGGCCGATGTATATACCTCGGTTGGCATGGCCCGTGCGCGTTCAAACGGTACGGCAGTGCTGTCGCGTAAGGCTGCAATCGGATCGATGTGATCTTTGGGCATAGAAATCTCTCCTCGAGCGAGTTAACAGTCGTTGCGCTGAATTTGCAACCACCTTTGCGCAATAGAAAGCGTATCATTAACTTACCGTTGCTTAGCCAAAAACTTAGGTCCGTTAGGCAAAACAAAACCACTGCTTCGCAAATGACTGTTTGGGTTAGAAGCCCCCGCCGCGTTAAACGTTAGGTTGGAACAGAAAAGGCGATGCTATGAAACGGATCAACACACTTGTTATTGGCGCGGGCCAAGGCGGCGTCGCAACCAGCGAACACTTGGTGCAACAAGGTATTGAACATGTCGTCCTTGAGCGTGGTCGCATTGCGGAACGGTGGCGCTCCGAGCGGTGGGACTCTCTGGTTGCAAACGGTCCCGCATGGCATGACCGTTTTCCGGGCATGCGCTTTTCATGTGATGAAAATGCTTTTGCCGACAAAGAAAGCGTCGCCGCCTATTTTGAGAACTACGCCCGCATGATTGACGCGCCTGTGCGGACTGGCGTCACTGTCGAAGCGGTCACACCGCACCCGCATCGCACCGGTTTTCATGTGCAAACGTCAGACGGCGATTTTGACGCCCTCAACGTGGTCAGCGCCACCGGCCCGTTTCAAAAACCCTGCATTCCTCCAATTTTGCCGGATACGGCGGAGGTAACGCAGATGCACTCTACTGTATATCGCAACCCACAGGCCCTGGACGAGGGGGCCGTGCTGGTCATAGGGGGCGGATCATCCGGGTCACAAATTGCAGCGGAGCTGAACGCGGCTGGTCGCGAGGTCTATTTTTCAATCGGCCCGCACGATCGTCCATTTCGGCGCTATCGTGGGCGGGACAACTGCTGGTGGCTTGGCGTTCTGGGCATCTGGAACATGGATACACCCGCACCCGGCACCGAACATGTGACCATTGCGGTCAGCGGTGCACATGGGGGCAAAACCGTCGATTTTCGGCGACTTGCAGAGCAGGGCATCACCCTTTTGGGTATGACCAACGGATATGAAGATGGCACATTGAACATCGCCGATGATCTCAAAACAAACATCAACGCGGGCGATGATAATTATCGCTCCCTGATGAAAGCTGCTGACGATTACATCCAACGCACTGGAATTGACCTGCCGCCAGAGCCTGAGGCCTGGGACATCCCTGATGATCCCGCTTGTGTCGCAAATCCAATCAGATCCCTCAATCTTGCAGAGCGGAGCATCACGACGGTAATCTGGGCAACGGGGTTCAAGTTTGACTATGGCTGGTTAAACGCGGAAGGCGCCGTTGATGATATTGGTAGGCCGATTCATCAAAGGGGTGTTTCAAAAGTTCCAGGCCTTTACTTCGTAGGCTTGCCTTGGCAATCGCGTAGAGGCTCATCCTTTATCTGGGGCGTCTGGCATGACGCTAAGTTTGTGGTCGAGCAGATCGTCATCCAACAAAGCTATCTAGAGCATCATCTGCGAAGTGCTTCAATCGGAGCAGAGCGAGCTTCCTGAATATTTTATCGATGAATGTGATTAATGCTTTAATCATAAATTTGTCGTATTATCTCGTTTAGCACCACTTAAAATCTCAAAAATGAGAACAGATGATAATATCACAAAGTAACCCTTGATCAAAGCCAGTGAACCCGTAACCTTGGCTATGGCATTTACCAGTTTTTGCGCCAATTCTGATCCAGCACACCTTGTTCTATTAAGCAGGTCTCGATGAGTTTAATCTCTGCGCGGACTTTACGTCCAACTTCTGCACTTTTCTGAGCTTCTTGCCTCTTAGCTTTTGTGTACTTACCGTGAGTGGTATGAAGTGCGGCTATCTTGTTTCGTCCAGCCTGTGTCCTTGGACCTGTTGATTTGCCGCCATGCCGAGTGCATCGCCCTGTCTTTTTGACTGCTGGGCGCTGACATTCTCCTCCCAGCTTTGTGCGCGCGCCACAACGAATACCAGTCCAGTCTGGCCCAAAACGAGTTTGCAACCCAATTGTAACGTTGCCTTTTCTTATCATTCAAAACACCCCTATATGAGTGTTATATAATAGCAAAATATTCGTTGCCTTGCAGCCCACACAACTGAGTGTGGTTCATTTTTTTAAAAATCGATTGCGTATCAAGCTTTGATGGCACAAGAGACATCAGGTAGATGGAAACAAAGAGT
>Ga0181559_10007610_pt1 | contig 10061 bp, 10 predicted proteins | sample 011ome_21_FD_133752 | JGI IMG/M metagenome (GOLD analysis project Ga0181559, IMG submission 133752) | Coastal salt marsh microbial communities from the Groves Creek Marsh, Skidaway Island, Georgia - 011508AT metaG (megahit assembly) | ecosystem: Environmental > Aquatic > Marine > Intertidal... | reverse complement strand
GGCTTCGATGACGCCGTTCGACGCCACTTTTTTTCACTTGGCCGGCGAAAGGTGCTTTCTATCTCACACTGGTCCCCATACGACCGCGATGGCGTGGTGAACCCCGATCCTTAAGGACTTTGCCCGTCGTCTCTCTCCGCCCATCCCTTGCGTTCAATCCCCGCCCGCGTTTCCTTTCAACTCCGCTTCTGACGCCTTTCAACTCCACCCCGACTTCGCTTCGTATGGAATGGCCGCGAAAGTCGCCAGCGGTTCGAGCGGTGGATCGCGTGGGTCCCGAGCGTCCTCGGCGCGGCGTCGTACGCCGCGACGGGCGCGCGTCGAGTATTCGTCGTCGGCGCGCGTCGTAAAGATAAAGATTCGAAGACGCCGACGCCTGACGTCGACCTGACCGCGCGTCGCGTGAACTACGAGGCGTGCGACGACGTCGACTGGAGCGCAGACGACGAGGGCTTGAACGCTGCGGCGTCGGACGAGTCCTACGACGAGCGCGATTTCGAACGCTCGAACGCGCGGCGTTTCTCGAGAGAAATCGACGCGCTCGTCGCGACCGTCGCGAGGGTCGCGCAGACGCCGTTGCATCTCCTCGCGTCGCTGTCTTTCCTGGACGAGTCCGCCGTCGTCGGCGCCGCCGAGGGCCTGAAATGGGGAGGATGGTCGTTTGGCGCGCAGCCCGCGGCAGCGGCGGCGATAACGTCCGTCGTTAATGCGTTGCGCGGCGTCGAGCAAGAATCCTTCGTCGTCTCGAGCTCGATGAGCGACCTCGAGGCGATTCGCAAAGAGAGCATCTTCGGAGACGCGAGCGGCGCGGACGTCGTCGCGGACCCGAGCGACTTCGAAGGTAGACTATCTATCGCACTGGTCCCCATACGACCGCGTTCGCGTGGTGAACGCCGATCCTTAAGGACTTTTTTACTTCCCGGCGTACACGTACAGTATCTCTCCGCCCACCGCCCCTCGCTGTTTTCAATCCCGACACACCTCCCTCGACGCCTTTCAACTCCGCTTCTGACGTCTTTCGAGCGATTTCGAAGGGCTCGTCGGGAACGTCGCCGAGGGCGTCGCCGCGGCGGTGTGCGACGCCGCGGCCGCCGCGGCGGACGCGGCGACGTGCGCGGTGATCGCGATCGATCCGGGCGGCGGCGGCGGCGGCGGCGGCGGCTTGGGCGGTGAGACTGCTTCCCACACGTGCAACTCCGTTCGCGCGTCGATCGTCGTTTCTTAAGGAGTTCTTTCCTTTCGCGCGCTATGTTATGAACCTCACGTTCGTTTTGACACGTGGGAATGATATCCACCAATCCCTTGCACGCGTGACTGACACGTGTCTTCCCTCGACCTATCACAGCTGGCGGCGCGGAGACGGCGGCGAGGCTCGCGCACCTCGCCGGCGGCGTGTTTTTATTCGCGTCGTCGGTGGCGTGGATCGTCGAGCTGCGCGCGTCTTCGCGGTTGGGGTGCGACCCGTCGAGGAAGTAGTAACGCACAGAAGTAAGACGTTACCATGCGTTCGAGGTTGAGCACGACGACGACGACGACGACGACGACGAACGACGAGCTTCTAGAACGCCGACACGTGTCAGCACTTTGTACGTTCTGTTGTACCCTGAAAATTTGTACTTTCGTACGAAGGTAAAACATCGACATCGATGCGCCCCGAAGGAGCCGCGTCTCCCCGAACGAACCGCGTGATAAATCGTCGAGTCGCGCACGTTACGACGTCGTTCAAGAATGGTTTCGTCACAACGTCAGTCGTCGTCTATCGTCGCTTCGTTTCGCTCCTCGCGCGCGCGCCGGTCGCGAACGCGTCTTCGTCGTCGTCGTTCGCTCTCGCGTCCTCGTCTTCAAAAGACGACGATCACGCTGGTCCCCATACGACCCCGTTCGCGCGGTGAACGCCGATCCTTAAGGACTTTGCCCGGCGCGTCTCTCCGCCCACCGTGTTCTCACGAGGCGACGTCAGAACACCCCGGCATGACTCGCTCCCACGCGTCCGCGTTTGCGCGCGCCATCTCCGACAACGTCTCCCCCGCCGCGGTAAACGCGTCGTTGATCTCTCGCTCTAAGGGCCATTCCAATACAAAAACAGTTCATCGGTCATTTGAAAGGGGGAGCGATCAAATGTTGAAACCGGGCGATGGGTGAAAAACGTTTGTATAGAACGCACCTAAATCCGCGTGCAGCCGCGGGAGCTCCGTTCGCATCCTCGTCTTCATCCCTTCGAACCGCTCGTCCGCCTCCACCAGCGCCGCCTCCGCGGCGTCCGCCTCCGCCTTGAGCTCCTCGACCGTCGACGTCGTCGCGTTGGAGAGCTTCGCGGTGACCGCGGAGAGGACGCCGAAGAACCCGTTTGACGGCGGCGCCGGCGGCGGCGGCGGCGGCTCGCGCAGTTTCGCCTCGTGCAGCGCCCTCTTCTCCGTAGCGCGCTTCTTCGCCGTCGTCAGCCTCATGAGCGCGTCCGAGCGCAGGTCGATGGTTTCCTTCGCGACGCGCGTCAACTCCAACGCGCGTTTCAGGGGCTCCCGGAACGCGTCCGCGAGCGATCGCGCGCTCGCGTCCGTCGGCGCCTTGAGCGACGCCGCCGCGCCTCCCACCTGCGTGAACGCCTGCCCCAACCCCCCGGCCTCCGCGCCCAACAGCACCTTGGGAAGTCGGGGTGGAGTTGAAAGGCGTCAGTTGAAGTTGAAAGGCGTCGAGGGCGGGGATTGAAAGCGAGGGGTGGGCGGAGAGAGACGCCGGGAAAAGTCCTTAAGAAACGGCGTTCACCACGCGAACGGGGTCGTATGGGAACCAGTGTGATAAGAGAACCCCCCCACCTTGGCGCCCTTCTCTTCGCACTTGCCGAGCCGCGTCGCGCGTTCGCCGAAGGTAGCCGCCGCCGCGCCGACGTGGCACGCGCTCGCGATGACGGCGTCGCTCGCGGCGCAGAGCTTCTTCAGCCGCTCTTCGATCGTCAGGAGGTACTCCGTCGCCGCGAGGTACTTGGGGTCCTCCTCCGCGAGGAGCGTCTCGACTTTCGCGCCGGCGACGGCGGCTTCCGTCGCCGCGGTGAGTTGGTTCCACCAGCCCCCCGCGGCGCTGAGCGCCGAGGGTCCATCGTTCAAAGCGACGTCGGGGTGGAGTTGAAAGGCGTCAGAAGCGGAGTTGAAAGGCCTTCGTCGCGGTGTGTGCGTCGGGATTGAAACCAGCGAGGTGTGGGCGGAGAGACGCGCCGGGAGATAAAGTCCTTAAGAAACGGCGTTCACCACGCGAACGGGGTCGTATGGGGACCAGTGTGACATAGAACGCGCCTGAGCGCCGTGCCGGTCGCGCCGCGGTTGTACCACGCCGCCTCCGCGTCTTCGGGCATCTCTTGCGTCGATAGGAACGCGCGGAGCTCGTCCGAGGGCGCCGCGATCGGGTTCGTCGCGAGCTTGGACATGAACAGCGTCAGGCCCGCGGCTCTCTGGCGTAAAAACTCGGGATGAAACGCCGCCGTCGTCACCGTCTTCTCCGGGAGCGGGTAGAGCACCTGTGACGCGGTTAAGCGACGAACGTCGGGGTGGAGTTGAAAGGCGTCAGAAGCGGAGTTGAAAGGTATCGAGGGCGGGGATTGAAAGCGAGGGACCCTGATGGGCGGAGAGAGACGACGGCGAAAGTCCTTAAGGATCGGCGTTCACCGCGCCGACGCGGTCGTATGGGGACCAGTGTCGCGCACCACGCCGGGGTACGTCGCCACGAGGCGATCGCGCAGCCGCGTGAAGTCGGAGAACCGACGCGTGACGCTGTGCGTCGTGGGCGTAGGGTTCGAAGGCGTAGGCGTAGGAGTGCCTGTCGTGCTCGTACTCGCGCTCGTACTACTCGCGGCGTCGCTAAAGCCGCGGGAGACGACGGCGTACCGCGCGTACGCGCCGACCCCATCGCCAACCTTCACCGGGTCGGTCACGAGGATCGCGGGCGCAATCCCGCCGCCGCCGCCGCCGCCGAGGGCGGACGACGACGTCGGCGGTTCGATCCCCGGCGGCGTCGCGGGCGTCGTCGCGGGCGGCGGCGTCGGCGCGACGGGGGCCGCGAGCGGCGACGCCGCGGGCGCGATCTCAGAGCTCGACGTCGTCGTCGGCGCGGGAGTCGGGTCGTCGAGGACGAGGCTGGAGTACAGCGGCGGCGGCGGGTTCAGCGGCGGCGCCGCCGGCGGCGGCGGCGGCGTCGCGTCCGCGACCCCGACCGCGTCCGCGTCCTCGCTGGACATCATCGTTTCGTCCGTCCTCTGCGCGAGGCGGGGGGCGACGCGCGCGCGATTATCGATCTGGGGCGCGGGGTGGCGGGACCGCGAGGCGAAATGAAGTCTGGTTTGGCTTTGGCGCGAAATCGAAAACCGACCTCGAAAACCGGCACCCGCGCTCGAATTTTGAAAGCGGCTCGATGAACTTTTGAAAGCAAGTCTGGTTTCAGCGACGACCGCGACCTTCTACTGCGACTGGAGCGGTTATTGTAAGCGGTGCACCGACCGCGACGACCCAGATCCGTTCGAATACGGAACTCGCGCGCGATCGCTTCGCCGCCGCGGCGCACACCCCGCGCGCGCTGACCTCCGCCCGCGACCTCGACTCGCGCCCACCACCGCGAACGCGCGGAGGAGAACGGCCGAGCGTCGCCCTCGCGAAGAAGAAGACCGGAGCGAAGAGCGACGGACGCGGCCCGTGGCCCGCTGTGTGGCGAAGAAAGTCAAACCGACGAGAGAGAGGTGGCGGATCGATCGATCAGGCGCGTTCTATACACTGGTTCCCATACAACCGCGTTCGCGTGGTGAACGCCGATCCTTAAGGACTTTTCCCGGCGTGTCTCTCCGCCCACCCCTCGCTTTCAATCCCCGTCCTCGGCGCCTTTCAGCGCCAACTGACGCCTTTGAACTCCACCCCGACGTTCGCTTGTATAGAACGGCCCTCAGATCAGATCTTCGAGACGCGCGACGACCGAGAGAGAGACGACCGCGCGCCATGAATCCGAACCTCGACGCCGGCGGCAGCGGCAAGACGAACGTCTCGAACTACGAGATGAACGGCAACTCGTTCCGGAACACGATGCACTCGCTCAACTACGGCAACGTCATGGAGGCGGCGGCGAGAAACTACATGAAGGAGGTCAAGGCTGACGAAGCCGCCGGTGCGAACGTCGGGCCGGTGCAGTACGACCTCGAAGACTTAGGTGCGTTCTATACACTGGTTCCCATACGACCGCGTTGGCGATGTGAACGCCGATCCTTAAGGACTTTTCTCGGCGCATCTCTCCGCCCACCCCTCGCTTTCATTCCCCGCCATCGACGCCTTTCAACTCCAACTGACGCCTTTGAACTCCACCCCGACGTTCGCTCGTATGGAATGGCCCTCAGAGGACGACCCGGAGCTGCACGCGCTCCACAAGGAACGCATACAGCAGATGAAGGAAGAGCAAGAGAAGCGGAAGGTTATGGAGAGCAAAGGGCACGGGACGTACGCGGACGTGAACGAGGGAGAATTTCTTCCCGAGGTTACGGGCGCGTTTCAGGCGCGTTCACGTTCGCAACCGGTCGCCATACGACCGCGTCGGCGTGGTGAACGCCGTTTCTTCTGAAGGACTTTTCTTCTCTCCCGGCGTGTGTTTCTCTCCGCCCACCACCCCTCGCCGCTTTCAATCCCGACACACCTGCGCGATGTTGCCTTTCAACTCCTCCGACTGACGCCTTTGCGCGGACCGTCGACGCTCAGGTGTGCGTGCACTTTTACCACCAAGAGTTCGAGCGGTGCCGGATCGTGGACAAGCACATGCAGATATTAGCGCGGAAGTACTTCGACACCAAGTTTATAAAGTGCCACGCCCCGGATTTGCCCTTCTTCGTGACGAAGCTGAACGTGCAGGTGTTGCCGTGCATCATCTTTTTTCGAAACGGCGTCGCGTACGACCGAATCGTCGGATTCGAAGAGTTGGGTGCGTTCTGTTCTGTTCTGTTATGCGCGCGCGTTACGTTACGTTACGTTACGTTCGTTTTTCACCCATCCCCCCGTAGTCAAGTCAAGTCAATCGTTTCGTTTCTATATACGTTCGATCGCGCGCGTGGGTCCTTCCCCCCTTTCGACTGACCGATTCCCTTTCAACTGACTGAACTCGTCAGGCGCGAAGGACGACTTCGCGACGTCCAAGCTGGAAAACATGCTTCTCGCGGCGGGGGTGATTCAAACGCCGGAGAAGGGCGAGGACGACAGCGAGGACGAGGCGGACGTCATCGCGAAGGAACGCGCGAATAGGATCACGTACGGGTTCACGAAGTACAGCGACGACGAGGATTCGGACTTTGACTGACGACGACGGATGGTCACGCGGGGGGGACGAAAAAAATGATTCGCTCCATCTCCAGCCGTGTTTTAATAAAAGAAAAGTGTTGAGGTCTACTAGAGCGAGATAGCTTCCAGGTTGTCAAACACTCTTACTTACGCTCTAGTAGACCTCTATTTCTCAACAGGCAGTACCTTTCCCTCTTTCTTCTCGTGAAATCGTGGAATTACGTCGTGCCGTAGCAGTAACATTATTTGTTGACTTTCGAGCGAGAATTTTGCCGAGGCTCGATCGGCGAGCGCGACGGGGGGGAGCGGGAGACGGCGCGTCGCATCCGTTAAGCAAAAACGTACTTCCGTAAGCGTTTCAAATACATCTTCTTCTACTTTACGATACCCTCCGCGCCTCGCGCTGCGTTCGCGCCCCGCGCGCGACCTCCCGTCCCTCCGTCAATCCTCCCTCCCGTCGTCGTCACAAGAACATGTCGAGCTCGTGCCTTCGATACGCGCACTCGCCCTCGTCCTCCAGCTGCGGGTAGTGCGCCGCGAGCGCGTCTTGCGACCCGATGTACAACGCGTTATAAATCTTCCAGTACGTCTCCCGCACTTTCCTCGCCGGGTGAAACAACCCCTGCAGCGTGTACCCCAACACGAACCCGGGTCCCAAGCACACGCGCGCGCCGTCGATCGCCTCAGAAACGGCGTTGATGAGATGCGGACTCGTCTCGAAAACGTTCGGCCACGTGTAATTCAACAGATGCGTGATCGCGTCTTCGCATCCCAACCCGGCGCATCCCAACGCGAGGTGCTTCACCGTCACCGCCGCGGTCTGTCGATGCACCAAGTCACGGTCCATGAGCGCGTCCTCGAGCAGCGGCGTGACGGCGTAGACGTAGTCTTTGGGTCGAAGGTCCACACGAGCGATGACGTCGGGGTGGAGTCGAAAGGCGTCAGAAGCGGAGTTCAAAGGCGTCGAGGCGTGTGCGTCGGGATTGAAACTAGCGAGGGGTGATGGGCGGAGAGAAACATACGCCGGGAGAGAAAGTCCTTAAGGATCGGCGTCCACCACGCCGACGCGGTCGTATGGGGACCAGTGTGAAACTAGAACGCGCCTTTGCCCATCTCGCCGATGTACTCGAACAAAAACGCGAGCGACTTGAGGACGCCGTTTTGAATGTTCAACTCCGGCACGCGGTATTCGTTCATCAGCGCGGGCAGCACGGTGAACGGCGAGCACGTCTCCGCGACGATGGCGATCGCGACCGTCGTGCACACGCGATTCTGTCGCTCCTGCACTTTCAGGTTGTTTAGCAGCGTCGCGAGGACGTCTTGGGGCCCGATGGCTTTCGCGATGAATCCAAAGGTGTTCACGGTGGCGCGTCGAATAGCCTTCTTCGTCGCCTTGAGCATCTCGAGAAGTTCGAAACAGATGCGCATCCACTCGCGCGCGGGGACGAACTCCGCGCCGCGGTCCGCGATCCGCCCGACGAGGTCGATGCAGTTCTCTTGCACCTTCTCGTGCCTGTTCTTCAGGATCGGCGTCAGCCGCGGGAGGAGGTCCTTCACCGGCGGCGTCATCTTCGACATGCCGGTGACGTTGACGATGGACTTGAGCGCGCCGAGAATGGACCCGAGCACCTCCGGGTACTCCTCCCCGAGGTACTCGTACAACACCACGCCGAGGTGGCCCATGAGCTGCTCCTCCTCGCACGTTTTCATCACGCTCGCGACGCGCGCGATGAGATCCGCAGCCTGCTGCCGCACCTCCGCGGATTTGTTGTTCAGACGCCACTTGATCGTGCCGCAAATTTGGGGAAGATACGGCTTGGCCCTTGTCCCCAACGCGTTCACGACGGTTCCGAACCCGTCGAGCATGACGTCGCCGTCGTCGCCCGTCTGCTCCTGGAACGAATACAGGATGCCGTCCACGAGGAGCTCCTCCAGGCGCGCGTCCACGTCCGCGGTGCCGAGCTTTTCGATGACGCGCGTGATGGTCTCCATGACCATGCGTCTGTACGGCTCGCTCTCGTCTTTTAAATCCTCGACGACGCGTCCGACGATCTCGCTGACGCCAACCTTGAGCGCGATCTCGAGCGTCGTCTCCACGAGCTGCGTGTAGTTTCTGCGGTCGAGCGCCATGCGTCGGACCCAAAAGTTTTTGAAAAACTCCGGCATCACCTCGGTTCGGATGTACTCCGGCTCCACGCCGTCGGTGCCGACGCATTGCTTGACGACTTTGAGCGTGATTTTCTTCATCTCTTCGTCCGCGCTCGCAAACTCGCGGATGAGAATCACCATCACCTCGCGCGTATAATAGTTGGCATACATCGCGTCCATGAGCGGGATGATAAACCCGATGGCTTTCAAGAACGCGGCGAGGACTTTCCCTCTGTGCGCGCGGATGCCCTTCCACAGCGGCTTGAGGACGCTGTCGAAGGACTCGATGCCGTAGGGCGCCGCCGCCTCCGCGAGCGCGGCGACGGACAGCGCGGTGATCGTCCGCACTTTCTGGTTCTCGTCCGTGAGCCCGTGCTCGATGATCTCCACGAGGGATTTCAGGTGCGGAAGCACCGCGCAGCCGAGGAGGATGGCGATCTGTTGCGTGATCTTGACGCCGGTGTGACGCGCCTGCCACGACTTTTTGGACTGAGGGAAATTGTCCATACGAAGCGACGTCGGGGTGGAGTTGAAAGGCGTCAGAAGCGGAGTTGGAAGGCATCGATGGCGGGGATTGAAAGCGAGGGGTGGGCAGAGAGAGACGCGCCGGGTGAAAAAGTCCTTAAGAATCGGCGTTCACCACGCCAACGCGGTCGTATGGGGACCAGTGTAAGATAGAACGCACCTGACACACCGCCTTGAGAAACGGAAGCAACGCCGGCACGCCGAGCGCCTGCGCGACGACCGCGAACGCGCGCGCGGTCGTGTTCCGAACGTACTCGTCCACGTTGTCGATGTCCGGACGCATCGCGGCGATCATCGTCGCGAGCCCCGCGGCTTTCGCGAGGTTAGATATGATCTCCCGCCCTTCCACGCGCGCGTAGTAGTCCTCGTCGATGAGAAGAGGCTCGATGACGACGAGAATCTTGTGCACGTACGGTCGGACGAGGTCGTCGAGTTTGTACAGGATCCTGTCGATGACCTTCACGAGGAGGTGCCGCTCTTGGTCCTCCAGCGTGGGCGACATGAGGAGCGGGAGGATCTGGTTGAACAGAGGCCCCGCGCCGAATTCTCGCGCCTTATCCGTCAGCTGCCGCAACGCCGATTTTCGCTGCGGCGGCGTCCCGTTCTTCACCTTGAGAAGCATCTTCATGATCTTCCTCTCTTTCTGTTCCTCCAACGACAGCTCCTCCTCCTCCGTCTCTTTCAGAAGCGGCGCGAAGTACTGGTAGTCCTCCGGCTTCATGTTCGGCAAACCCTCGGGCATCTCCGGGACGTCGAAAACCTGGCCGCGATCTTCATCCGGGAGCTGGTAAAACCCCCCCGCTCCTCCCGGCGTCGCGCCGCCGTACGGCGCCGGCGTCGCGAGCAGCTTCCTCGCGGGCGTGCGTATCGGGACGTACGACGCCGGCGGCTCTAAAATTTTATACCCCTCGCTCGGGAGCATCGCGTCCAGGTCCTCGTCCGAGAGCGGTCGGTTGCGCGCCTGGAGTTGAAAGGCGTCAGAAGCGGAGTTGAAAGGCGTCGAGGGCGGGTATTGAAAGCGAGGGGTGGGCGGAGAGATGCGCCGGGAAAAGTCCTTAAGGATCGGCGTTCACCACGCGAACGCGGTTGTATGGG
>Ga0181559_10007608_pt1 | contig 10062 bp, 9 predicted proteins | sample 011ome_21_FD_133752 | JGI IMG/M metagenome (GOLD analysis project Ga0181559, IMG submission 133752) | Coastal salt marsh microbial communities from the Groves Creek Marsh, Skidaway Island, Georgia - 011508AT metaG (megahit assembly) | ecosystem: Environmental > Aquatic > Marine > Intertidal zone... | reverse complement strand
TTACAACCCCTTTATCCCTAATACTATCAATCAATGGTAGAAAATAGTACTTTCTCAATTCCAATATATATAAGGTCTTACGGTAATAGATGGCAAAAGGTTTTTCCAACTATTCCTTTTTCATTTGGGTATTATTTGGGTAAATGTTGTGTCTTTATAGTATGGATTAACAACTATGGGGAAACCATTTAAACAACAACTAAAACCAAAAAAAAACAGGACTTCAAGGGGATATTGAAGTGCGGTTTGATTTATTTATATATGATTTTGGTTTAAAATTTTGATTAAACTGAGTATCGAAGTAATTATTTATTTGGCCATTCCCAGTTAACCAGATCGCTACTCCAAGCAATCCCTATTGATGAGTTTTTATCAAAATCTCCTTCAGTTTCTTTATTTGGTCCGGAACCGTGGAAAAACATAACATATTTTCCTATTCCTTTTATGTTTCTGAGGTCAACTACTGCCCCTGCAGTAAGCCTTCCTTTTGCCCAGTCCCAGTCTTTTTGCCCAAGCGTAATTATACTTCCAAATGAATTCCAGTCTTTAAGATTATATGACCGTTTGATTCCTATACCGTTGGATGGTGAATGGAACATTGTATATTTATTTTCGTCTTTTAAAACGCATACGTTTTCTCCAGATTCATTATTCCCAAAGTAGTTCCAATTTATAAAATCATAAGTATATGACATACTAACTCCATTTTGCTTGTAGAAACACCACCATTTTCCTTCTTCATCTTTGTCTTCTATTAAATATGGATCAATCATTCTACCCATTTTATCTTCGCTGATTGTTGGTCCTTTAACTTTTAGAAGTTCAGGATTAGACCAGTTCTTGAGATCATTACTCTTCATGATAAAGATTCGAGAATTAGCATCACCATAACGCACTTTATCGCCTGAGTTATATCCTTGACGAGGATAGGTTTGAAGACATAAAACCCATTTCTCATCATATCTAATTACATTTCCTGGACTACAATAATTTAAGTTTTGATCCATTGGAGTCAAAATCTTTACTTGACTCCATTTTCTTAAGTCACTAGAGTCACTGCATGCAGTGTAGGAAAATATTTTACCACTTTCGTTTTTAACCAATGTGAAGAATAAGTAAAAGCGATCATTATGGAACAATACCGCCGGATCTCTATATGCCGTTCTCTCGTCACCTTTAAAAATGACAGGAGAATTAATTTCCTCTAAGATTTTATTTTGAGCATTCGAATGATTAAAATAAATAAAGAAAATGAAACAAGTAAGAGAGTATGATAATTTTGTAATAAAAAGTCCTCTAAATATCATTTGACTATACTCCATTTGATTCAATGAATCTTACTTCAATATATAAAATTGATTTAATTTTTTTTTAATTCAGTTATAGATAAATCAATTTTATAACACCCTTGGAAATTGTTATTCATAAAAGTTACCTACCCATTATAATCAATAACAAGTAATTTTAGAACACTTGGTTTGGAGATTTAATTTCAAATCTACTTATTTAAAGTTATATTAGTGATCATTAAAATACATATTAATGGTTAATATCAATCAAAACCTAAAAGTTGAGGATCTGAGAGAAAAGATTAATTTGCTCTGGCAACTTTCCGGAGATAAAATTAATAGAATCATTTCAGCTTATGATGAGTCCCAAGGTGCACCTGTTTTTACTGTCAATGGCAAATATACCTCTCGCGGATGGACTGAGTGGACTCATGGCTTCCAATTCGGTTCAGCAGTTCTGCAATACGATGCCATGGGGGATTCACAATTCATAGATTCTGCAAAAAAGAAGATTATTGATAAAATGGCTACGCATGTCAGTCATACCGGTGTTCACGACCATGGTTTTAACAATTTAAGTACCTATGGGAATCTTCTTCGATTGATGCATGAGGGAAAGATCGAATTCAATGAATGGGAAGCCCATTTTTATGAATTGGCCATTAAAATTTCTGGAGCGATTCAGGCTTCACGTTGGACAAGTCTGCCACAAGGTGGTTTCATTTATTCATTTAATGGCCCCCATTCTTTGTTTGTGGATACCATTAGATCCTGTAGGATTTTAGTGGCCAGTCATATGTTAGGACATACCTACCATGGGGAGGGGGATCGAAAAATTTCATTGTTAGAGCGAGCTATTCAACATATAGATGCAACTGCAAAATATTCAATTTTTTATGGTGAGGGTAGAGATCAATATGATCTTTGGGGAAGGACAGCTCATGAAAGTATTTTTAATGTCAATGATGGTCAATACAGATGTCCCAACGCTCAGCAGGGTTTCACAGGTTTTACCACATGGACCAGAGGTTTGGCCTGGGCCATGTTGGGCTTTGCAGAAGAGCTAGAAGCACTTGATCTCATTGAAAGTGAGCAATTGGCACCTCTAGGTGGAGTAAATAATATTACTGAAATGATGCTCAAAGGAGCCAAGGCAACTTGTGATTTTTATATTGATCATACCCCAAGCTGTGGTGTGACCTATTGGGATACTGGGGCACCCAATCTTCACAAATTGGGAGATTATTTGAGTCGTCCTGCCGACCCTTTTAACGACTGGGAACCCGTGGACAGCTCTGCCTCTGCCATTGGTGCTCAGGGACTTTTACGATTGGGGCATTATTTAAAGAAAAAAGGACAGCAAAAAGAAGGAGACAAATATTGGCAAGCGGGGTTGACTGTTTTTAATTCCCTTTTACAGGAACCTTATTTAAGTATCGATGTGGAACACCAAGGTTTACTTTTGCACACCATTTATCATCAACCCAATGGTTGGGATCATGTGCCAAAAGGGAGTAAAATTGCTAATGGTGAATCATGCATGTGGGGAGATTATCATTTTAGAGAATTGGCCATTTATGTTCAGAAAATAATCAATAAAGAACCTTATTATCGATTTACCAATTGTGTAAATATATAGCTATCTCATGACGGAGCTGAAAGACTTTTCAAAGCTTTGTGTTCATACACAAACCACCAAACCCTGGAGCATAGAGGAATGTATAGAGCAATATTCAAAATCTGGATTCAGGGGAATTTCCATTTGGAGGCATCTGTTGGAGGGAAAAGATTTAAAAAAAATAAAAACTTTATTGGAGACGAACCAAATGGAAGCTGTTTCATTGGTACGGGGAGGTTTTTTTCCATCAGTAGATTCCCATCAACGTGAGTTGGCCTTGCAGGACAACCGATTGGCGATTGATCAGGCTGCTGCCTTGGGTGCTCCACTTGTAGTGCTGGTATGTGGAGCCGATCCACGACAAGATTTGGAAGTATCCCGCCGTCAAATTCATGATGCAATTATTCAACTAATCCCATATGCCAAAAATAGGGGGGTAAAATTGGCCATAGAGCCATTACACCCTATGTATGCAGGAGACAAATCAGCTTTGGTATCTTTGGAACAAGCCAACGATATGTGTGAATCAATTGCCTCTCCCGTAGTTGGGGTGGCCATTGATGTTTATCACCTTTGGTGGGACAATAATTTGAAAAATGAAATTCTCAGGTGTGGAAAAAATAAAAACATATTGGCTTTTCATGTTTGCGATTGGCGTGTTCCTACAATTGATTTTCTGACAGACAGAGGTTTGATGGGAGAAGGATGTATCCCGATTAGACAAATCAGAAAGTGGGTAGAAGAAGCCGGGTTTGAGGGTTATAACGAAGTTGAGGTTTTCTCTGAGAGATTGTGGGCTCAGGATCAAAAGCTATATTTGGAAGACATTAAAATATCATACATTAATCACACTTAGTAAATTAAATGAAGGTACACAAAATTGGAGTCATCATGAATGGGGTGACTGGAAGAATGGGAACCAACCAACACTTGATTCGTTCTTTGGCGGCCATCATATCGCAAGGAGGGGTAAAAGTAAATGATAATGAAATCATTTTACCCCATTTGGTATTGGTGGGGCGCAATGAAAATAAATTGAAAAAATTAGCTGAAAGAACTCAAGCGGAAAGATGGACAACAAATTTGGATGAGGTTTTAAAAGAGGATCAATATCAAATATATTTTGACGCTCAAACCACAGGAAGAAGAGCCGATGCCATCAAAAAAGCAGTAGCTGCTGGTAAGAATGTTTATTGTGAAAAACCAATCGCAACATCTACAGAGGTTGCTTTAGAGTTGTATCACTTGTGCGAAAAAGCAAATGTGAAACATGGTGTTGTTCAGGACAAATTATGGCTACCGGGCATGTTGAAATTAAAACGTTTGATTGAAAATAATTTTTTTGGTGATATTTTATCTGTTCGAGGAGACTTTGGCTATTGGGTTTTTGAGGGTCACACGGTTCCAGCCCAAAGACCCAGTTGGAATTATCGAAAGCAGGACGATGGGGGGATCATTGTCGATATGCTCTGTCATTGGAGGTATGTACTGGATAATATTTTCGGTTCAGTCAAAGGTGTTTTTTGTTTGGGAGCTACTCATATCCCAGAGCGAATTGACGAAAATGGAAAACCCTACACTTGTACCGCTGATGACGCCGCCTATTCCATTTTTGAATTGGAGGGAGGGATTATTGCTCAGTTCAATTCCTCATGGACGACCCGTGTGAGAAGAGATGATCTACTCACCCTACACGTAGATGGTACCAAAGGATCTGCTGTTGCGGGTTTGAGAGATTGTTGGACGCAACACTATGGAAACACACCAAAACCAGTTTGGAATCCAGATATCCCAAATCCTATCGATTTTAAAGAAGGATGGACTAAGGTGCCGGAGCAAGAAGATTTTGACAATGCTTTTAAGGCACAATGGGAGTTGTTCCTAAAACACGTGGTTTTGGAAACTCCCTTTCCCTGGAATTTGATGGAGGGTGCCAAAGGTGTCCAACTGGCAGAGTTGGGTCTTGAAAGTTGGGAGAAAAAGAAATGGATCAATATTCCAGAATTAAAATGAAACCTGTAGCACTTATCACCGGAGGATCAAGAGGAATAGGCTTGGGAATTACAAAGTCAATGCTAGAGGCCGGATATAGCGTGGCGATCAATGGAGTACGCCCCAAAGATCAAGTAAAAAAGGTGTTAGCAGAGCTCATTTCATCCAAAGGTGAAGTGATATACTGTCAGGGAAATATAGCAGAATCAGAAGATCGTTCTAAAATCATTAGTGAGGTAAAAGAACATTTTGGAAGGCTCAACGTCTTGGTCAATAATGCTGGTGTAGCTCCCAAAGAACGTAATGATATTTTAGAAGCCTCTGAGGAAAGTTATGATTGGGTACTTGACGTTAATTTAAAGGGACCCTATTTTTTAACTCAGTTGGTTGCACGATGGATGATTGAGCAAAAGAATACAAACCCAAAGGACACTTTCTCAATCATTAATATTTCTTCCGTTTCTGCAACATTTGCTTCTGTAAGTAGGGGGGAATACTGTATCTCAAAGGCTGGTATGACCATGTCTACCAAACTGTGGGCGGTGCGATTGGGAGATTATGATATTCCTGTTTATGAAATTCAGCCTGGGATCATTAGTACAGACATGACTGCCGGGGTGGTAGAAAAATATGACAAACTGATTGAAGAAGGCCTGACTTTGCAAAAACGATGGGGCCATCCTCAAGATATCGGAAAAACGGTTGCAGCTTTAGCCAAGGGAATGATCCCTTATGCTACGGGTCAAGTAATTAATGCTGATGGTGGAATGACCATACAATTTTTATAGTTATGAATTTAAAAAATACTTGGAGATTGATTGTAGGAGCTGTTTTTATTTGTTCAGTACTACAATTCTCGCCCTGGGCTTTGGCTCAAAACAAATTGGAACCCTATCTATTTGGAATGCCTTTTACCCTATGGTTTGGAATTTTAATTACTCTATTATTGATTTTGTTGACTGCTGTTGGGGGATATGTATTTGCTCGACTCAAATCAGACGAAATAAAAGAAGAATAATATGTTGAGCTATCTCATTATTATTGGTGTCGTATATATTGGTGTTTTGATGTTTTTTTCATGGCATACAAAAAAACAGATTAAAACTTCTTCAGATTTTATGTTAGGGGGTGCAAAGATCGGTGTTGGGATTGGTTTAATGACTTTCGCCGCTACGCTTTTTAGTACTTTTACCTTGCTGGGGATGCCTGATTTTTCTAGAACTAACGGAGTAGGAGCCTGGATTTTTCTTGCTTTTTCAGATGCGATAATGGTCTTTTTGATCTTGTGGTTCGGATTTTATTTAAGAAAAAGGGTGGGTAAATCAACTTACCAAGGAATGTCTGCTTTACTCCAAAAATGCTATCAAAACAAAATGGCAGGTTACCTATATTTTACTGCGGTTTTTTTATTTCTAATCCCTTATATAGCGATTCAAATCAGGGGTGTAGCTATATTTTTGGTTTCCGCTTTTCCTGACTTTATTCCTGTTTGGAGCTGGTCCATAGGGATCGTTTTGGTGATGTTGATCTACTCTGAATTGGGTGGTCTTAAAGCCATCATATATGCAGATTCTTTACAAGGAACCTTATTATTGATTGTGGTTTGGATTGTTGCATTCAATTGCCTGAATCAAGTGGGAGGATGGAACGCACTTTTTGAACGTGTAGCCCTCCTAAACCGAGACTTACTCTCCACTCCGGGACCCAAAGAATTGCTGAGTCCACAATTTCTGATCGCCTCTGCGCTTGCTATATTGATGATCCCTGTTACCCAACCACAGTTGTCCACCCGTCTGGTGATTATGAAAAATTATAATGCCCTTAAAAGAATGGCTACTGCGGTTGGATTTTTTGCTATGCTGGTCATTCTTCCCACCATTATAATTGGAATGTACGGTGCGATCTATTATGCAGATGCCACTACTTCAGAATTCTTGGGTGGTGTACTTCTTGGGGAACAGCACGAAATGATCGCCGCCTTTATTATCATTGGTTTGTTTGCCGCCGCAATGTCTACCTCTGACTCCCAATTATTTGCTATGGGAAATGAAATCAAAGGACTTTTAGGATTGAAGGAGGATGATAATTTACGTCCCGTTCGATTGGTGATATTATTATTTGCTCTCTCTGCATTGATCTTCTCATTGCTCAGCTCTGATGAGTTGGTGCTATTAGCCCGACTTAGTTTTTCAGGGACTGCATTGATGGGACCTATGATTATTTTGGGTATTTTTTCCAAGCGACCTCAGGGTTTTGCTATGATCCTTCTTTCATTTTTGGCTTTATTGATTTTCATTCTATCCAATCTAGGGTGGTTTCCAAAACAAATTTTATCCTTTAGAACTGACCTCCTTCTTATGATCCTATTGGGAGTTGCTGCTCTAATCAATTTTCTGATAATAGATAGAAGACCAGATAAATCATAAAGAAAGACCACAAAACATTATTGATTTTGCAAATAAATTGAACAGTTCTAATGGTATTTTTTTCGGTACAGAGTTGGCAGAGCAGTGGTGTTCTCACATAGGTGAGAACAGAACCCATAAAGAGATTGCCGTGAGGAACTACGATGCAAGAATATAAAAGGGGCCAACCTAATTCTAATAAAAATTCATCTTGTCTACTGGCATTTTTACTTTGATTATTTGCATTCAATTCGATTTGTTACTCAGGAGAAGAAATGCAACACAGAAGATTAATAAAACTGCAACAGATTTTTCAGTTGAAGAAAAAATCAAAAACTATGTAAACAGTAATATTTCAAGTGTCACTGTAGCAAGTACAAAAGAACAATTTAAAATTAATAACATATATGATTTATTTGAAGACGAATCACCAGCAACCAGCTATTTATTTTACCAACTTAACTGTGGAAAACGTTATATGCTGTTTTACCAGGGAGGATAATTTCCAAAAGCAAAAAGTGAAAATTTTTTTTAACTTTTTGTTAGAATACTGTTGGAAAATATAAAATAAAAAATCCGCAACTTTATGTTAAACAATTAGTTACGGATTTTAAAAGTGCCTCGGGTGGGAATCGAACCCACACTCCCGAAAGAACTGGATTTTGAATCCAGCGCGTCTACCAATTCCGCCACCGAGGCATAGCAAGCTTAACTAAAACGGCTCACAAAAGTAATAAAATATTTTTGCCTTCAATTTAAAAATATCCAATAAGGTGTAGCATTATTTTATTTTTAAATTTGCCTATATATATCATTTATGGAAACTCCCGCTAAAATATTTGCTTGCACCCAAAGTACCGCCCTTGGCGAAGCCATAGCCGACCAATATGGCACAGAAATTGGAAAAGTCAACTTTTCCCGCTACAGTGACGGGGAGTTTCAACCCTCATTTGAAGAATCCGTTCGCGGGGCGAGAATATTCATTATCGGATCGACCCACCCCTCCTCAGAGCATTTAATGGAAATGCTACTCATGCTCGACGCCGCCAAACGGGCCTCTGCCAGACACATTACCGCCGTAATGCCCTATTTTGGATGGGCACGACAGGACCGAAAAGACAAACCTAGAGTACCCATTGGAGCCAAACTGATCGCAAAATTACTGGAAACCGCTGGGGCCACAAGGATCATCACCATGGATCTGCACGCCGATCAAATCCAAGGATTCTTCGAAAAACCCGTGGATCACCTCTATGCCTCCACCATTTTTCTGCCCTATATCAATTCGTTAAAACTCTCCGACCTGACCATCGCTTCCCCAGACATGGGCGGTTCCAAAAGGGCCTATGCCTACTCTAAATTTCTGAGTACCGATGTGGTCATTTGTTACAAGCAAAGAGAAAAGGCCAACATCATTTCCCATATGGAACTGATCGGAAATGTAAAAGGGAAAAACGTGATCTTGGTTGACGACATGGTCGATACCGCCGGAACCCTCACCAAAGCGGCCGATTTGATGAAAGAGAGAGGAGCGGCCTCCGTCCGTGCCATTTGTACCCACGCCCTGCTTTCTGGGGACGCTTATGAAAAAATTGAAGCCTCCCAATTAGAAAAACTCATTGTCACCGATTCTATTCCATCAAAAGTTAGTCACCCTAAAGTAAAAGTATTATCTTGCGCCCCATTATTCGCTGAGGTGATGAAAAATGTTCACTCCAACCAGTCAATAAGTTCAAAATTTGTGATGTAAAAATATTTTTATGAAATCAATTACTATTAAAGGATCCAAAAGAGAAAGCGTGGGCAAGGTTGCTACCAAAGCCTTACGTAATGCTGATAAAGTTCCTTGCGTGTTGTATGGCAGTGAAAACCCACTCCATTTTTCCGCAAATGAACTTGATTTCAGCAAATTAGTCTACACCCCCAATGCACATACCGTTGTGCTCGATATCGATGGGGATCAAAAAATTAATGCCATTCTGCAAGACATTCAATTTCACCCAGTCAGTGATAAAATTCTACACGTTGACTTTTATCAATTGTCTGACGACAAGGAGGTGAGCATGGACATCCCTGTTCAAATTGAGGGATCGTCGCCAGGGGTGATGCTTGAAGGAGGAGTATTGGTCATCAGCAAACGTAAATTGAAGGTAAAGGCCCTGCCGAAGAATTTACCCGATTTTATCAACGTGGACATCTCCAAGCTCAAACTCGGAAATAAAATCTCTACAGTGGATTTACAAAGTGAAGCATACAGTTTTCTTCACCCCGACAATACTGTGGTCTGTAAAGTAAGAACTTCCAGAGCTTCTATGAGCCTTGTGGATGTCGAAGAAGAAGGAGAAGCTACAGAAGAAGGAGAAGCTACTGCTGCAGATACGGAAGGCGCAGACAAAGAGGGATAGACCACTCACCGTCAACAATTATAAAAAAAGCACCGCTACTCAAAGGTGCTTTTTTTAATTTTACAACATGCTGTTTAAGTGGATTTTCGGAAAACCAAAAACAATTGACATGAGAAAATTCTTGATTGTAGGTTTGGGAAATATTGGTAGCAAATACCAAAAAACCCGCCACAATATTGGTTTTGAGGTAATCGAACACATGGCCGAAAAATTCAAAGTAGAGATGACCGAGCTCAAGCTGGGAAAAATTGGAAGTTTTAACCACAAGGGTAAAAAAATCATCCTCCTCAAACCCTCCACGTTCATGAACCGCAGCGGAAAATCAGTACGATATTGGGCACTTAAAGAAAACA
>Ga0181559_10007603_pt1 | contig 10065 bp, 17 predicted proteins | sample 011ome_21_FD_133752 | JGI IMG/M metagenome (GOLD analysis project Ga0181559, IMG submission 133752) | Coastal salt marsh microbial communities from the Groves Creek Marsh, Skidaway Island, Georgia - 011508AT metaG (megahit assembly) | ecosystem: Environmental > Aquatic > Marine > Intertidal... | reverse complement strand
TATCAGTTGTTCCTTTTTTCGCATAAATAGTAAAAGTTGTATCTGCACTTGTAGATAAATCAGTTTGATATATTCTTAATACTGCTCCAGTAGCTGTGTTAGCAGTGAACCTCATACCATTGTTATTGCCATCTGGAGAAGTTGTATCATTGTTTATTATCGTACCACTAAATACATCCATATTAGTGTTACCTGTTGGCGCATCAACAAATTGCTCACTATTGGTAATTATATTCGTTCTACTCGGCTCAAGTAGCAAATGCCCATTTGTGTTATCTGTAAAGTCAATACGAGGTTTGCCACTTCCTATTGTTTCTACTAACCCCTGTTTGTTTACCCTTGTAGCACTTGACGCCCTTGCAAAGTCAAAGGGCAAAGGCTTAAAGTTATTGTTCTCGTCATTATAAGCTAAGGCATAGCCATCTTTGACTGCCCAATTACCATTACCGAATTTAAAAGTATTTGCCATTATTCTATTGTATATAATTGTCCTTTTGCCATAGCGTTAAAGCTATCCCAACTTGTAAGCGTTTCAAGTTCGCTGTCTGTTAGTGCTGTTTTGAAAGTCATTAGTTGTTTTACATTACCCTCTGTACCTAAAGAAAGATTATCAAAACCTGTTGGCGTTGCATTACCTGTTATTGTACCAACTTCAAAACCATTAAAAAATAAATCTATTTGACCAACTTGATATCTTATAGCTACTTTGTTTGGATTTGTAACATCATTCGCAGTATAATCTATGTTTGGTTGACCTGATACACCACTATACAATAAACCATTTATTTGATTTGTTGTAGTTGTAAATCTTATTCTTACCCTGTTTGTGCTTGTGCCGTCATCTATTTGAAAAGTGCTGTTATCGGGGTTTGATGAAAGCATAGATGCCTCTAAAAACAAAACACCCTCGCTGTCGTTAAACTCTGCACTTGTTCCTGCGCCATTACAAACATCTGCTGAACGAGTTACTGCTGCACCGCTTGTTTGGATGTACGAAGTAGCGTAGCTATTATATTCATATTGCATACCAAAGATTAAAATTCCATTTGTACCATCAACAGTAACAGAACCACTTGAATTATCAGCTACGCCAATAAAGGGGTAATTTTGTGCTGTACTTGAAACGTAAGTAGATGAAATTCTATACCAACCATTTGAGTATTTTTCAATTTTTCCTGTATAGTTTGTAGCTTCGTAGGCAACATTCTCATTTTCTAAATCAAAAACACAATAGTATGTAGAGTTGTTATCAGTTCCAAGAATAGCAAAATTTTTACCTGACCTTTTAACAAAACACGATAAAGTGGCTGTTGTAGAAGTTGCTGTAAATTTATAAAAACCTCTGTTACTACCACTTGAAGAGGGGTGTATTAAAGTAGCGTTGTTTTCCCCTGTTGGCGAAGTTCCTGCGTTTGCTGTTCTGCTTGCAGCTGCCGAAGCATATACGCTAAAATCTTCGCTGTGGCTCATATTGTTCGTTCTACTCGGCTCTAAAAGTAAAGTAGGGCAGCTTTGTACTACTCCGTCAATTAGTGGGTAGTCTAGTCTGGGTTCGTTGCTAGCCATTGTTTCTATTAAGCCAGCTTTGTTTACTCTAGTGGCGCTACCAGTTCTACTAAAGGTAAAATCGCCGTCGCCGTCTGTAGGTAAGGCGCTATATACTTTACTAGTTTTATATGCTGCTGGTATAAGTGCCAGACTTGCGTTATCTTTTAAAGCCATTTATAGTAATTTTTACAAATTTACAAAAAAAACTAGCGACGTTTGCCCTGTCCGCGTCTAGGCTTTTTGTAGCCCTTTTGTCCTGGGCTTGCGTTCTTACTGTGTTTACCAGGGCGTTTTTTTTTGCCGTTAGCCCTATATATAAACTGCGGTAGCTTAGCCATTACTTACTTTTGTCTTTTAGTTTTTCGTAGGTGCGTAGTCCACCTAACCCTAGCATACCCATAAGTACAGTTAAAAGGTGTTCCATTTGTAAAGCTGGCGGCATAACGCCAGGGCTTAGCCAGGCTATAATATCGCGTAGTATAAAATTATATAAAAGTGCTAACCCACAAACCCAGCCTATAAAAGGACGCCAGCCAGCTACAAATATACTGCGGTGCTGGGCTTCTATTTTATTTACTTCGTTTTGTACTTTAATTAGTTCTAGCGCTTTTTCTGGATCTATTTCTTTGCCCTTTATAGCTTCGCGTAGGTCCTTAGCGAAACTTCCTAAGCTACTTTCGCCGCCGCTATTAAGTCCTAAAAGTTTAGCTAGTAGTGTCTTCATTAGTATACCCAGTTTACGTTTTGCGCTTTGTCGCCGTCTATATCAATATGTACAAAACCTTTGCCAGTTCCTATACGCTTAATTCCCAGCAGCATAGCTATACGTATTATTTCGTAGCGTTGGTTACTGTCTGCTATAGCTATATCTACAGCTAAACCTTTTAAGTGGCTGCTGTTCTTAGACGCGTTCTTACCTAGGCTGGCATTATGTTCTGGCGTTCTGTAGCCGCTTGTAATAGCTATAGGTCTACCGTAAATTTCGCGCATTTCATCTAGTAGTTCTAGTAGGTCCTGGTGCATATTTACACCGCTTCCTGGTTCGTCTGGGCTATCGAATTCGGCTATAGTAAAATATTTCATTTGCGGCTACTTATTTCTTTTTTAATTTGCGCTATTAGTTCGTCTTTTGACAAAGGCATCTTAAAACTTAGGTCTGCGATCCACTGGCGTACTGGCTTACTGTCTTTATATAAAACCACTACAGGCACTACTTTAACTTGTTTTTGTAAACTCTCTGGCTGTTCGCTTAAATAAGCATAAATAACTTTAGCGCCTTCTATTTTAAACGGTAGGTCTATTTTATTTCGTTCGTTCCAGTTGGCATTAATTTGCACTACTGTATAGTTCTGGCTATATAAACAAACAGAAAACAGTAAAGCTATTAATAGTTTCATTACTTACGTTCTATTATTTCGTATAGTTTTTCGTCTATCTTATCTAGCTTAGCGCTATTTTCTTCTACCTTCTGCTGGGTATTCATAATAGTTTCACGTATAAGCTGGTCTTTTAAATCGTATTCCGTACGGCTTATAGTAGGTTCTGGTAGTTCTTTTGCTATTTCTATTTCTGCTTTAAGCGCAAAATACATAGCGGCTAACGAAACAGCGCCAGCAATAACTAAGCCTATGGTTTTTAAATCTAGTGTTACTTGCGTGCCTTCGTTTAATTCGGTAGCCATTTATTTATATTTTAATCAGTTACAAAGATACTAAAACTAAAAACTTAAAACTGTTATTTGAAAGTCTTCTACTCTAGCTGTGGCGCCAGACTTATCTACTTTAACTTGTATTTTAACCCCTGTAGTTTTTATAGTGTCGGTTACATAAAATTGTGTAGTCCTACTATACCTAACTTCTGTACCGCTACTAGCTATAGTATCGTGCGAAAATTCTACGCTTTTATTATTGTCTGGGAAGTATAAGCGGCTGTCCATTCTAGTATTAGCGCTGCCTGTAGTAATATCGTAGTCGTTACGTACTAACACTACACTACCAGCTGGTAGTTCGCCTAGGTCTATAGTATTAGTGGCGCTGTCCCAAAGGTCGCCAGTAACGTAGCTAGGCTTATAAGTAGTTAGCGTACCGCTGCCAGCTTTGTCGTTTGTTAGATCGGTCCAGGTGTCCGCTGTTAGGTTAATAGGTGTAGCTGTTGTAGCGGTGTCTTCGTAATATGCAAAACCGCCCAGGGTGTCATATATAGCGTTTACGCTGGTTTTTATTTCATTTACGTTAGCAGCAGTTACTTTATATATTTCTGCTAGTTCGCTAGTGCTGTTGTCGGTTTTGTTAGTAAAAGTAATTTTAGCCATATCGGTTTATTTATGTTTGTAGTTCGCTTTGTAGTTCTGCTTGTAGCCCACCAGTAGGCTGTATTTGTTGTATTTTATTGCTTAGTTCTATAATAGTCCTAAAGTACGTAAAGTCGTCGCTGTCTTCTGTAAGGTAGTTTATACCAGCTACTTCGCTAGTAAATACGTTAAAACCTTCGTCGTCTATATTAATATAGTCGGCGCTTCTGGTTCTTACGATCTGTAGTATAGCGTCTGTTATTAAGTTGCTGTCTAGTTCGCCGCCACTATCGCCAGAAAACCTAGTAACGACTTCTAAGCGCGTTATAGTTTCTGTTATATAGCTGGTTTGGTTTTGGTTTATTTCGTCGTTAGAAACGCTGTAAATACGTATAAAGGGGTACGTAGCGCTGCTAGGTATTCTATTATAAATAGGTACTGTAGCACCGCGTAGGGTTACATTACCGTTTAGTTTATCTAGTAGGGCTTTACGTACTCTATGTATTACTTCTTTCATATATATTTTTTTAGTTTGTCGTCTAGTCTAAACATTAACGCCTTCAACGCTTCGCGTACACTAGGAAAAAAATATGGCTTAGGTTCTATATTTACTTCGCGTATACCGTTACCTTTAAATAGCTGTTTTATTTCGCCAGCACTAAACCCTAACGCTTGCGCGTGCTTTGTGTCTACTAGCCCACCAGTTCCGAATTCCTGGTAAGGCGCGTACTTTTTGTTATAACCTACTTCTGCTGTGTTACCTTTTTTAGCCATATATACAGACTGTTTTAGTTTTCCTGTAGGCATTTTAAATAAACCAGCGTCTATACGTTTAGTACTACGCTTTACAATATCGCTAGCCGTTTTACCTACTTCGGTACTAAGTTCCTGGCGCGAAAACCTTTTAAGCTGCTTTAGCTTTTTGTCTAGTATAGCTAGGTCCTGTGGGTTTATCTTTGCATTCATTACTTAATTTTGGTAGCGTTCATTACTTAATTAGTCAATTTTTGTAGCGGTTATCGTAGTATAGAAGTCTTGGCTAGTTTCTACTATACTATTTATTCTATACTTAGGTCCAGCGCCTTCTATTTGTAGTAGGTCCTGGTCTTGTATTTCGTCCGCTGTATTTTTACGCATCATTAATTCAATACCTACAAAGTGCTGGCGCTGTCCGTTTTCGCTTTTTATTTCGCCGTCTGTATACGTTAAACTAGCCCAGTAAGTAGCTACAGTAGTTTCGGTAGACGTAAAGCCGCCGAATTCGTCCTGTGTTTTTGTTAGCCTTATTACAGCTATTTGTGTATCTAGTTTGCCAGCGTCCATTATACAAACATATTTTTATAGCTAGTTAAAAGCGCCTTAGTTTCTGTTGGTACGTCCTGTACTATAGTTCCTGTTTTATAGTCGGCGCGGTTATCGTATAGCGTACTTACAAACTGTAGCATAGCGTTCTTTATAAGATCGTCGCTTAGCCCAGCTGTAACGTATGTTATTTTAACGTCTTTAGCTTTGCCGCCGTCTAGTTCTATACGTTCGTTATCCAAACCTTTTACGGTGTGGTCGGCAGTATTACCTTCACTAGTTACCGTAGATATACTAGCTACAGGACCAAAGGGTATATCTATTATAGCTTCTGTTTCGCTTAGGTAGTACGTTCTATTCTTAGCTACTATATCGCGGCTTATATAGTTTTCGCACCACTGGCGCGCCTGTGTTATCATTCTAGTAATTAAACTGTCGTCGGCGCTAGTATCTATACGGACGTAGTTTTTAACGTCGCTAGTAGTTATTATTTCGCTGCCTGTAGTGCTGTTAATTTTTATTTGACGCATCATAAAATAATTTCTGTAAAAATACGAAAAAAAAAGCGCCACTATTTCTAGCAGCGCATAAATCAGAAACAAGAAATTAAAAAACAGAAAATTATTTAATCAGTGCAAAGTTATTAAAATTGTCTTTATACTTACCGTCTATTGATAACCTTATACTTCTTTGTTGATAATTCGGTATAATAAAAAAGCCTTCGTAAACCATAATATAAATAGCGAAGAAGTCTACTTCTTCTTTAGTGTAGAAGTCTGTAGTACGCCTTAGTACTAGGTGTATACTATCGCGGTTAAATTTACGTTCTGGGCTTACGTTCTTAATTTGTATTTTATATAGCTTTAGATCGCGTTCTATTATGCAGTCGTAAGGGCTGCTGTCTAGTAGTGGCATAGATACGTTAAAGCCTTCTTCTATAGCTTTTACGCTAAACTTATATTCGGCTAAACAGCCTAGCTGGTTACGGTCCACTTTGTTTTAAGTTGCTTTTGCTAAAACTACAAAAAAAACCCCAGCAGTTGGCTAGGGTTTTCAACAATCAAAAAAAAAAAAATAATAATGAATAACTATCTATGTAAAATTTACACTATTTAACGCCAGTGTAACGGCGCATAATTGTACCAGCTTCTGTTAGCTTTTGTATTACTAGTATCTTTTGTGTTACTGGTAATTTGTTAAAGCTGTCCTGGTCTACTAGGCTTTTAAATTCTTCTAGTATTGTATTATTCCTTTGCATAACTTAAAACGCTTATTCCCATTAAAAACATTATAAACGTACCTAGTACGTCGTCGTATATAGCTAGGTCGCGCAGTCCCAGCGCTAAAAAACCCCAGCCTAGTATTGGTTTTAAATACTTCATAACCCCCACTTTTGTTTAGCCCATAAAGCAAAAACTATATAAGCTGTAAAAACTATTGTAAAATACCAGCGCTTCATAGTCCTACCCATTTGTCAGCTAGTAAACATAGTTGTAAAAACCCTAGCGTAAACCCAAAGGCAGCTAAGTATATTATACTGTCAAAAATAAAATTCTCTATTCGTCGTTTCATTGTTCTAAAATTTATATGCTGCAATATACAAACTAATTTTAAACTATGCAAATAAATCTTAAACTTTATTATAGGGTATAAAAAAACCCCAGCGATTAGCCAGGGTTTTGTTTAGTGTATAGCGTTATACTACTAGGCAGTTTCTAGGGCTGCTTTGTCTACGCTAAAGTCGCCATTTACAAAGGCGTTAGGTAAGTAGTTAGTAAGCGCTACGCGTTCCTGTACTCTTACAGTTACAAAACCGTCGCGTACGTTTGTGCCGTCTTCTTTAAAGAATTCTACACCTACGTTATCACGAACCCATAACTGCGTACCCATTCCGAAGTTACCTAGTAGGTACTTGTCAGAAGTAATAGCAGTAGATAAAACTACAGGCACACCGTTAATACGTGGCTGTAGCCCTTGGTTCCAGTCTTTTACTAGGTATTCGTTTTGCGAAGACTTAAGTAGTAAAATTTTGTGGAAGTCAGTTGGGTTAATCATAATGTAGTCAGCAGCGTAGTTAGCTAGTGCTAATTGGTTTAACGCTACAGTAAGTACGTCGAATTCGTTGGCGCTTTCAATAGCAGCAGCAAACCCACCAGCAGCAAAGTCAGCAGCATCTGTAATAATACCGCTTAGCTGTGGCGCTACGCCTGTACCGTTTAAGATCTGGTTGTCTTCTACTTCTAGTAGTTTTTCTGGCGCACGTGCCGACAAATAGCTAGTAAGCTGTGGTGTGTCGTTTAACATTTCTTCAGAAATTCTAAAGTAGCTTCCTATCTTCTGTACGTTGGCATCTGTAGCCGTCATATCGAAGTCAGACTGTGCTAGTGTAGAACCTTCCGAAGTTGCAGCAGCACCGTTGCTGTAGCCGCTTTCTTTAACGAAACGTACTACGTCCGAAGTAGTAGAACCGTTAGGTATAAGCTGGCGCACGTGTACTAAACGCGTAGGATCGAATTTGTACCCTGGTACGCGGTCAGCTGGTATTACCTCACCTGTAAAATCGGCTCCTGTAGTCATATCCGCCTTCACTTCGAAGCGTGCAGCTTTAGTCATTCCGTTACGTAAACTATCGATAGCACCGTCAGCTATAGCTTGGTTTAAAGCGCCTTTAAAAGACATTTGTTTACCAGCTTCTGCTTGCTTTTTGTTAGCCACTTCTAACGCGTCAAAACGTTCGTTAAATTGGTTTGTTAAATTTGAAATTTCAGACTTCAAAAGTTCGTCTGCTTTACCAGTCGCGCTTTCTACAGCCTGTCCGTAAGCCTTTTCTAGTTTAGCGTCGATAACGTCGCCTAACTGGTCTAGGTGTTTTTTAGTGTTTTCTTCCATTTGTGAAAAAAGTAAAAAAGTTAATTATTTAGTTTAGTTAATAAATACTCAAAAACCGCCTGGCTGTCTTCTACTGGCTGCGTGTCTGTAGACGGCGCAGTAGCTGTCGCGAATAAACCTTTAAGTTTAAGTAGTTCGGCTTCGATACAGTAGCCCATTTCGTCGCTTATATCGCCTTTGCGTACAAGTTTAGCTAGTGCATCGTATCTTTTTAAAATGTTTTCCTGGGCTTTTTCGCCTTTAACGTCTAGTATTTTAGCCTGGTCGTTAGCCGCTAGTGTTACGGCGCTTACTTCGTATAGCTTTACTTCCGTTATTTCGCGGTAGTCCATTTTATTTTCTTTTTGCATTGGTAGAATACCTACGCTGTTTTCAGTAATTACGCCAGCCTTCATTAGTTCGATAACGTCATTACCTAGTGTAGTCTTGGCTATTTCAGCTGTAAACATTAAACCCTTGTCGTCTTCTACTAGTTCTACCATTTTACCTAGTGGCTGCGCCATATTGTGCTGGTATAAGTATTTAACGCGGTGTCCGTTTTCTTTGATCGTCTTAGCGTATGCACCAGGGCGTATAATATCGCTGTCGCTGTCTTTGTTATTAAAGTAGCTAGCGTACCCTTTTACAATACCTTTTTTTTCGTCTGCGTCTACTAGTTCGCCTAGTGGCGCGCTTTTAAATAAAATACTCATATTAGAATAATTTGTACAAATTTACGGTTTTTTTATTAGTGTTACTTCGCCTTGGTCTGGACCCATTCCGTCTTCTACAGCTTGCAGTATTAAACCTTCTTTTAGTGCTTTTTTAAGCATATCTATTAAACCTTCGTCGCCTAAATAACTAAAGAAGTTAAAGGGGTTTTCGGCGTCTGGGTTTGCCTTTTGGTATTTTTCCATTAGTATAAATAGTTCGTCCATTATTTACTTTTTAAAAGTTCCTCCCAAAGTTTTAAAGTGTCGGCGTATAGTTCTGGAAAAAGTTCCTTAAATAAAGGGTTACCGCCGTCGTAAAAGTTTTCGCTAGCGTGCGCTAACACTTCCCAGCGCTGGGCGTTTTTACCATAACTACCTTTATAATAAACGTTTTTATGTCCGCCGCCTACTTTATTTTTAGTAATAGCGCCAAAAAAATCGTAAGTAGCGCCGCGAAATTCTTTATATTCCTGGTCGGTTAGTTTATATTTCTTTTTAAAATAGTCGGCTTTATCTTTATCGAATAAAGTACGTAGCTTCATATTATACTTAAAATGTATATCGCCTTGGCGCCTATCTCTAAAACCTAGCTGTTTATTAAATTTAGTAAAGTATTTTTCTACTATTGTATTAGAAACTATTTTATAGCTAGACCATTCATTTTGAAAATGTATCTGGTGTCCTATTTCGTGGTTTAAACACTTTTTAAACGCATTACTACCTTTTTTAAATCTTAGTGTACCTATTTCTATAAAGGTGTTATCAGCGCTTAAAAAAGCGCCTTGATTTGACTTTAAACGTATATCTATACTTTGCTTTACTTCTTTTAGTATTTGTAGGTCGCCTACTATATAACCTTGGGCTTCTATTTTCTTTAACTGCTTATACTGGTCTAGTGCTGGGTGGTTAGTACGTTCGAAGTAGTCGCCTAGCGGTTCGCCTTTGCCCTGGTCTGGTCCGCTGTATCTAGGTTTAGGTTTTGGTTTTGGTGCGCCTATAGTAGCGGCTATACTTGCTACGTCTGCAGCGGTTAGTCCACCTGTTAGGTTCTCGCCAGCTAACTGTACGCCTATATTTTCTAAACCTTCTACGGCTACAGCGTCTTCTATAGGTACTGGTATAGCGGCGCATCTACAGTTTATTACGTTACTGGCGCTGCCGCGTCTGTCGCCTGGTTCCATTAGTTCCTGGCCCTGTACTATAAAGGGCTGGTCGTACGGTACTGTCTGGCCGTCTGCTGCCCTATGGCTTGCGCGTTCGCGTCCGTCTAGTGCTGTAGACCATTCCTTTTGTAGCTGGTCTTTTGGGAATATAGTAGTAGCGCTTTCTAGTATTGCCCTATTA